>Ga0335072_10001519_pt1 | contig 37667 bp, 27 predicted proteins | sample Lox_Sample_21_FD_206725 | JGI IMG/M metagenome (GOLD analysis project Ga0335072, IMG submission 206725) | Soil microbial communities from Loxahatchee National Wildlife Refuge, Florida, United States - Lox_Sample_2.1 | ecosystem: Environmental > Terrestrial > Soil > Wetlands | place: USA... | reverse complement strand
GCATTGTGATGGCAAACCGTGGTGACTCCGCTGAGCAGGTTCTTCAAGCCTCCCCACCAGAGACGCACGGGCTTGGGCACCCGGAGGTGTTCGCGAACCGGGGAACGCTCAGGGTGGTGAACGTCAAAGGCCCACTCGGTGGCATTCCGGTAAGGGCCGCTACCTAGCCTGGGAAAGAGGTTGAATTCGAGGTGATCGTGCGCATTGATCAACCCGGGAAGACGGACGTGGCCTTCGAGGTTCATGCGCGCACCCATCGCGTCAGCAGGACGGCGGGTAGCGCGCGGGCCGCGGCGAATAGCCCGGGCCGTCCGGCGCGGTGGAACAAATCGCGCTCGGGCTCGCCGATATACGCGTCGGCGGCCTCGACGAGTCGCAGTCCGGGCGCCATGGCGCAAAGTTGAGGCACGGTGTAGGGGTAGTTTTCCAGTTCGTAGACCTCGTCATCGCAGCGGAAGGTGCGGCGCCATCCCCGGGCGGCGGACTGGGGATGAAAATCGGTGAGCAGGAGAGTGCCGCCGGGACGGAGGATGCGCTCGAACTCGCGCATCGCAGCGGCTTGATCGCGAATATGGCCGAGGGTGAGGGCGCAGAGAACGACACCGGCCGAAGCGCCGGCCACCGGAAGATTTGCGGCGTCGGCCAGGGCGAGGCGGCCGCGGAGGGCCGGTTTACGGGCCGCGACGGCTAGCATGGCGGGTGAAGCGTCCAGGCCGACTGCCGAAAGGCGCGATGTCCAGCGGCCCGTGCCGCAGCCGACATCGATGGCCCGGCACGGTGGGAGCGCCGCGATCCACGGGAGGAGTGCGCGGTTTTCGAGGGCGGCGACCGGGGAGGGAGTGGAGTCCCAGGTTTCTGCCCAGAGCCGATAGCCTTCGGCGGCGGAGACGGTGGTCATAAGGGCGCCATTGGAAGATGCCGGAAACCACGGGCCGGAAGACAGAATAAAAGCGCCCGCCGGATCCGCGACGGCTTGAAAGCCGGCGCAAGGCTGAAGCCTGACCCACCGAAGCGGTCATTCAGGTTGCACCGTGTGGGGCGGGCATGGACGCACGCCCGGGTGAAACTCGTCCCGGTCATAAACTCTCCAGGCGTGGCTGGCGGAGGCGGACCAGCCTTTGCGCGAGGCGCAGCTCGGCGGGGAAATCGTAGGCGCCCATGAGATATCGCCAACTGCTGAGCGATTTCAGCAGCGTTCGGCCCCACGCGGGCAGGCGCATGTCCTGGGTGGTGGGCCAGCGGGAACTCATGACGGTTTCGAAATTGCGAATGCGGCGCTTGACGTGAGGCGGCAGCCAGGGAAGATCGGGGTCGGTGCGAATGAGGTAGGGATACCAGCGCGGAGTGATCCACTCGTCCGGGGTTTTGGGGAATGCGATTTCGACTCCGCCGTAAGCGCCGTTCGGCTGCGGCGTCGGCACGTAGGTCTGGACGACAATTTCGACATCGGGGTTGACGCGCTTGATCCGGCGGACGAAGTCGATATTCCGGACGACATCCTCCTCGGCGTTTTCGGGGTTGCCGAAAATAATGGAATATTCGGGGACGATGCCGAATTCGCGGATGCGGCGGGCGAGCTCCACGGTCTGGCCGGTGGAAAGCTGCTTCTTCATGTTGCGGAGGGCGGCGTCATTGCCCGATTCCACGCCAAAGAAAATCATCACGCATCCCGCATTGCGGAGTTTGCGCAGGGTATCGCCGGAATAGCCGAGAACGATATCGACGCGCGCCTCGCACCACCAGCGGAGATTGAGGGGCGCAATGCGATCGGCCAATTCGCGGGCGTGCTCCTCGCGCAGGAAGAAATTATTGTCGTAGAACTGGACGGCGTCGATGTCCCAGCCGGTTTGCAAGCGGCGGAGAATTGCCGCGGTGCGGGCCGGCGATTCCATTTTTTCGCGGTCATAAACGGGGACCACGCCGCAGAAATTGCAGCGGAACGGGCAGCCGATGCTCGCCTGGTGGACCGCGGTGCGGGATCCCAGAAAAGTGCGCGCGATGTATTTCGAGACGTCGAGGCGGTGGTACGGAGGCCAGGGAAATTCGTCGGGAGCACGGAGGGGACGGCCGGCGGTATGGACGTGAAGGCCGAATCGATCTTTGAATGCGATACCGCGCACGAGCGTGAAATCGCGACGGCCGCGCAGTTCCCCGATCAGTTCCAGGAGGGCATCTTCGCCCTGCCCTTTGACGACGAAATCGACGTACTTCGCATTCAGCGCGGCCTCGGTGTAAAGCGAGGGGAAATATCCGCCCCAAACGATGGGAACGCGCGGGTGTTTCTCGCGGAAAGCGCGGCAGACGGCAACCGCTTGAAGCAGCTGCGGTCCGGGCATGACGGAGACGCCCAGCAGTTCGACATTTTGGTTGGCGGCGAGGGCATCGAGCGTGGCGGCAGGATCGGGATCGGTATTGCCGTCGACGATTTCGTATTCCTCGCGGCCTTCGAGCACGGCTCCGAGATAGAGGACGGAGAGCGGCAGGCGGCGATTTTTCGGCCTGGTGCTGCGGGGATGGAAGAGGACGATCATGGCGTGAACCTGCCGGTGAGGATCCAGAAATGGGACGGCGGGCGTTGGCGGTGCCAACGTGCTTTCCAAGGTCGAAGCGCCCAACGCCAGCCGTACCAGGGGCGGTCGATCGTCCAAGCGATTCCTAAATCGCGGCTCAGGCCGGCGAGCATTTCACGATCGAAGTATTCGATGCAGGCGAGGGTGTCGGAAGCGAAGCCGTAGCTGGACTGGAACTGCTTGTGGCGCTCGCGCACCATCATCTCGCCGTGCTCGTGGCGGCGATAGACGGGCGAATCGACGATGAGGAAGGGGCCGTCCGGGCGAAGGCAGCGGCGGATCTCGGCGAGTGTGCGGCGATAGTCCGTGGAGTAGTGGATGGAGGCGTTGTAGATGGCGAGATCGAGGCTGCCGGAAGCGAACGGGAGATCGTCGAACTCGGCGTTGATGCGGGGAAAGGAGGCGACGGTCTGATAGTGGCGGCCGGCGCCGAGCCCGTCGAGGGGATCGGCAAGGATGTCGATGGCTACGGGGAGATGGCCGCGCAGCGAGAGCCGGTACGAGAGCCAGCAATTGCCGGCACCCAAATCGGCGATGCGGAGCGGTCGCGAAGTATGTTTTTCGAGGCGCGGGAGGATGCGGCGCTCAAGATAGCGGAAGCTTTTCGCGCGGATGGTCCATTGGTCCTGCAAGTGGCCGGTGATGTCGCGGAAGGGGAGCGCGAGGTAATAATCGCGTTCCTGCGAGCCGCGGCCTTCCGCATGACGGATCTTGATGTAGTCGTCAAGGAACTGGCGGCGGACGTTGGCGAGCATGGTCATTTCCTCCGGAAGACCAGCAGGCGATGGTCGGCGCAGCAGCGCAGAGGGACGACGCGGTCGAGCCGCTCCAAGAGGGTGACGATTCGCGCGGGTAGTTTGACGTAAGAGGGCGGCACGAGTTTGCCGATGCCGGTCCAATAGAGGAGCTCGAAGTGGGGTGCAAAAGCGGCGCGGAGTTGGCCGACGGTGGGATAGCAGATATCGCCATGACGGCCGGGAAGACGGCGAAAGGCACGTTTGAAAGACAAGATTTCCCAGGCGCAGAAGCGGCCCATGGTGCAGATCACGAGACGGCCGTTGGGACGAATGAGCGGAGTAAGGACGCGGGAAAGGCCGGAAAGGTCTTGGATGCAGTTGAGGACTCCGAAATTGGAGAGCGCGCCATCGAAGCTCCCTTTCAAACCGCCCAGGTCTCCCGCGCGCAGGACTTCCGCGGCGACTCCCCGCGCCAGGGCTTGCGCCACCATCGCGGGGGAAGCATCCAACGCGTGCACCAGGACGCCGCGAGCGGCGAGGTGCGCGGCGTCTTCGCCGGTGCCGCAACCAATGTCGAGGACACGATCGCCGGGGCCGAATACCAGGTCCATGACGCGCCAGACGGCGTTGCGCTGGGCGCGTCCGACAGGGGTATTGGTCCAGAGCTCGTCGTAACGCGGAGCGAGGCGATCGAACAGGGCGGCGGCACTCACGCTTCCACCTCGCTGTACGCGGCCCGGAGGCCGGCGCGCGCGGCTTCCGCCTCCGCGGGAGTCCGGCTGCGCAGCAACTGGTCGGCCATCTGGTAGAAACGGCGCGAATGACGCCCGCGAATTTTCACCTCGCGATCGGTGGTGGTGGACCACGCGCCTAGCTGCACCAACTTTGGGGCGATGTCCTCGTGGTATGGCGTGCCCTTGATGGGGTAGCTCACCGTGGTGAAAAAGACGTCCGGCACGCAGGCCTTGACGTGCTCGTAGGTGGCTTCGATGTCGCTCAGCTCCTCGCCTTCGTAGCCCCACATGAAGAACATGCCGGCCGATATGCGGTGGGCTTTCAGCTGGGACACGGCCTCGCGGACCTGCGCGACTGTCACGCCGCGCTCCATCCGGTCGAGAATGCGCTGCGATCCGCTTTCGGAGCCAATCCAGACGCGAAAGCAGCCCAGTTCGGCGAGTTGGCCCGCCACTTGCGCATTCATGCGGTCGGCCCTGGTGATGCACTCGAAAGGGACGCGGAGCGTGCGCTGTTTCATGTGGCGCGCAAACTCGTCGAGCCAGCCATGGTGGATGGTGAAGACATCGTCGGCGATCCAGAGTTGCTCGGGTGCGTAGCGGTTGAGGATCCATTCGACTTCGTCGACGACGCCGCGCGCGGAGCGGCGGCGGTGGGTCTTGCCGAAGGTGGAGTGGCTGCACCAGCGGCAATGGTACGGACATCCGCGGGCGGTGATCAGCGAGATGGAGCCGACGCCGTGGCGCTCGCGCCAGGCGCGCAAGTAGCGATCCATATCGATGCGTTCGCGGTCGGGCCAGGGCTGCGCGTCGAGATCCGCGATGAGGGGGAGATGGTCGAACGGCTGGCCGCGAAGAATCGCTTCCAGGGCGAGTTCGCCCTCGCCGGGCACGACGAAATGGGCCCCGGCGTCGCGATACGGCTGGGCGTAATTCGCCGGCTCGGGTCCGCCAAGGACCACGCGCCAGCCGCACTTCACAGCATGTTGCAGGATGGCGATGGCGTGCGGACGCGTCATGAGGTTGGCATAGACGCCGAGTGTGGCAGGAGTTTCGGTTTCCAGGATGCGAAAGAGCTCCGCGCGGGAACCGAAAGTGGAATCGTAGATCTCGACATCGAACCCGCGCGCGCGCAGGTGCGACGAAAGATAGAGCAGGCCGAGCGGGGCGTAAGGCTTCATGATCTGAAGCTCTTTGGCGTCTTCGCGGAGAAAATAGCCGTGGGTCAGCAGGAGATCCATATGGGCATCTTCCGCGTACAAGTTTCACGCAGCGCCAGCACGTTCCGCCAGGCGCCGGCGGCGGCTTCCCTTCCTTCTCTCACTTCCAGGTGGAGAGCGTCAGCGAGGGTGCGGTAAAAGTCAGTCGAGAACGCGCCCTGGAACATCATATCGAGGTCGTCGGAGTCCGACCAGTTCTCCTTGGGGCCGAGTTGGCCGGAGACCATCCGATGGAATTTGGTACCGGGCAGCGGGTAGGACACGGAGACGCCGATATCGTCCGGCCCGGTATCGCGCACCAGCGCGATGGTTTTCTCGATTTCGTTCCAGGTCTCGCCGGGATATCCGAATTGCAGGAAAAATCCGGCGCGGACGCCATGGCGGCGCAAGTTCTCGCGCGCCTCGAAGACCTGCCGGACGCGGGTGCCTTTGTCCATGGCGTCGAGGATATCCTGCGAGCCAGACTCCACGCCCATCCAGACTTCGTCGCAGCCGGCGCGGCGGAGATCGGCGACGGTCTGGCGCGTCATGAGGTCGCAGCGCGACTGCATTTTGAAGGGAATCTTGGCGTCGAGCGATTCGACCACTTCGGCGAATTCGTGGGTCCACTGCTGAGAGAGGGCGAAGATGTCGTCGGCGAACCAGATGTGGTCGGGGGCGAAGCGCCGTTTTACTTCGCGGAGTTCATCGGCGATCAGGCGGGCGGAGCGGGAGTGATAGGTGTCTCCCCAGATTGGCTTGGCGCACCAGTTGCAGCGGTACGGGCAGCCGCGGCTCGATACCAGATTCAGGGAGAAATATCCATGGGCCTTTCGCCAAGCGGCGCGATAAGGCGCGGCGTCCAGCAGGTCCCACGCGGGCATAGGCAGCGAATCGAGATCGGCAAGCGGACGAGGGAATGGTTGCGGACGAGGGGCGCCTTCGAGTAGCCAGGCTGCCGCGTCCAGAATCGACTGCTCGACTTCGCCGCGGATCACGTGGCGGAAGCCGGCGGCGAGATATTCCGGAGAGCGGTCCGATGCGTCGGCACCGTTGACGACCGCGGGAATTGCAGCTTCACGGCAGGTGGCGGCCATCCAGCAGGCCACCTCGCGGTTGCGGGTGAGGCACATCTTCGTGAGGTAATTGAAATTATCCTCGACGACGGCGACCATGTGCGGGCGGTGCTCCGCGAGCGCGTTTTCAAAACCCGGCCGCGGAGGTTGGAGGGTGGGGTCGAACAGCGCCACCGAATAACCGGCACGGCGGAGGCAGGCAGCGGCGAGCAGGGTTTGCAGCGGGGGATAAGGCTGCATCTTGCGGATCTGCTTGCGGTCATTGTAGAGGTGGTTGGAATGGGTCAGAAGAATGTCTGCCATAGCTGCCCCTAACAGGTGACCGGTTCGGCCGAAAGCTGGTGCGCGTCAACTTTCGGTTTGGGCGGAGTCAGCAGCTTCTGCGCATGCTTGCGGACCCAGAGTTCCACCGGGAAAGAATAGATGTGATGGTCCAGACGCCAGCGGGCGGGGCGGCTGATGAGGTCGAACAGCGCGCGGCTGAGCGCGGGGGTGCGGTATTTGCCGATGGGTATGCGATGGAAAGCGACGCGCATGTATTCGCGCATGTTCTGGACGCGGGCGTGGTCGCGGCCCTGGAGCCACGGGAGCACAGTGTAGCGGGGGAAGAAATCGGCCCAGCCTTCGAGGGTTTTGGGAACTTCGATGCCCAGTTCGAAGGCCCGCAGCATAACCGGCGATCCGGGATAAGGCGTGAAAATGTTGGTCCAGAATTCGGCGCCAGGGTATTCGCGGCAGATCTTCATCATCATAGCCACGGATTCGCGCCGCTCCTCCTCGCCTTCGCCGGGATAGCCGAAAATCAGGTTAAAGCTGGGGCGGATGCCGGCTGCGGTGAGGCGTGCGGCTGCACCGTAGATCATGTCGAGGGTTTGAAAATCCTTGCCCATCAAGTGCATCATGCGCTTCGAGCCGGTGTCGGCGCCTTGCGACATTTGTGTGAGGCCGGCGCGGCGAAGGAGCTTCAATTCGTCCACGGAAAGGCGCATCACCAGGTTGGTTGATGCCTGGATGCTCCAGTTGAACTTGACGCCACGGCGGACGAGACCTTCGGCGATGCCGATGGCGCGATCGCGATCGACCAGAAAATTGTCGTCGACAATCCAGAGGAGTTCGAGGTGGTAACGGCTCACGAGATCGGTGGTCTCTTCGACAACTTGCGCCGGTTCGAGCGCATTCCACTTGCGGCCGTAGACGCCATCGTTGGTGCAGTAGCCGCAATTGTATGGGCAGGCCAGGCTGGATGTGTACATGGCCCAACGGCGCCCGCAGACCCGCTGGTAGGCGTCGAAATCGGCCAGATGGTAGGCTTTAGGCGGCATTTCGGCGAGCGGGCGGAGAGGGCGTTGGGGATTCAAGCGCAGGCGGCCATCCTGCTTGTAGCCGACGCCAGCGATACCGGCGAGCGATTCGCCGCCTTCGAAGCGCTGGACGATTTCGACGATGGCATCTTCGCCCTGGCCGACGACGACGGCGTCCACGAATGCGGCGGCGAGAGTTTGGTCGGGCAGCAGCGATGGGTGCCAGCCACCGAGGAGGATCGGCATCTCCGGGTAGAGGCGCTTCACTTCTCGCGCCATTTGGACGGTTTCGCGAATCATCGGCCCGGTGACGAGGGAAACCGCGAGGCAGACCGCGTCCGCGAGTTCCTCGATGACCCGTTTCTGGAAGTTCGGAGTGATGGTGGAATCGACGATGGCGACCTGGTAGCCGGCCCGCAGAAGCGGCGTGGAGACCGCGAGAATTCCGAGCGGAGCGGTGGCTTCCTGGCTGGAAAATGCGGGGAAAAAGAATACGACTTTCTTCCTACGCACCTTATGGATGGGGCCCATGCACTTAGAATTAAACACGCCCCGTTCAGGAGTTGTCGCGGTTTCGTAAAAAGCTATGCAATAAGTGTTACATTCACCACATTTGGGAATAAAAAGCCCGAGCCGCTTCGCCAGCCGGCATCGCCGGCGAGCGCCATCTCGCGGAATGTGGAGACGAGCGCGGAGGTGGCTACCGCGAGGGCCATGCGAACTGGATTGGCTCCCACGCAGGAGTTGCGGCCATAGCCGAGCGAGAAGTGGCCGGGGATGGGGCGCGTGAAATCGAGGCGGCCGGGATGGGGGAACTGGGCGGGATCGTGGTTGGCGCGGGCGAGCATAAGGGCGACCAGATCGCCTGATGGAATCGCCACACCGCCCAACTCGACAGGGCCGGTGGCGCGGCGGTAGATGCGGCCCACGATGCCCGAAAAGCGCAGCATTTCTTCGACCGCGGCGGGCATCAATCCCGGCTGCGCTCGCAAGGTGGCGAATCCCGCGGGGTGGCCGGCGAGCGCAAACCAGCAGCTTGCCAGCATGCGCGCGGTGGTTTGGGAGAGCGCGACGAACATCGGCTCGCCCAAAGGAATGTGTGCGAAGATGCGCTCCAGTGCGGCGGTTGCGGAAGCAGCTTCGGGGCGCAAAGGTGAATTGTCCGCGGCGCCGGTAGCGGCAAATACGCACGTGCTCAGGGCGGCGAGTTTCTCGCGATCCGCCGGATCGGCGCCGGTGGCGAGCATGGCGACGGTGAGTCCCCAGGGCAGAGCGAATTCACGGAAGAGATCAACGGGCGCGCGCGCGGGTAGAGATCGCAAGATGCGGAGCGCTTCCGACTCCATGCTCGGACGCCATTCCGCGAGGTTCGATTGCGAGAAACGAGACAGAACGTCGCCCCGCAATTTCAGGCGGCCCAGTTCGTCACGCGAAAGGGTTTCGATTTGATGATCGCCGCCGCTGACCGGCCAGAGATGCGGGTGCTGCAAAGCGGCAAGGACGTCGACATAGCGGCTGAGAATCCAGAGGCGCTGCGAAGGGTCGAAATAGGCGGGCTGGGGCGGCTCGAGCATCGCGTGATGCTCCAAATTTAGCAGGAAAAACGGCGGCACGATTCGAAAAAAGAACCGGAGCCAGAGCGAAAAACCGGGTCACCCGGCGCGTACTTCTGGCATAGTGTTTAGATTGTCGAATCTCTGGTTGAACTGTCCCGGATTGCCGCGTCCTGTGGCCGCGGTTCTGGGTACTCTTCACTTTCGTAAATCTTCTGCGGCCCGGCTGCGCGACCTCAACGAGGCGGAGCGGCGGAAAGTTCTCACGTGGTGCGACCAGCAGGGCCTGACGCTTCTGATGCGGGACCTTGCACCGGAGGAGGTGGCGGAGCGGGCGCACAAGAATCAGCTGCGGCTGCGGACTGCTGAGAAAACGTACCGGCGTTTGACCGATTTGCCGGGTGAGTTTCTGGCGCTCAAAGGACTCACACAGTGCGAGCTTTTCGGTATCCGCCCGGAGGATCGCGCGCAGTACGACATCGACCTGTACTTTCCGCGCGAGAGCGTGGAGGCGGCACGGGACGCATTGCTCGCGAACGGTTACGAGAGTATCGGGGGCACCGGAAAATTGCCCACCGACCATTTGCCTGGGCTTTTTCCGCGCACCGGCTGGCGCTGGAACGGCGACTATTTCGACCCGGAGATGCCGCTGGCGATCGAGCTGCACGTTCAGTTTTGGAATGCCCGGCTCGAACGGCTGGAGGTACCGGGAATCGAGGAATTCTGGACGCGGCGGGTGCGTCGGACTATCGGCAACACGGAGCTTTTCGTGCTGTGCCCGCAGGATATGGCGGCATATTCGGCGCTGCATCTCCTCAAACACGTCCTGCAGGGCAGCACGCGGGTTTTTCACGTGTATGAACTGGCGAGCTTTTTGGAGCGGCACGACGGGGACGATCGATTTTGGACTGAATGGCGCCGGCTGCACGCGCCGGGCTTGCGGCGCTTGCAGGCGGTGGCATTCGCGCTGGCGGAGACGTGGTTCGGGTGCGCTATGGTGCCGGCGGTGCTGGAGGAAATCGCGCGCTTGCCGGAAGCGGCGCGGGCCTGGCTCGACGAGTTCGCGGCGTCGCCGGTAACGCAGACTTTTCGCCCGAATAAAAACGAATTGTGGCTGCATCTGAGCCTGCTGGCGCGCTGGCGCGATAAGCTGAGCGTGGCCCGGCGGCGATTGCTTCCGGCCAATCTGCCGCCGCCTTCGCGCGCTACGGAATCACAGTCGCGGCACGCGGTCTGGGTGGGCCGGTTGGCTTCGCGCGTGCGCCACCATGCGATTTCGCTATTCACCACGCTCGCGAGCGGCTGGCGCTGGCGAGGGCGCATTCGTCGCATGTAAGCATCTTGCGCGAGCCTCCAATGCCCGATGGTTTCCGCCATAAAAGGGGCGTGGCCGCCGCCGGAACAGACATCGAGCGAACCCGGCGACATATCGGAATCTCATGATTCTCCTGACGGGGGTCGATCCTGGCGGGCGTTGGGCAACGGCTGGAGGCCGCTTACGGTTTCGAGGGTTTGTAAAACCGATTGCTGGAATTTGGCGAGAGTGAAGCGCTGTTCCCAGGCGCGGCGTGCCGCGGCGGCCATGGAAAACAGGCGCTCCCGGTCGCTGGTGAGCAGCGAAACGGCAAGCCGCGCCATCTCCTCGGCGGAGCGCACCAGCATCCCCGTCAAGCCGTGCTCGACCACTTCGGGGATGCCGCCGGTATCGAATGCGATCACCGGCACTCCAGCAGCGAACGCCTCCGGGATCACGCGCGTGGTGGCCTCCGGGCCCAGGGAAGGCACCAGCAGGATATCGAGTTCCGCCAGCAGGGCGTAGACATCAGTCTGCCAGCCGCGAAATTCGATGGGTAATCCAAGGGTGGACTGGCGCACTTGCGCGGCGTAACGCAGCGCCTTGGGGTTGCCGAAAAGCGGGTCGCCACAAATCGCGAAGCGGCAGCCGGGCAAGGAGGCGTTGATGATCGCGGCGGCAGCCACAAACTCGCGCTGGCCTTTTTCGGGTGAGATGCGGCCGACACACCCGATGCAAGGCGGGCAGGATAAGGGACGGCGTGGGAGGTTTGGCGGACCGGCGACACCGTTCATGATCATGGCGATCCGGCCGGCGGGAACGATGGGCCGCCACTGCGCCGCAACGAACTTGCAGTTGGCGATGACGCGCGCGTGCATCCAGCGCAGCGCCATAGCGGCCACCGTTCGCGCCGCAGTGAGCCTCACGCGGCTATGGCTATGAAAGACCACCCTGCAATTCAAGCCCGCCATCGCAGCGGCGGGAAGCAGCCGGGGTCCGTTTAAATACACGAGGTCCGCGTTCGCCGACTTCGCTAAGGCGCCGATTCGCGTTCCGAGTCGTGGGCCGAAATCGATGCGCTCGACCGCAAATCCGGAATCGCGGACGGCATCGCGGAGTTTACCGTTCCCCGGCAGGGCCACGGTAGCGCACCAACCGCGCTGGCGGATGGCCGGCAGAAGTTCCAGAAGCACCTGTTGCGCGCCGCCGAGGTCGCTGAACTGATCGAGCAGCAGGAGCTTCACGAGCGCACGGCCAGGGCGAGAATCCAGAAATAAACGGGAAGGACGCGCCAATAGGTGAGCAGATCGCCGGAGGCCATTTGCACCGCCTGGCCTGACCAGAAGCAGAGCATCCACACCCCGAAAAAGGAACGGCGGGCCGATCGCGCCGCCGCGCGCAGGATCGCGATATTGAGCCAGATGAGGGCGGCGAGGCCGCCGGCGCCGGTTTCCACCAGCAGGCTCAAGTACATGTTGTCGGCCACCACCGGGCTGCCGAGATATTGCGTGTAAGGCAGCGTCTTGTAGCCGATTCCGAAGAATGCCTGCCAGGGATGAGCGGCAATCCATGCACCGAGCGTCTGCCAACTGGTGAGCCGGCCGGAGAGCACACCATTGGTGGAGGTGAGCAGAAACTCCGTCGAGGCCGTCAAGCGCGCCCAATACGCCTGCGCGAATGCCGGAAAGATGCACCAGGTGGCGAGTGCCGCGGCGGCTGCCAGGAGCAGAACTCGCAAGAGCGGGACGCGGCGGCGGTTGGTCCACAGGAGCACCGCGAGCGCTACTACCAGATTGATGAGCGAGCCGCGGGAGTAGGAAAGCACCAGGGCGGCAAAGAAAACCGCGCCGCCGGCGACGAGCCACTTGCGCGCTACGGGGACCTCGGCGCGGCCGCGCGTGAAGGCGACCGCGATCATCACCAGAAAGAAAACGCAGAAATTGCCGAGCGTACTGGCTTCGTAGAACAATCCCTGTGCACGGCGGTAGACGCCGGAATCGAGCCAGACGAATTGCGGGCCATAGCCCGCCGGAGCGGGAAATTGATAATAAAAATCGACGCAGGCAAACAAAGCCGCGAGCACTGCCGCGGCATAGAGCAATTGCACGCTGGCTTGCGCGCTCGCCTGGCGGCCGGGCCCATAGGCGCCGTAAAAAAAAACGTAGATGGAGATTCCAAGCAGTGCGACGCGGATGGCGCTACCCACGGCCGCCTCCGCGCCTGAATAGATTGCAGCCGGGCCGACACTGAGGGCGAGTATTCCGAAAAGCACCGCGAATGCCGAAGGCAACGCACCTGGCACGATGCGCCAATCCGCAGCCCAAAGGAAACCGGCAACCAGGCCGAAGGCCGCGAAAAGGAGTGAAGGATGCGGTCCGGAATCGCCAATGGCGATAGGCAGAGGCGGCAGCAGCAGCGCGGTACCCAAAAACAGCGCCAACCATCGAACCGGTCCTTCAAAACTCCACCAGAGCAGCGCCAGAAGCACGGCAGGCGCACACAGCAGTAGTTTGATTTCGAGACCGGGCGCGACCGCAATGGCCGCGGCCCATCCTCCCAGAGCCAGCGGTCCCCAGACGACAGTAGGTTCCCGCGGGCGCGCCGCGCTACTCATCGCGGGTGCGGACGGGTGTCCGGTAAGCCGCCGATTCCCAGGAAATTCGCCGTTCCTGGTAATTCGCGCGAAGGGTGTAATAGAGAACCGGCAGCACTAATCCGGCCAGCAGGGCCACAGCGATATTCAGTGGAATATTGGGCGAGGAAGGCCGCTCGGGGACGATTCCGGGGTCGATCACTTGCAGGCGTTCTCCACGAAAACCGCTCTCGCCACGGGCATCGCGCAGGCGGCCCTCGACCGACGCCAAAGCCGCTTCGCCCGCCTGCCGGTCGGCGGTCAGTTGATCGCGATGCGCCTGCCGCTGGCCCAGCAGTTTCTCGCGCTCGGCCATCTGCGCGTTCAAATCGGCCATCTGGCGGCGCATCTCGGTGAGGCGTGCGCGCGCGTTGCTCACCTCGTTGGCCATTTCGCCGCCCTGGTCGCCGGCTTTTCCGCGCTCTTGGAGGCCGGCGAGTTCGACTTCCGCGCTCTCGATCTGCTCTTCCAAATTGGAACGCTGCCCGGCGCCTTCCTCGATGGCGGCTTCGAGCCCGGCTGTGGGTTCGTGGGAAACCGCGGCCGACCACGCCGATTCGATCTGCTGTAAACCCGAGCGCACATCGCGCTGCTGCTGTTCCAGTCCGGCCAACAGGTCCTGATCGCCTTCCAGCGTGGAAGCGCGACTCAATTCCACGGTGGCATCGGCCAGGAATTTGGCCAAAGCCTGGGCCTTGCGTGGATCGGCCAGAGTGGCCGAGATTTCCATGATGCGAGTGTTGCGGACGATCTGAACTTTAAGCACGCGGCGCTTCAGGGTCTCAATCGGTCCGCCGCCCAGTTGAAATTGCCGCGCAGCTTTTTGAAACATGCTGTCGCTGTTGGCGAATTCTTCGTAGGTCTTCAGCGACTCCAGGTAAATCGGGCTGACCGCCATGGCGGTGCGCACGTCGGCGCCGGCCGGCGGCTGTATGACGATGCGAGCGGTGGCGGTATAGCGGGCGGGAAGCGCGAGGCTGACGCCGAATGCCAACGCTACCGCAATGGCGGCAGTGGCGGCGATTTGGCGCCAACAGGTTTGCAGGTAACGAATGTAACGATAGGAGTCGAACGACTCGACCATGGGGATGATCCTGAGTTAGTGTAACCTGGAATGGCCTATTTTCTGGCGGGTGCAGTCGCGGCTATCGCGTTAATTCTTGCGCCGGGCTTGTCTTTCTCTTTCGATATCGTTCCCAAGCTCATCATCCTGCTGGTGGCGGCGGCCTTCGCGGCGGCTCCTTTGTGGCGCTCGCGAATTCTGTATCTCGCTATACTTTCTTCCATTTCTCTGGCGGTCTCTACGGCATTGAGCGCGCGGCCGGCACTTTCCTTTTACGGCTCGTCCTGGCGGCGATTCGGAGCGCTGGCCGAGATTGCGGTGTTGGTGCTGGCGTGTGGCATCTATGGCCAGGCCCGCCGGATCGGAATCTTCCTGCGAGTGGTGCGGGCGGCGGGATTAGTCGCCGCGCTTTACGGAATCGCGCAGTACTTCGGCTGGGATCCGATTCTGCCGGCGGCGGCCTACCACATCGGGGAGGGAATCTGGACCATCGTGAGACCGCCTTCCACGCTCGGATATGCCAGCTATTTCGCTACCTGGATGCTCTTCGTAATCTTCTGGAGCCTGGCGCTTCCGGGAAAAGCGGCGAAAGTGACGCTGGCGATCGCGGCCGCCGCGCTACTGCTCTCGGGAACGCGGGCGGCTTTGGTCGGACTGGTGGCGGGCGGCGCGGTCTGGTGTTATTTTCGCGGATATCGCCTGTCGCGGAGGGCGGCAGCGATGGGCGGAATCGTGGTTGTGGCGGGCACGCTCTTCTATTTCTCGCCGATGGGACGGATGATGCGCAGCCGCACGCGCTGGTTCGAGGAGGATCCGTGGGGCGGAGCGCGGCTGCTGCTGTGGCGCGATAGTTGGCGCACCGGGCTGGCGCGCCCCGTTTTTGGCCATGGACCGGAGACGTTCACAGCGGTATTCCCGCATTTCGAATCGCGCCAACTGGCTCGGGCCTATCCCGATTTCGCTCACGAATCGCCGCACAATATCTTTCTGGATGCGCTATACGCACAAGGCGTACCGGGTTTGCTCCTGCTGATGGCGTGGTGCGCGGTGGGGTTTCACGCCGCGTGGCGCATCCGCGCGAACCATACGGCTATCGCTGCCGGTCTGGCAGGCGCGCTGGGCGCGGCTATCGTCAGCCTGGAATTTACGGTGTTCATTATCCCTACGGCGGTGATTTTCTTCGCGACCGTGGCGCTGGCGGAAGGACTGCGGGAGGGTGCCGAGCCCCCGCGGAGATATTTTCCGGCCGCGCTCCCGCTGCTTTATTTCGCGGCGCGCGCCGCTACCGACGACCACGCGCTGTTCCTCGCAAAACGGGCACTGGCATCGGGCAACCTGGCATCCGCCGCAAGCGCTTATTCCCGTTCCCACGACGGCGACGACCTGTGGTATTCCCGTACCTTGGCGGCATATGCGAGCAAGGCGCCGTCGATTCCGGCCCGCGTGCAGGCGATTCGCGAGGCAATCGCCGCGGGCGAGCACGCCACTCTCACCGCGGAGTCGCCCTTCAATGCCTGGTATAGTCTTTCCGCCCTGCGCGCCAGCCAGAACGATGCGGCGGGCGCGGAACGCTGCTTGCGATCGGCGATCGCGGCGCATCCGAACTGGTTTAAGCCGCATTGGGTGCTGGCCCAGATACTCTACGCAGAGGGCCGCAAGGAAGAAGCGCGCCAGGAGGCGGCCATCGCCGCTGACCTCGACGGCGGAAAGCATCCCGAAGTGGCGCGCACTTTACAGGAGATAAACCTGCCTTAGCAAGGGTTAACTTTTTGGTTTTCGGCTGGGTTGCCGCGGTCCGCGCTACTAGAATGTGTCCATGGGAAGAATTCTGGGGTCTCAGATTGGCTCGGTGGTGATATTCCTCACAGGGGCTGCGCTGGCGCTGGCGCAGGGCCCGGTTGTGGCACAGGGGGGCGTATCGAACGCCGCCAACGGCATATCTCCGGTGACGCCGGGATCGTTGATTTCCATTTACGGCAGCAATCTCGCCGGCGGAATCGCTGTGGCGGACACGATTCCGCTTTCGGCCTCGCTCAACAAGGTGAGTGTGACCATTAATGGAATCCCGGCACCGTTATTGTACGTGGACTCGCCGCAGATAAATGCACAGGTTCCGTGGAACGTTCTCCAAAGCGGCACCAGCGGGACTGCTACCGTGGTGGTGCAGAATGGGACACAGATGTCGGCAGCGCAGAACGTGCCGATCGGCCCATTTTCGCCGGGAATCTTCGTGATCGGAAATAACGTTGCGGTAGCGATCAATAATTCGGATGGCACCGTCGCCGCTCCGTCCGGATCAATCGCCGGCGTCAACACGCGCCCGGCCAAGGTCGGTGATCCGTTAGGTTTGCAGATCTGGTGCACAGGGCTGGGCGCGGTGGATTCCGCCATCGCCAATGGCGCGGCGTCCAGCGACAAGCTGCGCACCAATACGACATTCCCGCAAGTGCTGGTCGGCGGGCAACCGGCGACGGTAGTCTGGTCGGGTCTGACTCCCTATTTCGTTGGCGTGAACCAGATCAACATTACGCTTCCGCCGGGCACTCCTACCGGAAATGCGGTCTCCTTGCAAATTGTCGCGGGAGGAATCACGACTTCGAGCGCCGTTACGATCGCGGTGGAGGGCCAGTAGCAGGTGGCGGGGGCTGTTGAGCTGTCCCGCGAAAAACTGGCGTTGGAAGAGCTTTGGGACAAAAAAACTGGGCGGCGGGGACCGAACCCCACCGCCGGTTTTTTTTCGTTGCGATGTTTAGGAGCGTTACTTTTCGTAGCTGATGCTGGCCATCGGCACGAAGTCATTCAGGATCTTACCGAATTTCGCGCCGGGAGCGGGGGCGATAATCTTCTCGGGGAAGGGGGTGATATAGTCGCGAAATTCCAGGCGCATATAGATGCGGGGTTTCAGTTCGAAACGCAATCCAGCGCCGGCATCTCCCATGGGTTTCAACTGCTGGGTATTCGTCAGGTATCCGAACTGATAATTGGGCTGGTAGGCTTCCGGGGTGCCCGTACCGCGAAAGACCTTCATTCCGCCGCCGACCGCGACGAAAGCCTGCATCATGGATCCTTTACGATTGGTGTGATACAGGATGTCGTAATGGAGCACCTGTGCGTTTCCGTTGAAAGAGGCGTTGGTGCTACCGCTCTGAATATGCAAATCGTTTTGGAGGTACATGTAACGGATTTCTCCGCTCCAGTGGGGATACAGGTTTTGTCCGAAGTAGCCGCCAAAGGCGCCTCCCGTCTCGAATCCGGCCGTGGCCGACCCCGCTGGACTGGAGACGTTCACGTTGCTGAGAAACCCGGCGCCGCCCGAGCCGCCGAACTCCCATTGCTGTCCGAAGCAGCTCGCGGCCAGAGCCGCCAGAAACATAGTGGTGACTGCGATCCTTCTCATGCGATTCTCCTGTTAGTTGACTACGCGGACGTTGAGGGTGGTGGCCCCGCCCGACTGGCTGATCACCAGCGGGACGGTATCTCCTGAAGCCAGTCCCGTCTTCGGAACGCTGGCGTTGATCTGGTACAGGCCCGAGAGCGAACCGGGTACCAGGCCGGCATATAGTATCGAAAGGCTGCTACTGCCCAGGCTGAGCTCGGGCGCCTGCGTTACCGAGGTAAGCAGCGTGGGAGGAGTTTGCAGACCGGCCTGTACCGCGGGAGATGTCGGACCCATTCCGGTGAGATAGATGACGAGGGTATCGCCCGGGCGAACCGGATTCGTCGGGGTTACCAATTGGCCGTTGTCGGCGCGGAAAATCGTGGCGAGACCGGTCTGCGGCCCGGCGGTTCCGGTGAGGAACACCGCGGGCGCGGCGCTGGCGACCACGAAATTATAGTTATTGCTCACGCCGGCGGGAGTGTGAATGTTCACGCTGACGTTCCCGCCCATGTTCAAAGGCAATTGCGCATTCACCTGGCCGGAGGATACAAAGAGCAGTGGAATCGGGGAGCCGTTGACCACCAGGCAGGATTCGCCGAGCGCGGTGGGCAGTGGAATTTGCGACGTGGCGATATTGGTGGCGCTCATTTGCGAACCGTAGACGCTGATGAACCCGCCGGGAGCGACGGCAGTGCTGCCATCCGCGGCGTTCTGTACGCTGGAAATGGCGGGCGGAGTGGTGGCGGCAGCATAATTCGCCGAAAGCACGGTGAAACCTGAAGTTGTGAGCGCGATCAGGGTACCGGCCGAAGGTAGCGGGGCGACCGTGCGCGTAAAGTTGAGTTTAGAGCTGGGCAAAATCGGTGCTTCCACCATGGCGGTGGGTGAAATCTGGGCGCCCGTAAGAACCGGCATATTCTGGATGACTCCGGCGGTCGAGGCCGAGGTAGCCGCTACCTGGTAGCCGCCCTGGCCGGTAAAGGCAAACCCGGAAGTCGTTCCACTGGAACTCAGAGTGCCCTGCGGAACGAGGGACGCGTTGAACACGTTATTGCCGATCACGAATGTGTTGTAGGAAGACGCGGCGAAGGCGCCAGCCAGCGCGGAGAGGTCATGGCGGGCCAGGGTAAACGTGTTGGCCGCGGCGGAATAAAGCAGTACTTCCCCGTCCGGGTCCGCCACCAGGATATTGGCTCCGTTCGGCGAGCCCGTGACCACGGCGGTGGTGGACAGTTGGTTCTGAAAGATTCCGAGAGTCGGCAGATTCGTCGCCGAGAGGTTTTGTAAGTCGACGGTATCGATTGTTCCGGTGCCGGTGGCGTTGTTATTCGCCACCACCAGAATGGCGTTATTCGAAGTCGCCACCGAGTGGCCGTAATGTCCGCCGGGTAAAACCACCGGCGAGACGGCCTGCAAAGCGTTCAGATCGAACACGGACAGCAATTGGGAATTGTCGTTGGCAACCAGCAGGTAATTGCCGTCGTTGGTCATCGCCATTTCGCTCGGCGTGGTGTTGGTGCGCAGTGCGACGATCATCTGGTTGGTCGACCCATCGAATATCTCGAGCTCGTTGAGGTCCTGCCGGAGAATATAGAAGCGGTTGCGCGCCGTATCGGCCATAAGGTCGGTCAGTACGCCGGGAACATCCACCACGGAGCCACGTTGATATTCATCGGGATTGCTGACCAGCAACCGTACCGAAGGCGGAATGTTGACGGCCGACGAAGAGGCGATGTTCAGGGTGACCGCGGAGGTTCCCTCGGTCTGGAACTGCCCCGGATCGATGCTTACGGTGATTTTCGCCGGAGTCGTGCCGCTGGCGGGCGAAACCGTCACGCCCGGCTGGCTGGTGGTAATGGTGAAATCGGTCTGATTACCGCCCGGATCGGTGATGTTGAAGGCTTGGGCTACGGCGCTCCGATTGCAGAAGGTGGTCTGGACGAGGACATCTTCGCGATCCACCGCAAGACGGTGCGCCTGATTCAGCGAGCCGACGGGAAGGACCATTACGCCGCTGTCGGAGATGGCAAAAAGAGTGTTACCGGCCGAGTTTAAGATGGTTCGTCCCACGATGTTCTCGGGCATGTTGATACGTCCCGTAACCGTGAGATTGTCGCTGGCCATGGTCAGAAGTGTCGGCAGGCTGGCGGAGGACGTCGAGCCTGCCGTCGGTGTGGTGTTATATGGTGGGCCAGCTGGCTGGTTTGCATCGGGGATTTGACCGTAGATGATGCCGTTGGTGGAATCGATGGCGTGCCCCGTCACATTATTGGAGCTGACCACATTGGGATATTTCGACTGCGTCACGAACTGGGAATTCATGAGAATCCAGCCAACCATGGCGTAAGAACCATCGTTGGAAACGCTCACGCGCGGAAGCATCGGCGGCGCGGATACGTAGGTTTCGGCGTAGAGGCTGTTGGTTGGCGCATGGAATTGATAAATGACCTGAGTTCCCGTTCCGGCGCCGCCAATGCCCCAGATCACGGTGCCGTCGCCAGACGTCGACAGCGCGGTCTGCAGGATCTGACCGGGAAATGTCGGCACGGTGGCCGGAAGGTTGCCTGCCAGGTTCGACAAGGTGCTGAGTACCTGCAGGACCCCGCTGTTCGGATCGAGGGTATAGAAACCGGTGGTCGTCACGACAAGCGCCATCCCGGGACCGGCCTGGTAGGCCGGGCCGGTCTGCGGCACGGTGGCGAAAAACGCAACACCCAGGGGAGGATCGTCGGTAATAAAGGTACGCTGGGTGTTATCGGGAAGGTGGATCAGCGTGAGCAGGTTGGCACTGGGCACCGGCGGAGTGCTGTTGTTGAAGTGGGCCACCAACAAATATTGCGCATCGCGAGAGAGGGCCAGAGACCCTGGCTGCGCCGCCACGTTGATGGAAGTCTGAATCGAGTTGGTCGCCGTCGACATGACGTCGATGCGATTCGCCGTGAAGTTCGCGATGTACAACAGCCCGCGGGTTTCATCCAAGGCTTCATCGGAGGCTTGCCCGCCGACGGCAACAACCGTACCGAACGTCGCGCCGGACGCCGGCGTGGTAGCAACAGTCAGAGCCAGGAAGGCGGATAAAATCAGGAAACCGTAGTAACGCATAGGTGGACTCTTCAAACGAATACGATTAAATGCCCCGGACGCCGGGGAATCAATGATCGAAATGGCTAATAAGCCACGCATTACCAAAGTTAGTCGTGTATTTCTGGATATTTACACCTATACTGCACGGGTGGGAAAAGGCTGCCGGCGGGCGCTCTGCGCGCGTTTCGGCCTTGGGAAACCGAGCCATGAAGAAACGTATCATCAGCATTCTTCCGCTACCGGTTCTGCTGGTAACGGCATTCATTCCGGCTGTTCAGGGGCAGACGGGCACACAAGCCACCGTGCTGACCAACCCGAGCGGCCCGCAGTTCACGGTCGATGGCGCGACTTACTTTGGTCCGATGAGTGCCTTTTGGCCGGTGGGTAGCGAGCATGTTCTCTCGGTCCCACAAGCGACGGGTTACTCCTTTAGTGTGACCGGCGACACGCAATGGCAGTTCCAGAATTGGTCGTGGGGAGGCAATTCGAGTCCGAATCCGACTGTGCAAGTCTACGCCAATGCCTCAATCGACAAGTACACGGCGAACTTCGCCGTGCAATATCTATTGACGGTTCAGGTGGCGTGCAATCCCGGGCCCTGCCCGGCCAATCAGTTGGGCTGGGTTTCGGTGAACAACCAGATACCGAATACGGTACAGCCCGGCCAACCGTGGACTAGCTGGATGTCCGGCGGCAGCACCGCGCTCCTGGGGGCACCCGGCAGTTCCACCTGGATATTCCAAGGCTGGCAGATCGGAAACAATCCGCTGATCACGAACACCGGTCCTCAGTACACCGTGACGGTGAACAGCCCCACGGTAGCGACGGCAGTCTTTATCCCGGCCAAGAACGTTACTTTTCTTACTAATCCGCCGAATCTAACCTTCTATGTCGACGGAGGGCTCACTTCCTACAACGTTTACACCGACGCACCTGAAACCGTAGAAATGGCCGACGGTTCGAGCCACAGTGTAACCGGCCTCAGCCTGACGAACGACAGCAACGGAAAGCGTTGGGTGTTCGGCTCCTGGAGCGATGGCGGGGCCCAAACGCATACCTACGTAGTGGGAAGCGGCTTCAATCCGGAAACGCTCACCTGCAATTACGCCGCAGCCGCGTACCCGACATTCGTTACTTTGCCGGCAGCGCTCGACCTGGTGGTGGACAACCTGGTGCTGCCGCCTCCCTATTCTTATATTTGGGGCGTCGGTTCCACCCACACCGTCACGGCCACCAGCCCGCAGACGGATGCGCAGGGTGTCGCCTGGGTCTTCCAATCGTGGGACGACGGCGTAACTGCTCCGTCGCGAACCTTGACGATCCCGGTTGGCGCCGACGTGAACGGCTTCCGCCTAACCGCCGTGTACACCAAACAGGCGCAACTCACCGTGAACAGCAGTATCGCCGGACAAGCGGTGACCGTAGACGGATCTTCCTGCACGACGCCCTGCACGGTCACGCGAAATCCCGGCGCGCAGGTACACGTAAGCGCGCCGGCATCGGTACCGGTTAGCGCCAACTCGCGACAGAGCCTTCTGGGATGGTCAACGGGCGGCAGTGCTCCCGTGGCCGGCGACTGGGTTGGCACACTGAACACGGCCAGCACGTCGATCATGGCGAGCTATCACCTGATGAACAGCCTGACAGTAGCCGCCACCCCTTCCAAAGGCGCCACCTGGCGTGTCACCCCGTCTTCTGCGGATGGTTTCTACGATGCACAGACCAAGGTCGCCATTCACCTCGTGCCGCGGCCCGGCTATCGCTTCAGCAATTGGGGCGGCGACCTCTCGGGATCAGATCCAAACGCATCGCTCAGCATGAATGTGCCTCACAGCATAACGGCTACGCTCATTGGCGCGCCGACCGTCTCGCGCCGCGGCATCGTGAACGGGGCCGGTACGGGAACGGCAGTGGGAGTTGCGCCAGGATCGGTGGCGTCGCTCTACGGCGAAGGTCTGTCGGCGGAATCCGCGGTGGCGCCGGAGAATTCACTTGCCACTACGCTCGCGGGCGTCACCATCCGCATCGGCGATCGGACCGTTCCGCTATATTTCGCCTCGCCGTCACAAATCAATTTCCAAATCCCTCCGGACTTGCCGCTGGGCGATCACACTGTGACTCTGAGTTCGCCCGGTACGTCCGACAGCACCAGCAGCCTCTCGGTTGAGCGCAACGCGCCCGGTCTGTTTTCCGCGGTATTGGATGGCCAGCTTTACGCCATGACGATGCATGAAGACGGCACGCCGGTGACGACCGCCGCGCCCGCCCGCCAAGGCGAATTACTCACGGTTTACGGAACCGGCTTTGGGCCCACGGATCGCGCCCGGCCGGAGGGCGTTGCCATACCCGCGTCGCCGCGTTACATGATTCTCGATCCTGTGACCGTCCAGGTCGGCAGCACATCGTTCACGCCTGAGGCGTCTTTTGCCGCGCCCGGGCAGGTTGGGGTCGATCTGGTGCAGTTCCGCCTCGATAGCAGCGCGCCGTCGGGCGCCGCAATTCCGGTAACTCTGACCGTCAACGGAGTCAAGAGCAATACTCTGCCCCTACCGATCGAGTAAGTGCCGTGATGATAGATCGGCAAGCCCGCTCCCTGGGCTTACGGCTCCGTGGTGTAGCGCTTGTGCGCGCAGGCAAGATCTGTTACTACTGACGAATGTCCTTCTTCCGTCTGGGGTTGACGGCGGTTCTCGTTCCGTTGTTTCTGGCGCCGGCATTTGCAGCCACCGATCCCCTTTATCAGTCGATGCGGGACGCGGCGCTCGCCGACTCCTTCGTCGTCGAAAATATCGAAATCCATCGCGATGGCGGCGTGATCACGCTCAAGACCGGATCGATCGGTTTCACCGCGCCTGCCATGGGCCTCGACACGGTCGCGGTATTTGACGGCGAAGGGACTTTCACCTTCAATCCAGCCTCACCCATCGATCGTAATTATATGGCCAGCCTTACCGGCCAACTAACCGTCTCAGAGACGTTCGACCGGGCTTTCTTCTGCTTTACCGACGATACCGGCAAAGAAATTCGCAGCGCCGCCAAAACGCATTCCAAAGACCCCAAGCTCGCCGACATCTTACGCGATTACCGCAAGCATCTCCGTTCGCGGCTGGATATGCCGCGTTCTATGCTGGAGTACCTGCTGAATGACGTGGCCATGGACAACTTAGAAGCCGACGTGGCCATGGACCTTTATAATCGACACGCCCCCGGTTTCTTCCGTGCTTACATCCATGGCAAAAGGCACGCCGATCTCCGCTTTCAAGTCCGGCCGCGGGGCGCGTTCCCGGAATTGGGTACTCCGGAGGAAGTCGCGCTCATCAACCTGGACCCGGAAGCGAAGGAAGAAGGTATCTGGTACCTGTCCCATCTGCAGGGTGAGATAAAAGGCCACACGGCGAGCTCCGACGAAAATCGGGACATGGTGCAGGCGGATCATTATCAGATCGAAACCACCATCGCCCGGAACGATCACTTCACCGCCAGCGCCGACCTGAAGTTCCACGCCGTCACGGAAGGCGACCGCGTGATCAAGTTCTCCCTGGTGCCCACTCTGCGTGTCGAGAAAGTCACCAGCGGAGGCCAGGACGTACCGTTCATCCAGGAAGACAAGAAAGAGGACGCCAGCTTTTACGTCGTAATGGCGGAACCGATGGCCAAGGGCAGCGAGCACGAATTGCACATCGAATATACCGGCGACAAGGTGGTTCACAAGGAGGGCGGCGGCAATTTTTCGGTGGGCGCGCGCGAAAGCTGGTATCCCAACGTCAATACCTTTCGCGATCACGCGAGCTACGATCTCACTTTCAAAGTGCCCAAACCATACACGCTGGTTTCCGTCGGCAATCTGGAAAAGCAATGGACCGAGAAGGACGCTGCATGCACTCATTGGGTGTCGGAGACGCCGATTCCCATTGCGGGATTCAACTACGGCGCTTTCAAGGTCAAGAAGATCACCGACAAGGACTCGGGATTCGTGGTTGAAGGCTACGCCAACACCGAGCCTCCGGACGCACTGGCAATGGCCAAAGACGCGCCTGGCGTCGGCAGCCTCTCCCCTTCCAATATGATGGATATGCCGATGGGCGAAGCACAGGTGGCTGAACGGATTTACGATGCGTGGTTCGGCAAATCGGAGTTCAACCACGTCTCGGTCACGCAACAGCCGGAGTTTAATTTCGGCCAGTCGTGGCCCACACTGGTGTATCTGCCGCTTTGGGCATACCTGGACCCGACGCAGCGCTACATGCTTCTGAACCACATCGAACAGGGGCTGACGGATTTTGTCGACGAAGTGACGCCTCACGAAGTTTCGCACCAGTGGTGGGGTCACATGGTCGGATGGGCTACCTATCACGATCAGTGGCTTTCCGAAGGATTCGCCACGTTCTCCGCCGGCCTCTTTTTGCAGCTCACCGAAAAGACGCCCGAAAAATACCAGAAGTATTGGCAAAATGCCCGTCAATACCTGCTCGAGAAGAACAACTTCGGCAACCGGCGCAACGACGCCGGTCCCGTCTGGCTGGGCCAGCGCATGGACAGCGCGCACAATCAATCGGCCTATGATGCCGTGGTCTATCGCAAGGGCGCCTACGTCCTGCATATGCTCCGCATGATGATGTGGGACCAGAAGGAGGGCGACAAGCCGTTTATCGAGATGATGCACGATTTCGTCAGCACGTTCATGAACAAGAACGCGTCCACCGAGAGCTTCGAGCGAATCGTGGAAAAACACATGACCCCCTCCATGAAATTCACGACCAGCGGCAGGATGGACTGGTTTTTTTACGAATGGCTCTACGACACTCCCGTGCCGCGGTACAAGCTCGACTTCACCCTGACCGACCAGGAAGGCGGCAAGTGCCTGCTGAAGGCTAGCGTGGAGCAGAGCGAAGTGCCGAAGAATTTCATCATGCCCGTGCCCATTTACGCCGATTTCGATGGCCACGTGATGCGTCTCGCGTCCGTTCCTATCCAAGGCACTTCTACCAGCCGCGAAGTGCAACTCATGCTGCCCAAACGGCCCAAGAAAGTAATGTTGAACTACTGGCACGACGTACTGGAAGCCCTCTAGATGGCCATCGCTCCGCGGCGCCAACTGGGGCTTTTCGACGCCACCATGATTGTCATGGGCGGCATAGTCGGGTCGGGAATTTTCATCAATCCGTACGTGGTGGCGCTGCACGTGCACACGACCTTTTTAATTCTCGGCGTGTGGCTGGCGGGCGGAGCGCTGGCGCTGATGGGCGCGTTCATCTGGGCAGAGCTGGCCACGCGTCTTCCGGGCGCCGGCGGCAACTATCTGTATCTGCGCGTAGCGTACCATCCATCGGTGGCGTTTGTTTACGGCTGGGTGCTTTTGCTGGTGACGCAAACCGGCGGGATGGCCGCGGTCGCGGTGACCTTCGCGCGGTACTTCCGCGAAATCACCGGAATCGGCTGGAGCGATGGAGCGCTGGCAGCCACTACGCTGCTCGCGCTTACGGCCATCAACTGCCTGGGCGTGCGGTGGGGCAGCAACGTGCAGAGCGCGCTCATGCTGCTGAAATCCGCGGCTATCGCGGGGATGGTAGTGCTAGGGCTCGCCCTGGGCGGCGGCCATATTCATCCGCTGCCGCTGGTCGATCAGCCATTGGGATTGCCGCTGGTGGCCGCCATCGGCGCCGCCATGACTCCCGTGGCGTTCGCCTACGGCGGATGGCAAACCGCCAGCTTCGTCGCCGAGGAAATGCACGATTCGCGCCGCGATCTTTCGCGCGGCCTGCTGCTCGGCGTGAGCGGGGTGATCGTGCTCTACCTTTCGGCCAATTTCGTTTGTCTGAAAGTGCTCGGACCGGCGGGGCTGGCGGCGACGCGCACGCCCGCGACGGCTGTGATGCGCGCCGCGATGGGCAATTCGGGAGCGCTGTGGATCGCCATCGGAATCGCGGTGTCGACGCTGGGATTTTTGAGCCAAAGCATCCTCACCGCTCCGCGCGTGTATTATGCGATGGCCAAGGATGGGTTGTTTTTCTCGAGCCTCGGGCGATTGTCGCCGCGCACCGCGGTGCCCGTGGTCGCCATCGTAGCGCAAGGACTGACCGCCACGGCGACTGCGCTCATCGGGCAATACGAGAAGATTCTCAATTACGAAGTCGCCGTGGATTTCATTTTGTTCGCGCTGGTAGCCACGTCGCTGTTCGTCTTCCGCCATCGCGAGCGCGGCATGCTGCCCAAAGGAATTCACGGCGTGCCGGGCCATCCGTACACGACGGCGATTTTCGTGGTGTCCTGCGTCGCGATCGTCGCCAGCACGATCTGGAGCGATCCGGTCAATTCCGTGAAAGGCTGGTTGATTTTGCTCACCGGCATCCCCGTATATTTGTATTGGAGCCGCCGCCAGAAAAAAGCATGACGCACAAACATTCCGATTACATGCATTGGGCCAAAACGGCCAGCAAAGCGCCGGTCAATCTGGCCACCAGCGGAGTGGGACCCTTCCCTCTGCGCGAACTGCCGTTCGATTTCCAGAAGCTCGAGATCAACGGGCCGAACAGCTACGGATATCCGCCGCTGAAAGACGCGATCGCGCGGCAATACGGTGTGGATCCCGATGGCGTAGTAACTGCCGAAGGCACGTCGATGGCGAATTACCTGGCCATGGCCACCCTGCTCGACGCGGGCGACGAAGTGGTCATCGAGCACCCTGCCTACGGATTGCTGGTGGATGCCGCGCGGTACATCGGCGCCGAAGTCAAGCGATTCGCGCGCCGCGAGGGGAACGATTATGCGCTCGATCCGGCGGAAATCCGGCGCGTAGTTACCGCCAAAACGCGCCTGATTGTGCTCACCAACCTGCATAATCCGTCGAGCGTGCTGGCGCCCGATGCAGTGGTGCGCGAAGTGGCGGATATCGCCCGCGGCGCCGGGGCCAAGCTGCTCGTCGACGAGGTTTATCTGGATGCCGTCTACGAGAACACGCCGCCCACCGCGGCACGCATCGGCCCGGAAGTGCTGGTCACCGGCAGTCTCACGAAGATTTACGGGCTCAGCGGGCTGCGCTGCGGTTGGGTGCTGGCCGAACCCGAACTCGCCCGGCGTATGTACGCAATGAAAAACGTGTTCGGCTCGATCGGCGTCCACCCCGGCGAAATTTTGAGCGTGGCAGCGTTCGAGAATCTCGCTCCGATCCGCGAGCGCGCGCGGAAAGTCGTGGAAGCGGACCGCGCCGCGCTCGCCGAGTTCCTCGACGCTAACCGCGGTGTTTCGACGGTGCGCACCGACTGGGGCACCACGGCATTTCTGCGCCTGCAAAACGGTGGCACCGACGCGTTTCTCGATCGCCTGCGCACGAAATACGACACCAGCGTGGTGCCGGGCCGGTTCTTCGAAATGCCGGATCATTTCCGCGTCGGCATGGGGGTGGACTCGGCTATGTTCCGCGAAGGCTTGCGGCGCATGGGGCTGGCGTTGACTGATTAAGACACCTATTCGTGTTGTAAAATCGAACCAATGCGCCGCGCCGCGATCTTATTCGTCGCTGCCGGGTGTTTATGTGCCCAACCGGCTGGAGTAACCGGTACGGTTGCCGATCAGACAGGCAAACCGCTCGCCGGGGTTCACGTCCGGCTGCTCAGCGGCGATCTCGGCGCAGAAGATCGCAAGCTAACGGTCTACGGAGCGATCAGCGATAAGGCCGGTCACTTTTCCTTGGATGCCGTCCCGCCCGGCTTGTACTTCGTGATGGCCGAGCGCGCCGGCTGGGTGCAGCAGATTTCCGATCTTGCGACCATCGCGGTGAAACCGGGCGAGACTACCGACTATAAGATTGCGATGGCTGCGCGCGCCGCGATCAGTGGCCACGTGCTGGATGAATACGGAGATCCCGTGCAGAACGTAAACGTGCAAGCTGAGTCGGTCACACCCAATCAGCCGGAGGCATTCGCGCTCATGCGGCCATTCACCCAAACTGACGACCGGGGCGAATTCCGTATGATCGCCGGGCCCGGGAAATATTATCTGAAAGCCTCTGAAATGCAGGACGCCCGCTTCGGCCCACAGGAGATCCGCACCGATGGCACGCCCTCCGCGCCATTCATAACCACTTACTATCCGAGCGCGGCCTCGACCGGCGCGGCGTCGGTAATCGAAGCGGCGGCCGGACAGGATCTGACGGACATGGACATCCGCCTCCTGCGCAGCGGCCCCGGAACCGCGCGGACCTTCTCGGTTAGCGGGGCTGTCACGGGCGTTCCCGAAAACGCGCGTGCCGACGTTATGCTGCGCTTCGGAGAAGCCGCGGGCAAGTATTACAACGGAACCGGCGTCAGCACCGAGCAGGACGGCACGTTCAAGATTTCCGGGATGCAGCCGGGATACTACTCCATTGCGGCGTCCTACACGGGCGGCAAGACCGCTCTCCAAAGCCGTACCTTCGAGTTCCATCTCGAGTCGGCCGACCAGACCGGTATCCAATTGACTCTCGCGCCCGGTGAGGAATTGACGGGCAAGCTGGAGTTGGTTGGCGATCCCGCTGCCGGAGAATCCACCAAGCATACCGTGCGGCTGGAAGCCGGCGCCTGGGGAAATCAATTCGGCCAGGGCGATCTGGCCGCAGCGGAAGTCGCTCCCGACGGATCGTTCCACATAACGGGCATCCCGCCGGGAAAATTCAAGCCGGTAGTCGAGCCGATGCCCGAGAACGGCTTTCTTAAAGAAGTCACGCTGGATAACACGCGCATGGCGGACAACGTGCTCGACTTCACGCAGGGCGTTGGCGGATCGCGTCTCACGATCACGGTGAGCCGTAAGGGCGGCCGGATTTCCGGCCGGGTGCTGGATAAAGACGGGCAGCCCACGGCCGGGCTGGTGATGGTCTTCCTGGCGAGCGACGCCAAACTCATGGGGGATGAGAACTCGAAGCGCGCTCTGGACGGCAGGTACGAGATCAAAGGCATCCGCCCGGGTAAGTACCGCATTTTCGCCTTTGATGTACTGCAAATGGCGTCGCTGTTCGGTGCGGCCGACGACAACGAAAAGATGATGCAGCAGCTTTTCGACTCCGCCGAGGAGATCGAAATCAAAGAGGGCGACGCGATCTCAAAAGACGTCACCGTCATCGTCAAAGTGCCGGAAAAAAAGGAGCGCCCGTAGCATGTTCGCGGAATATCCGGCGATTCTCGCGGCCGCATCCGTGCTTGCGGCGCAGACCGCGCCGGAGCCCGCCAGCATCGCCGGCACGGTGAGCAATTCCGTCACTGGTGAGCCGATTCTGCGCGCCCACGTGAGCGTCAACTGCCCTGCCGGCAACCGACCGCAGCGCGAGCCGCAGGTTTACGGCGCGCTCACCAATGAGAAGGGCGAGTTCTCCATCGCCCCGCTACCGCCTCGAAATTGTTGGGTGAGCGCGGAGCGGGCGGGATTCGTATCCGGCGACGGCTCCGAGACCATCCCGCTCAGCAGCGGCACACACAAGGAAGGAGTGCAGCTGACGCTGATTCCCACAGGATCGATTACCGGCCGCGTGGTGAACGCTGAGGGCGAGCCGATGGATGGCATCAATGTTTCCGCGCAAATGTCGGCTGGGAACTCCGGCAACGCCACGACGGACGAAAAAGGCGAATTCCGCGTCGGCGGCTTGTATCCCGGTAAGTATCGGGTCAGAGCCACTCCGCAGAAACCGCCATTCCCACCGGAGATTCGCAGCGATGGCACAACCGAACAAAATGACGCCGCCACGTATTATCCCGATTCGCTCGATGCCAAGAGCGCGCAGCGCGTGGAGGTGAAAGCCGGTGCGGAGGTAACCGGGATCGAGATCAAACTGCTACGGACCCCGTTCACAAAAGTGAGCGGTAGCGTGACCGGAATTCCACCGGGGATCCAGAATGTCATGGTGATAGTTCAGCCGCCAGGTCAAGCGAGCACCGTAGGCGCCAACGGCACATTCACCATGTGGCGGCTCGATCCCGGCAAGTACACTCTGCATGCGCAGCATTGGGGCGGCCAGACTCGGCTCCTGTCGGCGCCTGTCGAGATCGAAGTGGCCGGCACGAACATCGAACATGTGGAACTGCGGATGGTGCCACCGTTCGAAATCGCGGGGCTGTTGCGCTTCGATGACGAAGAGGCGCGCGAGGCTCCGAAGACTCCCACCAGGGGGAATGGATCGGCGACTCCCGCACCGCCAGCGCCGCCGCGCCGTCTGGACTTGATTCCTCTCGATAACCAGTTTGGTCAAATGGGCGGCGGAGCCGTCGCGGCCGATGATTCCTTCACGCTCGAGCGCGTGCAGCCGGGACGATATCACGTGGAAGTGCAGGGCGTATCGGGATTCGTGAAATCCATTCGCGCCGGCGATACGGAAGTGGAGGGCAGCATCCTGGACGTTCGCAACGGCTCCCCCGGACCGGTCACCCTGACTTTGAGTTCCAACTACTGCGAGATCTCCGGCGCCGTCAGCGACTCCAACGGACCGCTTAGCAACGCCATCGTCATGCTGGCCCCGGTGGAAGGGAGAGGGCAGACTCAAACCACCCACAGCGATTCCGGAACTTACAAGTTCCGCGTTCCGCCGGGCAAGTACAAGCTGGCCATCGTGGACGAAACCATGGTTTGGCGCATGCAAGGGGCCGATCTCGACGAGTACAATCCCGAGAGCGTCGAACTGAGCGCCGGCGACAAGATCACCAAAGATCTGGTGCAGCGGAAGCAGTAGCCGCCGCCCGTGATATTCTCGGGGTAAGGCGGAGGGATGAAGATCCGGAAGGCACCTGCGATGCTGGCGTGCGGACTGGCCGTGGCCGGCGCGATGCTCGCCTTCCAGCGTCCGTTCCGCCAATTCGATGGCATCGAGCACCGTATCGGCGAAATTCCCCTACCGTCCGACTACCAGGAAAAAACCGAATTCGCCTTCGCCCGCCTGATGTACCCACCCGGCGAGGGCAGGGTCAACGGCTACTATGGCCGCGACCTCGACTGGCACACCGGCATCTCCGACTGGAGCCAGGATTTTCCTCCCGCCGACCGCCATTTCTCGGAGGCCGTGCGCCGCCTCACGCGCCTGCATACGCGCTCGGTGGAACAGGTGGTCAATTTCGATGAAGGCGACGAATTCGATTGGCCCTGGCTCTACGCCGTCCAGGTAGGCGAATGGGGGCTGACCGACGCGCAGTGTAAGGCGCTGCGCGAATATCTGCTGCGCGGCGGATTCTTCATGGCCGACGATTTTCACGGCCAGTTCGAATGGGACGTTTTCGAGAACGTGATCCGGCGCGTGTTTCCCGACCGCGAAATCCGCGAGATCTCGGACGACGATCCGATATTTCACACCGTCTACGACATCAAGGATCGAATCCAAATTCCGGGCGAGGCGCACATCGCCTTGGGGTACAAGCGGCCGCGTTTTCCGAATGGTCTCGAGGATGGCAAAGGCGCGCACTGGCGGGCGATCTACGACGACCAGGGCCGGATTATGGTCGCCATTTCCTACAATTCCGACATCGGCGATGCCTGGGAATATGCGGACTATTCATTTTATCCCGCGAAGTATGCCGACCTGGCAATCCGCTTGGGCGTGAATTACATCGTGTACGCCATGACGCGGTGATTACTTTTTTTCCTTCCAGCTCGCCCAGTAATCCGGCCACTCCACCTGTTCGCCCGCCGGGAGCACGTGAATGGGATTGAGGCCGTCTAACATCACCGCGTACTCATCGGTATGGGTCTTCTTACCCTGATTGGCCAGAGCTTTGGGGTGCGGACCGTGATGAATGCCGCGCGGGTGCAGCGTGGCATAGCCGGGCTTGATGTTGTCCTTACTGAAGAAATCGCCATCGTGATAGAAGATGAACTCGTCGTAATCGGTATTGCGATGGAAGAACGGCACTTTGAGCGCGTCGGCGTCCTGCTCCAGCGGGCGGGGCAGAAAGCTGCACACCACCGCTCCCCCGGTGACAAAGGTGCTGTGCGCGCTTGGCGGAAGGTGCGCGCGATGGCTCATGACCGGGCGGATATCGCGCATATTCAGCTTCCACACCGTCAGGTCGCCCTTCCAGCCCACCACGTCAAGCGGATTGAACGGATAGAACACCTTTGAGATTTCGTCATCTACCTTGATACGCACTTCCCATTCGCGGCTGTCGTCCAGGTGCGCGTCCGGCTCGGGGACGGTCACGACGCCGGGATCGTAAAGAGCGTGATGGCCGAGGAGACCCTTATCGGGCGGCTCAAACTCGGTGCACGACTGAATGATCAGGAAGAAGTTATCCCGCGTTTCGGGCACTAATCGGTAAGTCACCGCGCGCGGAACTACTAAGTAATCGCCGGGCTCGAATGAGAGCGGACCGAAATCCGTCTCGATTGTGCCATTGCCGCGATGCACGAAAATCAGTTCGTCGCCATCGGCATTGCGGTAGTAAAACGGCATGGGCTGGGAACGCCGTGAGACGTACAGTGTGACGTCGTGGTTGCCAAGGAACGCCACCGGCATCCCGTATGGATCGCCGCAATCGGAGGGAGCCAGGCGATTGAGGTCAAACAGGTGAGGGCGCAGCTTGCCCTCGAAGCGGATCCAGCCGGTGGGCGGGTGAGCGTGGTACAGGTGCGCGCTTTTGCCGTAAAATCCCTTTCGGCCGTGTTCTTCCTCATAGGTTCCGGCAGGAATGCCCACATGCGCTTGCGGCGCGAATGTGCCTTTTTTGAGCGGATACATTACAGATTCCCTCGCAGTTGCTGTTCGCGCTCGATGGCTTCGAACAGCGCCTTGAAGTTGCCCTTGCCGAAGCTGCGGCTCCCCTTGCGTTGGATGATCTCGTAGAACAAGGTCGGCCGGTCCTCCACCGGGCGTGTGAAAATCTGGAGCATATACCCCTCGTCGTCGCGGTCCACAAGGATGCCCAGTTCGCGCAGTTCTTCGATCGGCTCGTCGATTGGCCCAATCCGCCCGACGAGGTCTTCATAGTATGTGTTCGGCACGCGCAGAAACTCCACGCCCTGCCGGCGCAGCGTCCCCACCGTTTCGATGATGTTGCCGGTCGCCATGGCGATGTGCTGCACTCCGGGGCCACGGTAGAATTCCAGGTACTCTTCGATCTGAGATTTCTTCTTGCCTTCGGCGGGCTCATTGATGGGAAACTTCACGCGCTCGTTGCCGTTGGACATCACCTTCGACATCAGGGCCGAATATTCCGTCGAAATGTCCTTGTCGTCGAAATGCTTGAACATGCGGAAACCCATCACATCGTGGTAAAAATCGACCCAACGATTCATTTCGCCCCAGCCGACGTTACCCACCATGTGATCGATATGGAGCAACCCCACAGGCCGCGCGACCAGATCTTCGGCATCCACGGCACGGAATCCCGGCAGGAACACGCCCTTATAATCGCGCCGCTCGACAAAGGTGTGGATGGTATCCCCATAGGCAGCGATTGACGCCACGCGCGCCGTGCCATCGCCGTCGTGCAATGTTTCCGGCTCGCGCACGCTGCGCGCGCCGCGTTGGGTTGTCTCGCGCCACGCCGACTCCGCATCATCCACCCATAACGCGATGTCGCGCACGCCATCGCCGTGCACGCGAACGTGCTCGGCGGCTGGATGCTCGGGCGCCAGCGGAGTGGTGAACACCAGCCGGATTTTGTTCTGCACCAGCACGTAGGAAGCGCTTTCGCGCTTGCCGGTCTCGGGTCCACGGTAGGCCGCGAGGCGAAAGCCGAAAGCGGCTCGGTAATAATAGGCCGCCTGGCGCGCGTTGCCCACGTAGAATTCCACGTGGTCGGTGCCGTTGAGTGGCAGAAAGTCCTTCTCAACCCGAGCGGGTTGCTCCAGAGCTTGCATAACTCCTCCTGAATGCTTCGATACACAGACCGTTGTCTTCGTCCGTTCCGGTGGACACTCGCAGGCAGTTCGGCAAACCGAACGCCTTCAGCGGACGCACCACCACCCCTTGCGACAGCAGTTCCTCGAATACCCGCGTGGCCTCCCCCTCGGAGGTCATGTCGATCATCACGAAATTCGCTTCCGAAGGCGCCAGCGGTAGTCCCAGATCCCGCAGTCCTTCGTTCAGATAGCGTAAGCCGCGCGCGTTCAGTTCGAGCGAGCGGTGCAGAAATTCCTTGTCGGCGAGCGCCGCGATCCCCGCGGCCTGCGCGGGCGTGGAGGGCTCGAACGGAAGCTTCACCTTGAGCAGATTGCGAATCAGTTCCTGGTGCGCGAATCCATAGCCGATGCGCGCTCCCGCCAGTCCATACGCCTTCGAGAACGTGCGCAGCGTGATCACGTTGTCGTAGCGGTAGTGCATGGAATCGGGATATCGCGGATTGTCCTTGGCGTACTCGAAATAAGCCTCGTCCAGAATGATGAGCACGCGCTCGGGTACGTGCTGGTAGAAATCGTCGAACTGGTGCCGCGTGAAGATGGTGCCGGTAGGGTTGTTGGGATTCGCCAGGTAAATGATCTTGGTGTTTTCGTTGATGGCTGCAGCCAGCGCTTTCAGGTCGTAGTGCCAGTCGCGATAGGGGACCGTGCGATACTTCACGCCGCGAGAGCGCGCCAGCACCTGGAATCCGATGAAAGCCGCTTCGGTAGTGAGCACCTCGTCCTCATCGCACAGGAACGCGCGGATGATGTTGGACATGATGCCTTCCGAGCCGCTCCCCGCAATGACATTCTCCACCTTGAGATCGAACTGCGCGGCCAGTACCTCGCGCAGGCGCAGGCCGCCATCGGGGTAGAGATTCAGGCCACCCAGCGTTTCCGCCATGGCCTCGATCGCCTTGGGCGAAGCCCCGAGCGGATTTTCATTCGAAGCCAGTTTGGCGATCCGGGTGAGCCCGTACTGTTTCCGTACGGATTCGATGGTGCGCCCGGCTTCATAGGGCCGGAGAGCTTCGATATTGGGAGGAACGAGTGGCACCGGTTCCATTCTACCGTGAGCCGGAAGCTTATGCCACCACGTTTCGGTGGGGTTATTGTCCGGCCGCTTCCGGCCGAATGGCTACTGCCACCCCGGAGAATTCGTCGTGGTAGACGACTTTCAGGCCTTGGCGATTCACGAAATCCCGGTCCACCGGATAGAAGATTATGTAGGCCTGATATCCCGCCGCGTAATCGTTCACCGTGGAGGGCGCGGAGGCGATTTTTTCAAAACTATTGCCGCCCGACATCTGCCGGTAGCAGTTCAGGGCCGCCACATAGCGCCAGTTCGCCGACACGTTCTTCGCGCGAGTCGAGTTCAGGACCCCATACACGTTCTTCATATCGGCATCGTACTTCCACTCATTGAAGTAAGTCAGGCGCAGACAAGCCAGGTTATAAATGCCGATCAGCACCAGAATTGCGGTCAGCGCTTTGCCGGAAGTCCGGCCGGCCGGCGAGGTCAATCCCGGCGCCGCCAGGGCGCCCGCCATCGTGAGAAACAGTAAAGCTACCCAGAGTGCCGTCCGATCGAGCGGCAGCGGGATGCCATACAGCAGATGGCCCAACTCATGGCAGACCACCGCTACCAGGCATGCGGATCCGCAGATGACCGCCAGCGGGCCGGCGACCCGCCCTTCCTTCCAGTCAGCCGGCCTTTCCAGTAGCAGCATGATCACCCGCCAGATCATGCAGGCGGCCAGCAGTGGATATAGGAACGTTCCGAAGTGGACAAAATAGTGCCGTAGTTGCGGATGCAGAAGATCCTGGTTCGGGTCAAAAAGCGACGCGCGAAGCAGGCTGGCGAACATCTGGCGCAGCGAGTCTGCACCCCACGTGAGTTGACCCTTCGACCAGTTCAGGATCGCCGGTCCGGCGATTCCATACATCACGACCAAGCCCGGCGCCACCAACGCCGCGAGAATTTTCAGATACTGCCCGCGATGTTCGCGGCAAATCCAGATCATCAGGCCGAGCGCAGTGAATGCGTCCGCAATCGCAAAGGAAAAGTTCGCGCTCACGGAGAGGGCAGCGCATACGGAAATCAACGCGCAAGTCCGCCACAGGCCGCCTTGGCGCGCGGCGATCACCACCATCCAGAGCAAGAACGCCATCGCGAGGCTATATCCCCGCGCTGCCACCAGGTAGTCCATCACCAGCGGACTCAGCGTCAGGCAAGCGAACAGCGCCCACTGGAGCCAGCGGCGCGGCGAAATCAGGCGCACCAGGAAGTAAGCCGCGGTAATATACAAGGCCGCACCGATCAGCGCTGGCATCCGCAGTGTAAACGCCGACGCGCCGAAGATCTGCGTCAAGAGCCGCATCAGCAGCGTGTTCAGCACGTGATTGTTGGCGCTGGCGATCCACTGCCGCGGCTCTGCCGGCGCCACGAAAGTCAGGTACGTATCCGCCTCGTCGATGGTCACTGATTGCACCGATGCTCGCGCGACGGTCCATAGCATGGCGAACACGCCCGTACCGATCAGCCACGGCGAGTGCCTGGAAGGGCTCAGGGTCACGATCTGCGCATCCAATCGAGCGTCTGGCGGATGCCTTCGTCATAGCTCGTCTTGCGCACTGCCGGAAACTTCGCCCGCAGTTTGGTGTCGTCCAGCACGACAGGCGTTTCCGAGAGGTACAGCATCTCCGGCAATTCGCGATAGAGCGGGCTGAACCACCCCATGATCTTCAGCAATCCGCGCCCCACCGAGCGGTATTTCGGACTCCTGCCGACCGCCCGATAGACTCGGGTGATGAAATCCATCGCGTTGATCTCGCCGGCGCCGCCGACGTTCCATGCCTCGCCATAACACTCCGCGCAGTCAGCCAAATCGGCAATCACAGGGCCGGCATCCGGGACGAAAACGAACTCGTGCGGCGCATTCACCGGGCCCAGCCAGTTCGCGGTCTTGCCAGCGATGGCCGCGCGAAAAATGGGATTCGCCAGGCTGAGATCGGCATGCGGACCGTAGAAATCCGGCAGCCGCACTATCATGCCCTCTAACGTGCCCTGCCGATGCGCATCCATCACCGCGTCTTCCTGTTGCTTGCGAAAATTGCCCTTCCGCGTCTGCGGCTCCCGAGGATGCGTTTCCGCCACGTGCGACGTCCCCGGCACGCCATACGTATATACGTTCGACACCAGCACCAGTCGC
>Ga0335072_10001518_pt1 | contig 37667 bp, 30 predicted proteins | sample Lox_Sample_21_FD_206725 | JGI IMG/M metagenome (GOLD analysis project Ga0335072, IMG submission 206725) | Soil microbial communities from Loxahatchee National Wildlife Refuge, Florida, United States - Lox_Sample_2.1 | ecosystem: Environmental > Terrestrial > Soil > Wetlands | place: USA... | reverse complement strand
TAAGGCTAGGGGTGTTGACGTTCAGGTTGTGGCTCGTCACACCAGGCTGCAGGACCCGGCTGAACCTGTGCGTCTTGAGGTTGTACTCGAAGCCGCGGTCGTTGGCGGTAGGTGTGGCCGCGTTCGCATAGAAGCCCACGGCGATGCGGTTGTCGTTGACGCCGAGCAGTTGCACCATCCGCGGGCTGGAGTTCGTCGCGCCAGGGAAACCCTTCACGTCGTGGAACTTGCCCTTGTACCGGTACCAGCCGAAGTTGGCGCCGGCCTTGTCGGCCCAGAAACCGACCGTGTAGCCAATGTCGTTCAGCCCGGTCACCTGCGTTTGCGCGGAGTGCGGGAAGTTCTCGTTCTTGAAGTCGCTCTGGTGGTACGGCGGCTTGACCGTGTAGCCCTTGTTCGGGTGCCCAGGCATGCCGGAACCGAAATACCCGGCAATCAAGCCAGCCTGGTTAATGCCGAGCAGCTGGTTGAAGGTCACGTCGCGCTTGTTGATGATGGTCTTGAACGCGTAGTGGTGGCCCGCGGCGCTCGTCGTGCTCGCCCCGGCCGGCAATGCCAGCGCAACCGTCGCCGCGACGGCAATCGCCCCGGCCGACACCGCGGCTGCAGCGGCCGCCTTGCGAGTGATGCGGCGAGAAATCATTGTCAAGTCCTCTCCCCTTAGCTGACAGGTGATCCGGCCCGGTGCCGGGCACCTGCCTCGGTCGTTCTGCTATCAGCTTCGCCAGCCGCTCTGGGGAAATCGCCGGGGGCTCAGGGGGAATCGCGGGGGAACCTGTCTGCCCCGTCCGGCCCATCCGGCCCGCCAATGCCGGCCAGGCGCCACGCGTCCCCCGCGATCCGCCAGCCGCCGCCTGGCTGGCTCCGGACAATCGCCGCACCGGACCCGGTCAGCTCGACCGGCTCGCAGTCCGGGCCCGCGCCGCTGATACGCCGTTCCGACAGCACCAGCGCGAGGTCGCCAGCCGGGACGACCGCGAGCACCCGCAGCGTCAGCGGCAGCCGCAGGTCCATCACATCCTGTAGCCTGCTAGCGGCACTGGCCGAGCCACCGTCAGCGCTAGCCGGGGCCTCGCAGTCCACCGGGTCCGATTGCCAGGGCTGCAGGATCGCGCCGTGCTCGTACTGCGCAAGAGCCGCCTCAAGATCGCCGTCGCTGATCGCCAGGCACGCGATCTCGATAGCCTCGGCCGGGTTCCGGGCGACTGCTGGCGGGATAAGGTCACGCATCTCCTGGCACCTCCGTCATCGGCGCCGGCAGCGGGAAGAAGACCGTGGCAGGCACGGCGCTCCCAGCCAGGGCAGCACCAGGGTTCCAGCAGCCTCAGGGGGGAACAGCGGCCTCAGGGGGATTCACTGGGGGCCCGGCTGCACCGCCCCGGCGAGCTTGCGGTACAGCGCAGTGGTCTCAGCCGCCGGAGCGACTCCCATCTGGGCGCGGAGCAGCTCGGCAAGCTCCTCGTAGTGCCGCAGCGCACGAGCCGTCTCCCCCATCCGGGCCCAGCAGCTCATCAGTTCCCGGTGCGCGGTCTCGTTCAGCGGCTCGTGCGCAACCGCTCGCCGGAACGCCGCCGCGGCGGGAGCGAATCTGCCCGCGCCTGCCTGCAGCCGGCCCGCCGCGAGCAAAGCCGACTCAAAACTCCTGCCAAGCTCGTCACGCCGGGTCTCGGCCCACTCGCCGGCCGTCATCCCGGCGAGGAATTCACCGCCGTAGGCCGCGATCGCGCGCTGCAGGTCGGGCAGCGCCGCATCCGCAGGCCGCGCGCGTCGAGCTGCCGCCAGCGCCTGCTCGAACGTTTCCACATCGCACTCGTGCTCGCGCTCTACATTGAAGCTGTACCGGCCGTCGGCGTAGGTCACCCAATCCGGATCGCCGAGCGCCCGGCGAACGCCGCGCAGCGCGGTGTGCAGTGTGTTCCCGAGCCGGTCCGGCGGCAGGTCGGGCCACAACGCGGCGCCGAGCTGGTCCCGCGTCAGCGGGCGCGACGTTGCGAGCAGGAACAGCAGCTCCCGCGGCTTGGCATAGCCCCAGTCCGCGGCCGTCACGGGCATGTCACCGCGATGTACGGTAGCGGCGCCCAGTGCCCTGATCTCCAGCAGGCCGCCTGCAGCGGCCTGCTGTCGGCCGCCCTTCGGAGTACCCACGCGCCTACGGGCGGGAACGACAGCAGCCGGGCCCGCGGCACCCGGCCCCGCAGTCGCCCCCTGAAACGGCACCGCAGCAGTCACGACGGGGCCGGGCGCCGCGCCGGATACGTCCCGGCTCTGAGCCGGGACTGGCCAGGATGGATCGCCTGACCGGGCCAGCCCGTCCCGGACGTCATCGACACTTGCCTGCATCCCGTGCCGGAAGAAGTCATTGAAAGCAGCTTCACCGAGCGCCGCCGTGGTCGCGGCCACGGTTTGATCGCGCAGTGCGCGCTCACATGGCGGCACTACGGTGCCGATGGCCTTGCGCAGTGCCTCGGCGGTTCCGAGCAGTGCGGCTGCCTCCGCCGGCTGGCCGTTCGCCAGCGCAACCGCCGCAAGGTCATCCAGCAGGCTGCAGGTCCGCCAGCGGTCCCGTAGCTCGTGATGGATTGCCAGGCTACGTCCCAGCAAGTCTGCTGCTGCCGGATCTGCCCGGTCAATCGCGAGCAGGCCTTGCTGCTCAAGCGACCAGGCGATCGCTTCCCTGAAGCCGAGCTGCTCCGCCAGCGTGTGGCTGTCCGCGAGCAAGGCCGCGGACTGCGCGGCGTCACCCTGGTACCGGGCGATGGCCCCGAGGCTGATCTGCGACCAGGCGATCTCCTCGCCAGCGGCGAGCTCGCGGGACATCACCAGCGCCAGCTCGCACTCGCTGGCTGCCTGCTCGTACTCGCGTTCCAGCCACAGTACGAAGCCGAGGTGGCCGTGCGCCCTGGCGATCGCCCACCGGTCTCCCACGGTCTGCGCCGCGGACAGGCTCTCGGCATGCAACTCCATCGCGCGGGCGTACCGGCCCTGCTCTCTGGCGACGCCGCCGAGCACTTGCAATGTCGCCGAGATGCCCTGCTGGTCGTCCATTTCCCGGTAGAGCCGCAGGGCCGCTTCGAGCCTGCGGATGGCCGGCACGTAGTCGCACTGCAACAGCGCGAGGCGGCCGCTGCCGAGCAGCGCCTGAGCACGAAGCCCGGCCGGTACCTCGGTGCCGCGCCCGGTCACTGCGGCGTCCATCCATTGCCTGACCTCGTGGTAGTGACCGCGAAGGTAGGCGTAGTGGCCAAGCGGGCCGGCGATCTGCAGCGCCGCGATCGTCTCCCCGGCCTGCCGCGCAAACTCCAGCGCGACCCGCAGGTTGGCCGTCTCGGCATCCACTGCGTCAAGCTCAAGCTCCAGCGCCTGCGGACCGCCTTCACCACGGTCGATGCGCGGCACTATCTGCTGGACGAAGTTGACGTACCAGCTCAGGTGCGCGCGCCGGACCGCATCGGAGTCAGACGACTCGGCTAGCCGCTCGGCTGCGTACTCCCGCACGATTCCGAGCAGGTGGTACCGGGCGGCAGCGCCGCTCAGGTCGGCTTGCAGCAGCGACTTGTCCGCTAGCCGCACGAGCACGTCCAGCATGCTGCTGGCCTCGATGTCGCCCGCCGCGACCTGTTCCGCCGCGGCCAGGCCGAATCCGCCGGCGAATACCGACAGACGCTGGAACACCGCCCGCTCGTCGTCCTCCAGCAGGTCGTAGCTCCAGTCGAGAGTTGCCCGCAGGGCCTGATGCCGGGCCGGCGCCGACCGGGTGCCGCCGACAAGCACGCTGAAGATGTCATCGAGACGGCTGGCTAGCTCGCTGACCGAGAGCATGTGCATCCGGGCAGCGGCCAGCTCGATTGCCAGCGGCAGTCCGTCCAGGCGCCTGCACACCTGGAGCACCGCGACGGCGTTCTCATCGGTCAGGGCGAACGAGGGCCGGATCAGCTGCGCCCGCTGCTCGAAAAGCTTCACGGCGTCGTATTCGCTCAGCGCCGCTGCTGACAGCTGGCCGGCAGCATCCGGCAGCGACAGCGGCGGCACCGGCCAGTTGCGTTCTCCGTCAACGCCGAGCACCTCGCGGCTGGTTGCCAGGATCGACAGACCAGGGCAGCCGGCCAGCAGCTGCTCGGCCAGCCGCGCGGCTGCTGACGTCAGGTGCTCGCAGTTGTCCATCACGATCAGCGCTTGCCGATCGGCAATGTGCGCGGTGATGGCCGCCGCTGCGTCCCGTCCGGGACTGTCGGGCACGCCCACCCGGCTAGCTACTTCCTGAGCGACGATCAGCGGGTCATCCAGCGGCGCGAGCTCGACCCAGCACACTCCGGCGGAGTAGGACTCCCCGGCCGCGCCCGCTGCGGCAAGCGCCAGCCTGGTCTTCCCGGTCCCGCCGGGGCCGGTAAGGGTGAGCAGCCGGCTGTGGGACATGACGGCCAGCACATCTCGCAGCTCATTCTGCCGGCCGACCAGCGGCGCCAGCCGGACCGGCAGCCGCTCGCTGTTCAGCGGCGGCATGCGAGCAACCCGCGAGACATCGGCCTGTCGGAAATGGTGACCTGACCCCTGTTGTGCTGGCGAGAAGGAAGCGCGCATAACGGCATTGCACGGTGACCGTCCGCGCAGAACCGTATCCGCTATTCCTATTACACGCGACAACGCTGTAGTTGGGGAGACGTCGAGGCGGCACGGCGCGGATTGGCTCTGCAACCTTCGACCGCGAGGCACCGCCCGTCAGTATCGCCCGCGCCCGCCGCCAGAGAGGCGCGTGCGGGTGTTTTCAGCCGGGCAGCCGGGCGATCAAGTTCTGCCCGCACGCGGCGAAGCCCAGCGATCGGGCGATGGCAAGCGATGGCGAGTTGGTGACCAGTGCGCGGTACCGGATGATTCCCGCGGCCGGCAGGGCGTCGGAGATCATCTGGACGGCGACTCGCGTGGCCAGCCCGCGACCCCGGGCGTCCGGCCGGGTGAGCAGGCCGATGTCGGCCGGATATCCGCGGAACGAGGTGAGATTCCCTGCCGCAGCCAGGGAGCCGTCCTCCTCGATCGCGTAAATCACACCGTCGGGGTCGGCGAACCCGCCTTCTGCCCATTCGGATTCCCCGCAGGCCTGCCGCAGCTCAGCCAGCAGCGGATCACCGCGGTCCAGCCGGCGCCCGGCTCCGCCGGCAACGGGCACGAAGTGCGCGGCGTCGGTGAACAAGTGCCACGACGGTCCGAAAACCTCGCCTGGATCGACGCCGGCGATCCTGGCGCACGTGCCTGCAGTGAACAGCTGACCGGGCGCGGTGGATGCCAGCACGTCCGCGGCACGAGGCTGCAGCCGGCTAGGGCAGTACACCAGGACGGCGGCGCGCACGGCGGCCAGGTAGACGCCGTTGAGGTCCCCGAGCCGCGCACCACCCGGGACCAGGTGGCCGCCCGGCTCGCCGAGGAGCCGCAGATTACAGCCGACTGCCTCAGCCCATGCGGCTGCGGCGGCCGATTCCAGTTCGCCGATGACCATGGCCCGATTCTCCCTGGGCAGAGCATCGAATGGCGCGCATATCACAGTGACCTGCGTACCAGAATGAACCGCGAAGGAGAGGCTGCTCGTCCAGCCTGGCGGAAGGAGAACTCCGGTGATCCAGGAAACGGCATCCCACCGCGGCGGCTCGGAAGCCGTCCGCGCCGCGCGCCGCGACGAGGCAGCCCTGCTTGGCGAGGTGCTCGCCGACGCCTTTTCCGAGGACCCGGTATTCGCCTGGCTGATCCCGCCGGAGCTGCCTGGCCGGGACAATCGCATGCGCACCTTCTTCACCAGCATGAGCCGCGGTTACCTGCGGCAGGGCAAGCCGTGTTACATCACCAGCGACGCCTCGGCCGCTGCGCTGTGGGCCGCACCTAAGGCCTGGGCGATGCCACTCAGCCAGGTCATCCTGGAGGCGGCGCCCAGCGGGCTGGCCTTCCGCCGCACTCTGCTCCGTGCCCTGCGCACCCAACTGCAGATCGAACGCCTGCACGCCGAACTGTCCCAGCCGCACTGGTATCTCGGCTACCTCGGGACCCGCAGCGACCGGCAGGGCCAGGGCCTGGGCACCCAGATGCTGCGGGAGGTCCTGACCGGCGCGGACACCGACGGCGTGGCGGCCTACCTCGAATCGTCTAACGAGCGCAACCTGCCGATGTACGAGCGCAACGGCTTCCGCGTCGTTGGTGAGTTGCAGGCCCTAGGTCATGGGCCGACCATCTGGCGTATGTGGCGCGAACCCCAGCCCCGGCAGGCTTGATGTTCGCAGGTGCTGTGACCGGCAGGCGCGGGCGTCATGTCCCTAAGAAGCCGCGTCCGGCCGGGCGCACGACTTGCTATCTGGTGCTGCCGTCTGGGCAACATGATTCATAACTGCCTCGTCTGGTGTGGCGGGGGCACTCTCCGGTAGCCGTACGGGCCGGAGCAAGAGGATCGCACCGAGCCCGCCGGCCAGTGCCAGCCCCGCGGTGATGTACATCAGGTCGTCGAGCCCGGCCGTGAAGGCCGCCGCGGTATGGGCGGCCGCGTGCGGGGCGAAGACCGAGCCAAGGACGGCGATGCCGGTAGCGAGGCCGACTTGGCGGAACGTTGTGTTGATGCCCGACGCCATGCCAGCTCGCTGGGGCGGTACCACCGAGATCGCCGTCGAGGCAAGCGGCGGGTTCACCAGTCCGGCGCCGAGGCCGGACACGATGAAGCCCGCGATCAGGTGCGTCCAGGACGATGTGCCGGTCAGCCCGGTCATCACCAGCAGCCCGGTTCCGACCAGCAGCAGTCCCGGCCCGACCTGCCAGCGGGCCGGGACGCGGTGGCTGAGCCGTCCCGCGATGGTGGCGGTGACGAACTGGCCGCCGCTGATGATCGCGATCCGCAGGCCTGCCTGCAGCGCCGAGTAGTGCTGCACGTCTTGCAGGTAGAGCACGAGGTAAAGAAGTATCGCGTAAAGCGAGCCGTTCATTGCGAACGCGGCGATGCTCGCACCGCAGAAGATGCGGTTGCGCAGTAGCGAGATGTCGAACATCGGATTGGCAATTCTGGCCTCGGTAAATACGAATGCGGTCAGCACAGCGGCGCCGCCGGCCACGCAGCCGGGTGCCACGGCGTCGGTCCAGCCGTGCTCGCCGGCCCTGATCAACCCGTAGACGAACGCCACCAGCCCGGCGGTAAGCAGGCAGAAGCCGGCCCAGTCGAGGTGGCTGGCCTCTGCGGACTTGGACTCGTCGACTCGCCCGATGGTGATCGCCAGCGCGATGACGCCAACTGGCACGTTGACGAGGAAGATGCCGCGCCAGCTCCAGTCGGTGACGATCAGCCCACCGAGCACCGGCCCGAGCGCGGTCGCGATGCCCGCGACCGCGCCCCATGCGCCGAATGCAACGCCTCGTTCCCGGCCCTGGAAGCTGTGTCCGAGCAGGGCGATCGAGACCGCGAACATGATCGCGCCGCCGACACCCTGGACGCTGCGGGACGCGATCAGCATCTGGGGGTCTTCCGCCATCCCGCACAGGAGCGAGCCAAGCGTGAACACGCTCAGCCCGATGGCGAATAGCCGCTTGCGGCCGGACCTGTCGGCGAGCACGCCGGAGGTAAGCAATAGCGCGGCGAGGGTCAGGGCGTATGCGTCGAGCACCCACTGCACGTCGCTGAAGCTGGCGCGCAGCGATCCCTGGATTTCGGGCTGAGCGACCATGACGATCGTCACGTCGAGCAGCAGCATGAAGGTGCCGGAAAGTACCGCGATGAGAGTCCACCACTTCTTATCCATGCCTTTAGGTAATCCGTCAGGCGGCTAGCGGCTCCACAACACGCCCGTCTGCAGTAAGATTCCGACACTGCTAAGCTCCAGAGCGTGAATCCCGACAGCCTCGATGCCGTGGACCGCCAGATTGTCCATGTGCTGTCGATCCGCCCGCGAGCCTCGTACCGCACGATCGCGACCGTGGTCGGGATATCGGACCAGACGGCTGCCCGGCGGTATCGCAGGCTGCGCGAGGTGGTCGCGCTACGCGTGGTAGGAGCGGTCTCTGCTGCGCGGGCCGGCTGGGTGGACTGGCTGGTGCGGCTGCAGATCACCCCGGGCAGCGCCACGGCCGTGGCGGACGCGCTGGCGCGGCGGCCCGACGTCCGCTGGGTGCGGCTGTTCGCCGGCGGTACCGAGGTGGTCTGCGTGCTGCAGGCACAGTCGGAGCAGGACCGTGACGCGCTGTTCCTGCACGGCCTGCCCGGAAGCCGGCGGGTGGTGCGACTGTCCGCGCAGGCCGCGCTGCACGTGTACAGCGAGGTTGCGTGGAGCGGCAAGACCGGCGCCCTGTCGGCGGACCAGCTCGGCCGTCTCCCGCCGCCGACCCCAGACGAGTATGGTCCGGACTCCTCGGCGACCGAGAACGTCACCTTGGAGCCGGCTGACGCGCCGCTGCTCGCCGAGCTGGCCAGGGACGGGCGGGCGAGTATCACCGCGCTGGCCGCCGCGACGCACTGGCACGAATCGACGGTACGGCGCCGCCTTACCGAACTATGCGGCAGCGGGCTCGTGTACTGGGACATAGACGCCGACGACCTAGCGTTCGGCTTTCGGGTGAATGCGATGCTCTGGCTGTCGGTCGAGCCGACCCTGCTTGAGCGGACCGGCCGCGCCATCGCCGCGCACCGGCCGATCCCGTATGCGGCCGCAATGACCGGTCGCCACAACCTGGTAGCCAGCGCGGTCTTCCGCGACACCGAGGATATGTACCGGTACCTGACCGGCCCGCTCGCTGCTCTCCCCGGCATTCGGGACGCCGAGGCTGTGCCCGCGATCGGCACTGTGAAGCGTGCCGGGACGATACCGGCGGTTCAGCGGGACGCGCGCTTCCCCGCCACCGGTACGAGAAGTTCCTGGAGTTCCTGAAGCGGTCGCCGCGCCCGCCCAAGGCCGGTGCCCGGTTCAACGCTGTGGGCCGGTCCATCTTGCCTGCGGAGTTTTACCTGACCTGTGCTTTAGCTTGGCGCGGCTCAGGGGAGGCGGCTGCAATCGGGCCTTGACAACTGGCTCAGGCCGGGACGGGCGACAGGGTTGGGGATGCTCGCGACGCGGGGTGCGCGGTCGGCCGGCCGCCGCGGCGTCGGCGAGCCGTCAGGGAGACGGCCGCGGCTCACTGTGGCTGTGACGATCGCCATCACCGCGAGCGTCACGCTCCTCGGGCCAGCCGCGCCAGGGGCGGCGGTCCGGGCCATGAGGGCGGCGCTGAAGACCTCAGCAGTGGGGGCGCTCTTCACCCTCGCGGCGCATGGCAATCTAGGCCGGCACTTTTGCACGGCCAGCGTCGTCGACAGCCCGGCGGGCGATCTGGTCGTCACAGCCGCTCACTGCGTCGGGCCGAACCTGGCGGGCCGGATTGCGTTCGTGCCGGACTACGCGGCCGGGAATGTGCCGGATGGTATCTGGACGGTCACCCACGTCCTCATGGACAGTCAGTGGACCTCCTCCCGTGATCCCGATGATGACTTCGCATTCCTGATCGTCAGCCAGGCAGGCAGCAGGGCCAGCGTCCAGCAGCTCACCGGCGGCGAGGCCATCGGCATCGACGCGCCTGCGGGCCGGCGGGTGAAACTCGCCGGCTACAACAATGGCGAGGACGCGCTGACCAGCTGCGAGAACACCGCCCACCTGGTCAAGGGGACTCAGTTCGAGCTCCAGTGCGGCAGGTTCGCGGGCGGCACAAGCGGCAGTCCCTTCCTGGCTGTAGCAGGCCGGGAGACGGTGATCGGCGTACTCGGCGGATACCAGCAGGGCGGTTTGTCCTCGTCGGTGTCGTACGCAGCCAGGTTCAACGCGCAGCTAGCTGCCCTGTACCGGGCGGCGGTCGCCGAGTCTGAACGGGCCCGGCTGCTGGCGGGAAGCGCGGTGCGGCACGGCAGGCGCGGCCAACCCACCGACATCTTCCTCCAGATGAAGCAGATCGGCCGGCTAGGCCACAACTCATCGCCGTCAGCTGTGGAAGAAAACGGCTGCGTGTCCGCTTTCAGCTGGTCGCCGACTGTGCCGACGACTAGGGCATGCCGGACCGGTCTGTGGCGCGGTGCGTTACCTTCTGCTACCGGTCGTCGGCGCTTCAAACGGCAGTAACGAGCGCTAGTCCGCGCGCGACGGACTGCGAGGCTCATGGTGTGATTACTCTGCGCATTCTTGCGAGCACTACAAGTGGGAGAGCAGGAGAGCTACCCGTGAGATACAGGCTCACCGGCATGGCCGCCGCAGCGCTCGCGATGACCTTCACTGTCGCCGCCTGTAGTTCGAGCGGGCCCAAGGCACCGAACTCAGACTCCGGTCATGTCCCGGCGGCCAGGCTGGGTGCGGCAGCCAGTTCCGCCACGCCGGCGCCGAGCGGAACGATTGGGGCCGGCTGCGCAAGGATCCCGGCCAGCGGGCCAGGCAGCATCAGAGAGATGCTGTCGGCGCGGGTCGTGACGGCGATGTCGCATAACCCGCTGCTATCCGACCTCGTGCAGGCGATCCACACGGCGGGACTGACCAACACTCTGAACGCCGCTCGCGACATCACAGTGTTCGCGCCCGACAACGCCGCCTTCGCGGCGCCCGGCAGCGGCAACCTCAAGACGCTGACGGCCGACAAGGCCTACCTCATCAAGGTCCTCCGCTACCACCTCGTGACCGGCCGCGTCACACCCGCCCAGCTGGCCACCGGCAAGCCACTGACCACGCTACTCGGGCCCCCCGTGCGCCCGGCCGTATCCGGCAGCGTTTACACGATCAACAAAGCACAGGTGGTCTGCGGGAACGTCCACACCACCAACGCAGTGGTCTACATCCTCAACAAAGTGCTCATCCCGGCAACCTGAGGCAACGCTTGGACCGCTGGGGCCGCGCTGTTTTCTGTCCGGCCAGGTGCGGTGCGTGCTCGACGCCGCCGCACCAGACGCGGCTGATCGACCGCACGGCGCCGAAGTCGTGCAGCGGGTCGCTGCACCAGACCGCAGCCCGGTTCAGCACTAGCAATCAAGTATCCATAATTGACTGACTAGCCGCTCATTTATATGATACCGCCATGGCACGGCCGAAGAGCGGCCGCAAGAGGGACGCGCTGATAGCGGCGGCGACTCGTGTCATCGCCGCGCAAGGCCTGAGCGCGCCGACGGCGCTCATCGCGAGGGAAGCCGGTGTCTCGAACGGCTCACTGTTCACCTACTTCGAGACGAAGACTGATCTCTTCAGCCAGCTCTACCTCGAGCTGAAAACGGGGATGGCCACCGCCTCGCTGGAAGGGCTTCCGGCGCAGGCCCCGCTGCGTGAACAGTTCTCCCGCATGTGGTCGAACTGGATGCGGTGGGCAACGTCGAACCCCGCCAAGAGGCGAGCGCTCGCCCTGCTGGGGGTCTCCGACGACATTGCCCAGGAGACTCGTGCGGCCTCGCATCTGGCTATGGCAGAAGTAGCGGAAATGCTCGAACTGGCGCGCGCCCGCGGGCCGATGCGGGACACGCCGATGGCGTTTGTCGTCGCGATTATGGACTCGCTTGCCGAGGCGACGATGGACTTCATGGTCAACGACCCCGCCAAAGCCGACGAGCACTGCAGGACCGGGTTCGATGCCCTGTGCCGGACGCTGGGCTGCTGATTTCTTTGGCCTACGAATGACCGACCAGACAGGCAACTAAGGAGGACCAATGGCGAACGCGAGTCCGGCAGACCGTAAGGCGTACATCATCACCGGTCCGACGTCGGGCATCGGTTACAGGACGGCTCTCGAGCTGGCGAAGTACGGCACGGTCGTCCTGGTGGGCCGCGACCAGGGAAAGCTCGACGCGGTACAGAAGACGATCGCGGCCGCAGGTCGGCATGCGGTGCCGGTGAAGTGCGACTTGTCGGATCTCGCGAGCGTCCGGCGCGCGGCCGCGGAAATCATCGCACTCCGTCTTCCGCTCGCGGGCCTGGTCAATAACGCAGGTATCGGCCAGATGCGCGCTGCGAAAAATGCTCTGGGCTCCGACATGGTGTTCGCCACGAACCACCTCGGGCCGTTCGTGCTGACCGAGGCGCTCGTTCCGGATCTCCCCGATGGCGCGAACGTGGTGTTCATCTGCTCCGGCGTCGAAGACCCCGAGCGCAGGCCAGCCGTCATCGCCGGCTTCCGGGGCGCACGCTACATCTCTGCTGAGGCGAGCGCGCGCGGCGAATGGAAGCCAGGTGGTTCCGCGCATCCCGGCTTCGACGCGTACGCGACGTCGAAGCAGTGCAACCTCGCGACGGTGATGGCGTTCGCGCGCGAGACTCCGCGGTTGCGCTTCAACGCCGTCGAACCGGGCTTCAGCCCGGCCACGAACCTCTCCCGCGACGCGAACGTACTACTGCGCTTCCTGGCGAAGTACGTGTTGTCGCTGCCCGCTCCGTTCATCAGGTACTGGAGTACTCCGGCGCGGGCCGCGAAGGTCATCACCGGCGTCTTGCTGAACGAGTCAGGAGGGAGCGGCGTCTACTACGACGAGCGGGGCAAGCCGATGCTCGGCTCGACGCTGGCGCGCGACCCGGAGTTCCAAGACCGCGTCGTGGCAGAGACTCGTGCTCTGCTCCTGACGGTCTCGGCCTGAATCCAGTCATGCGCAGGACGCCCGGCCGGCTACGTCGCGTCCGGCCGGGCCGCTGCGTGGTGCGTGACATCGTGCTGAGCCTGCTGAATCACTCACCCAGTGTGACGGGGCGAGCCGCCCGCCGGATTAGCCACGACGCCCGATCTGTCCTCACCGAACGCGCGCGTCCGGCGCTGAGGGACGCCGTGCGGCAGCCGTCCTGGTGCCGCTGAACGCCTCGCCAGCCTCAAGTGGTGCCGTGGGCGACCGGCGGTTCGCTCGGCCCGGCAAGATCATTCCGGCCACAGCCGCAGCGAGGGCAATGCCCGCCGCGACCCGGAAGGCGGTGACGAACCCGTTGCTGAAAGCTGCGGGGGTGGCGTAGCTTCCGGTGGCGGCGAACGCCGCGCCTAGGACCGCCACACCGAACGCGCCGCCGAGCTGGCGCATGGTGGTAAACGCACCTGATGCGGTGCCGATGTCCGCGGGCGGCACGCCGCTGGTGACCGACCTGGTGACTGCCGGTATGGCCAGCGCGAAACCCACCCCGACAATGGTCATCGGCGCGATCAGGGCCGGGTAACCGCTGCCAGGGCCCGCCACGGCGGCGATCCAGGCCACTCCGGCCGCCTGCAGTAGCGACCCGGTCACGACCAGCGTGCGCTCACCGATCCGGTCCGCCAGCGCGCCGGCCCGGGGTCCGATAAGGAACGGCGCGGCCCCCCATGGCAGCAGCCGCAACCCGGCGCCGAGCGAGTCCTGGCCGGCCACCACTTGCTGGAACTGCGGCATCAGGAAGATCACGCCGGTAAGCGAGGCATTGATCGCGAAGATCGCGACATTGCCCGCCGAGAACTCCGGCGAGCGGAACAACCGCGCCGGGATCATCGGCCGCGCCGCACACCGCTCCCAGGCCGCGAAAGCGACCGCCGCCACGGTCCCCGCCACGAGCGTCCCGATGACCTCGGCGCTGCCCCAGCCCGCTGTGTCTGCCTGGACCAGGCCCCACACCAGGCCGAGCGCTGCGGCCGTGACCAGCGCAAGCCCGGGCAAGTCCACCGCACTACCCGGTCCGGCCGCCTCACCGATGCGGGTGAGGACCAGCGGGATGGCTCCGAGCGCGACCGGCACGTTGAGCCAGAAGATCCACTGCCAGCCCAGTCCCTGGGTGACCGCCCCGCCGAGGACGGGCCCGGCCACCGCAGCGAGCGCGGTCACGCCGCCGTAGATCCCGATCGCCCACCCCCGTCGCGCGGGCGGGAATGCGGCGTTCAGCAGCGCCAGCGCCATCGGCATGATCATCGCCGCGCCAGCGCCCTGTGCCACCCGCGCAGCGATCAGCGCGGCAGCATCCGGGGACAGGGCGCAAGCCGCGGAGGACAACGCGAACACCGCCAGCCCGGCGGCGAAGACCCGGCGGCGACCCAGCCGGTCGCCGAGCGCGGCCGCGGTCATCAGCAGCACGGCAAAGCTGAGCGTGTAGCCGCTGACCGTCCACTCCAGATCCGCGAGCGACGCGCCCAGATGGTGCCGCAGCGCTGTCAGCGCTGTGGCCACGACCATCATGTCGAGGATCACGATGAACGACGCCAGCGACGCCAGGCCCAGCACCCACCACTGCTGCCTTGTCGTCCCGGCCGGCCGATCGCCTGTTACTGGCTTTCCCTGACTCACGTGGCGTCTCCTTGCTGCCGATTGTCTGTCCGCGGTGTTAAGACCAAGGGCAGGCAGCAAACTGGCCGGCGGCGGACCGACCAGTTTCCGGGACAGCCGGGGTCAGTACATGCGGACGAACATCACGCAGGAGGCACTGTGCGACAAACCGCTGAGGTGACCGGGCAACTGCTGGCCAGGGCCCAGGCAGGGGACGGGAACGCATTCGCTGAGCTCACCGAGCCGTTCCGGCGTGAGCTTCAGGTGCACTGCTACCGCATCCTCGGCTCAGCCGCCGACGCGGAGGACATGCTGCAGGAGACGATGATGGCTGCGTGGCGCGGACTTGACGGGTTCGAGGGACGCGCATCGCTGCGCACCTGGCTGCATGCCATCGCCACCAACAAGTGCCTGAACCATCTGCGCGCGAGCCGCAGCCTGGTCCCGCGCCCGCCGGACGTTCCGCTGCCCGAGCCCACTCGCAGCGGCGAGCCGCTGTGGCTTGAGCCCTACCCCGACGCGCTGCTGGGCGACCTGCCCGATGCCGCGCCGGGACCAGAGGCGCGATACGAGACCCGTGAATCGGTGTCCCTGGCCTTCGTCACCGCACTGCAGCACCTCCCGCCGCGCCAGCGCGCCGCCCTGGTGCTCCGCGACGTCCTCGGCTTCTCCGCCGCAGAAACCGCGGCCATTCTCGACTGCACCGTGGACGCCGCGAACAACCTGCTGAAGCGGTCCCGGGCGACGATTGCCGGCCAGCTGCCACCCGGCTGCCGCGACCAGGCGCCGCTCCCCGGATCCGCACGCGAGCAGGAGATCACAGCCCGGTTCGCAGACGCATTCGAGCGCGGAGACGTCCATGCCGTCGTCGGCCTGCTCACCGACGACGCCTGGCTCACGATGCCGCCGCTGCCGTTCGAATACCAGGGCCGCGACACGATCGGGCACTTCTACGAGGCCGTAGTGTTCCGCTACGGAACCCGGCATTCCCGGCTCATCCCCACCAGGGCCAACGGCCAGCCCGCCTTCGGCCGCTACCTGCGCGATCCGCACTCCCCGGTAGTCCGCGCGCACGGGCTGATCGTGCTCACCCTGGCAGGCGACCGCATCAGCGCCATCACCGGCTTTACCGACAACAGCGTCCTTCCGAGGTTCGGGCTGCCCCGTACCCTCCCCGAATAGCCTCCGGGCCGGATTCCCGCCAGCGCGCGGTCATTGCCCTCGCTCAGGCGCGGACCCAGCTGCGGCCGCCGTCGGAGGTGTGCCAGGTCGCGCCGGCCGCGACGAGCCAGCCGTGAGTCACGTCAGTGAAGGCGAGCGCCACAGAGCCTGAGGAGCCGGCCGCCAGGTCCAGCCGGAACTGAGCGCGCTGCCAGCTGCGCCCGCCGTCAGCCGTCCGGTACAGCGTGACGAGACCGCCGGCACCTGCGCCCGAAATCGTCCAGGCGAACCCGGCGCGGGAGCCGATCAGCTGAATGTCATTGCCGACGGGGACATGCAGCCGCACGAGGGAGCGGCCGCGCGTCCCCGCTACCTCCGTCGCGAAGCTCGGGGTCGCGACGATCAGCCATCCGGTCCATCCGGCCTGGCCTCCGGCTAGCCCGGCCGCTAGCCCGCCGGACGACCCGGGCGCATAGCCGAAGCTTGCCGGGCCCTGCAGCGAGTCGCCGTCGAGCGGGAGCAAGCCGCCCTCGGCCCACGTCGCTCCCCAGTCAGCTGTAGTCCAGATCCGGGCCGGGCCAGCGGCGCCGCTTGCAGCCTCCTGCCACGGCAGCGTGCCGGTCAGGGCAAGCAGCAGCCCATGCCCGTCCGACGACATCCATGGCCCGGCGATACCGTCGTTCGCCCCCTTGCCCGCGGGCAGTTGGCCGACCAGATTCCACACCGCGCCGACGTCCCGGCTGCGCCACAGTTCCCAGGCGGGAGTCCGCCCGCTCTGGTAGGTCACGGCAACCCCGTCGGCGGCAGACGGGAAATCCAGCCACGTGACCAGGCCCGGCAAGTCGGCTACCCGCTGCCAGCTCCGCCCCCCGTTCTCCGTCCGCAAGACCGCCCCTGCGTCGAACCCGGTGTCCTGGTCGCCTAGTGCGGTGGTCACGCTCACTGGGTCGACCTGCCCGGCCGGCGCAAGCGCGGGGAGCAACTGGATCCAGTGCCGGCCTCCATCGCCGGTGCGCGCGATCACGTCCTGATCGGTTATCGCGAAAGCAACATTGCGGCTAACCGCCGCCAGTGAAGTGACCGACGTGAGCATCCATGACGGCAGCCGTCGCCAGCCCGACGATCCGTGCCCGAACAGCATGCCGAACGGCGGTGAGCACGCGGCCCCGTTAAACGCCGTCGCGGCCATGACATACCCGTCAGGCGCCGCCGAGAACACGATGGAAGACCAGGCGCAACCCTGCGCGCCCGACGCGAGGCTCACCCGGTTCCAGGTCTTACCGCCATCGTCGCTCTGGAGGAGCGCGGCGGTCCCGCAGCCGTGCATCGCGCAGCTGCCGATGTCGAACAGGCTCGCCCAGGCCAGCCCGGCCCGGCTCGTGGCAAGGCGGATCTGGATCTGCGGCGTCACCGGCACGCCGTTATCGAACTGCCCGAGCGGCTGCCAGCTCTGCCCGCCATTCGTACTCGTCAGGAACGTGATGCCGGATCCCAGCTCGCTGCCGGTCCCGGGCGTGGTCTCGGCCGCCCAGAGCTGCCCGGTGCCGCTCGCGGTGGCGAACACCGGGCTGGCGTCGGCCAGCACCGTCGTCCAGCTGGCGCCGCCGTCGTGGCTGACGAGGATCTGCCCGGGGCAACGTGTCGCCGGCAGACCGGTCAGGCAGCTGCCCGCGGTGGCAATGCCGAAGCTTCGGGTCACGAACTGGACCCGGTTCACGGCATGCGATAGAGCGGCGACCACCCGCCAGCGCCGGCCGCCGTCGCTGGTCGCCATCAGCTTCCGTCCGCACGAAGCTTTGCTCCCGGACGCACAGGTGATCAGCGCCCAGGCGTGCGCCGCGTCGGTAGCAGTAATCGACAACCCGAGCCCCGCACCGTGCCACTGCTCCTGCCATGTCGCTCCGCTGCTGGCGGTGTGCCAGAACTCGGCCTCCGGCGGGCCGGACCCTGGGCCATTGACGGTCGGCCCGCCGAGCAGCCAACCGTCATTAGGGTCGGGGAAGGTCAGGTCGGTGAAGTCTGGCGACGGGGAAGAGCCGTGCAGCACTCGCGAGGCCGGAGGTGCTGTCGGGTTCGGAACCGCCGGGCGGGACGTAGCAGACGACCCGGCGTCCACGGTCCGTGCTGGTGGCGACAGGTTTTGCTGCGAACCAGGCGCCGGAGCCGGCCCACAGGCCGCCACCAGCAGCGCGCCCGCAGCCAGACTTGCGCTCCCCGCTAGTACCCGCAACCTTGAAAGTCGCGACATCTGTGTCTCCCCCGGGCGGAAACCAGCCGCCGTAGCGAGGTCTTGCACACAATGACGCCGCAGCATGGTGACCGGTTGGAGCTGCTCGGCTGACTCAGCACCGCATCGGTGCCGACGCCGTGCCCTGGCGGTCGGCGCCTCGGCTCAGCCGGCTAGCAGCCGGCGCAGCCAGCGCAGCTGCGCTGCCGTCGCCTCCCGGGAAATCGCCGCGTCCGGCGCCATCATCGTGAAGCCGTGGAAACCGCCCGGCCACACATGCAGCTCGGCGATGCCGCCGGCCTGCCAGATCCGGCTGGCGTAGATCACGTCCTCGTCGCGGAAGGTCTCAGCTGAGCCGACATCGATGAACGCAGGCGGCAGCCCGGACAGGTCCGCGGCGCGGGCCGGGGCGGCGTACGGCGACACGTCCGGACCGCCGCGCGAATCGCCGAGCAGCGCTGTCCAGCCGGTCTCGTTCGCCGTGTGATCCCACACCCCGCGGCCGGCCATCTGCTGCGACGAGGGGGTGTCGTTCCGGTCATCAAGCATGGGGCACATCAGCATCTGGCCGGCCAGGCGCGGCCCGCCGCGGTCGCGTGCCATCAGCGCGAGCGCTGCCGCCAGTCCCCCGCCGGCGCTGGCGCCGGCGACCACGATCCCGTCGGCGTCGATGCCCAGCTCAGCGGCGTGGGCGGCGGTCCACTGCAGGCCCGCATAGCAGTCCTCGACCGGGCCGGGGTGCGGGCATTCCGGCGCGAGCCGGTACTCGACCGACACCACGACGAGCTGGAGCTCCTGCGACCAGTCCAGCAGCGGGAGCACGCCCGTCCGGTTGTCGCCGATGATCATGCCGCCACCGTGGGTGTGGTACACAGCAGCGAGTGGCGCGGTAACTCCGGCAGGGCGGCAGATCAGCAGCGATACCTCGGGTGCCCCCGCCGGACCAGGCACGAGCCGTTCGCTGACCTCGAACGCCCCGTCGCGGCGCAGATCGTCGTTAGTGGGCGCCGGCATCGCCGGGTTCGGCTGGCGCAGCAGCGGAATCAGGTCCGCTGTCAGCGCGCTCGGCAGCTGCTCGCCGATCACGTCGAGAGCGGCGACCAGTTCCGGGTCGAACGGGGGCGGCGGCCCGGGCTGCGATGCCGCAGGACCATGCGCCGGTGATGTCGTCGTCAACCTGACCTCCTGCATCCGGGATCACGGCCGCATGCCGCTGACTACCATCGTCGCCTGCCGTTGCCGCGCAGGCCAGCGCAGAGCGTTTGTCAGCGGGCGGTGTCGGTCCGGTCCGCCAGCCAGCCGAACCGCTCAGGGCCCACTGCGACGGAATTGGCCAGTACTCCGACGCCAGGGATCCGCACGGTGACCTCATCGCCCTCGTGCAAAGTGAACTCCATGTCCGGAACGATGCCCGTGCCGGTGCTGAGCACCGCGCCGGCCGGGAATTGCTCGGCGCGGAAGAGGTAGCCGACCAGCTCGGCGGGCAGGCGCTGCATCTGGGCGGTGGTCGTGCTGCCTTGCCACGCGATCGCCCCGGCGCGCTCGATGGTCAGCTCGATATCCAGCGCTCTCGGGTCAGGCACTTCCCAGGAAGGACGGATGCCGTCGCTGAGCGCGCACGAGCCCGCGTACATCTTCGCCTGCGGCAGGTAGAGCGGGTTCTCCCCCTCGATGCTGCGGGACGAGACGTCATCGCACGCCAGATAGCCGACGATCTCCCCATTGCGGTTCGCCACCAAAGCCAGCTCGGGCTCCGGCACACTCAGCGCCGAGTCGGCCCGGATGCCGATCGGGTCACCGTGGGTGACGGCACGCCATGCCGCGCACTTGAAGAACAGTTCAGGGCGCTCGCTGGAGTACACAAGTTCGTAAATGTCCGCAGTGGCGCTTTCTTCCATGCGGGCATCCCGTGACCGGTGATAGGTGACGCCAGCCGCCCACACCTCGGTCCGGCCGTCTACCGGCGGCAACAGCCTCGCGCCCGGTGCGATCGCGGGCTCTGCGGCGACGGCGTCGGTAAGCGCCCGGATCTTGCTGAGGGACATGCTCAGCAAATCGCCGATCGTGGCGACGTTCAGTTTCCTGATGCCATCGGAGAACTCGGCCCCCACCTCCGGATCCAGCCGGCCTTCAGCCCGGTAGCGCACCAGTCGCACGGCACGAAGTCCTTTCGTCGAAGTGGCATGCGCGCGCCGGCCCGGCGCGGCAAGCGAGCGCTAATGCGAATGGCGGCCGACTGCGTCACCGCTGCCTCCCACCAGGAAGTCGAGGTCAGCCCCGCGGTCGGCTTGCAGCACGTGGTCTGTGTACAGGCGCACCCAGCCCCGATCGGCCGGGGGTGGCGGTGGCGCCCAGCTCGCCCGCCTGCTGGCCAGGACAGCCTCGTCGACGAGCAGGTCCAGCCGCCGGGCCGGGACGTCCAGCTCGATCTCGTCGCCGGTGCACACCAGTGCGAGTGGCCCGCCGGCCGCCGCCTCGGGCGCGACATGCAGGACGCAGGTGCCGTATCCGGTGCCGCTCATCCGCGCGTCGGAGATGCGGAGCATGTCGGTGACACCCGATTCCAGCAGCTTGCGCGGAATAGGCGGGTTGCCGACCTCCGGGAAGCCTGGATAGCCCTTCGGTCCCGAGCCGCGGACCACCAGCACCGAGTCCGCGTCAACGGCGAGGTCCTCGTCCTCGGCAGCCGCGACGTACTCCTCGATGCTGTCGAACACCACCGCACGGCCACGATGCCGCAGCAGGTGCCCGGAAGCCGCGGAAACCTTCAGCACGGCGCCGTCTGGGCACAGCGAACCGCGCAGCACCACGGTGCCGTTCCCGGCAGGCTGGAGCGGCTCGGCGACGGTGCGGATAACCTCTCGGTTCCAGCAGTCAGCCTCGGCTATGTTCTCCCGCACCGGCTGGCCAGTGATGGTCACGTGGTCCGTATGAAGCAGGTCCCCGAGTTCGGCCATCACCGCCGGAAGCCCGCCCGCGTAGTAGAAATCTTCCATCAGGAAACGGCCCGACGGCATCAGGTCAACCAGCAGCGGTACCTGCCGCCCGATCTCATCGAAGTCGTCGAGGCCCAGGGGGACGCCTGCGCGGCCGGCGACGGCTATCAGGTGGACGGTGGCATTAGTGGAGCCACCGATTGCCGCGTTGACAGCGACGGCGTTCTCGAACGCCGCCCGGGTCAAGATTGCCGACGGCCGCAGATTCTCCCGGACCATCTCGACGATCCGCTGGCCCGATCGCTGCGCTATCAGCAGGCGCCGCGAGTCCGCGGCCGGGATCGCCGCGGCGCCCGGAAGACTCATGCCGAGCGCCTCTGCCATGCAGGCCATCGTCGAAGCCGTGCCCATGGTCATGCAGTGGCCGGCGCTGCGGGACATACAGCTCTCGGCCTCGGTCAGGTCCGCTGCGGTCAGTTGGCCAGCCCTGAACTGTTCAGTCATTTGCCAGACGGCCGTGCCCGAACCGATGTCTTTACCACGGAACTTCCCGTTAAGCATCGGGCCGCCGGTGACGACGACGGCGGGCAGGTCAACGCTCGCCGCAGCCATCAGCGACGCCGGCGTGGTCTTGTCGCAGCCGGATAGCAGCACGACTCCGTCGAGCGGATTGGCACGCAGGGACTCTTCAACTTCCATCGCCATCAAGTTGCGGAACAGCATTGCCGTCGGTCGCAAGAGCGTCTCGCCCAGCGACATGACCGGGAACTCTAGCGGGAAGCCGCCGGCCAGCAGGACTCCGCGCTTGACCGCTGCCGCGACCGTCCGCAGGTGCGCGTTGCAGGGTGTGAGCTCGGAGAAGCTGTTCGCGATGCCGATGACCGGTCGGCCGTCGAACAACTCCTCGCCGAATCCTTCGTTGCGGATCCACGATCGGTGGACGAAGCCATTGCGGCCGTCGGCTCCGAACCACTGGCTGCTTCGCAGGCCATCGTTGGCCGCATCGGCGGGCTGGTTGTCGCTCATCCCATCTCCGAACTGATCGTGGCCGGTCAGTTACCGGTCCGGCTGGCTTACGGCCGAGTGGGCCCGTTGCTGCTTCACCGGTCTGCCGCGGCGGCGCCGGTACCTGGCAGGCCCGAGACTGAGGCGGCCTGCCTGGGAAAGCCCGCGAGATCGGCGAGCAGGTCGGCGATCTCGGTGGCAGCCTCGGGACGGCTGATGGCCGCCGACGCTTGCCGCATCCGCGCCAGCACGTCCGGGTGCTCGCGCAGCCAGGTCAGGTCGGCGACCATGTCCCTTGGCCGCGGCACGCTCCGGCCAGCCCCGGCGCTCACGACGAACTCGGCGTTGCCCTGTTCCTGGCCCGGCACACACGACGTCAGCAGGAGCGGAGTCGCGCAGCAGGCGGCTTCGGCGATCGTGCCCGGCCCGGCCTTGCCGACGACCACGTCGGCGCAGCCAGTCAGCCATGTTGTCCACAAAGCCCTTCACGGTCAGCCGGTCGTCGGCTCGGCGGGCAGCGAGTCGAAGCAGCCGCTGGCGAAGCACGTCGTTGCGACCGCAGATAACGGCGACATCAACCTCCTCAGTTTGCCTCAGGATTGCTGCCGCGCGCCGGTAAAGGCCGCCTGATCCCTCGGCGCCACCGGTGAGCAGCACGACGAACCGGCCGCCGTGCAGGCCGAGCGCTTGCTGCAGGGCCTTGCGCTCGGCTGCGCCGAGCGGCGGCTGGGCGAACTCCGCCGCGACCGGCAGGCCGATCTCGGCGCACCGATCTTCGCTTATGTCGTCCATCCGGCACCGGTGACGCAGTGGCGCGGATGGCACGATGATGCGGTCAGCGTCGGCGTCTCGCCAGGACAGGTGCGCAGTGACCAGGTCGGTTACCACGGTGATCGCGCGGGCCTGCGGCACGCTGAAGGTGGCAGCCTGCGCCGCTGGATCGGTGGCAAACGGATGGAACGCGACGATCACCGCAGGCTGATGGGCCTGCACAGCATCTGCGACGATCCGGTAAACAGGCCGCAAGTAGGTCTGGCGGGACCAGCGCAGCGTGCGTGGTGAGTTGGAGCCGCGCCACAGCAGGCCCCACAGCCAGGGCGTGAGGCGGATGGCCGGGCCGTAGAGCCTGACCAGGCAGCGGAGTGCGAGCGGAGCGTCCGGCCCGAGCAGCGGGTCATAGATGACCGGGGCGAATGACCCCGGGTACGCCTGCTCGAGCGCCTGGTGCACGGCGCGGGCGGCGCTGCGGTGACCGCCACCGGTGTCGCTGACCAGGAAGAGCAGCGGAATCGGCGGCTGATCCGCCTCGGCCGGCAGCCCGGTCACCGAGGCCCGCCCGCGGCCAGCTGCCCGTACAGCGACTCCCACTGGATCCAGGTGCGGCTTTGCTCATGCGCGCTGACGGCTCGCAGGCTCTCCTGCGCCATCCGGGCGCGCACGCCTGGCGCGCCGAGGAGCATGTCCAGGCTTGCCGCCAGCTCGTCCGCGCGGCCCGGGGTGATCAGCAGGCCGGTCTTGCCGTGCGAGACGAGCTCGCGCAGCGAGTAGGCGTCGGAGGCGACGACGGGCAGTCCGGTCGCCATTGCTTCCATCGTCGCCAGGCTCTGCAGTTCCGCCCTGGACGGGATGGCGAACACGTCCGCGAGGCGATAGACGGCGGGCAAGTCAGCATCGGGCACGAAGCCGAGGAACCGCACCCTGTCGGACAGGCCGAGGCGGGCAGCCGTTGCTGCCAGCCGGGCCGAGTCCGGGCCCCGGCCAGCGATCGCGACCTGGACGTCGGTCGTGAGCCGGTCCACCGCAGCCAACAGCACATCGACGCCTTTCTCCTGGCTGAGCCTGCCGACGTACAGTATGAGCGGACGGTCGGCCCGCAATCCGTAGCGCTCCCGAACGATTGAGTCGGCCGGCCCTGGGCAGTAAGTCCGCAGGTCGATGCCGTTGGAGATGACCTGGGCCGGAGCTCGCAGTCCCTGAGCCCGCAGGAGCTGCAGGGCTGTCAGGGTCGGGGCGGTGACGTGCGCGCACTGGTTGGCGAACCGCACGAGATAGCCGTAGAACGCCTCGTCGAACAGCCGCGACCGCCGGGTACTGCCCGGCCGGACGTTCTCCGGCAGGTAGTGGTTGGTGTAGATGACCGGGATCGAGAGCTGCCGAGCCGCCAGTCGTGCCATGAGACCGAGGGTCAGCGGACTGTGGATATGAATGACGTCAGGAGCGAGCGCCGAGATCAGGCGGCGGGCGGCGGCCAGCGAGAGGAGCGCCAGCCGCATGCCGTCGTACCAGGGCCACCGCACCGACCGAGAGCATGCAAGGCTGACCTGATGACCATCGGCACTGCTGGCTCCGGGCTGGCTGCCAGTGCCCGGACTCGGCACCAGCAGCGTCACCGCGTGACCCCGGCCGGCCAGGCCATGCGCCAGCGTGTGCGTCACGTTCGGTACGCCGCCAACCATCGGAGCGTACTGGTCGGTGACCACGAGGATGCGCATCGGCGCCTGGCGTGTCACCGACGTCGCGGTCAACGCCGGATCCGGCGCATCTGGTGCCCGGCAAGGACGCCCGCACGGCAGCCCGCGGGCAGCCTGCTCGGGGGCGTCACTGCGGCCGCGAGACCGACGCCCGCACCCTCCGTCGTACCGCGCATGTTGATCCCGAGGATGCGACTGATGAGGTAGCCGCGTTAGTTGGCACGGACCGCGATGATAATGCCACCAGAGAAGGCACAGGTGAACAACAGGCCGAGAATGAGCGGCTGGACAGTGACGTTCAGCAGATGCTCGGGCGTCGTGGAGCACAATAGTTCCTGTCTTACCCCTGTCGAGGCTGGCCGGGCACGGCATGCTTGGCATGTCCACAAGGAGAGCGGAGCGGAGGCATGGCTCGCGATCGCCCGGCGATCCTCGTAGATGCGCGCGTCAACGGGTTCCCCGGCGCTCACGGGATCGCGCGTTCGGTGATGAAGCTCGTCGCGCACTTCGAGCGGGGCGATGACGACCTGGCGCTTAAGGTGCTTGTCAACGCCGGCCGGCCGCAGATCTTTCCGCTGTCGGATCTGCCTGCGCATGCTGAGGTGATCAGCACGGACATCACGGTCGGCGCCGTCCACCGTTGCGTCGAACTCGCCGGGCTGATCAAGTCTGCCGGCGCGGCAGTGCTGTACGTCCCGTTTCCGCCGTTCACACCCCTGATCCGGCCTTGCCCGGTCGTCGTGACGCTGCACGACTGCACGCAGGAAGGCGAGGCGGCATTCGCCGGCGGCTGGCACCGTCAGGCCGGGCTGAAAGTCGCCACCGCTGCGGTAGTTCGCTGCGCAGCCGCGATCACAGCGCCGAGCAGCGCCAGCCTGGCCGATATCTGTCAGCGCTACCCCTCCGCGCCCTACTCGACTCTCGTGCCGAACGGAGTCGACATTGGCCAATTCGCGCCCGCAACTGCTGCCGAGATGACTGCGGCCCGGGATCTGTACGGACTACCCGATCATTACATCCTCACCGTCGGGGCGCAGCGGCCGCATAAGAATCACGAGGTGCTGGTCCGCTCCCTGGCGGCGCTGCCAGCAGACGTATCGCTCGTCATCGTCGGGTATCCGGACCCGATCTTCCCCCAGCGGCTGCCTGACCTGGTCGCCGAGCTGGGCCTGCAGGAGCGAGTCCGGCTCGTGCCGGACGTCGCCGACCGGTGGTTGCCAGCCGTGTACAGTGCCGCGTCAGTCTTCGCCCTTCCCTCGTTCGCCGAGGGATTCGGCATTCCGGTACTCGAGGCCATGGCGTGCGGTGTCCCCGTCGTGGCGAGTGACATTCCCGCGCTCGCCGAAGTGACTCGCGGCGCCGCGTTGCTGGTTGACCCTCGCGGGGTACCCGGCTGGACGACCGTCCTGGCTTCCGTGCTTCGCGATCGTGCCCTGGCGCACCGGCTCATGCGGGCAGGTGCCGAGGTATCCAGAAGCGTGAGTTGGCGGCGCGGCGCGGCGGCGCTGCGCTCGCTCCTGGCAGATGTCGCTGCCAGGGCGCTGCAGCCCTACGGGGACATATCTCCACCGGATCCGCTGACCGTACGAGGCGCTGCGAAGGCAACCCGCTGACCGGCGAGCCGGGCAGCCGGGGCTTGTCTCGTCCGGCCCTGCATGCGCTGCTGGGCGCTGCCTGCATTTCGCCGATGCCGGTGCTGGTCCAGCTGGCCGGCACAGCACCGGTGCCGACTGCCTTCTACCGATGCGGGCTAGCCCTGCCAGCGCTGGGCCTCGTGGCGGCAGCCGAGCAGCGCCGCCGGGGTCCGCGGGCCCTGGCGCGCCGGGGGCATGCCTTCATGGCAGGCATCTTCCTGGCTATCGATCTAGTGCTCTTCAATCACACGATCACCGACGCCGGCGCGGGCGTTTCCACCGTGATCGGAAGTTTGTACGTGCCGATCGTCGCCCTGCTCGCCTGGGTCCTGCTGCGCGAGCGGCCCAGCCGCCGCTACCTGCTGACCCTCCCGGTCGTGATGATCGGCATCGTGCTCGCATCGGGGCTGGTCGGCGGTAGCGGCACCGGGCTTCGTCCCGGCGCGGGACTCGCCTATTGCGCCGGGGCTAACGTCGCCTATGCCTGCTACCTGCTGATACTCCGGCAGGCGGCCGGCGACACCCGGCATGTCGCCGGCCAGGTCTTTGATGCGACCGCAGGAGCGACAGCGGGAACCTTGCTCTTTGGCCTGGCCTTCGGCGGACTGCAGCTTGGCGTTCCCTGGCATGCTTTCGGCTGGCTCCTGCTGCTGGCAGTTGTGGTCCAGATCGCCGGCTGGCTGCTCATCACCGCATCGCTGCCCCGGCTGCCGGCCGCCGTGTCGTCGATGCTGCTCTTGCTCCAGCCGGCGCTGGCAATGGTGCTGGCAGCGATCATCCTCCATCAGCGGCCAACGGCCGTTCAGCTCATCGGCGCCGCAGTTGCATGCGGTGGCGTCGTTGCTGCCGCCGTGACCCAGGGTCAGGGCGGACATCGTGCGATCATCGATCGCGGCCGTATCAGGGCTGCCGACAGCGAGCGGGAGGAGGACTGTGGATCTGGAGCGGTGGCTGGGTGAAGCGGCCCGGGCCGTGCAGGACTGGCAGGACGGATTCGGTAGTTACGTGGCGCACGACTCTACCCGGGTCAGCGACGAGCGCTTCGCCTCCGCATTCGCCGAGCTTGCGAGCCGGCTGACGGACAACTACCCGTTCTTCCACCCGGCATACGCCGGGCAGATGCTGAAACCCCCGCATCCGGCGGCCGTGGCCGGCTACCTCGCCGCCATGCTGATCAACCCGAACAACCACGCCCTGGACGGCGGGCCGGCGACTGCCGCCATGGAGAAGGAGGTCGTCAGCCAGCTCGCAGCGATGTTCGGGCTTCGCGAGCACCTGGGGCATCTCACCACCAGTGGCACGATCGCCAACCTCGAGGCACTGTACGTAGCCAGGGAGACGCATCCGGGGCTGGGGGTCGCCTACAGCACCGAAGCGCACTACACGCACGGGCGGATGTGCGGGGTCCTGGGGATCGGCGGCACCCCCGTCGGCACCGACGCAGCCGGCCGGATGGACCTCAGCGAGCTGGACGAACTGCTGGCCGGCGGCCGGATCGGCACAGTGGTGGCGACTGCAGGCACGACGGGACTCGGTGCGATCGACCCGGTGCACGAGGTGCTGGCGGTTGCCCGGCGGCATGGTGTACGCGTGCACGTCGACGCAGCTTACGGCGGGTTCTTCACGCTGCTGGCCGGGCAGGACGGCGCGGCCGGGCTCGATCCCGCGCCGTGGCGGGGGTTCGCCGGCTGCGACTCGGTCGTCATCGACCCGCACAAGCACGGTCTGCAGCCATACGGCTGCGGCGCGGTGCTGTTTGCCGATCCGGCCGTCGGGCGCTTTTACTTGCACGACTCGCCCTATACCTACTTCACCTCCGGCGAGCTCCACCTGGGCGAGATCAGCCTTGAGTGCTCGAGGGCAGGGGCAGCGGCGGCCGCGCTCTGGCTGACGTTCCGGCTCCTGCCGCTATCGCCAGACGGGCTCGGGCAGGTACTCGCCGCGGGCCGCCGGGCGGCGCTGGACTGGGCGGCACTGCTCAGGTCGTCTGCTGACCTGGAGTTGTACCAGCAGCCGGAGCTCGACATCGTCTGTTACTTCCCGACTGCCCGCAGCCGCAGTGCCGCAGCCATTGACGCGGCTTCGGCGCGAGTGCTGCAGGCCGGGATGACCGATCAGGCCGAGCCCGTCTTCATCAGCACGCTGCGGGTCACCGCCGATGACTTCCGCCGCCGGCACCCGGCCATCGCGCCGGACGCGGGCGAAGCCAGGATCCTGCGCAGCGTGCTGATGAAGCCCGAGCACGAGACGTTCGTGCCTCGGTTGCACGCGCGGCTGGAACAGCTTGCACGGCAGGCCGGCTGACGGCTAGCTGCGTGCGGATGCTGCCACACGGGCGGCGGGCCTCCGCTGTTTGCGTCATCGCAATCGGGATATGTTGGCGCGGTGATTCCAGCTGACTACCGCGACATGCTCGTGGCAATCGCAACCTCGGCTGGCGCGCTGACGGGACTCCTCTTCGTGGCGCTGTCCGTGGCACCCCGCCGGGAGCGCGACCTCGGGCCGCGGGTCATCCGGCAGATCCGGGCTGCCGCGGCGCTGCTCTCCTTCAGCAACGCTCTCGCGGTGTCGCTGTTCAGCCTCGTGCCCGGCACGAACATCGGCTACCCGTCGATTGCGCTGGGCATCATCGGCGTCGCTTTCACCGCTGCGGCCATACGCTCCGTCTTGACCAGCTCTGCTGAAGCAGACCAGAAGCGGGCTCAGCTCAGCCTGATAACCCTCTTGCTGCTGATCTTCGGTACCGAGCTGATCGCTGGCATCGTCGCCCTCACCGGACCGATCAGCAAGCCCCCGAACGCGATCGGCTACGCACTGGCGTCCTCACTGATCGTCGGCGTTTCCCGGGCCTGGGAGCTCGTCAGCGACGTTGACACCGGCTTGATGGCATCGATCCTCGCGCTGACCGGGCGCGGGCCGCAGGTGCACTCGGGCGACTCAGCTGCGACCGACGACGCGACCAGGACCGAAGGTGACGTCAGCCCTGATGCCTGACCCCGGCGCCGTGTCAGCTCACCTTCGGTGTGGCCCGGACACCGAAGTGCACGTACTGCTCGCCGGTCGGCAGCTCGTAGAACATGACCGGGCTCCAGTTCTGCGCCGACGGTTCGAGCACGACGAACAGGTCCCGGTGGACGGCGACCATGGCGTACTCGGTCACCGGATCAGGCACGACGGATGCGAGCGGCCCGGTCACGGTTGTCCGCAGTACCGGGCCGTCGTCCCCGGCGAGCACGTCGATCCGCGCGCCGGCCCGCTCGTAGCGGCCGAGGTAGGGCTGGACATCGAGCTGCACGGGGTCGGCGGGCGGGGCTAGCGGGCGGGGCATCGCGACGTCAGCGAGCTCCGCGAAGATCTCTCGGTACAGGTCCTCGTACAGGTCGCGGGAACTACCGCCGTTGGTCAGCAGGACCACCGCCAGGCCCTCGTCAGGCAGCAGCCGCAGGAACGCGGACTGGCCGATCGTGTTCCCGTCATGGCCGATGAGCCGGCGGCCGTCCCAGCCGAACCTGATCCAGCCGAGGCCCCACGAGTCGCCGAGGGTGTGCTTGTCGGGCAGCTCCGCCTGGAGCTCGGTCATCGCGGCGGCGGCGGTCTCGCTCAGCAGCCGGGTTCCGTCAGCGGCGAGTCCGCCGGTCAGGTGCAGCCGGGCGAAGCTGAGTACGTCGGCGACGGTGGCGTTGATCAGCCCAGCCGGGCCGAGGGCGCGCGGAAGTGTCCAGACAGGAGCCCGGGTTGGCTCATCGGCGCCCTCCCTGACGTGCCCGACGGCCGCCCGGTGCAGCAGCGCCTCTTCCGGCAGCGTGACAGTCCGGCTGAGGCCAAGCGGGGCGAACAGGCGGTCCTTCATCACGCTGTCCCAGGTCGCTTCTGTCAGCTTCTCGATAACCCGGCCGGCCAGCACGAAGCCGGAGTTGCAGTACGACCAGGTCGCGCCCAGCGGGTGGTTCTGCGCCACGTCGGCGAGCAGGGCAACGTACTTCCCCACGCAGTCGTCGCCGCGGCCGGTGTCGGTGAACACGTCGCCGTCGATGCCGCTGGTGTGAGTCAGCAGGTGGCGCATCGTCACCTGCTTGGTGACGTCCTGGTCGGCTAGCCGCAGCTCGGGTAGCACGTCTACGACCGGCGCGTCAAGGTCGAGCAAGCCCGCGTCGACGAGTTGCATGACGACTGTCGCTGTCCAGACCTTGGAGATGGATCCGATCTGGAACAGTGAGTCCGTTGTCGCGGGAACCCCGGTGTCTTTGTTGAGCACTCCGTGGGCAGCCTCGACCAGCTCGTCATCGACACCGGGCTGCAGGCGCAGGATGCCCAGCGCGGCCCCGGGAACCCGGTGCCGTTCCGCCAGCGCGGTCAGCTGCCGCTGCCAGTGAGCGGCGTCGATTCGTGGCCGACGAGGTCCCGCGGTGTCGGCCGCGTACTGCTCGACCCACTCGACAACGCGGCGGTTGAAGTCCATCCGGTGCGACGGCTTGCCGTCCAGGATGAACAGATGTGAGGCGTCCGGGTAGAGCACCAGCCGGGTCGGCACTCCCCGCTCGCGGAGCGCGGTGTGCCACTGCTCGGCCTGACCAACCGGGCAGCGTACATCCGCCGTTCCGTGCACTACAAGAGTGGGTGTGCGCACGTTGCTCACCTGCGCCAGCGGCGAGAGAGTCGCGTACCGCTGCGGGTCGCCCCACGGCTGGCCGGCCAGCTCGTACTCGCTCAGGAAGTGCCCGGCGTCCGACGTCCCGGCCATGCTGACCAGATCGGCAACCACGCCGCCGGCAACCGCAGCCGCGAACCGGCGGTCGCGGCTGGTGAGGTAGCAGGTCATGAAGCCGCCATAGCTGTAACCAGTCACGGCCAGCCGCGCCGGATCCGCCACCCCCTCGGCGACGAGCTGATCGACCGGCTCGAGGAAGTCGCGCGCGTCGGCCTCGCCCCACTTGCCGAGCGCCGCGTTGTAGAACCGCTCGCCGTAGCCGTCGCTGGCCCGCGGGTTCAGCAGTAGCACCGTCCAACCGCGGGCGGCGAGCTCTTGGTGGTAGAGGTGTACCGGGTCGGCGGCGCCGTTCCAGGCATTGTGCGGGCCGCCATGGATGTCGAGAAGCAGCGGACTCGGCCGGTCGCCGCGAGCCGGATCCCGGACCAGCCAGCCGTGCACGACCGTACCGTCGGAGATCGTGAACTCGCGTTCCTGTCTGGTGAAGAGCTCCACATCAGCCAAGCTCGCGCCGTGGCCGGTGCGTACTGACTCCGAGCCCACCTCGACATCCACGACCACGACTTCGCCGAACGACGCCGGCGTCGCCAGGACGATCGCCGCCACGGCGCCTGATACTGACATGCCCATGACGTTCCGGCCAGCCCCGGTCACCACCGGCGTTGGGGTGCCGCCCGCGGCGGGCACCGAGTAAACATGCGTGCAGCCGCGATCCCGGACGCAGAACAGCACGGTCTGCTTGTCCTCGCCGAACTGCGGCAACGCGCCGGGGTAACCGGGTCCGCCGGGCATCACGTTCCGGTCAAGGGAAGCAGCCAGGTCAGTAACCACGTCGCGGTCCAGCGGCATTCTCAGCAGTCTGTTGTGACCGGACGGAGAGCCGGTCGTGCCGACAACCAGCAGCGCCGTCGCGTCGGGAGTCCACACGACCGGACCGCCGATGCCGTCGGCCAGGCCGGCCAGTTGCGGCTCGGCCGGCGCACCTGTCACGTCGAGGACGTACACAGGCGCCCGCTCGGTCAGGTCGGCGTCCGGTGCAGTCGCCGCGGCGAATGCGAGCCTGTCCGAGCCGGGCGACCACGCTGGATCACCGGCGTGCCAGTTGCCACTGGTCACTTGCCGGCACTGCCTGCCGTCGAGTTCGAGCACGTGCAGATGCTTGCGGATGGTGCGGAGCAGCCCGGCGCCGTCAGCCTGGTAGTCAAGCCGGTCGGTCTCGATCGGCGCTCCAGCCCGGCGAGCCCGGGCCTGATCGTCGTCGCCGGCCTCGGCGTGCTGATCCACCGGAGCGGCGAACGCGATCTTCGAACCGTCCGGGCTCCACAGCGGTGCACCCGCACCCAGCGGAAGCGTTGTCAGCTGCTCGGGCTCGCCGCCAGCGGCAGGAAGCAGCCAGAGCTGCGCGGGTCCGTCCTGGGCGCGCAGGAACGCGATCTTGCTGCCATCCGGCGACCAGGCTGGCGCCACGTCCGCCGGGCCGCGCGTCAGCTGCTCAGGCTCGCCTCCCCGGGCCCCGACCCGCCACAGCGACCGCCTATCGGCGTCGGTGGCGGCGTCGCTGGTGCGCAGCACGTAGACGACATGGCTGCCGCCCGGATTCAGTGCGGGCTGCTCAGGCACGACAAGCGTGGTCAGGTCGTCGATGCGCTGGCGTCGCGTCACCGGTGTCCTCCTGTAGTCGGGGGCGGGGTGGCCGCCGCCATCACGGTACTCAGGACAGGGGGGGGTGATCTGCGAGCCTCGCAGCGGCTCGCTACCACGGGTGGCTAGGCGCGCCTGGTCACTAAATCCGTCCGGCCGATCACGGTCGGCTATCACCCGAGATCAGGCAAACTTCGCAAAGAATTGGAAGCTTGGCCAAGTCCACACCGCCGGCGACAATACCCTGAACACCTTCGCGAGACTCGCGGCCGCCACCGCCGGCCGACGGGCCAGCGCAACGGCCGGACCGGAAGGAACTCGACATCGATGCCTCAGCCCGCCGAGCCGCACGGTGACGAATCCATAACCGTCACGGCAGGTGAGCGCTCCCGCTGGACTGCAGGAATGTCAGAGTGCCTCGAACTGCCCCGGCCGATTCAACTGGCGCGCACTGTCGGCTGGAACGCGGCCGAATCGTTCGGGCTTCCGGTCGCCGGCTATGCCGTGGCCGCGTCGCTGGCCGGACGCGATGCCGGCCTGTGGGCGATGCTTGCCACCATCTGGCTGACAGCCATCGGCCGCAAGCTCTTTACCGGGTCCGTTCCCAGCCTGGTGATGATCTCGATAGCCGTGCTGACCGTGCAGACCGTGGCTGCGATCGCGACGGGGAACTTGCTGATCTTCTTGGTGCACTTCCCGGTAGCGAACCTCGCCCTGTGCATCGTGTTCGCCCGCACCGCGCGCGGGCGCAGCCCGATCGCCGCCCGGCTGGCCGCTGAGGTGATCGGGCTGCACTGCCCGGCCATCCACCAGCCGCGCCTGCACCGCTTCTTCCAGCATGTGACCGTATTGTGGGCCGGCGTCTTCTTGCTGCTGGCTGTCAGCCTGGGGGTACTGCTGGCGACCGTTCCGCTCGCTAGCTACGTCCCGGTCTGGGCCGGCACCACTGTCGTGCTCATCACGGCCGGAATCGCTGCCTCCGCCTGGTGGCTGCGCTCTGTGCTCCGCAGGCTCAGCATCAGCTTGCGTTTCGCGCCGGCCATCACTGCGTAGGTTCCCGGTCGCTTACCGGAGCAGCAGCTTGCCGATCCGGCGGCCGGCCACTGCCAGCCCGGCGGTGGCCATGACGGTCAGGTACAGCACGTGCCAGAGCAGTCCGGGGCCGACGACGCCGAGGTTCAGGCCGCGCAGCAACGCGATGCCCTGGTACAGCGGAGTGCAATCGACCACCAGCTGGATCGGCCGCGGATAAACGCTCAGCGGGTAGAACGTCGCCGAGAACAGGAACATCGGCAGCGTCGTCAGCGTCACGTACTCGAAGTCCTGCCAGCTGCGGATGAACGTGGTCGCTGCCATGCCGGCGCCCGCGAACGCGAAGCCGATCAGCAGCGCGACAGGGATGTCAAGCACGGCCCAGACCGAGTGCACCAAGCCCATGGCCAGCATGATGACCATGAACGCGCACGCGTAGAGGCCGCCCCGGATCAGCGCCCAGCCAACCTCGCCAAGCGCCACGTCGCCGGCGCCCATGGGCGTTGCCAGCACCGCGTCGTAGAGCTTGGCGTACTTGAGGCGGAAGAAGATGTTGAAAGTCGAGTCGAAGATCGCCCCGTTCATGGCAGATGTCGCCAGCAGCGCGGGCGCCACGAAGCTGGTGAAGCCCACCGAGTGCCCGGCGAAAGTGACCTTGCCGACCAGCTCGCCGATGCCGACGCCGATCGACAGCAGGTAGAACAACGGCTCGAAAAATCCGGACGCCAGGACCAGCCAGGTGTGCCGGTATGCCCGCGCATGCCGCTCGATCAGGCGAGCGCTGCCGCGCCCGCCGAGGCCAGCACGCCGGGCCAGCAGCAGGGGCGCCGGAAGAATGCGCAACGGCAGCTGCCGCAGTGCCTGCCCGGACAGCGACTGCTCAGACATGCAGCCTCCGCCGGTAAGCACGCTCTCCCGCAATCAGGCCGAGGATCGCGATGGCTGTCAGATACCCGAGGTGACCGAGCGAGCCGACCAGGTCCGCGCTTCCGAGGCTCAGCGCGCGGCAGAGCGCAACCCCGTGCCAGAGCGGCGTCGCATACGCGACCGGCCGGATCCAGCCCGGCAGCTGCGTCACCGGAAAGAACGTGCCGGAGAACAGGAACAGCGGGATCATGCCGAACCTAAAGATTACGTTGAACGACTGGTCGTTGTTCTTCCGGGTAACGGCGAATGCGTCCAGCGGCGTGGCGAACGCCAGCCCGGTCAGCACTGCGACCGGCACGGCAGCCACCACCCAGGCCGACTTGACCGCGCCGAACGCAAACATGATCGCCAGGAAGACGACCATGTTCATAGCCAGCCGCATCGTGGTGAACAGCACGTGGCCGCGGAAAATGTCGCCGGGCTTCAGCGGGGTGGCGGCAGCAGCCTGATAAGTCCGTTGCCATTTCACCGCGGAGAACACCGGGTACAGCGACTCGCCGACAGCCGTCTGCATCGCCGTCGCGGCCATCAGCCCTGGCGCGAGGAAGACCAGGTAGCTCACTCCCCCGAGCCCGGCGGTGCCGTGCTGATTCACCAGCGTGCCCAGGCCCAGGCCCATCGCTCCCAGGTAGACCACGGGCATCAGGACGCTCGAGTAGATCGTGCCCCGCCAGGTGCGCCGGTAGTTCACCAGCCAGGATTGGAACGCCCGGACCGCCATCTGCCAGGGCCCGGCTACCGCGGGACCCTGCTGCGACCGACGGATCCGCAGAGCCGGTGCGGTCATCCGTCCTCCAGCCGCCTGCCGGTCAGCCTCAGGAACACGTCCTCCAGCGTGCTGCGGCGCACTAGTGAGGTCAGCGGCTCGAGCCCGAGACCGCGAACCGAAGCCATCGCTTCGTCCCCGTCGGCCACGTACAGCAGGACACGGTCGGCGAGTACCTCGATCCGCTCGGCAGCCACAGCCACCAGCTTCTCGGCCGCCTGGTCGTGCTCGAACGTGCTGAACCTCAGCTCCAGCACCTCGCGGCTGGAGTAGGTATCGATCAGCTCTCGCGGCGAGCCTTCAGCGGCGATCTTGCCACCGTCCATCACCACGAGGCGGTCGCACAGCTGCTCGGCCTCGTCCATGTAATGAGTTGTCAGGATGAGCGTCACGCCCTGCTGCTTCAGCCGGAACAGCCGGTCCCAGACCACGTGCCTGGCCTGCGGGTCGAGGCCGGTGGTCGGCTCGTCCAGGATCATTATCTCCGGCTCGTTGATCAGCGACCTGGCGATCGTCAGCCGGCGCTTCATCCCGCCGGACAGCGGCTCGACATGATCATCGGCGCGCTCAGAAAGTTGCACGAAGTCCAGCAGCCGCCTGCTCCGCTCGGCGATGACGGCCCGCGGCAGCCCGAAGTAGCGGCCGTAGACCAGCAGGTTTTCCCTTACCGTCAGCTCGACGTCAAGGGTGTCTTCCTGCGGTACCACACCGAGCCTGGCCCGGATGACAGCGCCATCGGTCACCGGGTCGAGGCCGAGTATGGTCAGTTCCCCCCCGCTTGGCGGCGATACGCATCCGATCATTCGCATCGTCGACGATTTGCCGGCGCCGTTGGGACCAAGGAAACCGAAGGCCTCGCCGCGACGGAGCTCGAAGTCGATCCCGTCAACTGCGGTGAACTGCCCGAACCGCTTCGTCAGGCCCAGGGCACGGATGAGGACGTCGGGATCGGGCACGTGCGTGACCTTACCCAACGGGTCTGACAGTTCGAAAACGATTAACTCGGCTGTCAAGGTATTTTGGCAGTCCAGGCGGGCACCCCATAAGTGACGGGCGGCACACGGTACCCTCATGGTCACGAACCCCGGACAGGTCAGGAGGCTGGTCGGAGCGGTGGGCACCATCAGCGGGCTCTACGAGCGGTTCCGCCAGCTGATCCACGAGGGCGCGAAGTTCCTCGTAGTCGGCCTGATCGGCACGGTAGTCACGTTCGGTCTTGCCAACGCCCTTAAGAGCATGGGCGAGTACAAAGCCGTTGCGATCGCCACGATCGTGGCCACGGTCGTCACGTATCTCGGTAACGGCCGCTGGGCCTTCCGGAACCGCCAGGGTCAGGGCACCGGCCGGGACACGGCCATTTTCTTCGTGCTCAACGGGATCGGCCTGCTCATCTACTGGGGCTGCATCGGCGTGACCGACCTGGCCGGGGTCAGGCATGAGGTCCTCTGGTACAACATCGCCCTTGTCGTCGGCACCGGGCTTGGCACGCTGTTCCGGTTCTGGTCCTACCGCAAGTGGGTCTGGGTCGCGGCTGACACTCCGTTCCTGGCCGAAGGAGAGCCGGCCGAGGACCGCGCGCAAGACCTGGCGGCGATGGTTGGCGCCGCGCCGGTCGCCCATCACGCCTCCGGGGAGCCCGCCGATGAGGTGCCTGGCCAGTCGCGCGCACCAGGAGCACACCGGAGGGCCTGACCCCCTGGAGCGCAGGCACGCCGCGCTAGCCGGTGCAGGCATTAGCCGGTACAGAGGCACTAGCCGATGCAGGCACCCGCGTTCGCCAGCAGCGTGCTCAGCGGAATCCGCAGGTAGGCATTAGCCCTGGACTGGCTGACCGCGCCCACCGCCACGAGCCTGCCCATCACATGCTGCTCACGCGCGAGTCCGGCGGCGGGGTGAGTAATCGGGTCATCTGCACTCGGCCCCTGGACAAGCCCCGCCAGCAGGGCTGCCTGCGGCCATGACAGCCCGTCCGGCCGCACGCCGAAGTAGCCGCAGCTCGCCTCGTCCAGCCCGTAGAACCCGTTGCCGAAGTAGGCCACGTCGGCGTACAGCCTGAGGATCTCCGGGCCGCTATAGGTGTATTTGAGCTTGATCGCGAGCGCTACCTGCTCCGCCTCCGCGGTCATGCTCGCCCGTCCGGGCGTGTACAGCATCTTGGCCAGTTGCTGGTAGAGCGTCGCCCCGCCCTGGTCGCCCCGCCTGGCCGCCACACCATAGATGACCCGCAGCACCGCGACGGGATCGATGCCGGGCTCCTCCTTGAACCGGTGATCTTCGGTTGCCTCAAGCGCCGTGGCGAAGCGGTGGGGCACCACGACACCGGGATACGGCGCGCCGTGCTGCCGGTCAAACGTCCGGGCAAGCTGCCTGGCGTTGCCCGCAGTAGGCGTTGCGAGCATGAGCAAGCCGAATGCGAGGGCGCCCACCAAGACGAGCGTCACGGTGGCCAGCCCGGCCTTCTTCACCGTTCGCACCGCGCGCTGGCGCCGCTCTGAGGGCTCCCAGCCGGGCGGCTGCCCGTACGCCGGGACGTCGGGCTCCCCCGGCGGCATCGACCGCCCCGATCCGGACATTGACGTTGCTGACCATCCCATCGTCTAGCCAACGGCCGTGGGCGGCCGGGAGTGCCAGACCTGGCTGGGCCTGGGCGGACGCCGGCGCACCAACTAGTCGGTCTCCGATTAGCGAAAGCGCCTCGGGTTGCCTCACTTATCACGGGTCTCGGTCAGCCACGTGGGATGGTTTATCCCGCTTTGGTCCGACGGGATCCGTGAAAAGACAAAGCGCGACGGCTTGACTACGCTCCGCCCACTTAGCATATATGGCTAAATGCCGCGTTCCGGACACGCGGCCGGTCCCTACGACCCGCGGCAGCGATCCGGCCGACGTACCCGCGCGGTCGGACGACGTGCACATTGGCAGCGCGGCAATGGCCCGCGCTGGCACGCGA
>Ga0335072_10001516_pt1 | contig 37718 bp, 33 predicted proteins | sample Lox_Sample_21_FD_206725 | JGI IMG/M metagenome (GOLD analysis project Ga0335072, IMG submission 206725) | Soil microbial communities from Loxahatchee National Wildlife Refuge, Florida, United States - Lox_Sample_2.1 | ecosystem: Environmental > Terrestrial > Soil > Wetlands | place: USA... | reverse complement strand
GCTCGCTTCTGCTCATGGTGGGCCTGGCTTCAATACCGGAAGATTCCTGAGTTTCTTCGTGCTAATTACGTTCGCGTATTGCTTTGTGAAGTTCTACGACGGCACGATTCCGGGCATCGGCTACTCCCTCAAGGGCTTCGTCAGCGGCGGCACCAGCAGCCTAGTTGATTACATCGGCACCGACGCGACTCAACAAGTACAGAATACGATCCATGCTGCCCTGGAAAAAGTGGGCACTCTGTCTCCAACATTTACCGAGCCCTATACATTGCTTTGCACGTACACGGTGCAAGTCATCCTCAGCATCCTCACGGCACTGGTTGGTGTAATCATCGCCTACGGCGCAATTGGAGCGACAATCGTTGGCCTAGTTGGGCCTGTCTTTATCCCATGGATGGTTTTTGACAAGACCGAGTTTCTTTTCTGGGGATGGCTCAAGGCGTTCGTCGGCTTCGAGTTCTACAAAGTCGTAGCAGCGGCCACGCTCAGCGTCATCAGCCATCTCCTCATCACCTATCTGACTAGCGGAGCGATGCACGCTGACAGCGCCGCAAGTCTCATTTACCTCATGCCCGGCCTCTTAATTCTTTGCTTTGTTGCGGGCTTCATCTTGCTAAAGATCCCGACCATGACGGCTTCACTCTTCTCCGGGCACGTCGGCGGACACGGGATTGGCGCCGGCGGTCTTATTACCGCCGCAATTCTCAGGATGGTTTAGGTAGCGCGGAGGTGTTCAATGGCGACAACGGCAAATGCGACTCCTGAGATCACACGCGCAGCCGAGCACTATCTCGAACAATACGGCGATCCCCTGGTGATGAACACGTACCTCAAGGTCACAATCCTGGTGCTCGCCGTGATTTGCCTCGTTCTCGCCGGCCTGGTCTATCGCAGCCAGATGGCTCTTGCCAACCTGCATCCGCTCATCGTGCGAATCAACAGCGTGGGGCAGGCGCAGGCCATCGACTACCACGACTTTAAATACCGCCCCGAGGAGGCGGAGAACAAATACTACCTCACACGCTGGGCAGAACTCTATTTCAGCCGCGACCGCTTCACCATCGAACGCGACCAGACCAACGCCCTCTATTTCCTCGACAGCGCCATGCAGAGCGCCGTGATCGACCAGGAACAAAAGAACAACACCATCGCCGACTATGCGAAGGACAGCTCGCTTCCGTTTGTGGATGTGGACGTAAAGAACGTCATCCTCGGCGACCTGCAGCAGTCCCCCTATTCGGCGCGCATTCAGTTCGTGAAGATCTTCACCAATCCCACGGATAATACCGTGCTCAGGCGGGAGCAGTGGACAGCCAGCGTGACCTATGTCTTCCGGGACGAAGTGAAGAACGACGAGCTGGCCGTTAATCCCCTCGGATTGACCATCATCCGCTTCCGGGCCGACCAGGCGTTCGATTAACCGAACCAACTCCCCATTGGGAGGCAGTCTTTATGTCCGAGCACGGCTCTCAAACACGGCTAGAAAGCACATCGGATCTTTGGCGCAGTCGCCACCCACGGACGAGGCGGATCAAAGCGCGCGGCCGTCTGGTCCGGTCCTCTCTTGTACCGGCGGCAAAGAGAAGGTTTCGCGGGATGCCGCCAGGCATTGCTGCAGCCCGGAACCGTGTGGCGATGCGATCCATGAAGCATTCGTCTCCGGGTTTCTCCCTTGCTTGTCCGGTCACTCGCTTCGGGCCAATTCCGGCGCCCGGCGGCACGTCGCCGCTCTGCTTTCCGGACTCCTCTCCCAAAACAAGTTTGGGCCCCTGCTCCAGAAAGCGCGGCTTGGCACTTGGGAGCCGGGACCACTGCCACCCCAGCACGCACAGACCGCGTGCCGGGGACCCCGTCATCTCGCTCAGGCTTCGCCAATGGGTGACCCGGCCAATCCGGGAATTCAACAACGGAGACTTCACGATGTATCAGAACCGCATCACGCTCATCGGATTCCTGGGACAGGACGCCAGCACCCACACCGCCAACAACTCCAGCTTCACCGTTCTCTCGCTTGCCACCAAGAGCTCGTACAAGGACAAGAAGACCGGCGAATACAACGGCCACACAGAATGGCACCGCTGCATCGTGTGGGGCAGGCTGTCGGACTACGCAAAAACCCTGAAGAAGGGCGCTCACCTGGCCGTCGAGGGCGAGTTGAGGAGCCGGGAACGCACGGACAAGAAGACCGGCCAGAAGGAGCGCGTATGGGAAGTTCGCGTGACTTCGATCCTGAAGCTCGACCGGGCAGAGAAGGCGGGCCCGGAAGAAAGCACGGACGTTGAGTTCAACACCGAGGAAGAGGCGGCGTAAATCGCCCCTCCTCTTCGCTCCCGGAAGCCCGGCGCGCGCCGGGCTTCCACTGCCGGGAGACAGCCGCCATGAGTCTGGACCTGTTACGCCCGTTCCTTCGCCCCATCGAGCCGCTGCTGCTCGATGACGACGTGAGCGAAATCATGGGCAATCCCAACGCGACCTGGTACGCCGAGCGGGAGGGGGAAATGCTTCCCCAGCCCAACGTTTCCTTCGACGCCGGCAGCCTGCGCACTGGCCTCGAAGTGATCGCCAATAACCTGGGCAAGCGGCTGGATGAAGACAACCCTGTCCTGGAGGCCCAGCTTCCCGATGGCAGCCGAATTTGCGCTTACATTCCGCCGGCCGTGAAGCCCGCTCCCGGCCTCACAATCCGCAAGTTCACCGGCCGCCGCTTCACCACGGACGACCTGATCGCTCGCGGCACGCTCACGCGGTCGCTCGCGGACTTCCTCGCCGACGAGATTCGATCTGGCAAGACCCTGCTCATAAGCGGCGGGACGGGAACAGGGAAGACGACTCTGCTCAACGTGCTCGCCCACGCGATTCCCGATGATGAACGGATCGTCACCATTGAGGACACGGCGGAGCTTCTCATTCACAAGCCGAACATCGTTGGCTTCGAGTGCCAGAACGAAACGTTCAAGCAGCCCGTCTCGTTCGAGAAGCTCCTCAAGGTGGCTCTGCGATGCCGCCCGGACCGGATCATCCTGGGCGAAGTCCGCGGCACCGAGGCACGGACTCTGCTCGATTCCCTCAACACCGGGCACTCCGGCTCGCTCGCCACCATCCACGCAAGCTCGGCCGCCAAGGCGCTTCACCGCTTCGCCAACCTGGTTCTCCGCAGCCACCAGCAGACGAGCTTCGAGGATGCCGAGGCCGAGATCGGAGAAGCGGTCGATTACGTCGTCCACATAGAACGCCATCACGGTCGCCGCCTGATCCGGGAAGTGCTCCGGATCTCGGATTACGACCGCACTGCGCAGCAGTTCGAGACCGAGGTTGTATACGACTCGGGAACTGATACGTGCGGGAATCCAGGACAATATGCCTTCCCATTCTTCGAGTCATTCAATTGGAAAGCGGCGGAGTCACCTGTCATGGAGGCGAGTCATGCCGTCGTCTAGGCCGCCGCAATTGCTATCGTTCCGCGGACCGAACCCCGTCCTATCCGGCGGCGATCCCATGTGGATAGCGGCCGGGAAGCCGATGCTTCGGCGTTGCGATCCGCCGACCATCGCTCTGGTGCGCGCCGGTGTCAGCCAGGACAATGCCGCTTGGATTAGGTCGTCAGTCCACCCGGAAGGGTCCGGCTTTACCATCGCTCTCGCCACCGTTCCGGCTTCGATTTCGATCACCGATTGCCGGGCCTTTCCCCTCGGGATGCGGCGGCCTTCGCACCCGCATTTCCCCACGATCACGAACCTATTCCCCACCCAAAGGAGCCGTTATGCCGTTGCTTGAGATTGCTCAGACCCGCCGCTATGTGTCCGCGATGGTCCGCATCGAGGACACGACTGCGCAGCGGATCGACCAGTATGCCGCCTTCACAAAGGCCACCGCCGACGAAGTCGTGGACAAGGCTCTTGCCTATGTCTTCGCCAAGGACAAGGACTTCCAGGAGTTCCTTGAGTCGCCCCAGGCTGCGCGTGTTCCGCAGAGTCTCCGGGTTCGTCTGCCCGGTCAGAACGGTTCGGGTTCTGCTTCCGAGCCAGGCAACGGTTCTGCCAGCACCGCCAAATCGCCCGAGGTTGCCCATGATTCGCGCCCACGCAGTTGATGGTTCCGGCGTCAGCAGCCCGTTCGTCGCTACGCGCCGGGTTTATTTCGACCCTCCACCCCTGAAAGGGTGCTGTATAGCTACTTCGGTAGCTATATGGAGACTCATTGAAAACAAAGGAAATTACAGACGGCAGGTAGCTATATAGCTACCTGCCAGAGGGGAGGTAAACACGTGAACACAGCTCAAACAGGGGAGCAGGAAGTTGCCGGACAGGGTTCCAAAATCAGCCGGAATCGGACAGTGAGCACAAAGCTCTCTGAGATCGAAATGGCGGAAGCGGAACGGATGGCGACGACCCGTGGACAGTGGCTGAGCGAATGGGTGCGAGACGTGATCGTGCGCGAACTGCGCGTCGAAGCGGAAGAGAAGATCGCCATGCACGCATTCACCGAGTTGGTCGGCCTTGAACTTCTGGTGATGAACGCGCTGCAGCCGCTGGTGTCGGGCCAGAAAATGAGCGCCGAACAGTTCCGAAACCTCGTCGAGCAGATCCAGGCGACAAAGCACACCAAGGCGCGCGAACTGCTCGCCCGGCGTGGGCAGGAGGAGGAATAATCCCATGTCCAACATCTACAAATGGGGCCGGAATGAATCCACAATGTGGCCTCCGCATGGGCCGGTTTACACCTGGGGAGCCGTGTTTGGAAGCGCCGTTCTTTGCGGCCTCTTGATGTGGCTCTGCTTCCATTTCCGCCTTACGCCGCTCCAGCGTTATTACCTGCCCTACTACATTCGGACTGAAATGGCGGGGGCAATCCGGCCCACAGGCAAATACCAGTTGCTTTATGTCCTCGACGCCAGAGGAAAGCTGCGCCCCGCCCTCGATGACGATGTAGAGCCGGGCCAAACCGTGCTGGCCGGTGGCAAGCCCATTCCGCTGGAACTCTCGCCGTTGGCTCTCAGTGACGGCGCTCGCGGACTATATCGAGAGCCCGCGCGGATGTACCGCAACCAGGCTCTCCGTGCTTACCTTGTCCGATGGGTGTACGGCGGTCACAGTCCGATTCTGCTCTTTTCCCGGCCAGTCGAAGCGACTCTTTGCCTGCTGGCGATCGGCCTCTGCTTTACGGCGGGGTGGGATGTTGCCCGGCGCAGGCGGCTCCGCTACGGACGCCGCCTGCGCGGGCCGGAGATGATGGAGCCGAAGGCTTTCACCGAGCGCTTCCAATCGCATGGCCTGGGCCTTGTGGTGAACAAGAAGGGCACCGTCGCTCGCCTCCCGGCGCTGGCAGAAAACAAGCACCTCGCCATGATCGGCGACACCGGCAGCGGCAAATCCACGGCCATCCGGCAAATCCTTCTGGAGGTCAAGGCCCGCGGCGACAACGCCATCGTGTACGACTCCTCGGCAGGCTTTCTCCAGCAGTTCTTTGACGAAAAGCGCGGCGACATCGTGCTCAATCCCATCGACACCCGCTGCCCGTACTGGTCGCCCGTCGATGAAGTCGAGGACATGGCGGAAGCGGAAACCATGGCCGCGTCCCTCTTCCCGGAGAACGACATCAACCAGTTCTTTATCGACGCGCCTCGCAAAATATTCGCCTACCTCTGTACATTCGGCCCCAGCCCGGCGCAGCTCGTGGCGTGGATGTCGAACCCCAGCGTAATCGAGAAAAAGGTCCAGGGCACCGAGATGCAGGAGTTGATCGATGCCTTCGCGCCGGCGCAACGCAGCGGGGTTCTGAGCGCGCTTGGCATGGTGGCCAATGCCTTCCGCTACCTGCCGCCCGTCGAGAAAACAAAGTCGAAGTGGACGGCCAGGGCCTGGGAACGGGAGCGGAAGGGCTGGATCTTCATCACCAGCTTTCCGAGCTACCTGCAGCCGCTCCGGCCGCTCATCTCCGTCTGGTTCGATTGGCTTGTCATGCGTCTGCTGAACGAGCCCGAGCCGCACCATCACCCAACCTGGCTTGTGATCGACGAGCTGGCCGACCTGCATAAGCTGCCCGTTTTGCATACGGCGCTGACGCAAAGCCGCAAATGGGGTAATCCAATCGTGCTCGGCTTCCAGAACCCGGCGCAGATCGAAGCCCATTACGGCAAGGAAGCCAGCGCGATGCTCTCGCAGCCGAGTTCGAAAATGTACTTCCGGGTGACTGACCCCCCATCGGCGAAGTGGATCAGCGAGGCAATCGGCGAGGTGGAGATCGAACGCCTGAAGGAGAGTCGCTACGACGGCACGCGCCGCGGTCGAAGTTTCGCCCTCGACCGTCAGATCGAACCGCTGGTGATGGCTTCGGAGATTGAGGGCCTGCCGGACCTGCATGGGTATCTCAAATACGAAAATTGCGTGACACGTTTCCGTCTTCCGAAGGTAGAACTGCCCAAAGTCGCAGAGAAAATCTTCAAGCGTGACCTTCGCGACGTGGTGCGGCCCATTGTTCGGGAGAAGTCTCCGAAGCGAACCACCCGATCCTCCGGGAAGGAGCAGCAGGAGGCCCTTTCCTTCGATACGACCACCATGTGAGGCCGTATGCTGACCATCTCCAAGCCGCTCTCGGCAGGCCAGGCGCAGAGCTACCACCAAAAGGAGTTCACTGCGAAGGAACAGAACTACTGGTCGCAGCGCGGGGAAGTCGCCGGCGAATGGCAGGGCGGTTTGGCTGAGACATTCGGACTTGCCGGCGCCGTCTCGGCGGAAGATTTTGCACGGCTGAGCCAGGGTCAACACCCGCAGACGAAGGAGCAGCTTGTGCGGCAGCGCGCTTCCTACATATATAAGGATGCCGAGGGGAACGCGATCAAAACGATGGAGCACCGCGCCGGATGGGACGCAACCTTCTCCGCTCCCAAATCTGTTTCGCTCACGGCGCTGGTCGGCGGCGACGACCGCGTGCGTGACGCACACCGCCAGGCTGTGCGTACGGCCCTCGAACGCCTGGAGTCGTACACCATGGCCCGGATCGGCGGCAATCATCCGGCCGAGACAACGGGCAAATTTGTTGCGGCAAAATTCGAGCACGATACGGCTCGTCCAGTAGACGGCTACGCTGCCCCGCAGCTCCACACCCACGCCGTCGTCTTCAACGTCACCCAGCGAGACTCTGGAGGATACCGCGCTCTGCAACCGCAGAGCCTTTTCGCCTCGCAGCAATTCGCCACTGCGATCTATCAGTCTGAATTGACCTACCGGCTGCGCCAGCTTGGGTACGAAATCACGGTCGGCAGGAGCGGCGCCCCGGAAATCAAAGGTTACACACAGGAGTATCTTGACGCATCGAGTCCCCGCAGCCAACAGATCCGCCACTACCTCGAACGGACGGGTCGAAACGGCAAGGAGGCCGCGGAAATCGCCGCGCATTCGACGCGGGACCACAAGGAGATTCACTCACTCAGGGAAGTCATGGCAGCGCATCGGAAGCTGGCTGCGGAATACGGTAATCAGGCCGAAGCCGTGGTTCGCGCCGCGCACGAGCGCACCCAGACACAGAGCCGGGAAATGAATCTGCCGCAGCGAGTCCGGGAAGCAGTCACCTTCTCCCGCGACAAGAATTTCGAGCGCGAAGCCGTGGTCGACGAACGCATTCTTGTCCGCGACGCGCTGCGCCGCGGCATGGGCGAGGTCATCTACAGCCAGGTGCGCGCGAACCTCAACGCGCGCGTCGCCTCCGGCGAATTTCAGACCGTCGAGCGGCCTCACTCCATGCCCGGGCGCAAGCTCACAACGGCCCGGACCATCGAGGCAGAACGCGAAATCCTGCATCGTGTTCAGGAAGGCCAGCGTCAGGTCCAGCCCATTCTGGACCGGCCCCACGCCTACCGCATTGCCGAGGATCATCCATATCTGAATCGGGCTCAAAAGGCGGTCGTGGAAGAAGTGCTCAGTTCGACGGATCGTGTGCAGGGAATCCAGGGCTACGCCGGCTCTGGGAAGACGGCGACCCTTGCCGTGCTACGCACCGCGGCCGAGGCACAAGGGTACCAAGTACAGGGTTTCGCTCCTACTTCGCGCGCCGCGCGGCAACTCCGCGAAGCCGGGATCGAAGCGGGGACTTTGCAGGGCTTTCTTGCCGGTAGCCGTGAGAATGAGACCGCAAGCGATAGGGCGCGGTTTTATTTCGTTGATGAATCGAGCCTCGCGAGCACTCGCCAAGTACGCGAATTCCTTGCCCGCCTCGGACAGAACGACCGTGTGCTTTTGATCGGCGACACCCGCCAGCATCAGGGCGTCGAGGCCGGCCGTCCCTTCGAGCAGTTACAGCAGGCCGGAATGCACACCGCGAAGCTCGATGAGATCGTGCGGCAGCACGATCCTGCCCTCAAATCCGTCGTCGAATTACTCGCCCGCGGCCGATCCGCCGCGGCTCTCGATTTGCTCCAGCATCAGGGCCGCGTTCAGGAGATGCCTGATCCCGAACAACGCATCAGGGCCATTGCTCGTGCATACGCTGAGTCGCCGGCAAACACCCTGATCGTTTCACCCGATAATGCCTCCCGGCGCGACCTGAACCGTGCTGTCCGCGCGGAACTGAAAGCAAACGGTTTATTGTCTCTGGACGACCGCACTCTCGGGATTCTTACACAGCGTCAGGACATGACCGGAGCGGAACGCGGTTGGGCAAGTCATTACGAACCGGGCGAAACGATCCGCTTCGCTCGCGGCAGTAAGGCTGCAGGAATCGAAGCGAGCTCCTATGCCGTGGTAGCTGCCGTCAATTCAGCGCAGAATCTGCTGACAGTTCAGAAGGAATCCGGTGAATCCGTTACCTACGATCCGCGGCGCCTGACCGGCGTAAGCGTCTATCGGGAGATGACACAAGACTTTGCTGTTGGTGACCGTATTCAGTTCACCGCACCAGATAAGCAACTCGGCCTTGCCAACCGGGATCTGGCTGTGATCGAGTCCATTTCACCCGAGGGACATATAAATGCTCGACTTGATGACAATAGGCAGATCAATTTCAATGCCGCCGACCACCGCCATTTTGACAGCAGCTACGCGGTAACCAGTCACAGCGCCCAGGGACTCACCGCCGAGCGCGTCCTCATTCACGCCGACACGAGTGTGCACCCCGACTTACTGAGTTCCCGCTTCGCCTACGTTGCGGTCTCCCGCGCCAGCCACGAAGCGACCATCTTTACAGACGACATGCACCGGCTAAGCCAGCAACTCAGAACGGAGGTGACGAAGAGCGCAGCACTTGAAGTCACCAAAGACATTTTCCAGCAACGCGACCAGGGAATACGGATCATTATTTGACAAGGGCCATGTTAGAGCTCAAGCTCGCAGTTCGTAATCGCACCTCTGGAAAAGGAGACTGCACCGCTACCAATGCACCGATAAAACCAGCGTCGCCTCCGCTTTTCGAAAGCGCCGCAACTATTCGTGCTTGGAAGGTTCCGGTGGAGTTGACCAGGTTAGCCTCTGCGCGGCCGTGGGATGGCTTTGGTTTTTTTCGAAAGCAGGGCCAGCGGCAGCAGGGGCAGTTGGGCGGTGTTTGATCAGTCTGATATTCGCGAGTTGGAACCGCATAGTCGTGTGTACTTGTGTACTGTTGAGCGTCGTTACGGTCTTTGGCCAAACAATATTTCGTTGGCCTCTGCCGTCGGGTATTGAACTGTTCGATTTTGGACACCACATCTCCATTTCGGACACGCAGTCTTCGGATTAAGGACGGGTGTCCGGCATCAAGCCACCCAGAGTCAAGCGCTTATTTCGCACGTCAATTGGTATTGAATGTGCTTATCATAAAGAAAGTGCTATCGAGCGCATGGAGGCTCTGATGGGGATCTTACTTGGGGATCTTCGTTATGCCCTGCGCCAGTTGCGCATGGCTCCTGGCTTCACTCTCACCGTAATAGCGATGCTGGCCCTGGGCATCGGGGCAAACACCGCGGTATTCAGCGTGATGAACGCGGTTCTGCTTCAATGGCTGCCTGTCAGTCATCCGCAAGGACTTTTCTACGTCCATGAGGCGCACGGACAGGCAATGCCCCCGGGCGCAGGTGACACCGGGGACGGGAACACCTCTTTTTCCTTGGCCGCCTTCGAAGCGCTGCGGCAGCGAAGCGATATCTTTGACCCTTTGATTGCTTTTGTTCCACTCAGCTTCTCGGGGAATGTGGCGGTCCGACATGGCGTGCTGCCGGAGGAAGCCGAAGGTGAAGAGGTGAGCGGCAATTTTTTCTCCGGCCTCGGCGTGCGGATCGAGCACGGCCGAAGCTTAACGCTCGCCGACGAAAGAAGTCATGCGCCAGTCGTGGTGATCAGCTACGGGTACTGGACTCGCAGTTACGCGCGCGACCCTGCCATTCTGGGTCAAACTCTTTATGTGAAGAGCGTTCCGATGACCATCATCGGCGTCGCCGCACGAGGATTCAAAGGCGTCGAGCCGACGCGCGAAACCGATTTTTGGATTCCTCTCCAGAACCGTCCGGAATTGATTCCATGGGGAATGCCGTCTTTAAACAGAATCTTCGGAAACATCAATTCGCCAAAATGGTGGTGTCTTCACCTGATGGCGCGTCTTCGATCCGGTGTTTCTGCGGCGCAGGCACAGCAGGCCCTTGAGGGGACGTTCGGCGAAGTCGCCCGTCAGGCAGTTGGATCCTTTGGCGCAAAGGAATGGAAACCGCTGCTCGAATTCATGCCCGCGCGTGGCATCGCTGGTTACAACGAATATTATCGCGAAGCCGTAGAGATTCTGATGGGTCTGGTCGCGCTCGTGCTCCTCATCGCCTGCACGAACGTGGTCATGATGGTGGAGGCGCGCAATTCTGTCCGTGAACGTGACTTCAGTCTGCGCTTGGCCATCGGCGCCACAAGAACCCGTGTTTTCAGCCAATTGTTGTGCGAGAGCCTCCTCGTGGCGGTGGCGGGCGCGGCGCTGGGATGGATCTTCGCGCTTGCTGCAACGCGGGCGCTGGCCAAGTGGTCCAATCTTGAGACCGGACTCAGCCCAGACCGAACTGTGCTGATTTTCACTCTGCTTGTGTCGGCCCTCGCCGCGTTGGTTTTTGGCCTGGCGCCGCTGTGGACTGCGGTGCATGCCCCTGTTGCCGGCGTTTTGCGCGCGACTTCGTCCACCGTTACGACTAGCCGAGGCCAGGGGTTTCGTAGGCGCTTGGTTTTGGCCGCACAAATGGCCGTCTGCCTCGTGCTCTTGATGGTCGCGGTCCTATTGCTGCGTACGCTGAGTAACTATTCGACTCAGAGCCTGGGGATGGATACCCACGATCTCTTAGTATTCGGTGTTACTCCTCAAGGCCAGACTGATACACACCTCTTCTATCGCAACCTGCTCGACCGTCTCAGCCAACTCCCTGGAGTCGAATCCGTTTCTATGGTGGAGAACCGCCCCGGTTCCGGATGGACAAACAATAGCAACTTCACGTTGGATGGAGTCTACATGCATGGGGAGAATCTCCGCTCGAATGGGGTCGGACCGGGATTTTTTCATACTATGGGTATCCCGATTCTCGCTGGCCGCGACGTTGCCGAGTCAGATACGCGGGACACACAGCGAATTGCGATAATAAACGAAACATTCGTAAAGAAGTATCTCTCGAACACGAATCCATTGGGGCATCAATTGGGTGGGAAAGATCGTGCGACGATTGTGGGTGTTGTGCGCGACAGCAAGTACAGATCGGTTGCCGAAGAGCCGATGCCGATGGCCTATTATGCGCAAATGCAGGCGCCAATACTCGGCACCATGAACGTCGAAGTGCGCACGCGCGGTGATGCTATGGCCCTGCTGCCCGAGTTGCGGAAGGCGGTTGCGACAATGTATCCCAACGTACCCCTCGAACAGCCTATGACTCAGCGCGAGCAATTCGACAAGTCCTATGAACAAGAAAGCATGTTTGCGGCAATGGGCGGTTTCTTCGGCATCCTTGCGGCGCTGCTGGTGGCCACTGGTTTGTATGGCACACACTCCTTCCACGTGAGCCGCCGTACTACGGAGATCGGCGTACGCATGGCTTTGGGCGCCACACGTACTCAGATGCTGGGATTGGTGATGCGGGAGACCTCATGGGTGCTTCTTGCCGGTCTTGCATCCGGCATTCCACTCACGCTCGTCGCCGTGCGCCCACTGAAGTCAATGCTGTATCAGATCTCAGTTTTCGACCCTGTCAGTTTCCTCATTGCAATTGCCGCCATGGTCGTGGTTGCGGGAGGAGCAACCCTGATTCCCGCACGCCGCGCCGCTTCCATTGAGCCTATGGAGGCCCTACGGACGGAGTGAGAGAAGAGCTACGATTGGCGAATCGCTGACCGAGCGAAGCGTTGCTTTCAGTGTCTATTACCGGCTATCGCTATTTAACTAGGCAAATAGCGAGTTCTACGGCGCGTTTTCCAACGTTATCCCGAAAGAGGAGAATGGACGCAGAACACTACCCTCTGCTATGCAACAGCACACTTCCGGACTTATAGGGAGATTTCGGATGGTCGCGGTAGGGACGAGCCTCACGGCTCGCCCCTACCGCGACCTTTCGGATGGCTCCCTTTTGATGTGCATTGATAATGCGTCCAAGCTTGGAGAAGACGAGTTGGTTCACGAGAACTCACAGATGGACGGTCGTTGCATTGACCGCCGCGCGATTTGACAGATTTATGTGTGCGGACGCTGGTATGAACTATTAGCGAGCCCATGGCGTTTTTCACCGTCCTTCGATTCACCGTGTAGGCCATCCATGCATATATGCCCACGCAAGTAATGAGCAGCACCAGGAATCGAAAAAGCTCCGAGAGTGAAGCAGCCAACCACCCCGATACCGTTCAATCATCGAGTTGATCCTTAGGCGTCTTAACAGAGTAAACCGACGCCCTGTCTTCGACGCCGCTCACAGCTTCGATGTTTTCATTCTGCATATAGGCCAAATCCATCGCAATTCACTATTCAATGGCAAAACTGGCGTTTTACAGCTTGATACGTTGACTGCAAGTTCAGTTACTTTGGGATCTCTAGGATATGGCTACAATCTGACAATCGATCCCGGGCCGGAACATGCCGGTCCCTTGCCCGTAAGGAATTGCTGCTGATCTCGCTTCGTGCTCCGGGCGGGGCGTCCTCACGGGAGCCATTCAAGCTAGAATACAACGCTCTCCATACCGCTCTAACCCGTTTAGGGCTGATAACCAACGTGACCCTTCTAACTTGACGATAGAGGACAACAGCAAATAAAAATACAACATACAAGAAAACGCAGAGTTTCCCACAGCCTTGCGGTGTCAAAGGCGAGAGGTGACTCGACAAAGCAACATGAAAGAGATACTTCGCCTCTCTGAGTTGAAATCTTGCCATGGACCATAAGAGCATTAGAAATCGGCACCAGATTGCACATGACAACAACGCATAAACGAAGAGCGCGCCTATGATATATTTCGGCCACGGTAACGATGAATCTTCCCCCCCAAGCATCGCGCGGAATGCGGCTGAGAATAGGCGCTTAGGCTGGGAGTCTAGATTTGACACGCCGAGGAGGTCGCTGAGTAACCAATAGCCGTCGCACTTAAATACCGGATTCATCGAGAACAGGCAACTGTACACAATAGCCTCAAACGCAAGCTTAAGTGCTATCCAATGGGTCCATGCGCAGACCAATAACAAAGATGCTCCAAAGAGCAGCTGGAAATAACATCCTCCCAGATCTACGACCATACGTTGTCGACGACTAAGGCACCATGACGAGGTGACATCCGAATAAAATGCTGGATATATCAGGTAGAAGGTGATGCCAATATCGCCGGGCTTCGCGCAGAAATAATGTCCTGCGGTCGCATGACCAAGTTCGTGAGCGGCAAGAGAAAGTACAAATAGTCCATAGGCCAGTATGATGGACCCAAGCCCATAGTGTAAATGCCAAGCATTCAGCGTAAACGAGCGAGTAGTTAGCATAACAAAGAAGGCGATCATGCATAACAAATACCAACGCTTGTAGAGAGGGTGCAAATAGGAAGACAACTTCGACGTAATCCGCGACGATACTAAAGGGAATTTCCACCAGAAGCCCCAGGGTAGACTAAGCGACTTTGGACGCCCTTCTATGTCCCTCAATTTTTTGACTACTATTGAATATGCGATAGTGATCTGCTCAGTGACAAATGCCGCATCCGACGGGTCATGTGGAATGCGAGTCGCGATTTCGTCCAACGTGAGGCCGTCGTGCACGGCCTTTAACATCTGATATGCCGTAGCGGACAGTCGGACGGGAATATTGTCCCCGACGTGAACTAGATACGACACCTGCCTCTCCGACAAATCTAACCTAACAGCAGTTGCGAGACCGTCGCGACAATCCGGAAGTGGATCGATTGCCATTCTTACGCTACCTCGATACGTTACAGATTGACGAGTGGTCAGACACTACACTCTCAAGCAATTCTGGGACAATTGTTCCGCTCTCAAATGCTGAAAAGGCTTCGGCGACTGCCCGTGCATTCGCCTTTCGTTGTACATTATTCGTAATGTCTTCTAGCTCAGATCGAATCCTCGGGATCGTAGCCTCGCTAGGTTTGCATATGTGGCCGATACCGTTGCGCTCGCATAGCCAGGCAACATCGGGTTGTTCTCCTCCGCAAGGCACTAGTAAGCACGGAACGCCGGCGGCGCAAGCTCCGATCGCCGCCGTCGCGTTGGCGCTACAAATTAACGCTGCGGCATTAGCCAAAACTCTACCTTGGAAAACGTGCGGACGAATATATGATCCCGCCGGTATACAGCCAACGTCACAATCCATCGCGCCTGTTGAGGCCGCAATTGAGAAGCCACATTCCGCCGCCGCCGATATCGCCGCCGACCAGAAGTGTTGGTTACCAAAGAAGCGCCCCTGCTGAATGTAGACGATCTGGCGATTCTGTGCGTTCTGAATGCCAATCCATGCTGATAGCTCTGCGTCATCTGCGCTTGGTTCCCATAAGCACGCACCTGCGAACTGAACCGTTTTGGGCAGGTCCTTCGCTCCACAAAGAGAAGGGACGTTTCTGAGAAGGAACATATCCCCATTCAGCAGTTCCATGTCACCAGCACACGTGCTAAGTCCAAACCATGACCGCGCCTTACTGTATTTTGCCAATATGTCTTGGTATCTCCATTGTCGATGTCTTTCGAGGGCGGCATTCTCTTTATCGCCTCCACACGCAGGCCATAGGTATGCGAGTGAGCCCATCAACACCGTCGGCAACCGGTAGAGATCTCGAACGATGAGTGGACCCAAAGTCAAATGATGCCCTAGCACTACGTCGGGCCGGAACACTCTAATTGCCCACTCGATGTGCCGAGCTTGAATTGCGATTGACTCTGGATAGGCCCAGAATCCCGTCTGAAAACTGGATCCGTCGTGCAGACCTCGCGGTATCCGTTCTAAGCCGAAATCTCCCAAAATGGTCCCGACTGACGAATCGGTGGCGAAAGCTACGGAATGCCCTCTATTGATAAGTTTCAGTGCGACGCCAATAGAAGGATAAAGAAACCCGTAGCTCGCCAGAGAACATAATAGTATTCTCACCGAAAACCACCTGAAAGTGTTCAGCCTCTTGAGGATCTCTCAACAAAATGTCCCGCAACCGAAGGCACCACATCCAAATGCTGATTCACACCCGAATGCGCCAGCACAGTCATCGGGGTTGACATGCATGGTGGCTATTGCTAATTCCAGACGTTGTTCAAGCACTTCAACCGTCAGATCCTGAAGGTCCAGATCCCAGCTTCCCTCGTTGAACTTTACAAGCTCATGACTGTCCCTCGCATTATCCTTCTCGTCGCTCATGGCATTCATCCTCCTGTTTTGCTTTCCAAGTACGCTTCTCCAATTGCGTGCCGAAACCTCGTTGCAAAGCCATCGCAATAGTTACTATTCATTTTTCCGGACCGCGCCAAGGCGGAAGCCGCGCATCCCCCACCGCAGCTTAGTGCATAGCGGCACTGTCGACAGACGCTGTTGGAGGCTACCGTACGATCCCTCCACGAGGACGCTATTTCTTGATTCAATTCGATCGAACCATCCTCCGCAACATAGCCAGCACGTGCGCTAAACTCACCAACATATTCCCAGCAAAAGTAGATGCTCGCGAACGCGTCAAACATATAGAGTGTGGAATGTGCACTACAACCACTCTCTCTCATTTGCCTTACCTTGGACTTGTCCCCCCTGAACAATGCTTGGGCGCTTGCTCGAATGTCATCTGATGGTCTGCCGATCACATTGACTGCCGAGTTCTGCATACGAGCTTTAGTAATAGCATCATCCAGTTCCCAGCTATTCATGACTGTCGAGATGTCCACGGCAGGGCCAAATTTTCGAATCGGGGCAACATATGCGCTAAAGCGAGGATACTTATCCCATCCCTGCTGCTGAATTGTCTCCGCCAGTTGTGGTATTTGTGACAAATTGTTTCGGTCAACATTCATCCGGACGCCAATTGAAACACCGCGATCAAGAGCAAGCCCGATATTGCTTGCTATCTTGTCGAAGGAACCGCTTCCATCAGCGTAAATGCGTCTTCGATCGTGTACCTCGGGTGGCCCATCAATCGTGACCTGAATTCGACTTAGTAGCTCTGGCGATAAGAGATCGGTGAATGCATCCAGTTCGGTGGCGTTGCTGACGGCCCAGAAACTTGTAGGTCCTATCTCAAGCGCCTTATTCATAATCCTCTCGACGACCGGGCGACTTGACGCTAGCAAGGGCTCCCCGCCGAAAAATCCAATTTTGCGCTGTTGCGAAGCAGAATCAATAATGCCAAGGTTTTTTTCAATGGTAGCGATGCCTCGAAAGAGCCGCTCTACAATCGTCATTGACATGGTCTTCAATGTGTGACTGTAGAGAGGATTCGTTCTCAAGTGAGTCTGATAGCAATATCCGCAACGCAGATTACAGTCGTAGGTCGGCATAAACATATAGCTTGGCATCTGCCTTCTACTATGCTCATGCATTTTTGCGACAATATTACAGAAAAACTTCTCCTCCTCTTCAAAGGTAAGATCAGTCAGAAATCCGCGTTGGCGAAGGGCATGTACTATCTCTGGGGAGGGTGTTTCGACGGGCGCTCCATCACTCGTCTCCTCCGACCATTCACCGAATAGTGGTTTGGGAGCGCGGCGGCGTTCCAGTGAGCGAAGGTATGCTGCGATCCTGCGGCTGACCCTAAAATACGCGTTCGTATAACCGTGAACGAGAATTACCTCTTCTCGCGTACCCGGTAGGTCAACGTAGATCGTGTAGGAACTGGTTCTCATAGTTCCTCCACGTGCGAGAGAAATTTCAACGTAGATCGTCTAGTAACTGGTTCTCATGCTTTCTAGACGCGGGGGAAAAAATTAGGTGCTTGTATAACCGCTAACTAGCTGCTGGTTAACGTCGGTCGTGTAGGAACTGGTTCTCATGGTCCCTGCAGACGCGGGATTAATTATGGGCTACTCCATGTCGCTTGTCATGGCGCTCTCTTGCCCTTCGTGAAGGATTATGTAAAATCAGGGTCGGTTCGCGGGAAGCTGTTCGGACGGTCTGACCACCCGGCATCCGATACATCGCGTCTGCTTAATTTAGCAAGCCATTTGTAAAGAGCGATTTGCAGTGCTTTCAATTCCCACATTTCTTCGCCGCGCTCAAAGCGACTCAGGCGAGGCCAAAAAATGTGAATTAACGATGAATTTCAATCCAGATGGGTTACGAGGTCATCAGTTGGGCGATTTTTTCACACCTTCCCGCTTCGGCTTTACCGACCGCGCTCAGAATCCGCTACAGTGGCTTTGCAGCGAACGGCGAACAGTATCTTATTCGGTTGTCTCAGCCCAGGGCTCAAGCCCACGGCAAATTGAACTCTTCAGGCCACAGACTCCTTATTGTCGCTGACGCATCGATTTGAATTAGAATGAAATCTACAAGCTTCAGGCGAGCTTCAGTTATGATGGTCTGTTTATGAAACGTTGACAACCAGCACTGTAAGCCGCGCATTTTCCGTGAAATCATCTGCTCTCCGACCGCGAGTGTTCTTACTTGCTCGAACTAAACTGAGCGGGCAGCTTACCTCAGTTTTAGGAACGAAACCTTGAGGGAGCGACGCCGCGACGCTGAATCAGGACGAGGGTGTCCACGCACCGAAAATGAAGATACTTCATCCTCACAAACTCGCCTTAGGTCTCTTTCACTTCAACCCGCATTGGGGCGCAGATCCCATCTGCACCCAGCGGCATTGTACCGAAGGGCTCGGGCCGTTTCTCAAGGTCGTCGAGGCGCATCCAGACTGGAAACTCTCTCTGGAAATCTCGGGCTCTGGATTAGAAATCCTAGCCAAGCATTATAAGAAGCCATTCGACCGACTCGGCTCCCTTGTGAAATCCGGGCAACTGGAACTTATTTCCTCCTTATACACTCCCTCCTTGTGGGTGGCATTTCCACGACACGACCTCGTTCGATCAATAGAGGAGAATCTCGAAGTGTTAAAACGTTATGACCTTCCGTCAAACAGAATCTTCTTTGCGCAGGAAGCATTCTTCGGGGAAGGAGTTCGACGACTCAAAGAATATTTTGATGTTGCAGTGTGTAAGGATGACTACCTTGACTATTTTTATGAAATTGACTACCAACATCCGGTATGGAAACTGGGCGATTTGCGAGTTGTTGTTGCCTCCGGGCATCTTTTGTGCGAATCAGTTAGCGTCATGAGAAACGATCCTTGCTTTCTAAGGAATTCTGGCCTCAGCTACCGTCATCAGTCCTACTTGGATAGCGTAAAGGTATTGAATGAACAAGTTAACTTCCCGAATCGCACCGGAAGTAGCGAATCGGTGATCTGGCACTGGTATCACTGCGGAGATGGCAATCATTTCTGTACTATTTCTAAGCCCTGGAATCATGAAATGTCGTTTTTTGACGAAGCGTGGACAAGGTGGAACGAGGAATTGCTCGCACGCTTACAAAGTATAGGGTACGAATTTAGCTTTGTACGCGGACTATGCGATGCTGTGGAACCTGGCTCAGATCAGCCTTTACCGCCTCTGATAGAAGGTAGCTGGAACTCGAGGGAATCTGGAGGGGTGGCACGTTGGATGGGTAGACACTCAAACCCTTGGGAAAACGACAACCGCATTTTAACCTGCACGGCTCGGGCGAGATCACGCTTGATCGACGCTGAACGGAGAATTCGCTTGGCGAATGATACCGATCTGGAGATACAGTGGGATAAACGCGTCAAACAAGCATGGCGTGAAATACTCACGGCGGAATGCAGTGACTATCTGGGCTGGAGTCCGAGTCCGACCGGCATGGCCACAGCTTTCCAGTCAGTTGAGTTGGCGTTAAAGCACGCCTCCGAAATCTACGATGAGTTTGCTCCAAATCACGTGAAGGACACTACGAGGCATAGAGTTTTACCCTCCGACCGTCCTCCAACTTGCTTTACGAGTTCCCCAATTATTTTCGGAGCTGTGGGAGATGGCGGTTGGAATCAGCTATATCAAGACTGTTGGATGTGGGAGGTGCGATTTCGAAGTACCGAGCGAGAGTGTGGAGTTCGCTTCTTATTAAGCTGTGATCATTTGGAATTCAGTCCCTCGGGAGATGAAATGAGGCTCATGCAAATTCCATTGAATCTATTGAAGCCAAGTACGGTCTCGCTGCCTCTCGCGAATGGTCTTATTAAACTCGACCACGAGTGCTACCTTATCAAGAATCTAGCGTATATTCACATTGCGGCAGAAGTAAGAAAAGATCCACAGACAATTACCTTTTCAGTTAATGGCGATCCTCAGGGGCACGAACACGCATGGACATTCTATCTTGTCAAAGGCAGTTCGGATCGGGCTCTAACCATTGCAAACGCAATCAATTACTGCGATTACCAGGGGAAATCACGCATCAAACATGAGAACTCTATGTGAAGGAGCGTAATATGAACCTAGGTGCGTCTCCCGCAGCTTGGCTACTACTTGGCACGTTTTTTCTTTAGTTTCCAGCGCTGGGCGTAAACCCTCCATCTTTGGGGCTTCCAGCGTCCGTTCTTGAGGATGTTGGCTGAAAGCGATCGGCTGAAGGTTGCCTTGAACTGGGAAGCCTCGTACGTTGACTTTAAGTGGGAGCCAGAAGACGATGCTTGCCACCATTTCCACCCATCCCGCTTGTACAGCTCCGCGCGGCGCAAACCGTAGCTTTAGCCACCGGGTCCAAGCCCTCCGCCTTTAGGCGGACAGCTTCCAGCTTCGGTTCTTTGGGGATGCTGGCTGAGAGCAACATGCTGAAGGTCGGGTTGCGGGGAAAGCGACAAACATTCGCGGTGGAAGAATGTCTGCTTTTTGGTGCTCTGACCTTCGCAGATTCGGCTGCTGGGATTCAAAACCTCTGTGAATATAGTTTTTCAATGATGATTTCTAAAGGCACCAAGTCTTTCGGAGCGCGCGCTCCGAGAATACGTGTACGTCTCGGATCAGCAATCTCTCCATAGTGCTTTTGAATGTCCGCGCAGTTTCTCAGACGATTCTCAAACGAGGCGCGCTCCGTTTCCAAACCCACAACATCGGCTACATTGATTGAGGCCATCAAGGCATATTTATTGAGCCTCGGCAAAATACAGTAAAATGAACCGTTGATTCTCCGCAGCCGACAGAAGAGAGTGTAGCATGGTCGAACGCTGATTTGAAGCTCATCGCGCAAATAATGCGCTAAGACGATTTCCGGATTCCAAAACCTGCCACCAATGACTTCGTCCGGGTTCCTAATCATCGCCTCGTACCAGACATTTACAAAATAATCAAGAATGCGCAAACGGCGGATCATCACGATTGGATGACCAATCATAAACCTGTCATTGACCCCGCACCAATGATCGTGTGGAGACAATTCAATCCAGGTCGAGTTGTAAAACGCCGAAATGCGAATTGGTAACAGAAACAATAAATCCGGTCTTGTCCAAATGATGCAGTCATAAAGACTGCAGTCGGCTACGCGCGCGGCACACAGTTCCGCCAACTTCAACTGCCCATACCACTGTAAAAGGTTGTTTCGGATATTGTTCTTTACTGGCTCTAGGCGAAAACACATTGACAGCATTTCGCCACTCAGTGCGGGATCAGCTTCGAACGTCCAATCAACTCGGGGGAAGTAATCTCTTAGCACGTCTTTCGCATTCTCGTTCTGAGGTGGTGAGTGCCCTATGACCTCGACATTTTCACGGATGTCGGCAGGTAAGCCTTCTGCCAGCGACCGCAATGCAATTTCGGACCCTGGCCGAAGCAAGCTCGAGATGGCTATAACAACTCTCCTGCTCATGATACGACTATTCCTTTAACTGCATGGGTTACTGGGCGGCCGGGGTCCAACTTTGGGTAGTGTCCACAACTCCATCCGTAGCCAAGCGATTCAAGAGCAATCGCTGCCCAGAAAATCGACTGGACACCAAGACGCGGGAGTTGGAGTATTCGCTGCTGAAGGTTCAGATTGTGGAAGAGCATCTGCATCTACGCCACAACACCAGGTATTGGAAAAACGGTCAAACCAATTCGATCACTAAATTCATACGTCAGCGAATGAAAATCTCGAATGCAGATCTGCCATCAGTTTATGCTCCAATCTCATCGTTACGCGTCATGTGATCTCAAATGCCTTTGTATGGCGGATACGGCAGCATGCTTTCCCTTCGCATGATTCCTTGATACAGTTGTGTTTGATGGCTTCTCTCGCATTACCTCCAGAAGGCGAGCGTTCAACGTTCCCGGAGTTAACCCCTTCGCTCTGAGCGCAATATTAGTCTTGATTTGTGAAACACGATAATCATCGACAGGGTTCAGACCATGCGAAATGGAAATAGACTGAATTCCGAGTGCGTTCAGTTCAAGGCTCGTCTTGCGCGTACCCTTAGTAATTACCACATCGGAAGCGACCATTGTTTTCTCAATATTCAAATGCGGCTTCATAAATACAATATCGGAGCGACTGGCAATCCGCGCTTGAATTGCTGCTTGCTCGTGCGTGGGCAAGACCCACACTGCAACGGCGCCCGCGCAAAGCATATCAATCGCGCCGGTCACCAAATCAAACAGCGGCGACTGCTGCTCCGAAGAGGCTGCAGCACCACCTGGTAGGATGAGGATAATTGGCCGGTCATGAGGCAAGCCCAAATCAATCCGAGCTGAACTCTTATCCTCTCTCGTCAACGTCAAGTCGCGTATGACGGGGCCTACGTATTCAATACGTCCCCTCAGTGCTTCGGGCTCATCAAAATACCCTGGCTCGTCCATGAAAACGACCGAGCCGGCTTCCATAAGAGCGTCCATCCACACAGTTCCATTCGGTGGAAACCAGTCAATCAGGAACAGACATGACAAGTCGAACACCTTCGCTGCGGGAGCGATGCAGAATTCCTCGTGCGAAATAACTAATGACGGGCAAATATCATTTATCACTCTGATACTGCGTATCAGCGTCTCGAAAAACGGATTGTCGTCAGGGAGCTTCAGATCTATGACTTCATAACCGTGGCTGCGGAGAGTATCGGCCCCGGTTCCGTAAGAAGCAAACTGCAATGAGAGGCTCGGTTCACGGCAAAGTAGCTCTTTGGCAATTGCCACGTCCGGAATAGCATGGCCGCGGCCACGGCCCCGAGAAAAGAATAGGACGTTCATAAGCCACTCAACTCCTCATCGCGCGCGACTGTTGCGATAATATGACGGCTTCGTTATATAATCCAAACAAAAGCTCATACAAGACTGCCTCGTGACGCCGATGTTGCGAACACATTATGCGATTGATATGCATGTGGGCGTAGCTGCATGCCAGGTCAGGTATAGTGACCTGCAGACGCCCAGATTGAGAGAGATAGTCCAAGGACTGTATGACGTGAGCAATTCGGGCTGAACGGCTCTCAAGAATATCCCGCACATTCGCAAAGGGAGCAATATTGTTTAGACGTCCGCACATCATCGCGACCAGATTCTCACGATTGCTGCGAAATGTCTCCGCGATGTACCTTTTCGCTCGAATCCCAATCCCTAGCTCTTTCTGGAACCGATCTCGCATTCTCGTTGCAAGGCTAAGTCTCTCTGGCAACGTCAGCAAACAGTCACGAAATAGGTTATCCACGCCTAAGAGCGCAATCTTCCACCTTAGTGCGTCGGATTTGCTATCAATTGCCGCGAGCATCCTTAGAACTGCGTCACTGTCGGCGAAAAATAGACTTTCCGATGCGAGAAGTCCCTCTACGCCTCCATAGCGCTCGATTTCCCGATGATATGTATCGAGACCAAAGGATCGAATTCGTCTCGCTTTTAGCAATGCGTTAATCGATAATGTCAAGAAACGGTAGAACTCTGGGCTCAGTTCACTAGAACGAAGTTCAAAGCGCAACCGCAAATGAATGTCGGGATCTGAGTACCGCGCAAAGAACCAACGTACGAGGAACCCATGCTGAAACGCCGAGTCGACAAAAACTCGCACTTCATTCCGTAGCAGTTCATCAAGAGCGACAGGTCCTCCATATAACTTACAGTATAACCAAGAGGATCCAGGTGGAAGCACTCTGAGACGCCCATCGTTGGGAGTGATAGCCGGATTTGGCTTTCGTTGCTCCACAAATTGGCGATCTGTGGACGAATGGACACGTCGTACAAAAGGCACAATCAACTCACTATAGAATCGCCCCTCCGGACCAGTACAACACAACTCATCTGGTTGTGGATACATTTCTCGCAGAATCGCATCCCCTCCGCGACGAACAAGATGTACAAAGGCATCAACACTTAAGGGATTGTCTAAATCAATAGGTAGATTATCTTCGCCTTTGCCTAGCGTAACCCAGCGAGGTAAACCGCGTTTATGACGGACCTCTTGTACGCCAATGAACGAGCCATATCGGCTCCCGTCCCGATCAATAAGTCCGATCTCCTCTCTAGAGAGGCGCCATTGTGCGCATGTTATAGTGGTGCGACCAACCGTAACTCTAGGCAGAAATTCGAGCTGGCTCAATGTTCCCCACATAAAGGGCATGATACCCACTGATGTCTCATATTGTAGAGCACAGAGAAAACGATAGACTGAAGGAAGGCCAGGTTTTGAGAAATTGTGGGCGCTCGTCAGTCGCGGGATAACACGCCGTCTGTGTCGTGCCGAGTACAATATTATCCTGCCACTTTCTGAAATACTAACGAGTAAGTCCGAAACGGGCAACTGTTGGTCTCTTGGCATGCCGGAACGGCTGGAATATACAATCTCATACGAACGAAGCGTCGGCCTGCACGAAAGGTTTGCCGCACGACCATCAGGTGCGTAAACCACTTCGGCGTAGATTGCTTCATGGTCGTGCGCTTGCTCCTCGCAAAGGTGGGCTCTTACATAGCTCTCCAGTTCCGGATTGCCGTTGCAGAATCGACCGAGCAATACGGCACCAGATGGTCCCGGCCCGCCGTGAAGGCGAATTTTGAAATGCCCATCTTCAAGAGCAGCTGTTGAATGGGCAGCGATCGTTGCGATCAAGCAGAATGCGTCTGGATAGATCAGCACACCTTGCGAGTCACAAAAGTAATCCGCTCTGTCCAAAATGAGTTCACGCGAATCCGTTCGCGCGCACTCGATAAGCTTTTGGATAAATGATGGATTCAATTCTTGTGAGCTGCCCTGATACCTATTTTGATTCTGCTCTTCCGCTGGAAAGTTCCGAAGGAGAGGAGCAGGAACTTCGCCGCGGTTCGCACCGAACCCCACTCCTGAATCCTCATCCAATACCTCAAGAAGAGGGATGTAAGCGCTTCCATATCGATCAACAAAGGCCGTACGAAAATCTTGTAATTCGCGTTGAATTGAAGATTTACCTTGTGTAATAGAAAGAAGAACTTCCGCCGCTGCAACTAACTCACTCGTTACAATCGCGGGGAGGTAACCATTCGCAAGGGGCTTGTATAACTCAAAATGAAATACCGTAGAAGGTTCAGCTGTGATGCCCAGAGAATTCTGCAAGTCCGAGGCGACTTGTCGATATTCGTTAAGCGGTGCGGAGATGCCACACTTGTCGAGGTCCGCGAATTTCTGCTCGGCAATTTTCAGCGCATGAGCACTACTTCTCGCGGAGGGAATGGATTCCAATTGGGCGATTAGACCCCTCAGTGCCGACGGACCCGTCAGGGGAGGATAGAGATCGGGAACGATTACGTCATTCGCAATCAATTCCTCAATATATTCGATGGCTGCCGCTGCACTGATGCTAGTTAGGTCCTGCGGACCGAGTAAACTCTCGATCAATTCACGTATTGTTGCACCCGCCTTGGCGCGCAGTAGAACGCGGTCCAAGTACGGATCTGTAGTTAGCTTTGCTATTTGGGAGGTTCGCGTCTCTCCTGTGCCTTGCCTCTCTACATAATGCAGTTCGTCACCCACGGCGTGGAGGCTTGAATTGGGCCAATAATATAACTCTGCCTTGATAGGAGACTTTGCGCGCACAGCTTCGCAAATTCGGACCAAGAAATCATAGTCAAATTGAGTTCTGAGATGATAATCTTCTAACGAACGCAGAGTTAGACTAGACGATGGGGCACTCTGCTCAATACTACGAGAGACGGTCCCGATTGAACAGCCCGAGAACATTCCGAACGGAGTTGAGCGTCCGCACATTCTAGCGAGATAGCGAACCAATGCATGTTCGGTTCTCAAGCCTTTCTTACATTCAGGATCACTCGCCCAATATCTAAGTGAATCCTCGAGAGAATTCGAGGCTGCAAATAGTGCTTTATGAACCTCGGGTCTTTCCACAAGAATCCGCAGGCGCTCACGGAGTAACTTGACGTTCGACCGCCAGTCCTCTTCCTGCACAGAGTTAAAGTTATCTCCATTCAATCGTGAATGCCAAAGATCATTTAGCTGACCCCACTTGGCAAGCTCGTCGAATGGGAGCAGAGGGGTTCTTAGAACGAAGAATCCAGATGTTTCAACATCAAGAAATCGCTTACCTAGGTGCCTCTTATCCATCGAATTCTCAGACCGACGCTATACGTCGGACCATATGGATCCGCACTGGCATCTGAATTGAATGATGGTCTTGCTACGTGTCTTTGTCTCGGAAATATCCGCACCAAAACTCAATCAGCCCGATGGAGCGATCTAGACTGACTTCTGGCTGAATCCTCGTCAACCCGAGAGAAGCGAAATATTTCTCTTACCGTTTTGACATTGCGGGAGCGTCGTTTACCGCCCGTTCGATTCTTCAAGGCAAAAAGGACAGCGAGACGTGAGGAGTACACACGTTACCGGTTGCCCCGAAACTTTGAGACTTCCCCTAGCAGCAGCACCCGCACGATAGGGAAGAATCGCCATAGCTAGTCGCACTTTTGTAGATCTCTTGGTTAGTGCGATTGAGTCCCGATAAGGATTCTGGCGTTGACAAGTCCCGCAGAACAATTTTTTTGAGTTGTAGCTTGGGAAAACGAATTTCCGTCGCTTCCACGGAAGTACTTGAAGTATTCGCCGTTTCCATCGCGATCTAGACCCCCTCTTCATGGCTTCGCGAACACGATGCGGTGACGATATCAGAGGTATGTCGCGCTGTCAACAAAAATTTCTGTCACAAGACCCCACATTTTGCGGAGTGCGGTGCATGAGTGACATTGAATTAGCGACTTGTCTTGACTCGGAAGCGGGAGGGCGTGCTTCGTGGTAGAAGGGATTTTCCGCCAAGAAAATCTGCCTGGCGGAGACGCCGCCGATTCACGATGACAAAGTATTCTCGTCTGAGTTGTGCAGCGACCTCACGGAACAGCTGGTGAAATTCGTTACGCAGATGCTCTACGGCATCCATTGCAGCCAGGACATGAAACTGAGCAACATTGGGCGCGCATTGGGCGAAGTGATTCCGTTCATGCGACCGAGAAGTGCTTGTCGCGCGACTTGAAGAAAGCGGTAAACCTCTCAACCAAATGCTGCAGTAAGCTCTTAGAGCATAGAAGGGGTCCGCATGATTTGTGGAAAAAACGCTGCAGATAGCTATCTGCTTTGACTCATGTTGCCATAAGCCGTAATGTTTTGGCCTATGGAAGACTATTCGCGCGACTTCCTTTGATTTTGGAGGCACGTTTCTCGGCCGACGCAGCGTGCCGGGAGTATTTCGCACATTTGCGTTGGCCGGAAGGCTTCCGCTGTCGGCGTTGTGGTGGTGGCGAAGCATGGCCTGTCAGCAGCGTGCTGTCGGAATGCCCGACATGCAGTACGCAAACTTCGTTGACGGCGGGAACTATTTTTCGTGAGACGCGAACTCCCTTGCCGGTTTGGTTTTGAGCCATGTGGTGGGTGATCACACAAAAGAACGGAGCCATCACTTTGGGGTTGCAGCGAGTTTTGGGTTGAAGAGTTATGAGACAGCCTGGACATGGCTGCATAAACTGCGCCGCGTCATGGTCAGTCCGCGGCGAGACCTGCTGGGCGGCCGAATAGAAGTGGACGAAGGCTACCTCGGCGCCTCGAGGAGGGATTGCCGGGACGGCTCAATCTGGAGAAGATACCCGTGCTCGAGGCGGCAGAAGAAGACGGCAAGGGTATCGGGCGAATTCGCATGCGCCAAATTCCGGATGCTTCGGCCGAAAGCTTGGCGCCCTTTGTGCGGCAGTCTGTGGTGCGCGGGAGCACCGTCCATATAGATGGGTGGCTGGGATATTCGCCGCTGGAAAGCAACGGCTTTCGGCACGAGGTCACGTATTTGAAAAGGAACAAGAAGACCGCTTCCGAGTTGTTGCCCTGCGTTCATTTGGTAATTTCGCACCTCAAAAGATCGCTTTTGGGAACCCGTCAGAGCCCGGTTCGTCTAGGGCGTGTTCACACTAACGGCTTGGTTGAGCGACCCAGGCCTCGCCGCTATCCTTTGTAGTAAGGATCAATCCGCCTGTGCCAGCAGAATAGCCGAATTTTTATCTTTTCACTTGACAAGCATTATCGTAATGGTCACACTGTCCCCAACCGCATGTGGTCGAAACCGTCGGACCAGTCGTAGCTTTTCTAACATTCCAATAAAACAAAATTGTTCCGCTTTTCTTCCTCAGGTCAGAGCACTTCCTTATGCTTCGCGCGATCGAACGGCTGCCGTTCGTATAGACCAGTTTACTTGGACCTCACTCCTGGAGGCTACTATGTTTTGCAGTCGTCGCATGCTTATGCTTTTGATGATCTTCCCAAGCTTCTTCTCTCGAAAGCTTCATTCACAAGGTGTCTCGTCATCCAGGTCCATCGTAGACTCGCTTAACACCGAGGCGCAAGCCAACGATCAAGATGGAATTCACGCCTACTGTGAGCATCTGGTTCGGCTCCTTGTCAACGAGAGTGTTTCCAAGGAAACCATCACTTTGCTGACAGATAGACTTGCCATTACGGAGAGAGCAGCTAGACGCGGAGAGCGACCTCTTATTTCCGAAACAGAGGTCGCAACTGCCTTCAATAACCTGATGAGTGAGATTGGAGTTCCTGAAGAGTTAAGGACGGATACACCGATGGTCCACAGGTTTCGTGTCGGCCCTTTATCCAGATCCGACGTTTCCAATCTGATTACGCTGAACGCAAACGGCCCCGATTGCAATCCCGGCGAAGCAGTGTTCCTTCTCTACTTACTGATTCAGAACAACGGAAAAATCGAAGATCACCTGCCGCCTGGAACGACATCTGTGATGGTGCCTAGTTTGATGGTGACTGAGCAGGATCCGTCGGCTCCGGATGCGAGGCGCTCTATCTATGGATATACCAAGCACCATCGGCGTTCCAATCTCGCTGACGTTTTCAACCACGTAGCACAAACATTCCATTTCTGAGGAGGGTAGCCTTATGGGATTAAAAAATGTAGTCGCAGTGGCGCTATTGACCATGGCGACCCTGACCTTGTGTGGTTGCCCAGGACCCTATAATCCCAACCAAGGTTTTACGATTCAAACCAATGAAAGACTTGCGCCGCCCGGGTGCGATCCGTCCGTACCATGCCCCATCCTCCTTCTTGGTCCGGCGCAGCCCATTCCAGGAATCTCCGTCTCGGGAAATTACCAACATGCAGATGCTGAGGGTGACCAGGTTATGGGGTCCAATGCCTCCTTCAGTGGAAAAACGAACGCAAACGCACAGTATTGGGTCAACAACGGAAAAGCACCTGCGAACTGGCAACTATTCTCGACCTGGACCCACTTTTGTGGATACCCCAATTTATACGCGACGACACACGATATCTGGTCGGGCGACCCAGAATACGAGTACCAGGTCTATTCAGACGTTCAAAACCTGGGCCTGTACGATTACGACTGTGTCACCTATCAATCAAACGGGACGCCGGAAACACTTCCTAGCGCGTCGACGAATTTCGCCATCGTCGGTCAACTGCCCAGCTCAATTACTCTAGGTACGCATCCAGACACTCCATTCTTTACAACGTATGGAATGCCCCAGATGTTTATCTATGACGGAACTCCTACTGGAGGAACCAACCTGGTCGCCACTGAAACAGCTACTTCTGTGGATCCAAGCGGATTGAATGCCACTTTTCCTCTTCCCAGCCTCAGTCAGAACGGATACAGTCTTGCTGTAGCCAGTACGGCCGGAGATGGGTCGCCAGATCCGGCGGGAACAAATCTGCTGACTGTCGCGAGCAGTCAGACGATCGCGGGCAGCCCCTTTGGCGTTGCTGTGGGGGACCGGACCCTATCATCGCTCGTACTTTGTCACGAAATACGTGGGGGAACCCAGTGCACCACTACGGAGCCCGACACGCAAAGTTCCGTTCCTATTATTTCGCTATATTCGAACAACCAGGTTCTGATCAATGGCACTGCCGTGACCGTTGGAGCTAACCCGACGGCGGTTGTTGCATATTCACCGGGGACCTCTGAGTCTATTCAAACGTCGTCCGATGGGGCAAGTACCGTCGGCACCTATACTGGACAAATCCGCGCGGTCGTAGCCAACTCAGGAAGCAACTCGATTAGCATTTTGGACACATTGAAGGACGAATTGCTCTCCACGATCACGGTCGGCAACCAGCCGGTTGCGCTGGCGGTTTCTTCCGTGGGCAGCACAGTTTATGTTGCCAACTATAGCGACAGTACGGTAAGCCAGGTCGACCTCAGCTCAGGGACGGTGATTGCGATAGTCGCCGTTGGTGGGCAGCCGACCTCTATCGCATTGACGGCTTCCGGCATCTTGTGGGTGGGTGGCGTCGGCTTCCTGACAGAGATCAACGCCTCAAATATGAGTTTGGTCGCAACCGAGTCCTCAAGCAAGACGATCTCAGCTCTCGGTTACGCCGACTCATACGGTGAAGTAATTGCCACGTCTTCGGACACAAGCGGCAACGTCTATACGGACTGTGTCAATGCCAGCGGCGTAACCGCCGGCGGCGCGTACACTCCCGCGGCCTCGATTGCGATTTCTACCCTGGGAACCTACTACAATCCGCGAATACAAGCTAATTCGAGAGGCATGACCGAAACGGTGACGGCGAGTCGTGTTCCGATCCTGCCCGTACAGGCCGGCGCCCCACCAATCATTGTTGAAGATGGGTGGATCGTAGTCTCAGCAACCCCGACCGGCTTTACAGTTTCCGATGCTTCTGGATCAGGTGTCGTGCTCTTCTCCGCAACAACCCCATCGCCCGTAGCTGGAATCGCGGTAGATAGCAATATCAGCGTAGCCTACCTGACGATGCCGGACTCGAACACCATACTGACCGTTCCTCTTCCCGGGCCCAGTAACTAGGGCGTGCTAACACTATCTGAGCGCTTCGATGATGAGCGCGAATCAGATAAAGCCGAGGAACAGGCAGTCCAGCTTTTCGAAGCGGGAGAAGATGAGGCGGTAGCCCTCGAGACGGCGGAACAGGCGCTCGATTTCATTGCGCTTTCTGTAGAGCGCCCGGTCATAACGCCCTAGAAACATCTCGACTGCTACCTCGATGAATTCATGTTTCGCCACAACCGCCGGAAGTCAAAGAGTCGCGGCAAACTCTTCTATCGGCTCGTTCAGCGGGCAGTTGCGGCCGATCCCGTACCCTTGGAACGAACCCTCCACTCAGAGATTCGGGAGATATAGAGAAAACCACAACATCTGGGTTACCCTAAGTCAAGCAGATGGCTATCATCGCTGAATTCTTTCGTTGCAAAAGGCTGACGCGGCGTTGTTTATATTCCATAGGAGCGAAATGCACTTTGTCAGGAGAGATTCTTAATGCCTTCTTGGGTTCCAATCGTACAAGAATCGAGCGTTCTCGCCGGTGTCGTTTGGGAGTCAATTGATGCAATTGCGGCGGCACTATGCCAGCCAGATTCGCGCCTATTCGAAATGGAACATCACTGCAATTTGGCGTTATTCTTCGCGTATCTGGCCCGTGCCCGCAAAGATCGAACATATGCCGAGAGGGCGATCGAGCATTTGAATGCTGCAATCGAAGGAACTGGCCCCCAATCTTCTTTTGCACTTTATGGTGGACTTTGCGGTCTAGGATGGACGGCGAAGCATATCCTATATGTCTTGGATGGGAATCAAACATCGATTTTCGGTCAGCCATACTTCCATGAGTATTCGCAGCTAATTGAGCAGAACCACTCCCAATTAACTCAGGAGATTGATGCCCATTTGATCGCACAGTTGCACGCATATCCGCGAAGCTGGCCCTATGATCTGATTTCAGGTCTGGTCGGATTCGGAATATACTTTCTCGAAGGCCACGACTTTCTTGGGAGCGATGGTATCGAATTAATCGTGAACCTTCTCGAGGCCGCCGCCGAACGTACACCCAGTGGCGCGCGGTGGCGCACTTCTCCCGAGTACATGTCAGCGCTGGAGAGGCAGCATAATTCTGAGGGCTTCTATAATCTGGGAGTGGCACATGGAATACCAGGCGTGTTATTTTTCTTAGCGAAAGTGGCTGCAATAGGAGTACTGAAGGAGCGTGCGAGCCGCCTATTGAACGAGGGATTCGAGTGGCTCGTGAGTCAAGAAAAACGTGGTTGTCGCCTCGTACGTTTTGATCTGTGGAATCGGTCGTCATTGCCGACACCATCTCGTTTAGCGTGGTGTTATAACGACCTTGGCATCGCAGCAGTGATGGTGCACATCAGCCGTCTTACACTTGATCCCAAACACTATATCTTTGCACACGATTTGCTCGAACATTGCATCAACGTCGCGAGCAACTTAGTTAGCCCCGATGCCGCTCTCTGTCATGGTGCTGCGGGGGTCGCACATATCATGAATCGTGCTTATCAAGAAAATGAGGATCCAAGATGCTTGAATATTGCACTCACTTACATAAGGAGAGTCCTGGAAATGCGGAAGCCGGGCACCGGAGTGGGCGGCTATTCTCGGCCAGTCAGTAAATCAGCAGGCCATGCCACCCAGGATACAGACCCGAGATTTCTGAGTGGTGCAGTAGGCGTTGCTCTTGCGCTGCTGAGCGCCGTCACTTCGATTGAACCTCGGTGGGATCGATTGATGTTGCTGTCTTAATCTCTGCGCGGAATGTTTGTCAACTGGGGCAAAACCTCGGCAGCAGACGATACCGCTCGTCCTCACCGAAAGCCGCGTCATGTCTCACAGCGATTTGTCGGCATTCCGCTTTTCAGCCCTTTGTGCTCAGATCGTCGGCATTCGCCACGTTCCTTTCCGCAGCGCATTCCGGAATCACCGCAAGAATCGCTCGCGAACATGCTTGGAATTTCCCTCAGTCTGCTTGAAAGGGGCGGCGAAGTGAGCCGCCCCTTTTATCAACGTCTCAATGTTTTTCAATCTTTTAATCGCTGAGCTTCATTTCCCAATGTCCATTGTCCGATCCACGGCTACGCGGAGTGGGCAAAACTTGATTACCATAGAACGATTCCCCTGCCGCTCAGGAAAGGTTGTCAACCAAGTTACACTAAATGCGCGGAATGAACCAATTTTGCACCTTCCCCCACACTCACCCTTACAGTTTGGCCGAAAAACACCCGCATCGCGGCACCCCGGACGTTCTCCGGCGAGACCCGTCCTTTGCACGATGCGGCCGTTGTCTGCCTGGCTGCTCTTTCAGGCACGCCTCTCCTGGTGGAGGTTGAGCCGGCGACCGAGAAGGCGTTGACTCCTGCGGAGCACCCGTGCGTAGACGCATCACTGTTCCCGCAACACAGTGGCCGGATCAACTTTCGTTGCATAGCGTATCGGCTGCCAGACGGAGATGAACCCGATGACTGCGACAATGAGCAACGCCCCGGCCAGGGACGAAGGATCGAGCGGTTTGATTCCATAAAGTTCCGACGCAATGAGTCGTGCCAGAAACAGGCAGGCGACCAGACCGATGACCAAGCCGGGAACCACAATTTGGACTAACTCTTTGTAAAGAAGGATGACCAGGTCGCGCCTTTGTGCGCCAACCGCGGTACGGATTCCAAACTCCGGCGTCCGCTGCGTTGCATCGTACGCAAGCAGGGCATAGAGGCCCATTGCAGCCATCAGGAGAGAAAACACGGAGAAAACGCCTGCCAACACCGCAAGCAGTCGCTCCTGCCAGAGCGAATCGCTGATTTGCTCGTGCATTGTTTCGACTCTGGAAAACGGCAGACCTGGGGCCAGGGTGGCAAGTACCTGCCGCGCCGAATGGATGATGGCCTCCGGAGGTCCCTGCGTTCGAACATAGAGATAAAACTGCGGTTGGCCAGTCTTTGGGGAGTAAAGCCGATAGAAAATTGGCAACAGCGCCTCGCGGAGGGAACGGTACTTCGAGTCCCCGGCAATGCCTATGACAACGAACGTACGTTTCGCGATTTGGCCGGGCGGGGCACTGCCAAAGGTCTTTCCGAGCGGATTTTCTTGCGGGAACATCATGTGCGCGAATGCTTCGTTGATGACCACTGGCAAAAGGGGCAGATTAGTCGCTTCTCTTTCAGAGAGATCCTGAGTTGCATCAAGAGAGTGGGCCGATTCCGCTTCAGAAAAGCTGCGGCCGGAAAGAATGGGTAGGCCCAGTGTGTCGAAGAAAGTGCTCGACACGCTATCCTCGCTTGTATTCAGGAAATCCTGCTGTCGTATCTTCTGACTTGGGAGACCTACCGAAACCTTGAGGCCTATCCGCCGCATCAGCGCCACGCTGGCCAAGCTCGCGTTCCGCACTCCCGGCAGCGCCTGAATGCGACGCTGCAATTCCCAGGGCAAGCTGAGGCCGAGATCCTTCGAGCCTCCATAGAGTCTCGAATCAACTGTAAAAGTGATCAGATGATCAACGTCGAATCCAGGGTTGGTGTGCGCCAACACATAGAACGTGTGGACCAGGAGACCTGTCCCAACCAGGAGAACGAAGCACACCCCAGTTTGAAGAATCAGTAGCCATCGGACCAATGGCCCAGTCCGCCTTGTCGCCGTGCCGTTGCGCAATACTTGCTGCGGTGCGACCCGCGATGCGATCCATGCTGGAATGACACCGAAGGCCAAGCTGATGCCTAGAGCCAGCAATACCGCCCGCGCATCGGTCTTCAGGTCCGGCACGAGTGAGATAGGAAGTTCGGTAATTCCGAGCGGCAGCAGGCTCTTTAGCAACGGAGCGCAAACCCGGCCGACCAGCACTCCGCCGCCTGCGCCGGCCAGCCCTAGCCATAGCGCCTCAATCAGAGCAGTACAAATGAGGCGCCTCCGTCCGGATCCGAGAGCCATCCGAATGGCAGACTCTCTTTGGTTCCTGGCCGCTTTGACGAGCAGGAGTCCAGCGACATTGGCGGACATCATGAGCAAGAGCGTTGCCAGGCACCAAAGCAGCAGCACAATTGCATGATCAAACTGGCTGTGCAATGGAAATGCTCCCTCCTCAGCAGGTTGAATCAGGCCCTGGCTGTCTGGATGCATCTCGCCCTCGCGCTCTTCGACGGCACGATAGACGCCCGAAAACTCCGACTGGGCCTGTGCGATGGTGACGCCGCTGCGCAAGCGGGCGATGATGGAGAACGTGAAATTGCGCCCAGAATCAGGGCTGGTTAGTGGTATAGGCGAGAGCAACGGCTCCGCGGATAGCGGCAACCATAGGTCCGGGATTGCAAGATCCAGTTGAGTACCAATGAACCATCCCGGCATGACGCCGCAAACGGTGAATGGAATTCCTTGAACCGACACTGTCGCTCCGATGGCGGATTTCGAGCCCCCAAAGTTGCTCATCCAGAAGCGATGGCTTATCACGACAGGCACGGCTCCCGAATTTCCGACATCATCGGCGTGATTCAGCGCGCGGCCAAGTTCCGCTTTGGCGCCCAGTAGGGAGAAATAGCTGCCGGAAACCATTTCGGCGGTCACAGGCTGAGTTGTGCCGCCCGCGACCGCTGTCGTATCGATGAGCCCTTCAACAGCGATATCTTCGAAGCTGTGCATTGGGCGCATCGCTTCAAAGGTACTGTAATGGAACCACTTCCAATTCATAAGTGGAGGCTGCCTGAAAGCTGCTCGCACCAGCGACTCAGGGTGTACTACGCCTAACGGGTTTACGACAAGGCGATTGAGCGCTGTGTAGAGCAGCGTTGCTGTGCCCAGCCCCAATGAAAGCAGAAGAAGGATCGCAACCTTCGCTCCGAAATCGCCCCGCGCCTTCGATCTCCAACGGAAGCTCATGTGTACCTCAGATTCGGCGTACGCAGTGATCGCAACTTCCGTTCTGTCACGCGCTCCTGCCGCACCGAAATCCTTGAGGCGTTGGTCCACCACCCGACGCCCAGGTAGCCAAAAGAATCTGCACTCGTTAGAAGTTCGCGTCTTTCAGGACGCACCATAGCGTCAGTTTAGCGCATTTTTCGCTCTGTGATTTCCAATCGCGGGGGATCAACGTTGAGCCGCGATCAAATCGTTGTAACGGACGTGGTGTACCGCTACATCTCAACGAGTTGCTCGGAATCGTTGGGGGCACATCTGGGCCACCAGCATTCCCTATTTGAATGACGTCACGGAGTACATCCATTTACTCAGCCTCGCCGGGACGCGGATGCCGCAGCTTGCGAAGTCTCGCGGATTTCGCTATGCCGACGTGGCTCGACAACTCGTCACCCGGAGAGGACGGCGTCGTCCGAGGTATATGGAGGTTCCCTTCGTGGCTTGTTTCTACTCCGATCGGGACTCTCTCCCAGTGGAGGTCGTACTGTCCGCTAGGGAACGGGGTTTTTATCGGATTCAAGAGTTCTTCCCGGAGCGTATCTCGAGAAAACAAAGAAAGGGATTATGTCTCTGCAGTCTGAGCGCTTTCTTCGTCACCGTGCAGGGGCTGATGGCGCAGTTCATGAAGTCGCGAGACGAGAACCCTTTTCTCGCGTTCCCGTTCGTTTGGGGCTGGTCGTACCTAGGACGGTCCCGAGATCGCGCAGCAAGCCGTCGCTCTGGTATTCCATCGGCGACGGAGAGAGCCAACTCCGCTGGACGCCCGCTAGCCGTTCTTGGAATCCGAAAAACATGGACGAGCCGAGTATCGATACCCGAATGCTTCAGCGAGCAGTTCCAGGCTTCTCATTCTGTTTCGCAAGTCCGACCCTAGACTCAAGAATACCGCCTCGTCTGTATCGTAAATTGAGCAGATCGTCTCGATGCGCTCTCGACACTGGCTCGGTGTTCCAACAATCGATGCTCTTACACCCAAGCCTTCAAACCTCGAGAACTCCAGTTTCGCCGCTGTCTCCGTTTCTGCGCAAATGCCAGCAATACCAACACTAGTCGCGCACGATTCGAGGTCGATAGAAGGTCGAAACTCGTGTCTGTAAATATCCATTATTTTTCCGGAGCCGTCCTCTTGGTTCAGAAATAGTGCATGGCTATAGCGGGCGCCTAAATGTGATGCGAGCTCTGCGCTTGCCTGAGTTGAGCCTAGAAACCAAATAGCAGGATTAGGACCTGCCGCTGGAACCGGTTTCAGTTCGTGTTCCCCGCGCAGTATTTGAAGGAGGGTTTCGGCTTTGTGTGCGAATGTACTGTGAGCTTCTTCATTTGTCGAAAAGGTCGTTAGTGCACGCAATCGTGAGATGGGTGGCAAGCCGCGCGCGATGCCGAGGTCGACTCTCCCTGTAAACATAGAGGCTAGCGTGCGGTACGTATCCGCGACTCGAAGGGGAGGATAAAGAGATAGGAGGACTCCAGCAATTCCAATCCGAATCTTCTTTGTGTGGCTGCCTATAATCGCAAGAAGGAGTTCAGGATTCGAGTGCGCTAGGTTCATAGCATGGTGTTCAGTAAGCCAATATCGTTGGTACCCCAAAGCCTCACACCATTTCGCCTGCGCCAATGTGCTCGAGAATACGGAATGAGCCGTGTCGCCCCGATGGAGTACACATGCATCTAGCACCCCGAGCTTTATCCGACTTACAGCCACCTTAAGTAGCTTCCCGCCTTAGATTCGCAACCACCGCCAATGATCATCACCGCTCACTCCTCCTGATCAGCAACCCAATTCTCATAATGGCAACACCGTCAGCCTGATCAAGAAGTTCTTGAAAGATCGCTGAAAGTCGTCAGTTACCGATTATCACCGTACATCGCACAAGCCAACCACTTTTGCCCCAATATTGCGATCTTCAACGGCGGAGTGTCTAGTCATGGAAGCGCCATCATTTCGACAACATTACTTAGGAGACTAGAACTGGTTGCATAAATGCCTCAAGGCGATGATCAGACAAGCGCAATGAAAAAAGCCCTGAAACACGGTGAGAATGCGGTCGTAACGCACCTGGATGCGGCGGAAGTTTTGCAGCCAGGCGTT
>Ga0335072_10001515_pt1 | contig 37726 bp, 31 predicted proteins | sample Lox_Sample_21_FD_206725 | JGI IMG/M metagenome (GOLD analysis project Ga0335072, IMG submission 206725) | Soil microbial communities from Loxahatchee National Wildlife Refuge, Florida, United States - Lox_Sample_2.1 | ecosystem: Environmental > Terrestrial > Soil > Wetlands | place: USA... | reverse complement strand
GCGCTCGCCTCCGCTTCACCAGCCGACACCATCTTCACGGAATCGGCTGCAACTGTAAACCTTCACCATGGCTGGGTGGGGGAATTTTCGACCGGCGAAATGCGGAAATTTCAACCGGCGTTGACAAAAGCCCCGTTGATTCTGTTGCGCTTCTTCGGCACGGCTAAAGCCGTGCCCTTTCAAAACAACAGGCAGGTGGCCCGCTCACCGAGCCATCTACCCGCTGAGCTTCGCAAGGGGCAATTCTGTGCCCCATGCATCGCGGCTTTGTCGCGATGAGTGGGCCGCGCGTGCTTGCCGTCCACTCCGACTCGATTTCAACGACTCCTCGGACTCCGGTAGCGTAGCGGTTGAAGCTGCTCCATCGGTACTGCTCGGGCGATGCGACCAGGCCTCGCTTGAGGGGGTTTCGGTGGATAGAGCGGATCACTTCCGACCGGGCCGATTCGCCGCGGACGTTCGAGTCAAAATAACGGTCCTGCCAGAACTGGGGGCGATCGCCTCGCAGTTTACGTGAAGTGATCTGCTTGAGCGCCTTGAGAAACTGCGCCACCAGGATCAGCGGCGGCTCGTTGATCAGCAGGTGGATATGTTCCGGCATCAGGACGTAAGCGCAGACCCCGGCCTGGTGACGTGAGCGCGTCCGTTCCAGAACGAGTTCAAACGTTTCCTTGGTTGCCGGCGCTTCAAGGAAGGGAAGACGGTGAAAGCAACTGAACGTAATGAAATGAAGGGCCTTAGCTTTCTGGAACCGCTTCAGGCCGTATGGCATGGTGCTATCGTAACTGCGCTCGGACCTTGCCCGAGAACCCGCTCATCGCGATAAGACCGCGATGAACGGGGCACAGCTCCTGATATCGGGATGAGCGGGCCACCTGCCGTGGGGCTTCATCGGGGATACATGGTGGGGCGCCAGGGGGTGCGGGTGGGGTCGCGGAAGAGGCGGAACAGGATGACGCCGAACAAGAAGCCGGCGATGTGGGCGACGTAGGCTACGCCGCCGGTGTGGGTCTGGGTGATGGCGCCGAAGCTGAAGACCTGAAGGAGAAACCAGAAGCCGATCAGGAGGGCCGCAGGGATGAAGGTGATGCGGACGAAGATGAGGATGAAGACGATGGTGCGGATGCGGTCGCGGGGGTAGGCGACGATGAAGGCGCCCATGACGGCGGCGATGGCTCCGCTGGCGCCGAGGCTGGGGATGTGGGAGTAGGGCGTGGCGAGGACCTGGGCGAGCATGGCGACGATGCCGCCGGCGAGATAGAAGACGAGATAACGGATGTGGCCCATGGCGTCTTCGATCTCAGGACCGAAGGCCCAGAGGAAGACCATGTTGCCGATGATGTGCAGCCAGCCCGCGTGGAGAAACATGGAGGTGACGAGGGTGACGGCGTGGTGGCCGTGGAGGATGCGGACGGGGACGGCCGACCAGGCGTAGACGAAGCGGTCGCCGAGGGTGAGCTCCTTGAGGAAGACGTAGACGTTGACGGCGATGAGGACGAGGGTGACGGCGGAGGTCCCGCGCGGACGGCGGGAGGCGTCGCCCAGCGGGATGAGGCCGCCCATTACATGCCGCCCTTGCCGAGGAGGATCCCGATGCCGTAGGTGACGGCGCCCTCGAGCGCGCCGACGATGGTCATCTCGAGGCCGGAGGACCACCAGGAGCGGACGGTGATGAGGCTTTTGGCGGCGCCGACGGCGAAGTGGGCGGCGAGGGAGACGATGGCGGCGGCGATGACGGCCGGGACTCCCTGCAGGAAGAAGAAGGGGATGACGGGAATGGCGGCGCCGATGGCTGTCGAGAGCGCGCCCGAACTGGCCGAGACGATGGGGTTGGAGAGAGCTTCTTCCGAAGAGCCGAGGCGCTCGCTGACCAGGGCGCGGAGCAACTGCTCGGGGTCGCTGGCGATGTGGGAGACCATGTGCTGGGCATCTTCCTCGGGCAGGCCCTTGACCTGGTAGTAGAGGGAGAGGAGCTCGCGGGCCTCGGGGCCATTCATCTGGATGGCTTCGCGCTCGCGGGCCAGTTCGGCGAGATAGATTTCGCGCTCGCTCTTGGCGGCGAGGTAAGCGCCGGAGCCCATGGAGAGAGCGGAGGCGATGAGTCCGGAGAGGCCGGCGAGCAGGACGTAGTGGCTGGTCTGGGCGGGGTCGCCGAGGGTGGCGCCGGAGACGCCGGAGACGATGCCGAAGATGGCGCCGAGGCCGTCGTTGACGCCGTAGATGGCGTCGCCGATCCAGGAGCCGGGCTGCTGGCGGCCCTGGTTGCGCTTGGCGAGAAGCTCTTCGAGGACGGCCTTGGCCTCGATTTTGGGGGCGCCTGCCGGCGCCGAGTAGTGGCCGCGGAGGAGCGAGCCGAGCTCGCGGTAGTGGTCCTTCTCGTCTTCGATGACATGGTCGAGGATGGCGATGGAGCCGTCGTCGCCGAGGGCCTTGAGCTGCTCGCCGTAGCTGGCGATGTGGCGGCTCTCTTCGATTTCAAGGCGGCGGAGGGCCATGCGGATGCCGCCGGCGCGGTTGGCGAGGGAGTCGGCATCGCCGCCGGGCTTGCCGGTGTAGGCGGGGCGTGTGCCGCCCAGTTCTTCAATGCGGCCGGCCCAGAGGTCAGCGTGCTCCTGTTCGGCGGCGGCGAGGTGGCGCAGGACCTGGGCGCGGACGGGGTCGTCGTCGCGATCGGCCAGGGCCTTGTAGGTGTGGTAGCCCTCCATCTCGGCCTGCCAGTTGCCCTGGAGAGCGACGAGAACCTTTTTGAGCTTGGCGCCGGTGAGCGATGCAGTAGCCACGGGACTCTCCTTGCCTCCAAGGGAAGATGGGCAGATTTATAAGTAAAGGATACGGCATTGGCGGAGGAGCGTGCAGGATGGGGACGGCGGGCCAGAGACGGGGGGATTCCCGTATAGTGGGGAGGACGCGACGGCGGGCCGGCGAGACAAGCGATTGACTGCGGGCGCGCCGATGGAAAGGCGGACGACAGGAACTTATGGCAACGGAGAGCAAGCGGGAATCGGCACTGACGTCGGCGGGATACCTGGGACCTTTCATCATCGTTACGACGCTGTTTTTCATCTTCGGGTTCATCACCACGCTGAATATGGCGCTGGTGCCGCACCTGCGGTCGATCTTCAAGCTGGATTACGCGTGGGCGATGCTGGCGGAGTCGGCGTTCTTCCTGGCCTACTTCGTCTTCTCGTCGCCGTCGTCCAAGCTGATCGAGTGGATTGGGTACAAGCGCACCATGGTCGTCTCGCTCTTCGTCCAGGTCGTCGGTTGCCTCCTGTTCATTCCCGCGGCCAAACTGGTCAACTTCCCGCTGTTTCTGACGGCGGTGTTCATTGTGGGCGCGGGTGTGACCGCGCTGCAGACCTCGGCCAATCCCTACGTGGCGATCCTGGGCCCCGAGCACAGCGCGCCGGTGCGGCTGACGCTGGCGCAGGCCTTCAACTCGATCGGGGCGGCCATTGCGCCCATCGTTGGCGGCGCGTTCATTTTGTCGGACACGGGTAAGCATGAGTCGGCGGCCCAGATCGCGAGCACCGTGCGCGGACCTTACCTCCTGATTGCCGCCGGGCTGCTCCTGCTTGGGCTCGCCGTGGCCTTCATGCACCTGCCGCACATCGAGCAGACGCAGGAATTCAGGCCCGCAAAAGAAGGCGACCCAATCCTCAGCCGCAGCATCTGGAGCTACCGGCACACGGTGCTGGGCGCCCTGGGAATCTTTCTTTACGTGGGCGTCGAGGTCGGACTCGCATCGATCGCCGTGAATTACTTCAAGCTCGAAGGGATGAGTTCGCTAGAAACCGCGTCGTTTCTGGTTTCGCTCTACTGGTTCGGCGCGATGGTAGGCCGGCTGCTTGGATCCTGGATTCTGACCAAGTTCAAGGCCGGCCGGCTGGTCGCCATCTTCGCCTCGTGCGGCGCGGTGCTGCTCGTCGTTTCCATGCTCTCCCACGGGCCTACGGCCATCTGGAGCCTGGTGCTGTGCGGGTTCTTCAACTCCATTCAGTTCCCCAACGTCTTCGCGCTCGGGATCGTGGGCCTGGGACCGCTGACCAGCAAAGGCTCGGGGTTGATCATGACTGCGGTCGTGGGCGGGGCCGTCATTCCTTACCTGATCGGGGCGCTGGCGGACAAGGTCGGCATTCAGGGCGCGTTCGTGCTGCCCATGGCCTGCTACCTCTACATCGCTTGGTACGGAATGTGGGGATCGAAGCCGGTGAAGAGCAGAGCATAGCTATCAGCTTTCAGCTCTCAGCTCTCAGCTCTCAGCTTTCAGTTAGATGGGTGCGGCGGAGATGGATCGTCGTGGACGGAAGCGCGAGAGGCACGGGCCGAAGGCGCGCCGGGGGACGGTCCTGATCGTCCTGTTTGTGGCGCTGGTGGTGGTGCTGCTGTTTTTGCGGCTGATCGCGTTTGTGCACGGGCGGCCCAGGCTATGAGCTCTTGGCGCGGGCCAGGCGCGCGGCCTTGGCGAACTTCCAGTGAATGTAGACGGAGTGGTTGAGGTGCTGCAGCAGGCCCTCGCGGCCGTCGAGGAAGCCCAGACGGAGAACATAGTTATAGAAGAAAGTGGCGGCGGGGTTGGCGACGGCGTTCCAGGCCAGCCAGGGCCACGAGGCGCCGGCGCGACCGTTTTCGACCAGCATTTGCGCGCCCAGGGTGCTGTAGAGGTTCATGTGCTCGATGTAGTCCTCGAGCGTGGGGTAGCAGTAGTGGAAGAGCGGGTGCTTGAGGCGGCCCACGGGCTCCGCGGTCTTGATGGTCTCGTGGACGGCGCGGCTCTCGAAGCGGGCGACGCCGCGGCGGAAGAGGCGGAGCTTGGGGTCGGGCCAGTAGCCGCCGTGGCGAAGGGGACGGCCGAGAAAGTGGTTGAGGCGGGGAATCTCGTAGGCGGCGAGTGGAGGTCCGGCGGCCAGGAGGGTGTGGATTTCGAGGGCCAGCTTGGGGCTGACTTCCTCGTCGGCGTCGAGGGAGAGGATCCAGTCGCCGGTGGCGTGATCGATGGCCGCATTCTTTTGGAGGCCGAAGCCCCGCCAGGTCTCGGTGAAGACGCGGGCGCCGGCGCTGCGGGCGATGCGGACGGTTGCGTCGGTTGAGCCCGAGTCAACGAGGACGATCTCGTGCGCCCAGCGGACGCTCGCGAGGGTGCGGGGCAGGTTGGCCGCCTCGTTGAGCGCGATGAGGACCACGGAGAGTGTGCCGGGCATCGAGGCAAGGATAACGCAGTTATCAGTGGTCAGTGATCAGGGTCAGGGCCGTGCGACATTGACACGATGAAGGGGCGAAGCAGAAATGGATGAAAAGGCAGGATGCGGGGAAGATCGGCTGGGGAGGGCAGGGACCGGGTTGGGGAACGGGCACGAGACCGGTCCGGAACAGGTATTTTGGGGGGTGATTGTGCAATATGCGGGAACGGTAAAGAGCAGTTCGAAGGGGATTGCACCAGGAGTGAGGCAGGCGTAATTGTAATTGCGGAATTGTGCACCAAGGCTAGTGAAATCCACAATTTAATCGAATTTTTGCACTTGAATCCACAGATCGAGCGGGCCTAGAGTCTCATTCCAGTTGGTGGTTCTGCAGGGAGTTGGAAACGCAGTTCCCGTCAGGCAGGACGATGGGCCCTCAATCTCAACCGGCTGAAGACTGCCGGAGTTACGGCAAGCGGAAGGCCGAGTGAGATTGGGGGCGCACCCAGGGCCTGACTGGAGTGTGCAAGGTCCGATTGAGGGCGAAGATTCATCCTCCGGCTCCGCCGAAGGATGCAAAGTTCGAATTCAGCCGGGCATCCACATCGCACCAGCCGCGCTTGCAGGAACCGGGGCAACCCGGAGACGCAAGGGCGGCAACGCCGGAGGGCAGCTCTGCGAGGCGACTCGCAGACAGACCAGCCGGTAGAGCCAAGAGGCGCGAAGCCGGGGCGACCCGGTGGAAGCCAAAGGGCGCGCAGGCGGAAAGAAGGTCCGGGGTAACCTGGAGATTCGCCGCAGGCGTACACCGGAAGACGAGGAAGCGGGGCAACCCGGGAAATCGTCGAGAGACGCCAGTGGGGGCGGGAAGCAGGGGTGACCCGGCAACCTGACGACACAGGCGCCAAAGGGCGCGAGAGGCGGGGCAACCCGAAGCTCGGCCGCCGGGAACAGCAACTGAAGATGCAGGCCGAGGGGCGACCCGAGGCTCCATCGCGAAGGCTGTGGGTGATGAGGATCCGACGCGCTGCAAGGGCACCCGGAAAGCGCCAGAGACGCAAGTCTCTGGCGCTTTCGTTTGTGAGGGCAGATATCTGCAGCGAGCGATAGACTGATGAGCGGAGATTCCGCGATGAAGACGAGAACGATTCTGAAGTGGGCCGGCGCCGCGACGCTGGGAGCCATGCTGCTGGCGCCGGGAAAGATGCACGCGCAGCAGTGGAGCGGGCCGGGGAGCGCGTTTTCGATTCCGCATGAGGCGCTGGTGCAGCCCGCAGCGCTGGACCGGCTGCTGCGCGGGCCGAAGGCGGAGCGGCCGCTGGTGCTGCAGGTGGGGTCGCACGTGCTTTTTGAGGAGGCGCACATCGCGGGCGCGGAGTATGCGGGACCGGGATCGCAGGAGACCGGGCTGGCGGCGCTGCGGGAACGGGTGCAGGGGCTGGCGCGCGGGACGCCGATCGTGATCTATTGCGGCTGCTGCCCGTGGAACCACTGCCCGAACATCGCGCCGGCTTACAGGCAACTGCAGGAGATGGGATTCGTCCACGTCCGGGCGCTCCTGCTGGCGGAGAACTTCGGCACGGACTGGATGAACAAGGGGTATCCGGTTGCGCATGGGCGGTAGGGCCGGGCCCGCGCGCCGGGCTGCGCAAGCTGGAGCGGTAAGCATCGCCCTGCTGCTGGCGGGGTCTTTGTTGGCGGCGCCGGCGCAGCGCGCTTCGTCGCTGCTGAACCGGAGGGCGCCGGAGTTTACGCGGAGGGACCTGAATGGGGCCACCGTGGATCTGGCGCGGCTGCGCGGCAAGGTGGTGCTGCTGGACTTTTGGGCGACCTGGTGCGCGCCGTGCGAAGTAGAGATGCCGGCGTTTTCGGCGTGGCAGCGCAAATATGGAGCGCAGGGACTGCAGGTGGTTGGAATCTCGATGGACGATAGCCCGGCCCCGGTGCGGCGGGCGGTGGGGCGGCTCAAGCCGGCGTATCCGGTGGCGATGGGGGACGCGCAGCTGGGCGAGCTCTACGGGGGCGTCATGGGGCTGCCGCTGGTGTTCCTGATCGACCGCCGGGGCGTGGTGCGGGCGCGGTACCAGGGCGAGACGGACCTGAAGAGGATCGAGACGCGGATGCGAGAGCTGCTGGCCGAACGGTGAGCCGGCTGCAGCGTAGTAGGATGGATTCGGCCCGGTCGAAACGCGCTCGAAGGCGGCCGGCCGCGCTGGGAGCTGGGCGCGCCTCAGAGTGAATCCTCGCACGAGCGGACAATCATCGAAAAGCCGGGAGAATGTGGACGCATGGACGTAGCACAGGAAACGGGCGCCCTGACGCTGAAGAGCGTGATCTATGCGACAGATTTTTCAACTGGCTCGGAACGTGCGGGCCGGTTTGCGTCGCTGCTGGCGCGTCAGTTCGGGGCCGAGCTGCTGGTGGCTCATGCATTTACGCCCTCGCAGGCGGCCATGGAAGTAGAGGCTGAAGGCGGGACGGGAGCCAAGAGCGCGCAGCGGAGGGATCTGGAAGGGGCGCTGACGGCGCTGGCGGGCCGGTTGGGCGAGGGTCTGGAACGCGCGACTCCGGTTCTGGTCGGCGGAGATCCGGAGGGACAGATTCCGCGGCTGGCGCAGGAGCATGAGCCATCGATGATCGTGTTGGGAACCCGGGGACGGAGCCGGTTTGAGCGGGGGATTGTGGGATCGACGGCGGACGGGATATTGCGGTCGACGGATGGGCCGACGCTGACGGTGGGACCGCAGGTTCCTGAACTTGGGGACGGAGGGTTCAAGCGGGTGCTGTTTGCGACGGACCTGGCGCCCGCGGCGGCGCGGGGCGCCAGGTACGCAGCGGGGATGGCGCGGGCGTTCCATGCGTGCCTGGATGCGCTGCACGTGGTGCATCCGGAAGTGATGCGGGACGAGGCGCGGCTGAGCGAGATCCGGAAGCGATTCTGTGCAACGCTGAAGGGCGTGGCGCCTCAGGATGCCGAGGACTTATGCAACCCGAAGGAGTACATCGAGGCGGGGAGCGCGCAGGAGAGGATTCTGGCGCACGTGCGGGAGCACGGCGTGGATCTGCTGGTGCTGTCGGTGCAGAAGAGCTCGCACCTGTGGCTGCGGGGAAGAATTTCGGGAGTGTTTACGATCATCGCGAACGCGGCCTGCCCGGTGATGACGCTGGCAGGGTAAAGGTGCACGGATACAAGGCCGCCGCTGCCGGGTGAGAGGGCAGCGGCGGGCCGGAATGCGGTGGGCTGGACGCGGCAGTCTCAGTTGGCCTTGGCAGCCGCGGCCGAGGGGGCCTGGGAGAGGCTGCGGATGTAGTGAATCATGTTCCAGACCTCGACGTCGGAGGCGCGGCCTTTTTCTTCGTCGGGCATCTTGCCCATACCCATACGGATAATGTCGAACATCTGGCCGTCGTGCTTGCCGGCGAGTGCGTCGGGTTTGGTCCAGTCGTCGAGCTTCAGGTCCATACTGGTGGCGATCTCGGATTTACCGTCGCCGTTGTCGCCGTGGCAGAGGGCGCAATCGCGCCCGTAGACAACCTTGGCTGCCGCGAGAGTGGCCGCGGTGGGGGTGACGGGGTTGACGGCATCGGGCGCCATCGGGCCGGTGGGAGCTACGGCGGGCATCTCGGGAGGGTTCTGGGCCTCCTGAGCGGTGACGACGGCGACGGCGGTGGAGGCGGCGGCAAGGGCGAACGCAGCCGAGAGAAGAACAAGCGGTTTCAACATGGAAGCCTCCCGGGTTGCAGATGTCGGGGAAAGGCATCTTCTGGATTTCGGGACCGATTATATGCTTGTTTTTGCGCCGGCGGGTGTGAGATGGCTCACAAAGGTTCGTTTTGGGCGGCGCCACCGCGCAGGCTCGGCAAGGAGTGGGGGGACGGGATGGAGGTGGGGCGAAGCGGAAGGTTTTTTTGCGCGCATATAAATGAACAGAACGTAATCATCCTTTAACATTGCGGTTGTTACGCTGGAGCCGCAGAAAAAACTGAGACTCCAGTCGGTGGCGAACGGTGTCCCCCGGCGAATGGGAGGGGCACCCCATGCGAAATGTCCATGCCAGGGTTCTACGCCGGGCTGGATGGGCGGCCGGACTATTGGCCGTAGTGTTTGCGGCGGCGCAATCGCCGGCTGCGAATGTCTCCGAGAGCGGGTCGACGCTGATCTATCCCCTTTTCAATACTTGGATTACGGCCTACGCCAAGGCCCAGCCGGGTGTGCACATCACGGCGGCGGCGACGGGCTCGGGAGCGGGAATCGCCGACGCGATCAGCGGCCGGGTGCAGATCGGGACTTCGGATGCGTACATGTCGGACGACCAGCAGATGGCGCACCCGCATATTCTGAATATTCCGCTGGCGATCTCGGCGCAGACGGTGGACGCGAACCTGCCGGAGCTGCGGGGGCGCACGCTGAAGCTGAGCGGGCCGGTGCTGGCGGGGATCTACACGGGCAAGATCCGGATGTGGGACGATGGGCAGATTGCGGCCATCAACCAGGGCGTGCAGCTGCCTCATCACGAAATTGTGCCGGTGCGGCGGGCGGAGGGGTCGGGCGACACGTTCATCTTCACGCAGTTCCTCTCGTTTTCCGACCAGTCGGGCCCCGATCCGGATTCGAATCCGACCTTGTGGGAGAACAAGATCGGCTACGGGACTTCGGTGAGCTGGCCATCGGTTTCAGGAGAACTGTCGGCGACGGGCAACAGCGGCATGGTGGCTACGATCGCGCGCACGCCGTATGCGGTGGGCTATGTGGGCGCGAGCTACGAGGCGGGAGCGGCGAAGGACAACCTGATTGTGGCGATGATCGAGAACCAGGCGGGGAAATTTCTGCTGCCCACGCGGGAGACGGTGACGGCGGCCGCTTCGGCGCTGACCCCGCGTACGCCTTCTGACGAGCGGCTGACGCTGGTGTTTGCGCCGGGAGATGACTCGTATCCGCTGATCAACTACGAGTACGCCATGGTGGCCGACCATCAGTCCAACGCGCAGACCGCAGCCGCGGTGAGCAACTTCCTGTTGTGGTGCATTTCGCCCGAAGGCGGGAACTCGGCAGCCTACCTCGATCCCCTGCATTTCATGGCGCTGCCGATCTCGATCCGGGCCAAGAGCGAGATACAGATCGCGAAGATTCAGTAAGCAGGTTTTCCCCGACCAAGGAGGTCAATATGTCGAGTGCACCGGATGCCGTGCACGGCAAGCCCCGTACCGTGCAGGAGTACATTGATGAACGGCCGATGTGGCCGGATGGAACCCACCTGCCCTCAGTACCCATGACAGCGATGCAGCGGCGCATCTGGGGGCTCGCAGCGGCGGGCAAGTTTTTCGAAGGATTCGTGGTGTTCATGACCGGCGTAGCCGTGCCTTTGATCGCGCGCGAGTTCCAGATCAGCCCGACCGAGAAGGGCCTTGTGACGGCGGCGAGCCTGGCCGGCATTCTGGTGGGCGCGCTGGGGCTGGGCGGACTGTCGGACTACTTCGGGCGCAAGTCGATGTTCATTGTAGAGATGATCATCTTCACGGCGTTTCTCGGGGCCACGGTGTTCTGCGCGAGCTTTCCGTCGCTGATCTTCTGCCTGTTCGGGCTGGGCGTGGCGCTGGGCTGCGATTATCCGACGGCGCACATGATCATCTCGGAGAATATTCCCAGCACCAGCCGCGGAAAGCTGGTGCTGGCCGCGTTCGCGTTCCAGGCGGTAGGCGCGCTGGGCGGGGCGCTGGTGGGCTACACGGTGCTGGTGGCGGTGCCCAACCTGAATGCGTGGCGCTGGATGTACGCGACCGCGGTGATTCCGGCGCTGCTGGTGACGGTGGGGCGGTTCTACATTACCGAGAGCGCCAACTGGCTGCATACCAAGGGTTCCACGGAAAAGGCAACGCACGCGGCGAGGCGGCTGCTGGTGCGGACGCCGCAGTACCCGCAACACATTGTGCTGGCGGCCAAGGCAGGCAAGGGCGAGGGCCACGGGGGCGGCGGATCGTTCATCTCGCTGTTCCAGAAGCGCTACCGGCGGGCCACGATCCTGGCGTCGGTGCCGTGGTTCCTGCAGGACCTGGGGACGTACGGGATCGGCATCTTTACGCCGACGATTCTGGCCACGGCGCTGGGGCACAAAGCGGAGCATGTGCGCAGCATGAGCGACCTGATCTCGAACGCGACGCTGGCGGCGCGCGGCGACGCGATGATTACGGTGCTGCTGATCATCGGCATCTGCTTCGCGGTGATGCTGGCCGACAAGCTGGGCCGCATCCGGCTGCAGATCGCTGGATTCATCGGCTGCGCGATCGGTCTGTTCATCGCTTCACTCTCGGTCGACTTCACAGGCGGCGCCAAGATCGCGCTGATCTTCGTGGGCTTTATGATGTTCGACTTCATGACCAACCTGGGGCCGAACGCGCAGACCTACCTGCTGGCGGGCGAGGTGTTTCCGACGGCGGTGCGCGGGCAGGGCGCGGGGTTTGCGGCAGCGTTCGCAAAGATCGGCGCGGTGGCGACGGCGTTCCTATTCCCGATCCTGCTGGCGACCATTGGAACGCGGTTGCTGCTCTACGGGCTGGTGGTCGCGTTCATTCTGGGAGCGATTGTGACCTGGTTCTTCCGCATTGAGACGACGGGGGTGAGCCTGGACCAGATGGAGGAGTTGGCGAGCGCTCCGGTAAAGGCGAAGGCAATCGCGTGATCGGCCGCCGGGATTCTCTGTCTAAAGCAGTTCTCCCGATGGTATAGAGGCAGACGCTTACCTCAGGGGCGAAAGCCCGCGCTTTATTTTGAGGCGTCTGCGGCAGCCCCTTGGACAAGCTCAGGGCAGGCTTTCGGCAGGCCCCGGGGCAGAATAAAAGTCGTGCCCTGATACGAGGCCCCTCTACACCAATTGGACAACAGCCTTAAAACGATTCTCTGAAGCGCTTCCCGGGAAGAGATGCCTTCCGGGGAGCGCGCCTGTTTTCCGGGGGTGGTGTTTTTACTCCATGGCCACGCGGCCGCCCTCGTTGGGATTGTTTTTGCTGAGGAGCAGGGCGAGGAAGATGAGGACGACCGACATCCAGGAGAGCTCCATGTAGACGTCCTGGTAGCCCTGCATCTGGGCCTGCTGGTTGAGCTGGTTGTAGATGTTGGCGAGAGCCATGCCGTGGCTGTTGGCTGCGCCAAAGACGCCGGAGAGGAATCCGCCGAGAGCCTGCGATTGCTGCTGGTAGCCGAGGTTGGCCCCCTGCATGGCCTGCTGCAGATGCTGCTCATGCCACATGGCGCGGGTGGTGACCTGGGCGTTGGTGACGGCGATCAGGACGCTGCCGCCGATGTTGCGGGCGAAGTTGATGAGGCCGGCGACCTGGTTGCTCTCCTTCTTGGGGAGACCGACGTAGGCGGCGTTGGTGATGGAGATGAAGCAGAAGGGCAGCGGGAGCATCTGCACGACGCGCAGCCACGAGGCTTCGGCAAAGCTCATCTGGAGATTGGTGACGTCGGCGGCGTAACGGAAGGTGATGACGAAGAGGATGAAGCCGCCCATGGCGAGATAGCGGGCGGGGAACTTGCTGGTGGCGACGCCGGCCAGGGGCATCATGACGACAAGGGCGAGGCCGCCGGCGGTGAGGGCGAGGCCGGCGGTAGTGGCGGTGTAGCCGAGCAGGAGCTGCATGAACTGCGGCTGCAGCACGGTGTTGGCGTTGAGCACGCCGCCGACCAGCATCATGAGGAAGCAGCAGATGGCGAAGTTTTTGAAGCGGAAGAGCTTCAAATTCATGAGCGGCTGCTTGCGGTTCCACTCCCAGGCGATGAGGCCGATTATGCCGACGATGAACAGGACCAGGCAGACGCGGATGAAGCTGGAGGCGAACCAGTCGTTCTCCTCGCCCTTGTCGAGCATGATCTGGAGGCCGCCCATGGCCAGGGTGAGGAAGCTGAGGCCCACGTAGTCGATGTTCTTGAGGAGGCTGCGGTCGGGCTTGATCCACGGGGGATCGTCGACGAGGCGGGTGACGAGGATGAAGGCGAGGATGCCGACAGGGATGTTGATGAAGAAGATCCAGCGCCAGGTGAAGTTGTCGGTGATCCAGCCGCCCAGGGTGGGGCCGATGGAGGGGGCGAGGACGGCGACGAGGCCGTAGAGAGCAAAGGCCTGGCCGCGCTGCTGGGGCTCGAAGGAGTCGGCCATGATGGCCTGTGCCATGGGCTGAAGGCCGCCGCCGCCGGCGCCCTGGAGGACGCGGAAGAGCAGCAGCATGGGCAGTGAGGGCGCGGCGCCGCAGAGAAAGCTGGAGACGGTGAAGATGGTGATGCAGAGGACGAAGAAGTTGCGGCGGCCCACGACGTTGGAGATCCAGCCGCCGAGGGGGAGGACGATGGCGTTCGAGACCAGGTAGCTGGTGAGCACCCAGGTGCTCTGATCCTCGCTGGCGCCCAGGTTGCCGGCGATGTGGGGGAGGGCCACGTTGGCGATGGAGGTGTCGAGTACCTCCATGAAGGCCGCGAGGGCGACGGTCATGGCGATGAGCCAGGGATTGACGCGGGGCTTCCAGCGCTCATTTGCGAGGGCTTCATCCTCGGCAAGTGCGGCGGCCGACGCGGGTTCCGCTGGAGCGCCGGCTGGGGACGGCGTCGCTGGCTCTAAATCGGACAAGAGTTACTCCTGGGTTTGCTTGCTCTGCGGTTGGCCGGGGAAGCGCGGCTCGCTGCGGGCTCCGCGGATGTGCGCGCGCCAATTCTGCGGCTGCGCAAGCTTCCTCTAACTGCGAGGATACATTCCTTTGAATAGATTCGCACGGAGGCCGCCGGGGTGCATGGAAAATGGGCGGCAGGGCACAGGGAGGACGGGGCCGGCAAGTCGCGCCGCCAGGCCCCGTGGAGGGAAGGGCCGCTTATTCAGCGTCGGAGGCGGGATGGCCGACGTAGACCTGCTGGGGCGCTTCCAGCCGGGCGCCGGTTGCTTTGAGCTTGAGAGATTCAACGCCGGGCCTGCGCTCGAGCGGAGCGACGAAGCCGATCTCGTATTGGTTGCCGAGGCGCCGGTTGATGTTCTTGAAGTAGGGATCGAAGGAGACGGGGTCGCCGTAACCGATCCAGTAGCTATTGCCGCCGGTGGCCTGGGTGAGCTCAGCCATCAGGTTCTGGCCGTCCATGGCGGCGTAGCCGGTGCGGTCAAAGAAGCCCTGATTGCGCCAGTAGATGGTGTAGACGATGAGGCGAGAGCGGACGGCGTCGTGAATGGCGGCGTCGAGATAGGGATCGTCGGGATTGTAATGGGGCTCGTAGTAATCGACGCCGTCGGTGACCATGACGACGACGCGGCGGACGGCGCGATCCTGGGAGGGCCAATGCTTAGCGAGATCCGAGAGGCAGAAGTAAGGGCTGCCGCTGATGCCGGGCGCGCCGCTAAGGGGCAGGCGCAAGTCCTTGACCGCAGCAGCGTGGTCGGTGGTGAGCGGGCCGCCGAGGGCGGCGCGGCCGTTCTGCATATAAGCCACAGCCACCTGCGCGTTGACGGGCAGCGTGGCTACAAAGTGGCTGATCTCTTTCAGTTGCAGGCCGAGGCTTTCGCGGGCGCCGTCATCGAGAAGGACGACCATCTGGATGGGGGCGTTGTCGTTGCTGAGCGGAGTGAAGCCGGCGATGGGAGTGGGCTTGCCGTCGATCTTGAGGGCGAGCTGGTTAACGGAGAGGTTGGCGGGCGCGAGGCCCGAAGGGGAGAGAACCGTGACGACGGCCTTGCCCTGGCCCTGGTCTAAATCGGATTGCGCCAGAACGGGGGCGACGGCGAGCAAGGCAAGGGAAGCTGCCGTGACGGCAACGCGCAGTTTTTGTAAACGCATAGGGGACACTCCTTTGGGGTGGGCGCCGGAGGCAACGCTATCGGCGACTTAAGCCACCCTGCTGCACTCTTTAGACGTGTCAACACCGGATTCCGATTCAAGTTGCTGTAACAAACGGGCGCGCACCATGCGCGCAAAAAAGAGTTGACACTCGCATACACATGTAGTAAACATTCCTACAGGCATAGGAGGAATCGTGGCGTCGCCGAAGTTATCGAAGCTCGAGTTTCAGATCATGGAAGCGTTATGGGCCGGGGGCGAGCGGTCGATCCGGGAGATTCTGGAGGCGCTGCCGGGCAAGCGCCGGCCGGCGTATACGACCGTGCAGACGACCGTTTACCGGATGGAGACGAAGGGCGTGGTGAAGCGCACGCGGAAGGTGGGGAACTTTCATGTGTTTGCGGCGACGGTGACGCGGGAGGCGGCGCAGCGGCGGCTGATCGATGAGCTGCTGGCGATGTTCGGGGGCAGGCCGCAGCCGCTGATGGCGCACCTGGTGGAGTCGGGCAAGCTGACACTTGAAGACGTGAAGGAAGCGGAGCGCACCCTGCGCAGGCTCTCCAGAAAGGATGTGGAGTCATGACGCTTCCGGCATTCTGGAGCGAAGCCCACTGGAACGGAGTTTGGACGGCGGCGCTCGTGAATCATCTCTGGCAATCGACGATGGTCGTGGCGATGGCGTGGCTGCTGTCGCTGGCGCTCAGAAGAAACCAGGCGGGGGCGCGGTACTGGGTGTGGATGCTTGCGTCGGTGAAGTTTCTGGTGCCCTTCGCGCTGCTCATGGACGCCGGCCAGTGGCTGCGCTCGCTCCTGGCCGCACCGCCCGTCGCGCAGCCAACCGTTGCGGCAGTGATGGAGCAGATTGCGCAGCCGTTTCCGCAGAGCGCGATTTTCGACACGGTTGGGCCTTCGGTGGCTGCGCATCGAGCGGAGTGGCTGCCCGCTTTGCTTATGGCCGTCTGGGCGTGCGGAGCGGCGACTGTTCTCTTTCGCTGGATGCACGGATGGTTGCGCATTCGCGCGGCGATGCGGGCCGCTTCACCCATCGATCTTGCGGCGGATGTGAAGGTGCTTTCGACCCTTGCGCTTCTGGAGCCGGGCGTCTTTGGAATCTTCCGCCCGGTGCTGCTCTTGCCGCAGGGAATTCTGAGGCGGCTCACGGCGGCACAGTTGCGCGCGATCGTCGCGCACGAGATGTGCCACGTGCGGCGGCGGGACAATCTGACGTTTGCGCTGCACATGCTTGTGGAAGCGATCTTCTGGTTTCATCCGGCGGTGTGGTGGATCGGGGCGCGGCTGGTGGAAGAGCGCGAGCGGGCGTGCGATGAGGCCGTGCTTCAAGCGAGCCGCGACGCCGAGACTTACGCCGAGGGAATTCTGAATGTCTGCAAGTTTTACGTCGAGTCGCCACTGGCTTGCGTTTCCGGCATAAGCGGATCGGACCTCAAGAAGAGACTCGTGCACATTATGAGCGGCCAATTTGAGCGCAAACTTGACCTGAGCAGAAAGTTGCTTCTGGGCGTGGCTGCAGTAATCGTCGTCGCATTGCCGCTCACCTTCGGTCTTGTCCGTGCAACGCAAGCCCGCGCTCAATCCGCACCCGCAAGCCCGGCCACGAATATCGCCGCAACCTGGCAGGGGACACTGCACACCGGTCGGGAGGTACGCTTCGTCGTTAAGATTTCGAAGGCGGGTGACGGAACGCTGCGGGCGACGTTCTACAACATCGACGGGCCGCCCGGCGGCATACCCGTCATCTCCACTACGCTGAATGGCTCTGTGCTGAAGCTCGAGCTTCCCTTTGGCACATACGAAGGCACGGTGAGCGCCGATGGCAACTCCGTCACAGGGACGTGGAGGCAAGGAGCGAACCCGCTGCCGCTCAATTTTGCGCGCGCCACGCCCGAGACCGAGTGGACGATTCCTCAGCCTCCACCGCGCCTGCCTCCCATGGATGCGGACACGAATCCGACATTTGTAGTCGCCGCGATCAAAGTAAGCAGGCCAGATGAACACGGGCCGAGATGGTGGTTTCAGGATCGCCGCTTTTCGGTGATTCACACTTCGGTGAGCAACCTTATCAAGTTCGCCTATGGACTTCAACAAGGCCAGCTTGCGCGTGTGCCTGATTGGGTCGCTTCAGAGAACTACGATATCTCCGCTGAACCCGACGGCGAGGGTGAGCCTAGCTTCAAGCAGTGGCAATCGATGGTCAAGAAGCTGATGGCGGATCGGTTTCAGCTCAAATGCCATTACGAGAAACGGGAACTACCCGTATACGCGCTCACCGTCGCAAAGACCGGTCCCAAACTGACCAGGAGCCGGAACGACCCCAGCATGCTCCCGGGACTGGGATTCGGACCTGGAAGTTTTGGCGCGACGAACGCAACGATGGCGGATTTTGCCGAAGCGATGGGACAGGCCGTTCTGGACCGACCGGTAGTGGATCAAACCGGACTCACAGGAAGATTTGATATGAGGTTGACGTGGACGCCGGATGAGTCGCAGTTCAGCGCGGTCGGCGGATACAGACCGCCGGCAGCGCAAAGCGCCGACGCCCCGCCGGACCTTTTCACCGCAATCCAGGAAGAGTTGGGGTTGAAGCTGGTAGGGATCAAAGCTGCCGTCGATGTTCTCGTAATCGACCACGTTGAGAAGCCTTCACCGAATTAACGCCTTTAGAAATCGGGTCGTCCCAGGTCCCAGGGACGAGGAGAACCACGGGAACAAAAGCGAACATGCGGGTGTCTAAGTGAATGAGTCCCCCGCCTCGTTTCACCCATTTAAGCCGGGTTGCGTCGCTCACGTGGAGTGCCGAATGTTCGCTCGCCGACCGAATCGCGACGGTGAAGTGTCTCTGCGCGCGGCTGTTTTGATCGCCTGCGCCGTGGCTGCGACGTTTTGCGCAGTTCACGCGGCGCAAGTGTGGGCGCAGTCTTCGGCGGCTGCTGCGTGGGAGCAGGCGGCCGGGGGGAAGCAGGAGTTCGAAGTTGCATCGGTGCGCGAAGACAAAGCCAGCGGTCGATCGTCCAGCAATTTCTCGCTGGACAACGGGAACGCGTATTTCGCGATAGGCAAAGGCGATGTGATGGCTCCCAGGGGCACTCTCTTTATGGCGAAGAACCTGCCGCTGCTGCGCTACGTCATCTTTGCGTACAAGCTGGACGGCACCCAGGAGCTTGCGCTGCGGTTCGACTTCTGGCAGGGGCTTGAGGAGCGCGTGCCCGCATGGGTGAAGAATGACAGGTTCGACATTGATGCGCGCGCGCCGGGCGATGCGACGAAGGACCAGATGCGGATGATGATGCAGAGCCTGCTGGCGGAGCGTTTCAAGCTGGCGGTGAGCTGGGAGACACGCGAGGTGCCGGTGTATGCCATGGTGCTGGAGAAGCCAGGCAATCTGGGGCCGCAGTTAGTCCAGCATCCGTCGAGCGACAACTGCGCGGCGACCGCGCTCCCCGATGCTCCGGGCAAGAGCGTGCCCGCGGCACAGCCTGCATCGCCGCTTCCCATTCCGTGCGGCATGATCGCGCACCTGCCGCCGGATGCGCCGGGAGCGCACCGCTTTGGCGGGCGCGATGTGACGCTGGCGATGCTGGCGGAGTCGCTGCCACCACAGACAGGTTTAGTGACGCTGCCTCGGCCGGTGATCGACAAGACCGGTCTTACGGGCAAATTCGATTTTTCGATGGAGTGGACGCCCGAAGACACGAGTGAAGTGGACAACCACGAGAGCGGCGGCACGTTCCGCGAGGCGCTGAAGAAGCAGCTTGGGCTGAAGCTCGAACCGCAGAAGGGGCCAGTTGAAGTGTTGGTGATCGACCATGTGGAGCAGCCTTCGCCAAACTAGCGCTGGATGCGAGACGCTAATTGTGAATGAGGCAACAAAAGGCGGAACGGCTGAAACAATCGAATCGTATCTCCGTCTTAGCGGTGTATTCTTCTCGAATTCAGGGAAATCACGGTGGATGGCGTCTTTGGCGTGGTGAAGTGCGAGCGCAGGAAGGGAATTCCAGCATGTTGATGAAGCGGGCTAAGGGCAGACAGAGTTTTTGGGGAACGATGCTGATGGTGGTGATGGTGGCGGCGGCAGCGCTTGCGGCGGCAGACGCGCAGGCGGGGGCTCAGAATGCGGCCAAGGATAAAGACATTGTGGGGACGTGGCAGGGGACGCTGCATGCGGGCCGCGATTTGCGCATAGTGGAGAAGATTACCAAGGACGCAAAGGGCGCGTACAAAGCTCAGTTCTTTAGCATCGACCAGGGCGGCCAGCCGATCCCAGTAGATTCCGTCGTCGTCGATGGATCGACGGTGACGATGAAGGTCGGGATGATCGGCGGCAACTACGAAGGAAAGCTGAGCGCGGATGGAAATACCATCGACGGGCAGTGGACGCAGGGGCCGAACCCGCTGCCGCTGGTGCTGACGCGAGCTACGCCGGAGACGGCGTGGACGATTCCGACGCCCCCGCCGCCGGTTCCGCCGATGGCGGACAATGCGGACCCTTCGTTCGAGGTGGCGACGATCAAGCCGAGCGTGCCGGGGCGCCGGGGTAAGGGATTCGGGTTCAACGGACGGGAGTGGATCTCGCGCAACACCAACCTGGACGATCTGATTGCGTTTGCATATGGACTGCATACCAAGCAGCTGGAAGGTGCGCCGGACTGGGCGGGGGCCGACCTGTACGACATCGACGGGCTGCCGGACGCCCCCGGACGGCCCAGCCAGAAACAACAGGCCGTGATGGTGCAGAAGATGCTCGCCAGCCGGTTTGGGCTGAAGTTTCACACGGAGACCAAGGAACTGTCGGTGTATGTGATTACGGTGGCGAAGAGCGGGCCGAAACTGACCGCGGCGACTGAGCCGGCAAATGCGCCGATGGCATTCTTCTTTCGCGGGCTGGGCGACCTGACGGTGCGCAACCAGACGATGAAGCAGTTTGCGGAGTGGATGCAGTCCGGGGTGATGGACCGCCCGGTGGTGGATCAGACAGGGCTCACCGGGCGGTACGACTTTCAGTTGAAGTGGACACCGGACGACACGCAGTTCCTGCAGTTTCGCGGGACGGGAGTGGTGGTGCCGCCGGAGAACAACGATCCGAACGCACCGCCCAACCTGTACACGGCGATCCAGCAGCAGCTTGGGCTGAAGATCGACGCGACGAAGGCGCCGGACGAGGTGCTGGTCATCGATCACGTGGATCATCCTTCGCCGAATTAGTGCCTGGCGGGCGGAGGGAAGGAAAAATAGTTCGGAGAGTATCAGCGAATGGGCGGGCGGTGCGTCCTATAGGTGAATCCTTTTTTCCTCAAAGCACGGACGGGGCGCGGGTACAGGCGCACTGCAAGACGCGGAATCGATCTCACAAGCGGGAGTTGGAGATGACGATCGGGCGGGTCGTGTGTTTGCGAAGGCTGGGCGGAGCGGTGGCGGTGGCGGCATTGGCAGCCGGTGGGTACGCGCAGGGCGGCCCGGATGCGAAGGGCGCGGATGCGGCGCAGATCCAGAGTACGGATGCGCAACTGCCGAAGTTCGACGTGGCTTCCGTCAAGGCGCATAAGTCGGAGGGGATGCAGATGATGGCGGGGATGCGGCTGACGCCGGACGGCATCTCGATCTCGGGCGTGCCGCTGGCGATGCTGCTGCGGCAGGCGTTCGGGCTGCCGGAAGACCGCATCCTGAACGAGCCGGACTGGGTGAACTCGGCGCGGTACGACATCGAGGCCAAAGTCGATCCGGACGATGCGGGGAAGCTGGACAAGCTGACGCGGACCGAGCGGATGGCGATGCTGGTGCCGCTGCTCGAGGAGCGGTTCGGGCTGAAGTTTCACCACGAGACCAAGACGCTGGAGGTGTATGCGCTGGCGGTGGCGAAGGGCGGTGCGAAGCTGAAGGCGTCGACGGGCGACGGGGGAGGATTGAAGGAAGGCGCGGGGCCGGCGATGCCGCCGCCGGGTGCTGAACGAAAGGCTGGAGGGCCGCCGCCGAATGGTGGACCGATGGCGATGAAGCCCGGCGATGGCGGCGGAGGGGCGATGCCGGCGCCGCCGAAGGGCGCGACGATGATGCGCATGTCGCCGGACGGGATGACGATGGCCGGGCGGGACGCGACGGCGGACCAGCTTGCGCAGGCGATAGCGATGCAGCTTGGCAGCACGGTGGTGAACGAGACGGGGTTGAAGGGCAAGTACGACTACTCGCTCTCGTTTGCGCCGGAGATGGGCGGGCGGATGATGGGAATGCCGCCGCCGGGCGGGGGCGATGGCGGCGCGCCGCCACCGCCGCAGGGGCCATCGCTCTTCTCGGCCGTGCAGGAGCAGCTTGGACTGAAGCTGGAGGCGAAGAAAGAGCCGGTGGATGTGATCGTGATCGACCACATCGAGCAGCCTACGGCGAATTGAAGCCAACATTGGAGCGATTGCATGGTTCGTTGGCGCATTGGCTGTGCTTTGGTTCTCTGCATGTTGGTGTGGCCCAGCGCGGCGCGGTCCGCGGCTGCCGGCGAGTCGTATTACGGCAAGGTGACCTTCAACGGATTGCCGGTGCCGGGCGCGACGGTGACGGCGACCGAGGACGGGAAGAAGTTCGCCACGACGACCGATGCGGGGGGCGTGTACCACTTCGACAAGCTGGCGGACGGGGTTTGGCAGATCGAAGTGGATATGCAGCTATTTGCTCCGGCGCGCACGCAAGTGACGGTGGGGCCGAAGACGCCGGTCAGCAAGATTACCTTGACGCCGCTGTCGATGGGGGAGCTTCAGTCGCACGCGATCCCGGCGAAGAATGCGCCCGAGACGCCGAGTGTAGCGGTGGTCAAGCAGCCCGAAGGACACAAGGGGGAAAAGAGCGGGGCGAGCGGCGGGCCTGTGGCGCTGCCGCCGGCGGAGAACGAGAAGAGCGCGGACGGAATCGTGGTGAACGGGAGCGTGAACAACGCGGCGACCTCGGTGTATTCGACGAACCCGGCGTTTGGGAATGCGCACCCCGGCGGACACGCCCTTTACAACGGAGGATTTGCAGCGTTCATCGACAACTCGGCGCTGGACGCGCGGCCGTTCAACCCGAGCGGAGCGCTGGCGCAGAAGAACAGTTACACGCACATGACTTATGTGGCCACGCTGGGCGGGCCGCTCAAGATTCCGCATATTCTGCCGAATGGCCCGAATTTTTTTGTGTCTTACTTCTGGACGCGAGATAACACGGCGGCCATCGAGACGGGGCTGGTGCCGACGATTGCGGAGCGGACGGGGAATCTATCGGGGCTGACGAATGCGGAGGGGCAGCCGATTACGGTGTTCAATCCATCGACGGGCCAGGCCTACACGAACAATCAGGTGCCGGTGAGCGCGCAGGCGGCGGCGCTGCTGAATCTCTATCCCAATCCCAACATTGCGGGCGGAACGTCGTACAACTACCAGGCGCCGGTGTTGAACGACACCCACCAGGACGCGGTGCAGTCGCGCCTCTTCAAGACCATCGGCCGCAAGGACACGTTCGATGGGCAGCTCAACTTGCAGAGCACGCGGGCAAGCAACGTGAACCTGTTCGGGTTTGTGGATCGCACCGACGTGCTGGGCATTCACTCGAACATCCACTGGCTGCACCGGCTGAGCACGCGCATGTTTCTCTATACGGGCTACGACTTCAGCCGGCTGAGGACGCAACTGACACCGGAGTTCGCGGACCGGGAAAACATCTCAGGCAACGCGGGCATCGGCGGGAACGATCAGGATGCGCGGGACTGGGGACCGCCGGGGTTGAACTTCACGAGCGGGTTTGCGGGACTGAGCGACGGGAACAGCGAGTTCAACCGCAACCAGACGGATGCGTTCTCAGGACATGTGCTGTACTATCACGGGCGGCAGGACATCACCGTGGGCGGCGAGTACCGGCGCCAGGACCACAACGTGCTGGAGCAGGATGACCCGCGCGGGGCGTTCACGTTCACGGGCGCGGCTTCGAGCGGGTCGGACCTGGCGGATTTTCTCATCGGCGTGCCGGACGCGAGCTCGATTGCATACGGGAATGCCGATAAGTATTTTCGCGAGCCGGTGTACGCGGCGTACTTTACCGACGACTGGCGGGTGCTGCCGATTCTGTCGATCGATGCGGGGATGCGGTGGGACTATGAGGCGCCGGTGACGGAACTGTTCGGGCGGCTGGTGAACCTGGACATTGCGAACGGGTTCACGGCGGCGGAGCCGGTGGTGGGCAGCGATCCGGTGGGGGCGGTGTCGGGGATGCACTACCCGTCTTCGCTGCTGCGGCCGGACAAGACGATGTTCGAGCCGCGGATCGGAATCTCGTGGCGTCCGATTCCGGCTTCGACAGTGGTGGTCCGTGCGGGGTACGGAATTTATCCGGACACTTCGGTGTATATGCGGATCGTGGATCAGATGGCGCAGCAGGCGCCGTTGTCAACGAGCCTGAGCGTGGCCAACAGCGCGACGTGCCCGCTGACGCTGGCCGAGGGCTTTCCAGCGTCGAATGGGGCGTGCACGAACGCGACCACGGATACGTTCGCGATCGATCCGAACTTCAAGATCGGGTACGCGCAGGTGTGGAGTCTGGAGATACAGCGGGACCTGCCGTGGGCGATGCAGATTACGGCGACGTATCGCGGAACCAAGGGAACGCATGGGCCGCAGGAGGTCTTGCCGAACAGCTATCCGATCGGCGCGGCGAATCCCTGCCCGGACTGTCCTTCAGGATTTGTGTACGAGACATCGAACGGAGACTCGACGCGCGAGGAGGGCCAACTGCAACTGCGGCGGCGGCTGATGAACGGGTTTGCGGCGTCGGTGCTGTATACATACTCGAAGTCGATCGACGACGATGCGTACCTGGGCGGGACAGGACACCAGGTTGCGAGCGGGCCGGGCGAAGTGCCGGGATCGAGTTCTCCATCGCCGTCGACGGTGGCGCAGAACTGGCTCGATCCCAGGGGGGAGCGGTCGCTGTCGAGTTTCGACCAGAGGCAGTTGGCGAATATCACGGCGCAGTATACGAGCGGCGAAGGACTGGGCGGCGGCACGCTGATGAGCGGCTGGCGCGGGCGGCTCCTGAAGGAGTGGACGGCGCAGACGACAGTTACGCTAGGCACGGGCCTGCCGGAGACGCCGGTGTATCCGGCGGTGGTGCCGGGCGGAGGCTCGACGAGCAATACGATCCGGCCGGATGTGACGGGTGCGTCGATCTATAGCGGCAGCCCGGGCCGGCATTTGAATGCGGCGGCTTATGTGGCTCCGGCGGCGGGGCAGTGGGGCACAGCGGGACGGTACTCGATCGAGGGGCCGGACCAGTTCACGCTGAACACTTCGCTGGCGCGGACGTTCCGGCCGCACGGGAAGACGTATGTGGATCTGCGAATCGAATCGACGAATACGTTGAATCATCTGTCGTTCACGAACTGGAACACGGATGTGGGCAATGCGCAGTTTGGATTACCTGAGTCGGCGAACGGCACGCGCAACCTGCAGGTTGTAGCGCGGGTGAGGTTCTGAGCCATGCGAACTTTGGTTGGGATGGGATTGTTACTGGCGGCCGCGGCGGCGGGTGCGGGCGCGCAGACGATCGGGACGAATGCCGTGCCCGGGCAGGCTCAGGGGTTTACGCTCACGGTGCAGTCGCAGCTTGTGGTCGAGGCAGTGACGGTGAAGGACAAGCAGGGGAATTTTGCGCATGGTCTCACGGCCAAGGACTTCAAGATCACCGAGGACGGGGCGCCGCAGACGGTTAGCTACTGCGAGCACGAGAGCCTGACGCAGGACTCGAAGCCGCTGCCGCCGGTGACGGCCGCGGACGAGAACATCACGGTGTACGACCGGCTGGCACGGGAGCAGATTCAGCCGGAGACGATGGAGAAAGACCGGTACAAGAACCACCGGCTGCTGGCGTTTTACTTCGATATGTCGACGATGCCGCCGGCGGACCAGCTGCGGGCGCTCGGAGCGGCGGAGGATTTTGTCCGCACCAAGATGACGACGGCGGACCTGATCGCCCTGTTGCGCTACCAAGGCGGGAGCGTGGATATCCTGCAGGATTTCACGAACGACCGCAACCGGCTGCTGAGTATCCTGGAGACGCTGGTGGTGGGCGAGGGCAGCGGCGCGAATGACACGACGGACGACGCGAGCAGCGCGGACACGGGCGCGGCCTTCGGACAGGACGACAGCGAGTTCAACGTGTTCAACACCGACCGGCAGCTGGCTGCGCTGGAGACGGCGGCGCAGATGCTGGGGCACGTGAGCGAGAAGAAGTCACTGCTCTACTTTGCCAGCGGACTGCGGCTGAACGGGATCGACAACCAGGCGCAGATGCACGCGACGGTGGACGCGGCGATCAAGGCGGGGGTGACGTTCTGGCCGATCGATGCGCGGGGGCTGGTGGCCGAGGCGCCGCTGGGAGATGCGACGCAGGGCTCGCCGGGCGGGCAGGCGATCTACACGGGCGGTTCGGCGCAGGCGGTGATGACCAACTTTCAGCAGTCGCAGGACACGCTCTATGCGCTGGCCGGGGACAGCGGCGGCAAGGCGTTCTTCGACAACAACGACCTGACGCTGGGGATCGTGCACGCACAGCAGGCGGTTTCGGACTACTACATCCTTGGATACTACACATCGAACACGGCGAAGAACGGGCATTTCCGGCGGATCAAGATTGCGCTGACGAACGGTGCGGACGACAGCCTGAGCTATCGCGAGGGCTACTACGCGGAGAAGGAGTTTGCGAAGTTCAACGAGGCGGACAAGGAGCGGCAGCTTGAAGATGCGCTGATGCTGGAGGACCCGATCACGGACCTGACCATCGCGATGGAGATCGACTACTTCCAGCTCGACCGCGCGGAGTATTTTGTGCCGATCATCGTGAAGATTCCAGGGCACGAGCTGGCGCTGGCCAAGCGGGGCGGCGCGCAGGAGACGTCGATCGATTTTATTGGCGAGATCAAAGACATGATCGGCGGATTTACGGTGACGAATCTGCGCGACCATGTGAATGTGAAGCTTTCCGGCGCGACCGCGGCGGCGCTGGCCAGGCGGCCCATCGAGTACGACACGGGCTACACGCTGCTGCCGGGGCGGTACTCGATCAAGTTCCTGGCGCGCGACGATGAGACGGGAAGGATGGGGACTTTCCAAACGACATTTACAATTCCGAATTTAAACAAGGTGGACGACCGCGTGGCGATGAGCTCAGTGGTGTTGAGCAGCCAGCGAGTGCAGTTGAACGAGGCCGCGTACGATACGGAGAAGGCCAAGGAGCGGCGCAAGGACGAGGCCGTGAATCCGCTGGTGCACGACGGGGCGCGACTGATTCCGAGCGTGACGCGCGTGTTCGACAAGGGACGCGCGATCTATGTGTACTTCCAGGCCTACAAGCAGGCGCCGGCGCCGCCGACCGAGCCGCTGTTTGCCTACGTGACACTGTATCGCGACGGCGAGGAGGCGTATGAGACGCAGCCGGAGTCGATTGTGCCGAGCGCGCAGAGCCGGCTGGGCACGATGCCACTGATGTTCGACCTGGGGGTGAACGCGCTGGCGGCGGGCAAGTACGAGTGCCAGGTGACGGTCCTCGATCCGACCTCGCACCGGGCGAACTACTGGCGGGCGCCGATTGAGCTGATCCAATAGATAAAGCTTCGCGGGTAGACAAACTTTCCCGCGCGCGGCCGGTGCCATGTAACCTAGGGGAAAGGCCATGCGACGAACTTCCCCCAGGCCGCCGGCGCGCGGCATGGAGGCTTTTGCCTCCCGCGACTTCCGGCGCTACCAACTGGCGCGCGTGACGGCCATTGTAGGCGCGGAGGCGCAGGCGGTTGCGGTGGCGTGGCAGGTCTACTCGATTACGCATAGGGCCATCGACCTGGGTTATACAGGGCTGGCGCTGTTCCTGCCGGGGCTGATCTTTCTGCTGCCTTCGGGCCATGTGGCCGACCGGTTCGACCGGCGGCGCGTGATCATGGTGTGCTACTCGCTGCAGTTGGTGTGCACAACCACACTGGTGCTGCTGGCGCGTAGCGGGACGCACAATATCTTCGACATCTATTGCGTGCTCTTCCTGATCGGGACGGGGCGGGCATTCTCAGGGCCGGCGGCTTCGGCGCTGATTCCGCACCTGGTGCCGGAGAAGCACTTTGTGAATGCGGTCACCTGGGGCGGGGCGATCTTTCAGCTTGCGAACATTACCGGGCCGGCGGTGGGCGGGCTGCTGTTCACGTTTCCGCTGACGCGCTTTGTGCCTGACTCGCGGCTCGAGGGCGCGGGGATCGTATACGTGTTTACGCTGGGTTCGCTTTTGTGGTTTCTGATCCTGGTGAGCACGCTGCACGCGCGGCCCGGGCGCATGGAGCATCGCGCGACTTCACTGAAGGTGGTGCTGGCAGGGTTCCAGTACGTGCGGCGGGCGCCGATTCTGCTGGGGTCGTTCTCACTGGATCTGTTTGTGGTGCTGCTGGGCGGCGCGACGGCGCTGATGCCGATCTTTGCGCACGACATTCTGCACCAGGGGCCGCGGGGGCTGGGGATGCTGCGCGCGGCGCCGGCGGTAGGCGCGGTGGTGATGTCGCTGACGATGGCGCGGTTTCCGCTGCGGCGAAGGGCGGGCGTGTGGCTGTTTGTGGCCGTCTCGATCTTTGGCCTGTTTACCGTGGTCTTTGGGCTGTCGCACTCGCTGTGGGTTTCGCTGGTGGCGCTGGCGATCGCGGGCGCGGCGGACACGATCAGCGTGATCATTCGCGGTTCGATATTGCAACTGGCCACGCCGCCGGCGATGCGGGGACGGGTGAGCGCGGTGAATTCGCTGTTTATCGGGGCCTCGAATGAGCTGGGCGAGTTCGAGAGCGGACTGACGGCGCAGTGGTGGGGCGCGGTGCGGGCGACGGTGATCGGCGGCGTGGGCGCGCTGGTGGTGTCAGGGCTGTGGTCGGTGCTGTTCCCCGGACTGCGGAAAGCTGACGAGCTGACGGCGGAGGCGCTGCGGGCACAGATGCCGGCACATCAGGCGCTGCTGCGGCTGTGAAGGCCGCGCGGATCGCGGTACGCGCGGTTTGCATAATCTGGGCGGGAATGTTTCAATTGGGTTATTGAAACAGGGGTGCTCCGCAGAGACAGGTGGGGCTGAGAAATACCCTCGAACCCGAACCGGATAATACCGGCGTGGGAAGCTTTCGATGTCCGAGCGGCAATCCTCAACTCCACCGGAGTTTCCTTGTTTCGGTTTGTACGGGAGCAGGGGAACTTTATGCAGGGAGCCGCGAATTCTTTCGACAATTTGAAATGCCGATGCGGGCTTTGGCGCGTGATGGGGATGCTTGTGTGTCTGCTTGCGGCACAGGCAGCGGCTCGCGCGCAGGGCGCGGCTTCAGGGCAGGTACAGCAGAAGCCGACGGGCGACGGGACGGAATCGTCCGCGCAAAAACAGCAATCCGCGGAGACAACTTCGCAGCAGAAGCTGAAGGGTGCGACGACGACCGTGATTGTGCGCGGGAAGTCCGAGGTGAACTTTGTGCCGGGGAACGTGACGCTGGGCGCGCTGGGGAGTGTGCCGCTGAAAGATATGCCGCTCTCAGCCAACGTGGTGACGCGCGCCGTGCTCAATGACCAGGTGGCGCGGCTGCTTTCCGACGCTGTAGAGAACGACGCCTCTGTGCAGGACGATTATGTGCCCGTGGGCTACTACGGCGACTACGCCATCCGCGGATACCCGATCGATCTGGCGACGGGGATCGAGATCGACGGCATGACCGTGACGGGCGAGCAGGACGTGCCGCTCGAGAACAAAGACAGCGTGGAGATACTGAACGGGCTGGCCGGCGTGGAGAGCGGCGTGGCCTCGGGCGGAGGGCTGATCGACTACATCACGCGGCCGCCGGCGAATGTGCGGGCGCTCGATCTGGCAACCGATCAGCGCGGGACGGCTTACGCGGCGCTGGACCTGGGAAGGTTCTTCGGGGCCAGGCAGCAGGTGGCCGCGCGGCTGGACATGGCTGGGGAGAAGATCCAGAGCTACCTGAACGGCGCCGACGGATGGCGTGGAGTGGGCGCGGGCGCGGCGGACTGGAGGATTTCGTCGAAGGCGACGCTCAAGACGAACTTCGAGTACCAGCACAAGCGGGAGCGGGACGGGAGCGGCTACCAGTTGCTGGGCGGGGCGACGGTGCCGGATATTCATGAGATTTATCCTTCGACGATGCTGGGTGAGCAGTCATGGGCGCCGCCGGACATTTACGACGTGTTCAACACGAATGCGCGGCTGGATTACACGCTGCCGCATGGGTGGAGTGCGTTTGTGGCGGGGAGCCTGAGTCACTCGCTGATCCAGGACAACGTGATTTACGCCTACGGAGCGCCGTACGACGCGAGCGGGAACGTGGCCTGCCCCGGAGCGCCGTATGCGCCGGGATATTTCTTCTGCCCGGATGGGAGCTATGGGATCTACGACTACCGCGATCCGGGCGAGCTGCGCATTGATGCGGTGGGTGAGGCGATGGTGAGCGGGCGCGTGCGCACGGGCGCGGTGACGCACGAGATTACGGTGGGGACGGAGCTGTTTCTGCGCAGCGTGCATCAGCCGGGGTTTTATTCGGCGGATAGTCCGGTTTCGCCGGATGGGGTGGTCCAGGATGGAGCGGTGTACACGTACCTGGGTGCGGAGAATATTTATGAGCCGCTGACCGCCTATCCGATCGAGAGCCCGGTGCAGAGTGCGGGGCCGCGGCGACTTTGGGAGGATAATCATCAGGCATCGGCGATCGTGCAGGACCGCGTGCACCTGCCGTGGCGAATTGTGGTGACGGCGGGGGGAAGGTACGACTCGCTGCGAGATCATAACTATTCGCTGTATGCGACGGACCCGACCCAGCCGGCGACAGATACAGATAAGCCGGTGTGGCTGCCGCAGTACGCGGTGACGTATAGTCCGGTGAAGAGCGTGACGCTTTATACAAACTATGGCGTGATGCTGTCGCTGGGGCCGGAGGCGCCGTGGTGGGTGGACGATGCGAGCCAGTTTCTTTCACCCTATAACACGCGGCAGGTGGAGGCGGGCGCGAAGTGGGAGCCGGGCGGTCGGATTCTGCTCTCGGGCGACTTCTTCCGCATGCGCGCGCCGTTCTTTTATCCCCGCGTGATTCAGGCGGCGGACAGCTCTTGCCCTGCGAGCGAATTCAGCGGGCCGGGCGATCTGTGCTTCGAGTCGGACGGACACGAGACGCACAACGGCGTGGAGCTGAGCGCGCAGGGGAAGGCCGCGAGTTGGCTGCGAGTGACCGCGTCGATGGCGGCGATTCATGCGGTGGGGACCGGTACGGGGACAGCGGCGTTCGACAACCAGCAGGTGATTGACGTGCCGCGCGTGCGCACGGCGGTGTTTGCCGAGATTGCCGTGCCGCGGGTTGCGGGGCTCGCGATTTTGCCGGGATGGACGTTCAGCAGCCGCAACGAGGCCGCTCGCGACGATACGGTGAGCGTACCGAGTTACAACGTATTCAACCTGGGCGCGAGTTATACGCCGGGCGGCGAACAGGGGCGCGTGACGTTTCATCTTTATGCAAACAATGTGACGGATAACCGCTACTGGAGCGATACGGGCGCGAGTTATGGGGATACATTCTTGTGGCTCGGCGCGCCAACGACGGTGAGGCTGGAGGCTAAGTACAGCTTTTAGGACTCTGACCGCATGATTTTGTACATTCCCACCCATTCCGCAGTGAAGCTGCGGAATGGATGGGGCACCCAGCATTACAATTTCTAACTTTGTGGGTTAACAGCTTTCGGGGAAAGTCGGGAGTTAGTGAAATGCATCCCGCAGGGGCTAAAGCCCTGGTTGATTCTGTGGCATTGACGGCACGACTGAAGTCGTGCCCTTTTGAAAATCAGACTTTCACCACAGGCCGTTAAGGAGAAACGCGATTCTTCGATGAGCGCAACGGCGAAAGCGCACGGGATGGATGGGACGCTGGTGGCGCCGGACTGGCCGCCGCTGACGGCAGGCGAGGTGCGTGCCGTTTTGCGGGAGTTTGCGGATTTCGATGGGCCGGCGCGGATTCTTACGGCGAGTCCGCGGCCGTTTTCCGCGGCTGGAGTGGTGGAAACGCGCGCGGGGCGGGTATTTGTGAAGCGGCACTGGCGCGCAGTGCGCGGCCGGGAGGGATTGCTCGAAGAGCATCGATTGCTTGCCCATCTGCGCGAGCACGGCGGGGAGGTTCCGCTAGTGTTTGCGGCGCGCTCGGGCGAGACGGCGATCGAAGCTGGCGAGTGGACATACGAGGTGCACGAGATTCCGGCGGGGATCGATCTCTACGAGGAGGCGATCTCGTGGACGCCGTTCCGGTGTGCGGCACATGCGCGCGCGGCGGGCGAGGCGATGGCGCGGCTGCACCTGGCGGCGGAGGGGTTCGATGCGCCGCAGCGGAGGCCGCAGCCGATTGTAGCCAGCTTTACAATCTTTGCGGCCGAGGAGCCCCCTGTGGAGTTGGACAACTACTTATCCGCGCGGGTTTCGATTGCGGATCACACGGGCGTGCGGCGGTGCGCGAAGGAAGCGCTCGAACTGCTGGCGCCGTTCCACGCGGAGCTGCGGCCGCTGCTGCCCGCGCTCGAGCCGGTGTGGACGCACAACGATCTGCACGCCTCGAATCTGTTCTGGAGCGATGCGGGCGACGGCGCGCGGGCCACGGCGGTCATCGACTTCGGGCTGGCCGATCGCACCCATGCGGTGCACGACCTTGCGCACGCCATCGAGCGGAACATTGTGGAGTGGCTGGCGCTGGTGAACGATCCATTGCATCCGGATGATGTGCCGGTTCACTTCGATCATCTGCGGGCGCTGCTTCAAGGATATGAGTCGGTGAGGCCGCTCTCGGATGAAGAGGCGGCGGCGCTGGCGCCGACGGTTGCGCTCTGCCACGCGGAGTTCGCGCTGAGCGAGGCGGATTATTTTCTAGGAGTGCTGCACGCGGAAGAGAAAGCCGCGATGGCATACGACGGATGGCTGGTGGGGCATGCGCGGTGGTTCCACACGAAGACAGGGCGGGCGCTGGTGGATGCGGTACGGGAGTGGAGCGAAACGCGTGCACCGGCGCGAGTCCAGAAGTCGGTGCGAACGCGAAGGGCAGTGCAGCGATGAACTACTTAGCGGCGCACGGGCTGGAGATTGCCGGGGTGGTCACCACGGTGCTGGGCATCTGGCTCACCACCAAGAGGCTGCTGGTGTGCTGGCCGGTGACGCTCGTGGCCGACGTGATTTATCTCATTGTCTTCTATCACGCGCGGCTTTACTCCGATGCGCTGCTGCAGGTGTTCTTCATCGTGTTTACGCTGTACGGGTGGTGGCACTGGTGGCGGGGCGTGGTTGAAGAGGGCGATGTGCGCGTGGAGCCGCTGGGCCTGGGGAGCATGATGCTGGCAGTGGCCGCGGGCGTGGTGGGGAGCTTTGTGCTGGGCGCGCTGGCGCGGCAGGTGCACGCGGCGCTGCCTTACCTGGATGCGACGCTGGCGAGCTATAGCCTGGTGGCGAGCTGGTGGGGAGCGCGGAAGCACATTGCCAACTGGTGGCTGTGGATTGTTGTGGATGTGGTGTATGTGGGCGAATACATCTACAAAGACCTATATCTGACCGCCGCGCTCTACGCGGGACTGGTGGGGCTTGCAGTGCTGGGGCTGATCGACTGGCAGCGGGCGGCGGCGCGGATGGAGGCATCCCGCGCGCACGGGGCTTCGATGGAGGATGCAGTGCGCGGCCAGTAATGAATCAGACGGCGGTCTGGACCACATTCTGCAGCGGCTCGCCGGCCATGTAGCGGCGCAGTTCGCCGGCCGCGATCTTTAGTGCGCGCGGGGAAAACTGCGGCGTGGAACCGCCTATGTGGGGCGTGAGGAAGAGATTGGGGCAGCTCCATAGCGGATGGCCTTCGGGGAGCGGTTCTGGATCGGTCACGTCGAGGGCGGCGCGGATTTTGCCGGCCTGGAGCGCGGCAACGAGGGCGCCTGTATCGACGACGGGGCCGCGGGCGGCGTTGACGAGGAGCGCGCCCTGCCTCATGCGCGCGAACTGCGGGGCGGCGATGAGATGGCGCGTCTCCGCTGTGGAGGGGACGATCAATATGATGACTTCGGCTTGCGGCAGGAGTGAGTCGAGCTCTGCGACGGGATGGACCTTTGGGTTCGCGCGCGGGGTGCGGGCGACGCGAAGCAGCTCGACGCAGAAAGGTGCGAGGAAGCGCTCGATCTCCTGGCCGATGGCGCCGTGGCCGACAAGCAGCACGGTTTTGCCGGTGAGCTCTTCCTGCAGCGCAGGCGGGTAAGCAGGGTGCGGATCGCCGGTGATAGCGGCGTAGTGCGTGGCGGCCTCGAAGCGCCGGCTCCACTTGCCAGAGTGCAGCATGTCGACATAGAACGGGAAGTACTTGAGCGAGGTAAGAATGGCGGCGAGGGTCCACTCGGCAGTGGAGATATTGTGGGCGCCGCGGGCATTGCAGATGGTGACGTGGGGGCCCACTGTTGCGGGAATCCATTCGGTGCCGGCCAACATGGCGAGAACGAGGCGAACGCCGCGCAGATGCGGCCAGGTGCGCAGGGCGCGGTTGGTATAGGGGGCGGGAATCCAGACGTCGATCTCGACGTCGTGGTCCATGTTGTCGGAGAGCGGGATGAGCTCGATGCCCGCGGGAAAGTCGCGCAGCAACTCGGCGTGCACTGTAACGGGATAACCGACTCGAAGCATGGATGTGGGCGTCCTTGTGGCAGGCTTTCGATTTTATGCTAGCGCAAGGGGATGACGGCGCTGCGCGATTGTGCTACAGCGGTCAGACGGCGAGGAGATTGGTGTAGACGGCCATGCCGGCGACGGCGTCGGCGCCGAGGGCGTGAAGGGCGTCGATTTCCTGCTGGCTGCGGATGCCGCCGGCGACGATGAGCTGGCGTGTAGTGAGCTGGCGCAGGCGGGCGGCGGTCTCAATGGGGAAGCCCTGCATGAGGCCCTCGCCGTCGACGTGCGTGTAAAGGAAGGCGGCGGCGTAGGGATCGAGCTGCGGAATGGCGTCGTCGGGGGTAAGCGCGACTTGCGCCTTCCAGCCTTTGACGGCGATGCGGCCGTTCTTGGTGTCGATGCCGGCGACGATCTGGTCAACGCCGATGGCGGCGGCGAGCTCGGCGGCGAAGGCGATGTTGACGGAGCTCTCGGCGGAGAAGAGCGCGGAGCCGACGATGACGCGCCGGGCGCCGGCAGCGAGAACCTGGCGGGCGCGGTCGATGGAGTGGATGCCGCCGCCGGCCTGGACGGGCAGACGCTTCGAGATTTGCTCGACGAGGGCGGAGTTGTCGCCCTGGCGCATGGCGGCGTCAAGATCGATGAGCTGGACGAGCGGATAGCGGGAGAACTTTTCGATCCAGTATTCGAAGTCGTCGAAGGCGAGGCGGAGCTTTTCGCCCTGGACGAGCTGGACGATGCGGCCGCCCATTAAATCGATCGAGGGAATCAGCATGGAAGCCTCACGGAAACGCCGGATGCGGCGAGGGATTCTTTAAGCGAGCGGGAGGTGGAGACACCGAAGTGGAAGATGCTGGCAGCCAGCGCAGCGTCGGCCTTGCCGCGTGCGAAGACTTCGGCAAAGTGGGCGACGGTGCCGGCGCCGCCGGAGGCGATGACGGGGATGCTGACGGACTGGCTGACGGCGGCGGTGAGCTCGCAGTCGAAGCCCGCTCGCGTTCCGTCGGAGTCCATGGAGGTGAGGAGGATCTCGCCGGCGCCGCGCTCTTCGGCCTCGCGAGCCCATTCAACCACTGTTCGACCGACGGGACGGCGGCCGCCTTGCACATAGACTTGCGCGTCGCGGACGGGGTCGGGGGCGGTGGGGTCGCGACGGGCGTCGATGGCGACGACGACGGCCTGCGCGCCGAAGCTTGCGCCGATGGCGCCGATGAGGCCGGGGTCGGCGAGGGCGGCAGAGTTGATGCTGACCTTGTCCGCGCCGGCCTCGAAGACCTGCTCGGCGTCGCGGGCGGTGCGGATGCCGCCGCCGACGGTGAAGGGGACAAAGAGCTCACGAGCCGTGCGGCTCACGGTGTCGAGCAGCGTCTGGCGGCCTTCGTGCGTGGCGGTGATGTCGAGGAGAACGATCTCGTCGGCGCCCTCGCGGGCGTGGCGTGCAGCTTGCGTGGCGGGGTCGCCGGCGTCGATGAGATCGACAAACTGAACGCCTTTGACGACGCGGCCGGCGTGGACGTCGAGACAGGCGATGATGCGCTTGGTCAGCATGGTTATCTCTTTGTCACGTGGCGGGCGATCAGGTCGTTGAGTTCGGTGCGCTGAGCGGGGGACATTGCGGGGGTCGGAAAGAATAAAAACCTCCTCTCCGCCAAATAGATCATCGTTACCTTGTCGTCTTGTGCAAATTTATAAACACCGGGCCATAAAATCTTCCCTTCGCTCACTCCAGGAATTGAAGAAACAATCCGCTCATTATCTATATCGAGATTGCTAGTCCGGTCTGTCCGCGACGGGGGAAAGAGGCCCTTAAAACAACGACGAATATTGAAAAAATTACTGATAGGCAACAACGCTGTTACAGTAAGCGATCCTGCTCCTAGAGCCGCAGAGTCGGCAACAATCTCGGGACGATGTGCCAGACTTGCAAAGATAAATCCGATGATAGATAGAAGCAATAACAGCGGCCCAATGTATGGAGAAAGTCTTCGGATCAGCTTCTGTTTCCGATGGAGTTTCAGAGCGGCTTTGTAATCACGGAGCGTGAGTGTGTATTCGAGTTTCACGGTCTTGCCTCCAGAAAATTGCGGAGAATTTTGAGGCCGGTCGCGCCGGATTTTTCGGGGTGGAACTGGACGCCGAAGACGTTTTCGCGCTCGACGGCGGAGGCGAATGGCTCGATGTACTGCGTGACGGCGGCGGTGTCGGCGGTGACCGGAGCTTTGTAGGAGTGGGTGAAATAAACGTACTCGCCCGGCTCGACGCCGGCGAGCAGTCGCGAGCCGTTGCGGACTTCAAGCGAGTTCCAGCCAACGTGCGGGACTTTTTCCTCGCCTTCCGGGAAGCGGGTGCACTGCTCGGCGAAGTGGCCGAGGCCGGGCCGGGTTGGAGCTTCTGTGGAGCCAGCATAAAGCCACTGCATTCCCACGCAAATGCCGAGGAAGGGCACGCCGCGGGCGACGGCGGAACGAATTGCATGGGTCAGGCCGGTCGAGTCCAGGCGCTCGGTGGCCTGGAAGTGGCCGACGCCGGGGAGGACGATGCGCTCGGCATTTTCAACTAGCGATAGATCGCTGTCGGTGACTTCAACTTCCGCGCCGAGATGGCGCAGGGCCTTGAGGACCGAGGTGAGATTGCCGGCTTTGTAGTCGATGACGGTGACGGGCATTGAGTCCTGGCCGCATTGGGCTGAGGTGAGCTGGAAGTTGAATCCGAAAAGCAACCGCAGGTCCTTCGACTCGCTGCGCTCGCTCAGGATGACAGCAGTTACAGGTTACAAGAGACCTTTTGTCGAAGGCAGCATGTCGCCTAGCTGTTTGTCGCGGGAGCAGGCTACGCGGAGGGCGCGCGCGAAGGCTTTGAAGATGGCCTCGATCTTGTGGTGGTTGGAACGGCCGTACATGGTTTTGACGTGGACGTTGGCGCGGGCGCCGCGGGCAAAGCCCTCGAAGAAGTCGGTGACTAACTCGGTTTGTAAGTCGCCTACCAGACGGGTCCGGACCTTGGTGTCGACGGCGTACGCCGGGCGGCCGCTGAGGTCGACGGCGGCGATGGCGAGGGTCTCGTCCATGGGCATGACGAAGTAGCCGGCGCGGAGGATGCCGCGCTTGTCGCCGAGGGCGCGGTCAAAGGCCTCGCCGAGGGCGATGCCGACGTCTTCGACGGTGTGGTGCTGATCGACATCGAGGTCGCCCTTGCAGTCGAGGTTGAGGTCAAAGGCGCCGTGGCGGGTGAAGAGCTCCAGCATGTGATCGAAGAAGCGGATGCCGGTGGAGACTTTGTAACGGCCCTGGCCTTCAAGGGTGAGTTCGAGGTCGATGCGGGTCTCGGCGGTGTGGCGGACGACGGTGGCGGTGCGTTTGGCGGCTTCGCCCGCAGCTTTTTTTGTACGCTTGACGGTCATTGCGGCTCCTTTCCCGAGCGCAGGGCGGCCGTGGTCCGGTGGAGGGCGGCGATGGCGTGCTGCATCTGCTCGCGGGTGCCGATGGTGATGCGGACCCGGCCGTCGCAGCCGGGATCGCTGGAGCGGTCGCGGACGAGGACTCCGGCGGCGCGCATGAGACGGACGAACTCGGCATGGCGGGGGCCAATGTCGACGAGGACGAAGTTGGCGCGGCTGGGCCAGCGGCGGAGATCGAGGGCGTCGAGGGCGGATTCGAATTCAGAGCGCGCCGCGAGGACTTCGCCGACGTACCAGTCGATGTACTCCGTATCCGCTAGCGCGGGCGGGAGACAGGCGAGAGCGAGCGAGTTGACGCTGTAGGGCGAGAGGACGCGGCGGATCCACTTCATGGTGTCCGCGGGGCCGGCGAGCAGGCCGAGGCGCAGGCCGGCGAGGCCGTAGGCCTTGGAGAACGTGCGCGCGACGACAAGGTTGGGGATGACGCCGACCAGGTCCATCAGCGTTTCGCCGTGGAAGTGGAAGTAGGCCTCGTCGACGAGGAGGATAGCTTGTGGCGTGCGGCGGGCGAGCTCGATCATCTGGGCGCGCGTGGCGACGGTGCCGGAGGGGCTGTTGGGGTTGGCGATGGCAATGA
>Ga0335072_10001514_pt1 | contig 37729 bp, 37 predicted proteins | sample Lox_Sample_21_FD_206725 | JGI IMG/M metagenome (GOLD analysis project Ga0335072, IMG submission 206725) | Soil microbial communities from Loxahatchee National Wildlife Refuge, Florida, United States - Lox_Sample_2.1 | ecosystem: Environmental > Terrestrial > Soil > Wetlands | place: USA... | reverse complement strand
TTAATTGGAGAGCGCAGGGTCTGCAAAACCTTTATGCGTCGGTTCGATTCCGACCCGCGCCTCCAGTCTTTTTATTTCTATTGCTTCAATGGATAGCCCCGGAACCGAGCATAAAAAGCCGCTCGGGAAGAGCGGCTTTTTATCAATGCGTCGGCCTTAGTTGAAGATAGCTCCCACCGAATCGACCACTCGAAGCGAAACCGTGCAGACATTCGAGGGAGTTCCATTTGGCAGCGTCGGAGTGCAGTTGGAGGACCATCCCTCAAAGGTAGCGCTCCCCGTTGGAGCTGCGGTCAACTGTACAGTTGCGTTCAGAGGGAAGGTCCCGACGCAGACAGAACCGGAAGTAAAGCCGGGGCCGCAGTGGATGACCTCAGGACCTATTTGATTGCCGGAGGAGTCAAGCAGGTATCCAGTCACCGTTCCGAGAGAAGCATTTGCTCCAGCCGTATAGATCGTCAGAGTTGAAACTTGAGCTACAGTCCCAGTCTGAGCTTCCGAGAACGTGGCTGCACCCGTCACCAGCGTGCCGTCAGGATTCGTGGCAATCGCAGTGATGGCAGTTGTGCCCGCATTCAACCCCGTGGCGACTCCGGCGGAATTGATTGTTGCTACCGTCGGGTCGCTGGATATCCAGTTGACCTGGCTGGTCACATCGCGCGTTGTTGGAGCGCTGGAATAGGTCCCAAGCGCGATAAACTGCCCCGTTTCATTCACCGAATTAACTGTTTGTGAACTGGGAATAATCGTAAGCGAAAGCAGTGGCTCCGCCGCGCTCGTAACCGATACGTTAAAGGTCGCCGAGCCGGTTACTACGCTGCCGCCAGTGCTCTTCGCACCGGCCGTGATGGTGGCTGTGCCTGAGCTGAGCGCCGTGGCCACGCCGGAACTGTTAATGGTCGCAATACTCGTATCGCTCGAGCTCCACGTAACTTCGTTTGTCAGATCGACCGTGGTCGCCGGGCTGCCTCCATACGATCCGATCGCAATAAACTGCGCGGTCTGATTCAGCGCCGTAATGGTCTGCGAGCCGGGAATGATCGAGACCGACTGCAGGGCCTGCGATACGCTCGCCACCGTGAAGGTCGCCGAGCCGGTTACCATGCTGCCGTCCGCGTTGGAAGCAATGGCGGTAATTGTGGTTGTGCCCTGGCTCAGTGCTGTGGCGAGGCCGGTTCTGCTCACCGTGCCGACTTTCGTATCGCTGGAATTCCAGGTCGACTCGTTTGTCAGGTTTACTGTTACACCGTCCTGATAGGTCCCGATCGCAAGGAACTGCGTGGTCTCATTCAGCGATGTGACCGTCTGCGCGCCTGGGATGATGGTGAGCGAGGTTAAATCCACCGTGCCGGTTCCGCTCGAGGACGAGCCATTCACCGTCAGTTCCGCGCTGGCGGAGATCAGGCCGGGATACCCATTCATGCTTACGGTAATGACGGTGGTGCCCGGGGCTACGGCAGTTGCCACGCCTGACGAACTGATCGTTGCCACTCCGGAATTGCTGGACGCCCAGGTCGCCGAGCTGGATACATTCTGGTTCGACGAGGGGTGCGATCCCTGCGTGTACGTAGCCGTGGCGGTGAACTGCGCGGTGTCGCCGACTGCCAGAGTTTCGGTGTTGGGGCTTATCTGGATACCAGTTACGGAGGCTGTGCTGCACCCGATAATTGGCACAGCCAGACCAATGAAAAGCAATGCCAGCAAGCGGCAACGATCGAACATAAATCTGAATCTCCTCAATTCCTGACCTGCTTATGCAAATCTCCAGGGCGGCAGGCGCAGCCTCTTCTAAGACAGGGTGTGGCAAGCCGATAGCCATTCTTTGGCTGTTTTTTTGGTTGTTTAGAATCTATTGGTTGCATGCCGCTGTGCGCGCGATGATGTCTTCCCGCGTATACGTGCCCATCGGCATGGAAACGCCTGTATACAGGCCGGAACGGCTGTTATTCGGGGCAGCAGCGGTTGCGAAGCGGTTTAAATCGCTGGTGGGCAGGAATTCGACATAGAACTTGGTTGCATGAATAGGTTTGAATCTGGCTTTACATCCGGCCCCGGAACGGTTTCAACAGCGCTTATGCACCCCAGCCAGGCACGCTGCGGGCCATGTCCCACATCATGTTGTCCAGAGCAGCGTTGATCTCGTCCGCGGGCTCGGTGCGGGTATTCGTCAGCCCGGCCCAGCACATTCCGGTGGCAGTGCGGACCATGATGCTTGTCGTTCCCGGCAGACTTCCGCTATGCCACCAGTTTCCCTTGCCGTTATTTCTCACCATCCAGCCACGAGCGTATTTGCCGGGTGAAGACGGCGGATACGCCGGGCTGGGCGTGGTCATAATGCGGATGGTCTCCGGCTTCAGCAGGCTGGGAATGTTCCCGGCTGCGGTAACGTGATCGAGGAACTGGACCAGATTGGATGGCGTGGCCAGCCATCCGCCATGGGAATCCATGCGGGTGACGTTCATCTTGTAGGGGTCTTCGCCGTACTGTCCGTAATACACCACTTCATTCGGCGCGCGCTGCTTCAACGTATTTCCGGCGATGCGCATGTCGCTGATGCCGCACGGCGCCAGAATATTGCTTTGGACATAAGTCTCGTAGGATTGCCCGGTGACCTGCTCGATGACCCGGCCCAGGAGGCAGTACCCGAAATTGGAATAGGCCCAGTGCTCGCCCGGCGGATAGGTAAGCTGCAGGTTTTCCAGTGTCCAGGAGATAAGCTTGGCCTGGTCCCACGACCTGTCGCGAAACATCGGATCGGTCGAGTCGTTGGGCCAGCCTCCGCAGGTGTGCGTGAGCAGGTGATCGACCGTGATGTCGGTGATGTATTGCTTGTAAGGGCTTTTGCCGTACTTCGTTCCCAGAACGCCGGACGCTCCAAAGACCTTGTCATTGAGGTTGAGCTTGCCTTTTTCGATGAGCGTGAAGATCGTCACCGAGGTAATGGGCTTGGTCACGCTGGCAATGCGGAAGAGGTTTGAGGCGGTTGCCAGTTCCGCGTGCTCGCGGTCCGCGGTGCCGTAGGCCTGGTCGAAGACAAACTGGCCGCTTTTCGAGAAGGCCACGGAAAGCGCCGGCACGCTGAACTGTCGCTTGAAAGCGGCGGCAATTCTTCCGATGTCGCCGCGCTCTCTGCCCAGGGGCTGGTAGTTTTGCGGCAGCCAGTCCGCGCGTGCAGAAAGAGCGATGCCCGCTGCTGCCGCGCCGAGCAGATTCCTTATCAGCGAACGTCTGCTTAATGTTTTCCGCATACGCCTGGCGGACTTTCCGAATTTTGATTGGAGCCGTTTCCGATATGGCTCATCTGAAGTGAGAGAAGTTTACCCTGTGCCTCCGCCAGCGAGAGCAATTTCCTGAAACTCATCGCCTGCGCGCGTCTATAATGCGCTCGACTGCCACGGCAGGAGAAACCTATGAAAAACTGCCCCAGGAAATTCTCTCTACTGCTTACTGCCTTCCTCGTGCTGATCCTCGCCAATGCCGCCCTTGCCCAGCAACCCCCCGAAGAACGGCCGCCCGTGAATGTCGCAGGCAAGTGGACCATCTATTCAAAGGACGAGGATGGACGGACGGCCACGAAATATATCGACTTGAAGCAGGACGGCAATACGATCACGGGCCACTTCAAAGGTCCGAACCAATCCGGCGGACTCGAAGGCACCGTAAACGGACGCCATATTATGTTTCGCACCAAGACCCGGCATGTGCTGACCTTCCGGGGCATGGTCGATGGCGACAGCATCCAGGGGAAATTCCACATCCTCGGCAGAGAAGGGACGTGGGAGGCGAGACGCGCCGATTGAAGCCGCCAACGTGGCTTTTCCCGTGAACCGTCGCGCCCTCATTTGAGGAACTGCATGGTAAACGCCGAGTTCACGTCAATGGGCCTCTTCAAGACGTGCAGACCGAGCAACTGGGCGTACATGGTCTGCCAGCGCGCCGCATCGAACTGCCCCACCAGCGCGCCGCTGGCATCGTCGCCGGTCACGAAGTTGCCCTTCTTGAGCGCTGTGTAGCTGTACTGCATCCAGTCCGGGCTGAGCGCCGGATTCAGCCTGAGGATCATGGCATTGGCCGCCGCCGGATCTTTCATGTAGTCGCGCCATCCGCGCACGCTGGCGCGCACAAACTTCGCCACCACGTCGGGATGTGCGTGCAGGAAATCGATCGAGGTATAGAAGACCCGGTAGGGATCGAAACCGGCATCGCTGTTCATCAGCATGCGTGTTGGAACTCCGGCCTTCTGCGCGAAATACGGCTCGGAGGTGACAAATCCCTGCTGGATGTAGTTCGGGTCCTCAAGGAAATTGGCCACGCTGTAAGTCGCCGGGATTTCGTGCACGCGGTCGAGATGGAACTTCCTGACCAGGAACTCCCACCAGGTGGAACCGGGTTTGACTGCCACGGTGCGCCCGTTCAGGTCGGTCCAGGTGTGCACCGGTGAATCGGCCCGCACCAGGATTCCCTGCGGATCGTGCTGCATCGTCGCGCCGACGGCAATGAGCGGCTCATTGGAGTTGGCGATCGACTCCAGTATGTGATCGGACGAGTTCATGCCGAACTGGACCGCTCCGCTGGCAACCAGTGAGTCGCCCGAAATGTAGGGTCCGCCGGGCACAATCTGCACGTCCAGGCCTTCATCTTTGTAAAAGCCCCTGGCCACGGCATCGAAAAACCCACCCTGCTCCGGCTGCGGATACCAGTCTGCCTGCAGCTTCACCGTCGTGAGCCCATTAGACTTCTGTGAAGATCGGCAGCCAACGCTGCCCACCAGCACAAGCAGGGCCGCAGCGAGAAGGGAACGCGCAGTGTTCATGGCAGCAGCGTAGCATTCCTTCGGGGAACAGCCTATGCTGCGAGAGCAGCGCTGATGGCCAGCAGTTCGGCATCCGCGCCCAGCCTGCCGATCAACTGCGGACCACCGCGGCCCGGCAGCGTCACGGCAGGCCGGCCAAGCAGGCTCACGGGAGTGGTATAGCGCAGGATTCTCAACCGGCTGCCGGATTGGTCCTCACCCGCCCGCAGCTCCGCGACCGGGCAGCATGGCATCAGGAGCACGTCGAAGCCATCGAGCCGCTGTTCGCTCTTTTCGCGGAAGCTGTTCAGACGTGTGCGCAGTCTCGCCAGTTCCTCAGGCGGCAGCGAAGCACCCCATCGCAGACGCTCCGCGATCACCGGCTCAAAGCCGTCGCGCGGCTCCGGATGCAACGCCGCTGCCTCGCTGGCCTGCAGTGGAGCGTAAATCTCCATGGCATCCAGCCACATGGCCGTGTCGAACCGCGTAATGCACGCTCCCTGCCGCTCCAGCGCAGCCGCCCAATCTTCGAGAGCGGTGAGCACCTCTGCTTCGCAGTCGTGCAGAAGCGGCCCGACGGCCAGGCCTACGCGAAGCCCCAGCGTGCCTGGCGCAGCCGCCTGTGGGAGGCCGAACAAAGCCGCACCCAGCAGCGGCCCGTCAGCGAGATCGCGATACAGCCATCCGAGCGTGTCGAAGCTCGGCGCAAGGTGGTCACCGCCGCGCCAGAGATCTAGTCCATTGGCAGCACCCATTGTGACAGACGAGCGATACCCCGCCAGTCCGCAGAGCGACGCAGGCATGCGGATCGAACCGCCGGTGTCCGTGCCGATGGCGGCCATCGCAGAGCCTTCCTGCACGCTTGCCGCCGCGCCGCTGGACGATCCGCCAGTCAGCAGCTTCTGGTTGGCAGGCTGAAGGCAATTGCCAAAGTCCAGGTTCTCACCCGTAATGCCATAGGCAAGCTGGTGAAGATGGGTTTTGCCCGTGATGACCGCCCCGGCGCTCCGGAGCCTCGACGCGACAGCCGAATCCAGCGCGGCAGGAGTGCGGGAAGAGCCGAGGAACTTCGACCCCGAGGTGGTGACATACCCCTCCAGGTCGAAACAGTCCTTGAGCGAAACCGGTATTCCGTACAGCAACTGGCGCTCAAGCGCCTCAGAGTTCCGCAGCAGCCGCTCCGCTTCATGCCGTGACCATGCCTCGTCGCGCATGAGATACACATTTCTTCCGGCATTAGAGTTCGCTCGTTTGAGTGCAGCCTCAACCTGCTCGCGCGGGTCCGCGTGGCCGGACCTGTATCGCTGGCGCAGACCGCGAATGGAAGAAGACGCTCCAGAGTCCGATGACATACATGCATTGTATGCAGTCCGAAAGGTAGAAGCGGGCGCGCAGGAAATGTGGGTGAAAAGCCTGCGTCCTGTGCTAAGTTCAACTATGGCAGGTCGCAGCCAAGCCAACCGGCCCGATTTGGCCGCAGGACTCGATCAGAAGCGCATGGCCTCCCTTGCTCGCTGGGCAGCGCGCACGCTGGCCACGTCACGCCCTGTGCCTTTTGCCGCAGAGATTGTCCACAGTACAAACGGCGATCGGCTGATGCGGGCGCTCAACGCCGTGTCTGCACAGAACGACCCCAGCGCCCACGCAGAACTGCGTGCCGTAAGGCTTGCCTGCCGCAAGCTAGGCTCCTATTCATTAAGTGGATACACGCTCTACTCCACCTGCGAGCCATGCCCTATGTGCATGGCTAATGCCTTATGGGCAGGGCTTGACCGCGTTGTGTATGGAGCTACAATCGCCGATGCCCATCGCTTCTGCCGCCAGATTCATATTCCCGCGGCAGAGGTTGCTGAGCGATCCGACATGAGTACAACGGCTGTCATTGGGCCGGTCTGCCGTGAAAATTGTCTCGCGCTCTTTACCCATCCCAAGATGCTGGAAGCTTTTAAGACCTGGAGTACTGCGAAAGAAGTGCTCACTGTCACAAACGTCACGGCAGACTGATTTTCTCGGAGTGCCTTCATTCAGAAAGGAGGTCATCGATTGGAGACGCTTGCTGCAAAGTTGGCCAATTTGCTCGGCGATCCTTCTCGCGTCATCACGCAGCCCTCTGTCGTTGAGCGCCTGTCTCGCGACTTCTATTGGTACTCGCCTGTGCTGCGTCCGCTGCTCGATGACAAACGCGCTGATGTAGCCGTACAACCGATATCGGCTGAAGAAATTTGTGCCGTCCTTCGCTTGTGCTATGAGCTGGACGTTCCTGTTACGGTGCGCGGCGCCGGCACCGGGAACTATGGCCAGGCCGTGCCGCTGTATGGCGGTGTCGTACTCGATCTTGCGCGGATGGACCGGATCGAGGCCATTACCGCCGATGGCGTCGCGGTCTGTGAGCCCGGTGTCCGCCTTGGCGCGCTTGAAGCGGCAGCGCGTGACTCAGGCTGGGAGCTGCGCTGCTATCCCTCCACGGTTGTTAAGGCCACCGTCGGCGGTTTTCTCGGAGGAGGTTCGGGCGGCATCGGTTCGGTAGCGCACGGCGGCCTTCGTGACTTTAACACCGTGCGCGCCTTTGAAGCCGTAACCATGGAATCCGAGCCCAGGATTCTTATGCATGAAGGCGAAGGCGTGCACGGGATTCTTCACGCCTGGGGCACCAACAGCGTAATGACCCGCATCTGGCTGGCGTTGACGCCAGCGGTCGAGTGGGCGCAATGCGCCGTCTGCTTTCCAAGCTTTAACGCGGCCTTTGCTTTCGGGACTGCTGTGGCCACGAACGCTGAGTGGACAAAGCGCCTTGTCACTGCCTTCGAGTGGCCAATTCCATCTTTTTTCTCTCCTGTGCGCAATATCACGCGCGAGGGGGAAACATCGGTCTTCCTGCTCATTGCGAACTCGCAGGCTGCCGAACTCAAAAAAATTGCGGCTGAATCTGGAGGAACGGCGACGTTTTGCGCGCCTTACGCCGGATTGCGCTCATCGCCGCTACTCTCGGACTACACCTGGAATCACACGACGCTATGGGCCATGAAGTCAGATCCTGCATGGACTTATCTTCAATGCGGATTTGATACCGATTCGAGCCGCGCCCGCGAACAGATGGAGATTCTCAAGCAGCGCTTTGGCGGCGATTTTCTGCTCCATATCGAGTGGATGAAGAATGGCGGCGGCGTGGTCTTCGCGGGCGCCATTCCTGTCGTTCGTTTCATCACGCCGGAATACCTGAACGAAATGATTGAGACATGCCGCTCGAACGGCGTCTTTGTCGCGAACCCGCATGTGAACTATGTGGAAGGCGGCGGACGATACCGCGCGGACAATGTGCAGCTCCAGGCGAAGTATCGCTATGACCCAAAGGGTCTGCTTAACCCTGGAAAGATGGCTACGTTCCATCGGACTGATCGCCCCTCGGAAGCCGTGACGGAAGAGAAATCCCTTGCATGAAGACCTCTATCACCGACCATCGAAACTTTGCCTACCTGAACTGGAAACAGGTCGATGCTCTTCCACGCGATCGCACGCTCCTTATTCTGCCGACCGCGGCAATCGAGCAGCACGGCCCGCACCTTCCATTAGCAACCGACACTTTGATCAACAACGAACTACTTGGCCGCGCGCTCGACCTGCTTCCCGCGGAAGCGCCTGTCTACGCGCTGCCTCCGTTGTGTTATGGCAAGAGCAACGAGCACATCGGTTTTCCCGGTACTCTGTCTGTTTCTGCTTCTACATTCATGGCTGTCCTGCGTGATCTGGGCGCGAGCCTGGCTGCTGCTGGCTTCCAGCGCGTTGCGCTTTTCAACACACATGGCGGCAACGCTTCTCTGGTGGACGTAATGGCCCGCGATCTGCGCGCCGAGTTCGGCCTGCGCACGTTTACCATCTTCGGTTCGGCGGGCGCCACGTTTGAAGGGCTCAACCCACAGGAGCGCGCTTACGGCTTCCACGCCGGCGAAGTTGAGACGGCATTCCTTCTCGCCGCTACGCCGGAACTTGTGGATGCGTCAGCTTACACAGTGAACTACATCGCATCGATTGAGCATAAGCCGCTGCTCGCCCCCGAAAACGGCGCCGCGAACTTTGCTTGGCTCACGCGCGATATCGCAGCAAGCGGCGTAATGGGCGATCCTCGTCCTGCCACAGCCGAAAACGGAGAACGTTGGCTTAATGCAGCAGCGAAACGGATCGCAGCCGTTTTGCAAGAGATTCTTGAGTTCCGCGAACCGCACCGCTCGGCTGAGGGTGAAGCCTAAGCGTGAGTGGTTTCCCTGTCAGGCACAATGCGGCAGACGCAGAGTATATCGACTGCGGCGGCGGTGTCATGCTGGAACGCGGTCTTCGCTTTCAGCTTTCGGACGGAATCACACTCGTCTCCGACCACTACTACCCGCCCGGCGGTGGAAAGCAACCTACGCTGCTGATGCGCCAGCCCTATGGGCGCGATATCGCGTCTACAGTTGTCTATGCTCACCCGGCGTGGTTTGCGCGCCATGGCTATAACGTCGTCATCCAGGACGTACGGGGCCGCGGCGATTCGGAAGGCTTCTTTTATCCATTCCGTTCTGAAGGCTCTGACGGCGCGCAGACCATCGCCTGGTTACGCAACCGGCCTGAGGCGAATGGCCGCATAGGAATGTATGGCTTCTCTTATCAGGGCGCGACGCAACTGCTGGCTGCTGCCGAGCAGCCAGAGGGGCTGCAGTGCATCGCGCCCGCGATGACGGCGTGTGATCTCTTCGCCGGGTGGTTTTATCACAATGGCGCGCTGCGGCTTTCGTCCTCGCTGGGCTGGGGTTTGCAGATGCTCAAAGAAGACGCCCGCCGTTTGAGACTGCACGAGGCCAGTGATCGCCTCGAAGCTGCGTGGCTGAATGTGCGGTCGCAGGCGGCGCATCTGCCGTATAGCGATCATCCTGCAATTACCGATGCCAGATTGTCCTCCTATGTCCGCGATTGGTTCACGCATTCCGCCCCTGGCGAGTACTGGTCCGCTATGGATATCAGCCAGCGCGCACACCGCATTCAGGTTCCAGCGCTTCATGTATCAGGCTGGTATGACACCTATCTTGAGGGAGGCATACGAGGGTTCGATCTGCTGCGGCGAAACGCGGGCTCCAAGCATGCACGAGAGCACCAGTATCTGATCGCGGGTCCATGGGTGCACATTCCCTGGAGCGACCGGGCCGGTGAAGGGAACTTTGGGCCAGAGGCGCTTCTTGATACCGACTCGTTTCTGTTGCGCTGGTTCGATCACTGGCTGAAAGACGCCGGCACCTGGTCGGATGAGTCTCGTGTGCGCCACTTCGTTCTCGGCCTGAACAAATGGCAGGAGACCGATGATTGGCAAGGCAACGCTGCGGTAACGCTGTATCTTCACAGCAATGGCCGTGCCGAGTCGCTTAAAGGTGACGGGAAGCTTATTCTCCTTGCGCCCGAACGCACTGAGCGGGCCGATCTCTTCGTTTACGATCCCGAGGTGCCAGTTGCGGCGCCGGGAGGGCCTTTGTCGCTGCCGGGCCTCTTCGACCAGTCTGCGATTGAGGCCGGCAACAACGTGCTCGTCTACACCAGCGAACCAATTTCCGAACCTGCGCACGTTTTCGGAGCACCTTGCGTTGCTTTATATGTGGCCACTTCCGCGCCTTCGGCTGATTTAACTGCCAAACTCGTCCGTGTGCTGCCTTCCGGCCGCGCCGAGTTCATCTCCATAGGAATTGCCCGCTCCTCGTTCCTTTTTGGCGATAAATACCGTGCCGACACGATCCATCTCTGGGAGTTTCATCTCGAACCGACATCCTGCATGTTCTCCCCGGGCGAGAAGCTTCGGCTTGAAATAGCCGGCTGCGCGTTTCCGCTCTACGACCGCAATCCCGGCAGCGATACGCCGCCGCGCGAAATGACTCCCTTCAACTGGAGACGCTCGACTCATATCGTCCACCATAGCGAAGAATATCCATCAGCCTTATATCTCCCAGTGATTGCATGAGCGCTGTTCCCGAGATCCTTTTCCGCGATGTAACCAAGCGCTTCAGCGCTGCCGGCTCGCCCGTGCTTCAAGACATCGACCTGGTCATTGATCGTGGAGAGTTCGTGACCCTGCTTGGTCCCTCGGGCTGTGGGAAGTCAACCATGCTGAAACTCGTCGCGGGACTGGAACCCATCACCTCGGGTCAGATTCAGGTGAATGGTCTGGAACCCCGAAACGCTCGTCAGATGGTCTCCTTCGTCTTTCAAGAGGCAACGCTGCTTCCCTGGCGCACTGTGGAACGCAATGTCGCGCTCGCGCTCGAGCTGGAAGGCCGCTCGCATGAAGATGCTCTTCGCACCACCAGCAGGCTGCTGCAACTGGTGGGGTTGACGGATGTATCTCAGAGCTATCCCCGCGCGCTTTCTGGCGGGCAGAAGATGCGTGTCTCCATCGCCCGCGCGCTTGCCACAAAGCCGCGCCTTCTGCTGATGGACGAGCCATTCGCAGCGCTCGACGAGATGAACCGGGACCGCATGAATGAGGAAATTCTGCGGCTCCGCGAAGCCGGCAACTGGACCGTGCTTTTCGTAACTCACTCGGTTGCAGAAGCCGTCTTTCTCTCGTCGCGCGTTGTGGTCCTATCGCCGCATCCAGGCCGCATTGCTCATACGATTTCGATTGATCTGCCTTACCCGCGCACGGCAGAGCTGCGCGAAACCCGCGAATTCGATGCTCTCGTCAATCAAGCCTCCCGGCTTCTGCGTGAGGCCCACCGGGCATGAAGAAATGGCTTCTTCTCGCCGCCAATGCCGCCGTAGTCTTTGTCGCGCTGCTTTGTGTCTGGCAGGCCGCAGTCTGGGTGCTGCGCATTCCGCCATACATGCTGCCGCCACCGGTGAATGTCGCACGAGCGATCGTCATGCGATTTCCCGATCTATGGGCCTCGTTTTGCATCTCCGCCGAAGCAGCCGCATCAGGTTTGCTGGGCAGCATCGTTGGCGGCCTGCTTGTCGCGCTTGTTTTTGCCCGGCTGCCCTGGCTTCGGCGCATGCTCTTCCCCTATACGATCCTTCTGCAGACAGTCCCCATCGTCGCCATCGCGCCGCTGATTCTGATGTGGGCAGGACAAGGCCTGTTTGCCGTCGCTCTCGTCACGTTCATCATCTGCCTTGCTCCGATCATTGCCAATGCCACTCAAGGCCTCATCAGCGTCGATCCCAACCTGCTGCAGCTTTTTCTGATGCATAACGCCTCGCAAGGGCAGATCCTGCGCAAGCTGCGCCTTCCGCATTCGCTGCCGTACCTCTTCGTCGGCATACGCATTTCGAGCGGCATTGCAGTCATTGGCGCCATCACTGGCGAACTTTTCGCCGGTTCCACGCGCGTTGGCCAGGGCGGCCTTGGCTACTCGATCCTGTATGCCATGTCGCAGTTGCAGACGGATTATCTCTTCGCGCTCGTGATTGCCGCCACTATACTCGGATTTATCTTCTTCTTTACCGCGATGTTTTTCGAGTGGCTGTTTCTGCACAAGTGGCACGAATCGGCGCGATCAGAAGGGAATGAGTACTGACGCCGTTTTCGCAAGATTGATTCCTCAACGCATTCAGGAGCTTCACATCGATGCTTCGTCTGGCAACTTCCGACGGCTGGTGGCTGGTAACGCACACGGATCATGCGCACCTCGCGGGCGAGTTCGCGGCGGCCTGGGGTACTGACTTTTTCGCTGCGCCAGAGCCGCGCGCGCATGTGCTTCGCGGCATTTACAGGCATGATGATGGCTGGCGGGCGCGTGACAACGCGCCTGTCGTTACGCGCGAAGGCAAGCCCGCAGCTTTTTCCAGTGAGCTGGTTGGCAAGTACGCTGCCTTTGAGGAGATCGACCTTGAGGACTATCTCGCGGTCCGTCACAACGCCGTCCTCGCCATGGCTGAGGAAGACGCGTACGCAGCCATACTAATCTCGATGCACACGCACAACCTGCTCTCAGCGCGCGCAGACCACAGTACAATTCGTCCCGAGCAACTGCAACTGCTCGATGATTTCCTGGACGCACAACAGAAGCTGCAGCGGCAGTTGCTGCGGCAGCTGTTGGACACAGATGCAATCCCTCGTGATCGGCTTGAGGATGAGGCGATCACCGAGAACTTCCGCCTGTTGCAGGCAACTGACTATCTTTCGCTTCTAAGCTGCGTTGATTTTGACCGTCCGGCTACCCTGCTGCATCCACTGCGCACGCAGCAAGGGGGCGCACAGCCAATCGAAGTCGAGAGAACGGGCGAGCGAAGCTTCCGGCTGTCGCCCTACCCATACCGTGAGCCGAAGATGCATTTTTCTCTTCACGCGCGCTTTGTTCCCGGCGTACGGTTCACGTCCTCAGCTGAACTTGCCGGCCTTTTGGCGGATGCTCCTATGCAAACGCTTGAAGTGGTTATCTCCAAATAGGGAGCACGTTATTTCGTTGGCAGCGTGGAGACATGCGCCGAGACAATTCTCCAGCCTTCATTGAACCGCACCCACACCTGGCTCTGTCGTCCCCGTATGACCACACGTTCGGATGCATCGCGCTCGAATTCCAATGTCACGCTGCCAAAGTCTTTGCCGAAGGTCACGATTTCCAGCCGTACAGTTCTTCTCGCAAGATTGAGCGGCGGACGGCTCTTGCGGAATGTCTCTATTTCATCTGTCCCATACAGGTTCTCGCCAGCGCCAAACCGAATCGCCAGTGGCGACGGCCAGAACATCTCTGTCAACACCTTCACATCGTTGTTTACCAGCGCCTCTTCGTAGCGCGGATAGAGAGAGCGGAGTTCTGCAACTGTTTCAGGATCATTCACCACCATAGAGATATATCCCCAGAGTGCGACGTGGACACTTCGAAATTCAGAACAATACTTGCGGCGGCAATACGCTCTTCGGGATCGCCGCAGCCACGGTAATCATCGGTTCGTTCACCACCTGGCTCAGCTGCAGCTTCATGGCCACGCTGCATAACAGGTAGGCATGCACGGGCTCCATGCTCCAGCGTTCCGCCAGCAGATCAATCATGCGATCCGTGGCGCTGCGAGCAGCCTCCAGCGCATCCGTTGCCGATTCCACCACGACCCAGCTTCCGCGGTCTTCGTTTTGCCGCACTGGTGGTGATTCCACCAGCGGCCCTCGCAAAGATTGTGCTTTGTGCAACCGGAAGCGCAAAGATACATCTGCCGGACATTCGATGCCGTTGATGCACACCTCCCCGTCGCCCTGCGCCGCATGAGCGTCGCCACAGGAAAACAGCGCATCCGGCTGCTGTACCGGCAGGTACAAAGTTGCGCGGGAGCACAGCTCGCGCACATCCATATTGCCGCCGAATACCCCTGGCGCTCGCGTGCGAAACTCGCCGCGCTCGGCGGGTGCGACTCCCATAATCCCGCAGAAGGGTCGCAGCGGAACCGCGGCCGGGACGAGAGAATGCGTGACGGCGTCAGCGAGATCCCAATGGAAGAGGAATGGCTCCCGAAAGCGTTGCTTAAGAAAGCCGAGCCCTTCGATCACGCTCGACCAGCCCCAGCCCTTGTGCCGTACCTCCAGCACATCCACTTGCAGCACGTCTCCGGGCATTGCGCCCTGCACGGCGACTGGTCCAGTCAGCGCATGAATCTTGCTGCGATCGATCGCGATGAACTCCTGAACCGTCATTCCTGGCCGGACCTGAGAGCCGCTGGAATCCTGACATTCAAAATGCACAACATCGCCAGATTCGATGGCGAGCCGCGGCGGCTGATCGGCGTTCCAGCGCGAATGTGTCGGCTCGGCGCTGAGCACGTGCTGCGCCATCAGGCTGCTATCTCCACAACCATCTGTAATTCGACAAGCGCGTTGCGGGGCAGGCCGCTCACACCAATTGCGGCGCGCACATGCCGCCCAGCTTCGCCGAATACCGCCATCAGCAGGTCGCTCGCCCCATTGATTGCTTTGGGTGAATCGGCGAAACCCGGAACGCTGTTGACGTAGCCGTTCACTGAGATCACCCCTTTTACTTTTGTGAGCGACCCAAGATGCTGTTCGAGCGCTGCAAGCTGCAACAAAGCGCAGCTTCGGGCTCCTGCGTATGCTTCGTCCAAAGTGCGATCAGCCCCGACAGTGCCGCTGATGACTCCGTTGGCGTCCTGAGAGATCACGCCGGCCAGAAATACAAGCGCGCCGGCTATCTTTGCCGCACAGTAATTGCCGCCCGGTATCGGAGGCGGCGGTAGCACTAAACCAATCTGCGCCAGCGCGGCATAAGGATCCATGATGGAGCTACTCTAGCATGCGACGCTTCGTAGAAGGGTATGTATTCAGGCCCTGTGATGCAAGACCGCTTTTAGAAAGAATCCACCTTGCGATCCGCTGCCAGCGCGATAAGATGGAGCATGTTCGGCGCCACAACAGCTGCACGATGGTCGAAAATAATCCTCCTCGCGTCGGTTGCCCTGTTCTTCACGCTTGTCGTCTTCAACAACATCACTGACTTCGAATCCAACTACCAATTTGTTCGTCATGTTTTGTCGATGGACTCGACGTTCCCCGGCAATCACGGCTTGTGGCGCGCATTCCCCTCGCACAATGTGCAACTCGCGTTCTATCTCGGCATCATCGCCTGGGAACTGCTCAATGCCATCCTTTGCTGGACGGCAGCCGTAGCGCTTTTCCGTGTGCGCGACTCGTCTCAAGAGAGCTTCACGCAGGCTAAGGGAACCGGGATTGTCGCCCTTACAGCTGGCCTTTTGCTGTGGATGGTCGCTTTTCTCACGATTGGCGCCGAATGGTTTCTTATGTGGCAATCGAAAATATGGAACGGGCAGGAACCTGCCTTCCGCATGTTTACCATTGAGGCCTTGATTCTCGGCCTGCTCCTCCTGCCTGAACCAGCGGTTGAGAGTCAGTCTTCGCGCTAAAAGTCCCACGCACGATCCGGCATGATTGAGTGGCATCGCTGCCTGATTCCTATCCAGACCTCTCAAATTTGACAAGAACTAGACGGCTGCTTGACGACAGATATCTCCCGTACTTCGTAGTGTGATCTGGGTAGGGAGGAAACACCATGCGACCGATGACAAAGATGTTGGTTTTTGCAGCAGCCCTGACAAGCTCCAGCGCCGCTTTCGCGCTGAACAAGGTGACGGTCAACGTTCCCTTCAACTTTGAATCTCATGGCAAGACATACATCGCTGGCAAATATGATGTGAATCTCGATGCCAGCGAGAATGTCATAACGATGACCAGCCGTACTCACCCGGAAGAGTCGGTGATGTGGTCAGCGTCCCCTGCAGACTTTGGTCCCGATACGCCGGTCCTAGCCATCAAATTCGACGATGCGACCGACGGCACGCACGAACTGCGCAGTATTCGTATAGCGTCGCGGACCACACCGGTACTGGACGTACGTGAAAGACACGCCGCGCAACGCGAAGTGTCCATCACGGGCGGCCGGTAGTAGCAACCACCCCTTCCAGGAAGAGCCTGTATCTTCATGCTCCGATACAGGCTCTATTTTTTTGTTAAAAATCCGCACTGCCTGGGCACAGGCATAAACCGCTAATAGCGTGATTCCCCTCTATTTTTTATCTTGCATAAAGACTATCTTCCGGCGATAACCCCTTTCTTGTTGTAAAACGTTTGATGGAAGGGGATACACGTGAATCAAGTAACAAGGCGCGCATTCTTAAAAGCGGGTGCAGTGACTGCGGCTGCATGGGGTTTGAGCCAACACAAATTAGCGGCAGATCCGCTGGGCCTGCCAGTGGGGTTGCAACTCTACAGCGTTCGTAAGCTGCTGCCCAACGATTACGCAGGGACGCTAAAGCAACTGGCCGCGATCGGATATCGCGAGGTTGAGGCCGCCGGCTTTTTTGGACACAGCGCAGACGAGGTAAAAGCTGCAATGGCTAACGCGGGACTGCGCTGCGTGAGCGCCCATTATCCAATGACCGAACTGCAAAAGGATCTCGACGGAACCCTGAACTATGCAAAGGCGCTGGGCCTTTCGTATGTGATTTGTTCCACGCCATCGGTGGCTGATCCGGCGAAATTGGCAAGTTATCCCGGAGGCGCAGGCAAATATTTCCGCGACGGAATGTCAGTCGATGACTGGCGCTGGAACGCTGAGCAATTTAATCAGTTTGGCCAGAAGTTCAAAGCGGAAGGCATTCGGTTCGGTTATCACAATCACACCACGGAGTTTCGCGACCTGGGCGGTGGCCAGAATGGGTTCGATGTGCTGCTAAAAGACACCGATCCGGCTTATGTGACGCTGGAAATGGATTGCGGGTGGGTCGTCGCAGCAGGAAAAAATCCAGTCGAATACCTGAAGAAGTATCCGAAGCGGATTTCCATGCTGCACATCAAGGACCTGAAACCCGCCGTCAACCCTAAGTGGCCTGGCGATCGAATTTCGACCATCCTGGGGAAAGGCACAATCGATTACAAGCCTATTTTTGCCGCGGCGAAAATAGCCAGGATCAAACACTACTTTGTGGAACAGGAAGAATTCGACGGCGATCCGATGCAGGAACTGACGGCCGACTATCAGTATCTGCACGCAATGAGATAGGACTAGCCAAGTGAGTTCCTGGCTTTCATGTTAGAAAGCCAGGAAAATTCCTAGACGAGTTCGTAACCGGCGAAGAAATAGCCGATCTCAAACGTTGCCGTGTCGTCACCGTCAGAGCCGTGAATGGCATTCTCTTCAATCGATCCAGCAAACTTCTTGCGGATCGTGCCCTCTTCGGCGTTAGCTGGATTGGTTGCGCCCATCAGTTTGCGAAGATCGGCAATAGCGTTTTCCTTTTCAAGAACCAGCGGAAAGATGGGCCCTGAGGACATGAAGTCTGTAAGGGAGCCAAAGAACGGACGCTCCTTGTGCACGTGGTAAAACCCTTCGGCCTGGGTCTTGGAAATGGAGGCCTTCTTAATGGCGATAATTTTGAAGCCGGCCTTTTCAATCTCGGCGAGAATGGCTCCGGTGTAGCCCTTGCGGACTGCGTCTGGCTTGATGATGCTGAAGGTGCGTTGTGACACCTGGTCTGTTCTCCTTGCGAATATTTCTTACTCCAGTGTAAAGCAGGGAGGCACACGACGCAGGTCCCGCTGAGCAGGCGCCATGATCGTGAAGCTTACTCAGGTGAGATAGCTCTGAGAGTCGCGAGGTCTTCAGGCGTGTCGATGTCAACGGTTCCTTCTGGAAAGTCCACCATGGTCGCCTGCTTCTGATACTGCTGAATCAGAGCACGCGCGCCCTGGTCTCCTTCTATTTGCAAAAGCTCAGGATAAAACTGCTTATCGAAGATTGCCGGCACGCCGAATCTGCCTGCATAGCTCGATGCGGTGATTCGAGAATCTCTTTCTTTGCTCCCTTGAATGAGCCTTGAGAGAAATACAGCAGAAAGCTTTGCCTGGTCGCACAAAAGAAGCAGGGCTTTTTGAGGCAGCGGGTTTTCTTTCATGACCGCGCTCATCCCGCAACGGAGCGATGAACCCATGCCTGATTGCCAATCCGGATTGAAGACAATCTTCACTCCGGAATTATCAAGCTCCTGCTGCATGCGCTCCGCATCAAACCCAAGAACTACAAAAGTAGGCGCGCAACCGGCTTCTGTGGCAAGCCGCACTACACGATGGAGAAGACTTTCGCTATTCACCCGAAGCAGTTGTTTCGGCTGGCCTAGCCTTGTAGATGCGCCCGCAGCGAGCACGACAGCAGCGCAGCTTGCTCCGGAGTCGGGATCAGACATAGTAGAGCTTTGAATGGATGTGCTTGCGCGGCTGCTTCTTCAGAGACATGCCTTCACGTCCATTCAGCACCGCAACGATTTCCGTCACGATCGAAAGAGCAATGCTCTCCGGCGTGTGCGCGCCGATATCAAAACCGACGGGTGCATGCAAGAGAGACATGCACTCTTCTGCTGACATATCAATCTGCGAGGCGATTTCCCCAACCAGACGTTCGGTACGTTGGCGGGGACCTAACACGCCAATATATCTTGGCCTACGAGGAACCAATTCTCTTAATAGTATGCGGTCTTGATCGTAACTATGCGTCAGCAGAACAAAGGTATCCTCAGGATTGATAGTTTGGCCGCTGCGATGCAAAGCGTCTTCATAATTGAGTGTAATAAGGCGATCGGCCTGCGGGAAGCGGTCGGCACGCACCAGGTGCGAGCGGCCATCGGCGACGGTAACGTGCCAGCCAAGCCCTTTCGCAAAATCCGCGAGCGGCTTCGCATCGTCTCCTGCTCCGAAAATCGTCAACGCGGGGCACGGAGCTACGTATTCGACGAAAAGCTGGCTGGCGTCATGCATCGCGTAAAAAGAATGCTTTTCATGAACCGCCCGCTGAGCCAGATCTTTTAATTCCTGGCGGAAGTCCGCGCTGTCATCCGTCGAGAACAGCGCGTCACCATTTGCCTGCTGTACCAGAAGAGTAGCTGCACTATCTGTATCAGTAATCATTACACATGGAACTCGTGCGGTTAACGTAGATTCCAGTGCATTCATCACTACGCGGACTGCGGCGCCCCTCTGCAAGGATACATATACCGTTCCTCCGCAGCCGAGTCCGTAAGGCATAGGAGAGTCGTCGTCAAAGAAGCTGCTGTAGCGTTGAACTGTTGGTCCTTTCTCGGTGAGCCACCAGGTCTTCTTCGCCACTTCGGCTTCCAGGCATCCTCCGCTGATTGTTCCGGCGCGCTGACCGCTACGAGTGAGCAGCATGCGTGCTCCTGGCTTGCGATAAGACGAGCCTTCGATACGCACGACAGTCGCAAGACAAACTTCTTCTTCCCTAGCTTGCGCGGCACGCCATAGCTCTACGATTTGTTGCAACTCCGACATGATTACGCCAATAAATCTTCAATTCGAATTGGTAAGTTACGAACGCGCACACCGGTTGCATGATAAACAGCCATGGCGAGCGCCGACGCAACTCCTGTGAGGCCTATCTCCCCAACTCCTCGTGCTCCATATTCATTCAGGTTCAGGTCCGGATACTCCACGAAGATGCAATCCATTTCCGGAATATCAGCATTTGTGGAGACCATGTAATCGGCAAAATTGTTGTTGAGCGGTTTACCGTTGCGCCGATCATAGATCGTCTCTTCAAAAAGCCCCATGCCAATGCCCATGACCACGCCACCAAGTATTTGGTTGCGCGCGGTTTTCCGATTGATGATGCGTCCGGCATCCATGACAGTCAACCAGCGGGAAACACGCAATCGAGCAATCCCCGGGTCCCATGTAATCTCGCAGAATTGCGCGCCAAAGGTGTGGCTGGAGAGTTTTCTTGAACTTTCATCGGGAGCCGTTCTCGCCTGGCCGTCGATACCGGCCAGCTGCCGCATTTTAAGAAATTCTTCAAATGGCACGCCGCTCTCCGGAGACTTGTCCTGGGCATGTATACGGCCCCTCGTCATCGCCAGCGTCTTTACGTCAGCATTGAAGAACGGTGATCTCTCCGTTCGCACCGCGACTTCCATGAGTGTGTCCACAGCTGTCAGTGTTGCTTTTGCGATCGCCGGCAGCACAGATGCATTGCCCGTTGAACCTCCTGACATGGGACCAGGAGGAAGTGAGCTGTCACCCAGAACTACGTCAACCTTTTCGACGGGAATCCCTGTTTTCTCGGAGACGACTTGCGCAAAGACAGTGTAGGTACCGGTGCCAATGTCCTGCGTGGCGCTGGACGCGCGCGCAGTGCCATCTGCATTGAGGCGGACGCGCACTTCCGCCGGTGCGCGGCCCGCGGGCCAGGTGCAGGTTGCCATGCCCCAGCCGAGAACCAGACTGCCGTCACGCATGGAACCTACTTTGGGATTACGCTTGCTCCAGCCAAAACGCTCGGCTCCCTTTTGATACGCCTCGCGCAGGTGTTTGCTTGAGAAAGCTTTGTTACTGCTCTCGTCAACTTCGGCATAGTTGCGCAGGCGCAATTCCAGCGGATCGAGATTGAGCTTGATGGCAAGCTCGTCCATAGCGGATTCGATGGCGAACAGGCCCGGCGTTGTGCCAGGACCGCGCATCGGTGTAGGCGTACCAATATTGAGATGGACGAGATGCTGCTGCGCAGTCACGTTTGGACAGCTATAAAGCAAAGGAGTCGGCTCGGTGCAGTTTTCGGCATAGTCGTCGATGATCGAACTTGGCGTAACAACGTCGTGCTGCAGAGAAACCAGCTTGCCGTCCTGAGTTGCGCCGATGCGGATGCGTTGCTGCGAATGCGGCCGATGTCCAACCGTGGTGAACATTAAAGTCCGGGGAACCGAGACTTTGACTGGCCGCTTGATTCTGCGCGCCGCCATGGCTGCAAGCAAAGAATGAGGCCATGGAAACAGCTTGCCGCCGAAGCCCGACCCGCAGAACGGCGATATGACGTGCACGTCCTCAAGTGGAATGCCGATCATCTCCGACATCACGTGCTGATGGTTGACCACCCCCTGCGTTGTTTCATACAACGTGACCCTATCGCCATTCCACACGGCGATCGTGCCGTGCATTTCCATGGGATTGTGCGTCTCGGTCGGAGTCGTGTATGTTGCGTCGAGCTGTACGGGGGCGGTTGTGAAAGCGCTCTCAGCATTGCCACGCGCATAGTGCCGCATGGGTGGTCCTGCAGGCGCCGGCACATCGCTGATGCTAACTGCCGGCTTTGCCTCAGCGTATTCAATTTTCACTTGCGCGGCGGCATCCTGCGCCTGCTCAAAAGTATTTGCAACTACCAGAGCTACAAATTGCCCGTAATAATAAACAGTGTCGTCATCCAATGGCGGGCGGCTCTCGCCAGCCCTGCTGTCGCGTTCAAAAGCATTTGCCGGCCGAAAAAGAGGATCGGCATTGCCGTGGTGGAGAATGGTGATGACGCCCGGCATCCTTGCAGCGATTGATGTATCGATGCGCGTGATTTCCCCATTCGCAATCGTACTCGGGACGCCGACGCCATAAGCGATGCCATCCATCGGGTGGTCGACAGCATAACGGGCGGTGCCGGTAACTTTGAGCTTGCCGTCGATTCGCGATACCGCTGCTCCTATGACTGATGCGCTCATCGTTTCGGATACCTTTCAGGCTGTTTGTGTTGTCACTTGCAAGGCGCGCACGATAGCACGCTTGGCTAATTCCACCTTGAATGCGTTGTCGTGCAGGGGCTTTGCCGGTTTCAGCGCGGCTTCTGCCGCGGCCCGAAATGTTTTTTCGCTTGCTTCGCGGCCTTGCAATACCTGCTCAGCCTCTTTGGACCGCCAGGGCTTTGTGCCGACGCCGCCCAAGGCTATGCGGACGTGTTGAATCCTGCCGCTGGAAACTTGTACAACAACCGCCGCGGATGCCAGCGCAAATTCGTACGAAGCGCGGTCGCGCAGTTTCAAATAGTGCGACTGTACACCCCGGGGCAATGTTGGAAGAGTGACGTAAGTGATCAGCTCTCCCGGTTGCAGCACATTTTCCTTATCGGGAGTCGTGCCGGGGACAAGGTAGAAATCGTTGAGGGCGATGCTGCGCTCGCCCTTGGGGCCGCGCGTCTGGACGGTGGCTTCCAGGGCCATCATGGCAACCGCCATATCGGACGGATGCGTGGCGATGCAGTGCTCGCTCGTGCCCAGGATGGCGTGGATGCGATTGAAGCCGTCGATGGCCGAGCAGCCCGACCCAGGTTCGCGCTTGTTACACTTGTAGTTTGTGTCGCGAAAATAATAGCAGCGGGTTCGCTGCAGCAGGTTGCCTCCCGTAGTCGCCATATTCCGCAACTGCGGCGACGCACCGGAAAGCAGCGCCTCTGAGAGTACGGGATAGCGTTGTTTCACATCTGCGTTCCACGCCAGATCGCTATTGCGCACCAGAGCGCCAATCTTCAGACCGCCATCGGACGCTGGTTCTATGCGGTCGAGCGGTAGCCCGTTGATATCTACCAACGCGGCAGGCGTCTCCACATTGAGCTTCATCAAATCCACAAGCGTGGTGCCGCCGGCAATGAACTTGCTGCTCGGGCGGCCGATCGCGTCGACAGCAATGTCAATGGATTTCGCCTGGCTGTAGCGGAAGACCTGCATAGATCCGTCTCCTTTTGTTCTAGGCCGAGTTCCGGGCCTGCTGCACAGCGGCAACAATGTTGTCGTAAGCGCCGCAGCGGCAGATATTTCCGGCCATCGCTTCGCGGACATCCGCATCTTCTTTGCCGATCGGCTCCTTGAGCAAAGCCGAGGCAGACATAATCTGGCCGGGGGTGCAGTAGCCGCACTGGAAGCCGTCGTGCTCGATAAACGCTGCCTGCACAGGATGCAACTCGCCGTCGTGCGCCAGTCCTTCAATGGTCGTAATCTCGTCGCTTTGGTGCATGACGGCAAAACTGAGGCACGAATTCACGCGACGGCCATTGACATGCACCGTACAGGCTCCGCACTGGCCGTGGTCGCAGCCCTTTTTCGTGCCCGGGAGCTGAAGGTTTTCGCGCAAGGCATCGAGCAGCGTGACTCGAGGTTCCACCGTCAATTGATGCATCTGGCCGTTGATCTTGAGGGTTATGGGGACAGCCCCCGGCACAGCAGGCCTGTCTGCCGCTTCAGCCGTAACCTGCGCGCTCGCCGCCGCATGTGCAAGAGGCGCAGTCGTAGCGGCCAGACTGGCCGCGCCCAGCTGCGTGAGAAATGAGCGCCGGGAGAATCTGCCGAAGAGCGGCTGCGCATTCGATGCATCAGCAGAACTCTTATCTTCACCATGATCGAGAACTTCTGTCTCACGCGATTTCGGCATTGCCTGATGTCCTTGTGTTGCCGTGCTGTGATTGCGAAAAAGGAGGTCTGACCTCTTTTTAGACGAGCGAAAAAACAACTTAGATGCAATCAAATTAGCACGCCACTAAAGCGCCCGTAAGCAGAGGCTATTTGCGGATTTTGCACCCAGATTTTCCCGGTATCAGAAAACGCCGTTTATAGTAGGTTAATAACGAATTTATTTGGCTTAAAACGTATACAGCGCTGGGGAGAATCTTCGATGAAGTTCAAAAGCGTATCGGCTTTTCTTGTTTTTATCGCCGCCGCGTCGGGCGGAATTGCTTCCACCGCACATGCTCAGCAGTCGTTTATCGATCAATGGCAGAGCCGGGTGAACCGCACGCAGGCAGAGCAACCGCACTGGGTCACCCCTTTGGTGACGGTGACCCCCCGGCTGGAGCAGGAGTTCCGCACCGACTTTACCCGTCAGATCACTCCAACCCATACGGATACATGGAACTATGGAAATGGCAAAGGCCTGGAACTGATTCCGGCTCGGCGGATTGAGCTGATCTTTAATGTGCCGCCCTACATCCAGCACAACACGAGCACCGGAAAGGACGGCTTTGGAGATACTACATTTCTGCTCAAGTACCGCTTTTATGCGAGCAATGAGGAGAAGAACAACGCGATCATCACCGCGTTTCTTGGCGGAAGCATTCCGACCGGAAGCTATAGCAACGGCAGCACGGACGCGTCGGTAACGCCGACCCTCGCAGGCGGCAAAGGTTTCGGCCAGTTCGATGTGCAATCCACGCTCGGCGCGACGCTGCCGGTGGCCAACACCAACAAATTAGGCCGCCCCATTGCGTGGAATACTACACTGCAGTGGCGAGCCGATCCGCATTGGTGGCCGGAAGTTGAGTTCAACTCAACCTTCTATAAAGGCGGTCCAAACGACGGAAAAACGCAGAACTTTGTTACTCCTGGAATCGTGGCACGCTTTCGGCTGCATCACCGTATTGGAGTGACGCTCGGGGCTGGAATACAGACTGCAACGTCTCAGTTCCACACCTATAATCACGGCCTGGTCTTTACCGGGCGCATGCCATTCTAACGGCACCTGCTCATTCGTGAATGACGGCCTTCACCAGATTCCGCGGACTGTCCACATCGATGCCGCGAAGGATAGCGGTGAAATAGGCCAGCAGTTGCAACGGGACAACCTCGAGGATCGTGAGGAGATATTCGCTGGCATTCGGGATGGGCACGGTGAAATGCGCGACTTTCGGCACCTCGGCGTCGCCTTCCGATGCCAGCGCGACGATCTCCGCGCCCTGCGCCTGCATCTCTCGCATGAGCTGTAATGTCTTTTCATAGCGTAGGATCGAGTCAGGATCGTTTCGATCCTGCGTGGCAATCATCACCAGCGGCGCGTCCTTGCTGACCAGCGCATTAGGGCCATGTTTCAGCTCGCCCGCCGGATAGCCCTCGGCCTGCACATACGCCGACTCCTTAAGCTTGAGCGCGCCTTCACGCGCAATGGCGTAGTGAATGCCGCGTCCCAGATAGAGAAAGCCGCGGGCATTGTGGGTGTGTTCAGCAACCGTATGCAGTTGTTTCTCCCATGGATCAAGGGAGCACTCCAGCAGACCAGGCAACTTTTCCAGCTGATCAATGAGGCTAGAGACGGAATGGGCCGTCATTCTGCCGCGCAGACGCGCCATGGAAAGCGTCAGCAGGTACAACACGGCCAGTTGCGTGGTGAAGCTCTTGGTCGCTGGAATCGCCTTTTCTTTGCCGGCAAATGTCGGCAGGGAAGCGTCTGCCTCGCGCGCCATCGTTGAGCCGGCGTTGTTCGTGATGGCAACCGTGGCGAGACCGCGCGACTTGCCTTCGTGCAGGGCGGCCAGCGTATCCGCCGTTTCGCCTGATTGCGAGATGACAATGACGCCGGGGTCCTGCAGCGTATGTGTGGACCGGTAGCAATACTCGCTCGCGTACTCAACGTCGACGGTAAGGCCGGCGAGGTCTTCGAGCATGATTTCGCCGGCGAGCCCCGCGTGGCGGCTCGACCCGCTGGCGGCAATCACCACCCGCTGGTGGCCGCGCAGCGCTTCGGCAACAGCGGCGAAGGCTTCCGGGTTGAGTGAGCCGTCCTTTACATAGTTGCGGATCGTGGCGGCGAGAGCTTCCGGCTGCTCATAAATCTCACGCAGCATGGCGTGGGGAAAATTGCGCGTCTCGAGCGATTGCGGCATGACCGTTCTGAGTCCTCGTGCGGAATATGTTGTCCTAATTCTCTCGCATCAAAACCTGTATGTACAACTAGAGAGGTTTGGGTGAGAAATAAAAAGGGCCACGGAACAGGTCCGCACCATCCCCGAAGGAGACACAATCATTACTTTCATGACTTGCCTTGGTAGGGACGATCGATGTCTTGGACAGGTTTTCAGATTTCACGTAGTGTATAGACAACTGTACTGGCGAGCAAGGGAAAGTTAAGATCAGAAAAACTATGGGCGGCATAGGCCAGCCATAACAGCAGCCTGTCTCCGGATGCAGCTATATCGAGTAGTTTGTGGGCCTTGTAAAGAAATCTAAGCAGCGGAATTCATTCTGCGAATTAGCTGTCAATGCTTGCTATGAACGTGGCTGTAATCGCCTGCGGCTGTGTGATGGCGGCTCCGACGACCACGGCGAAAGCGCCGAGATCGAAGGCACGGCGGACTTCCTGTGGCTGGCGGACGTGTCCTTCGACAATAACGGGAAGCCGCAGAGATCTGACCAGTTGTTCTATCAGAGTCCAGCTAATCGAGCGCTGGCCAGCCGTTGCGGGAGTATATCCAAACATGGTGGTGGCTATGGCGTCTGCTCCAGCCTGCTCGGCGGCACGGGCTTCATCAAGCGTGGCAATATCGGCCAACACGGGTCTGCGGAGTTCCTGCCGGATGCGTGAGAGTAATTGCGGCCACCGTTCTGAAGACGCTGGCCGCCGGGCGCTGCAGTCCATGCCGATGATGTCCGCGCCCGCGTCGGAAATCGCCTGCGCGGAGGCGAAATCCGGCGTGATGTTCGGCTCTCCATTTTCATACCGCTTGAGAATGCCGATGATGGGCAGAGTCGTGTCCTTGCGAAAAGCGGCAATGCAATCTGCCCCATTTGCCCGCAGACCCCCGGCTCCTCCGCGCACCACGGAAAGCGCGATCCGGCGCAGCGTGTCCACGTCGTCGAGTGGGTCGCCGGGAGGCGCCTGGCAGGAGACAATCAGTTTGCTTTTTAAGCTGGCCGGAAATATCGCTGATGTTGTCATATATATAGCTGCTTATATAGCTGCTGAGTTTCAGCGTGTGAAACGATTAAGACCGTCGGGCCAAGCGCGCGACGGAGTCGTTCGTAACACGGATTTTAATATCGCAGCCGGATGGGGAATCTAAGCTATCTGCAATACGAGGAGTGAAGGTGCCGAAAAGCCGTACGAGCAATGAGCCAGAGTTCCATCCATTGGACAAGAACGGATTTATTCCCCTGTATTTTCAGATTCAGCGGGCCCTGATGGAAAAAATCCAGTCCGGAGAACTCTCGGAAGGCGATCCTCTGGCTTCGGAAGAAGAATTGTCCCGCCATTTTCAGGTAAGCCGCATGACAGCCCGGCAGGCGCTGCATGGCTTGAAGACCAGTGGCTATGCCTTCAGCGAAAAAGGCCGCGGAACATTTGTTACCCGTCCCAAGCTCGAAAAAAACATTATGCACCTGCAGGGCTTTACCGAGGAGATGCGGCAGCGCGGCATGAAGCCAAGTTCGAAGTTGCTTGAGCAGGCGGTGTTAGAGCCCGGTGAGGATCTGATGCAGCGACTGAAGCTCGATTCCAAGGATAAAGTGCTGCATTTGCGCCGTCTTCGCCTGGCTGACGGCATTCCAATGGCGATTGAGGAGTCCCATATTCCCCTAAAGCAGTTTCCCGGCCTCGACCGGATCGATTTTGCCCGGCATTCACTCTATCAGATGCTGCGCGAACGGTATGGCGTGCGCGTGGGGTATGCGGATGAAGTCATTGAGGCGCTTCCGGCGACCAAGGAAGAGTCGGAACTGCTGACCATTCCGCGAAAGGCCAGCGTGCTCTCGATTACCCGAATCATCATGACAACGCAGGAGACGCCTGTTGAGGCGGCCTGCTCGCGCTACCGGGGCGACCGTTATCGCGCCTCGATTCGCGTTCCGATGACTGCCATCGAATAAGCTGTATTCCAGATGAAGATCTGGGACACGATCGTGGTGGGGGCCGGACCGGCGGGTTGCGCCTGTGCCTACGATCTGGCTGCAGCCGGCAAGTCGGTCGTATTGCTGGACAAGGCAGAATTTCCGCGCATGAAAGCGTGCGCCGGCGGTCTGACGATGAAGACCGTGCGCGCTCTGCGCTATTCCATTGACCCCGTCGTACGGCAGCGCATCGATTGCATCGTGCTCGAAGAGAAAAACTCCTCGCGCGTTTCTGTACACAGCAGGAAATCAATTTGCGTCATGACAGTCCGTGCTGAGTTGGATGTCTACTGTCTGGCAAAGACGATCGCGGCTGGGGCAGTGTTTCAACGCATTGGCAGGATAGAAAATATCCGGGAAGAGGAAGATGGGGTCACTGTCACCATGCAACAGGAGGTGATGCGCGGACGGTATCTGGTGGGCGCCGATGGAGCCCACAGCCAGGTGCGCAGCATGACGGACGATTCCGGATGGTTTCGCAAAGCCTTTGCCATCGAGGCAAATCTGCCGCGTAATGCAGATGAAGAGGACCTCGTCTTCGACTTTGCTCCGGTGACGTCCGGCTACGGATGGGTTTTCCCGAAATGCGACCATGTAAATATTGGCCTCTACACCCTGGACCCGAACGAAAAGCTCAACCGCGGCCGCTTGTCTGCCTATATCGCAACCCGCTTTGGAAATGGCGCGGCATCAGAAAAGTTCGTTGGACAATATGCCGGATTTGGTGCCGCGCAACACCGGACCAGGCACAAGCGAATCTTCCTGGCCGGAGATGCAGGCGGCTTCGTCGATCCACTGAGCGGGGAGGGAATTTACGGCGCGGTGATCAGCGGCCAGGCAGCTGCATCCAGCATTTGCGCCGCGCTCGACAAAAAAGTAACTGCAAAAGAGACATTCCTCGACTTGACGGAGAAACTCCGCCAAAACCTGCATCTTGCCGAACATGCTGCGGCCTCGTTCTATGCCAACCCGCAACGCGGTTTTCGCGCGATGAAAACTCCGCTGCTGCGTGGCGCGATTATCAAAAACTATGCTGACGGACTCGATCTGGCCGGGTTCATTCAAAAAACTCGGCGGATACTCTCCAGAACATAACAGCACATCGAGAGTAGAAAATTTTCTACCCCTCCTTAGAGGGGACCCACAATCGCGCCACAACTGCTAACATAGGGTCATCGATTTAATCTGCTGTTGCGAATCACTGTAGCGGCCCAGTTTCATTTTCAACTCGCAGCTGTGCGCATTTGAAAAAAACTCTGCGTCCTGTGCTAGAATCTCGCTTCTGGTGCATCCGAAAGATTCAGCTTAGTCTTTTCGCTCTGTTTCCTCATTGCCGCCCGGCGCGGCGAAGGAAGTCTGGAATCGATGCTCGCAAAGTGCCGTAACTACGTTTTGTTATTCGCAAAGAGCTGGTGTCTGCTGCCGGCGCTTTGCGCCTGGCAATCAGCCTTCGCAGACGGTCCGCAATCGACGCCCAGCATCTTTGCTCCCACATCTACGCCGGCGCATGAGATCTACGATCTATCTTTGTTTGTGCTGACCATCACGGGCGCGATTTTCGTGACGGTTGCCGGATTGCTCGCGTTCGTGATCTTTCGCTACCGGCAGCGGGGTGAGGATGACACCACCGAGCCTGCGCAGATTTACGGGTCGACTCAGGTAGAACTGGCATGGACGGTCATTCCTGTGCTGATTGTCGTCGTGCTCTTCCTGACAACGGCCCGCATGATCTTCGCGATTCAGGATGCGCCCGAGCCCAAGGCTGCAGTGAATGTGACTGTGGTGGCCCACCAGTTCTGGTGGGAGTTCAATTATCCGAAGCTGGGCATTCACGCCGTCAATGAACTGCATGTGCCATTGAGCAATCCCACGTCGCCGACACCGACCTTTCTCACGCTGCTTTCTGCCGACGTGATCCACAGCTTCTGGGTGCCGCAGTTGGCCGGCAAGACAGATGTGGTCCCCAATAAGATCAATCAAGTGTGGATTGACCCGCACTATACGGGCATGTATGTGGGCCAGTGCGCGCAGTTCTGCGGCGTGCAGCACGCAAAGATGCTGTTGCGTGTCTACGTCGATACGCCGGAGCAGTTCGCCGCATGGGTGAAGAACCAGCAGCAGCCTGCCGTACAGGATGAAAGCGTGGCAGCTGGACGGCATGTTTTCGAGACTCAGGCCTGCATGAACTGCCACACCATCGCCGGAACCGCGGCAACGGGCCGCTTTGGACCGGACCTGACGCACCTGATGAGCCGCGATACCCTGGCATCCGGCGCGATGGCGAACACCAGAGAGAACCTGCGTGAGTGGATCAGAAATCCGGACACGTTTAAGGAAGGTTCTTTGATGCCCGCGATGCAGTTAAACGACCAGCAACTCGATCAGGTGACGGCGTACCTGGCGACCCTTAAGTAGGAGCGCAACGGATTATGGCAGATTCAACTTATCCGATTCCCGGGTCATTGGAGACGACTCCCCGGCGCTGGTCGCAGGCCGACATTCTGGAGTGGCTGAACAGCTGGGTGACCACGGTCGATCACAAAAAACTCGGCATCCTCTACATGCTCTACTCGATTTTCTTTCTGCTCGTCGGCGGAGCAGAGGCGATTGCCATCCGCATCCAGCTGATTCAGCCGAACATGCATTTCCTCTCGCCGCAGGTCTTCAACCGCATTTTCACCATGCACGGAACCACCATGGTGTTTCTGGTGGGCATGACTTACATCTTCGGATTCGCGAATTACCTGATTCCGCTTATGATCGGCGCGCGTGACATGGCCTTTCCACGGCTGAATGCGTTGAGCTTCTGGCTGACTTTTTTCGGCGGCCTGCTGCTCTATTACAGTTTTATCGGCGGCAGCGGACTGTATGGAGCGGGCAATGCTCCGGATGCGATGTGGTGGGCCTATGCGCCGCTCACCGAGCGTGCCTTCTCGCCCGGTCATGCTCCTGATTACTGGGCGCTCTCGTTGATTGTCACCGGCTTCGGCACCATTGGGGCCTCTGTCAACGTGATCGCGACCGCACTGTGCATGCGTTGCAAGGGCATGACGCTGATGCGGCTGCCGCTGCTTGTCTGGCTGAATGTGGTGACATCCGGCCTGGCGCTCATTACGATTACGCCCCTGACCGCGGCGCAGGTCATGCTTTTGATCGACCGCTACCTGGGAGGACATTTCTTCGATACGCAGGCTGGCGGTTCGGCCCTCATCTGGGCGCACTTCTTCTGGATCTTCGGACATCCGGAAGTTTACGTACTCGTGCTGCCAACCTTTGCGATTGCGAGCGAAGTGATTCCCGTATTCTCGCGCAAAGCCATTTTTGGCTATCCCGCCATGGTGGCGGCGTCTGTTGCGATTGCGTTCGTGAGCCTGGGCGTGTGGGCACACCACATGTTCACCATCGGCATGACTTCTGTGGGCAACGCCTTCTTTGTGCTCTCGACGATGCTGGTAGGCATTCCGACGTCGATCAAAATTTTCAACTGGTTGGCCACCATGTGGGGCGGCAAGATCCGGTTTGCCACACCTATGCTTTTCTGCACGGCGTTTGTAGTCCAGTTCCTGCTGGCGGGCCTTACCGGCATCATGCTGTCCGTAGCGCCCTGGAACTGGCAGCTGCATAACTCCTATTTTGTGATCGCACACTTCCACTACATCCTGGTGGGCGCCATCGTCTTCAATATCTTTGCGGGAATTTACTACTGGTATCCGAAGGTCACCGGCCGCATGCTCAGTGAAAAGTTAGGCAAATGGCACTTCTGGCTCTTTCTGATCGGATTCCATCTTACTTTCACTGTCATGCACATTCCTGGTCTGATGGGGATGCCACGATCCATCTACACCTATGAGGCGGACCGCGGCTGGGGCACCTGGAACCTGATCGTGTCCATCGGTGGATTCATTCAAGCAATCGCCGTCCTCGTTTTTGCGGTGAATCTGATCTGGTCTTATTTCAAGGGTAAGGAAGCCGGCAACGATCCGTGGGATGCGTGGACGCTGGAGTGGTCGACGCCATCGCCGCCGCCCGCGTACAACTTTGCGACCGATCCGGTGGCGACCAGCCGCCGTCCGCTGTGGGATATAAAACATCCGGAGGATCCGGACTGGAAATACGAGTGAGGCTCTGAGGCGATGAGTACGGTAGCAGTGGCACAAGCAACAGCGGAGCAGCCGTGGGTGCAGCCTTCCAAAGGCCGCGTTGCGATGTTCTGCGTCATTATTGCCGAATCGGCGATCTTCACCATCTTTGTGGTCGCCTACATCTACAACATCGGCAAAAGCCTTTACGGCCCTACTCCAAGCCAGGTGCTGGACGTGCCGCTCTTCAACACGGTCTGCCTGCTGTCGAGCAGTCTGACCATCTGGCTATCGGAGCGTGCGATTGAGCACGGCAAGGTCAAAACGTTCGGCCTGTGGTGGGCTCTGACGTGGGTCCTTGGCGCGATCTTCCTCATCGGAACCGGGGTCGAGTGGCACAAGCTGATCTACCACGACGGCTTGACGATCAGCACCAACCTCTTCGGCACGACCTTTTACTCACTTGTCGGGCTGCACGCCTCGCACGTCGTCATTGGATTGATTGCGCTGCTGACCGTGCTGCTGTTTACCATCACCGGGCATGTGAGGGAAGAGCATGCCGAGCGGATTCAGGTTCTGGCCTTGTACTGGCACTTTGTCGATGCCGTCTGGATCGTTGTCTTCACCGTTGTCTACATTATCGGTCGTTAGAGAGACACGCATGGAAGCGCATGAGCACTCCAATCCTTCAGGCCAGCACGACGCAACGATCCATTTGCCTGCGCCGACCGCTTGGCCGATTGTGCTGGCTTTTGGGGTAATGCTGGTCTTCGCGGGCCTTGTGACCAGCGGCTTCGTCAGCCTTCTCGGCGGAGTACTGGCCATCGCCGGCTGCGTCGGCTGGTTCCGTCAGGTGCTGCCGCACGAGGCGCACGAGGATGTTCCAGTGGAAGCGCACGAGGTTGTCATCGCCTCGGCGCGCACCCATGTGAAGCGCATCGAGATCAGCGATGAACACCGCGCGCATCTCCCGGTCGAAACCTATCCCGTTCTGTCCGGGATCAAGGGTGGGATCGCCGGTGGGATCGCCATGATCTTTCCGGCGATGCTCTATGGAATCATTGGCTATCACAGCATCTGGTATCCGGTGAACCTGCTCGGCGGCGCGGGCGTAGCCCACTGGACAAACCCCACGACCGCGGAAATCGCTTCGTTTCACCTGCTGCCGCTCATCATCGCTACCATCATTCACGTTGCCGCAAGCGTCCTGGTCGGCCTTCTGTACGGAGCCATGCTGCCCATGCTGCCGCGCCATCCGATCATTTTGGGCGGTATCGTCGCGCCCTTGCTTTGGACAGGGCTCCTGCACTCTTCGCTCGGGGTGGTGAACCCGGTGCTCGATGCGCGCATCAGCTGGGGATGGTTCGTCGTCTCGCAGATCGCTTTCGGCGTGGTGGCCGGACTCGTGGTAGTGCGACAAGGCAAGATCAAGACCGGCCAATCGATGCCGTTCATTCTGCGCATGGGAATTGAGGCGTCGGGCATGCCTCCGGAAGGGAAGGATCGCCACTGATGCACGCACGCGGATTCTATGGCGCCATTCTCGTTCTTTGCAGTCTTGCATTGTCTGGCTGCGATCATTCGGGCAAGCCTTCGGTGGCCGATGAGGCCTTGCGCCCGGATCAGGTCATGAACTTCTCGCGCCTCTACTCGCAGAATTGCGCCGGCTGCCATGGTGCGGACGGTCAGCATGGTGCGGCCCTTGCGCTGGCTAACCCCGAGTATCAGGCGATCGTCGACGAGGGCAGACTCCGCGACGTGATCACCAACGGCGAGCCGGGAACGCTGATGCCGGCCTTCTCCCAGAGCGCGGGCGGCATGCTCACCGATGCCCAGGTGAACGCGCTGGTCAGCGGCATGCGTTCGCACTGGTATCAGGCCGGTGCTCTGAACGGCGTCGAAGTTCCTCCTTACAAGACGGACAAGCAGGGCGATGCCGCGCATGGACAGCAAGTGTTCACCTCCTATTGCGCCAGCTGTCACACCACCGGCGTGCAGCAGCAGAATACGAAATCAAGTTCCATAACGGATGGCTCCTATCTGGCGCTCATCAGCGATCAGTCGCTGCGCGCCATCATTATTGCCGGCCGGCCGGATATAGGCCACCCGGATTGGCGCAGTGCGTTGCCCGGGCATCCGATGAGCGATCAGGATGTCACCGACGTGGTGGCGTGGATGGCGAGCCAGCGGCAGCAGACGCCGGGACAACCCTATCCATCCCGGCCATGAGAACGAGGACGAAGTCATGAGTGAAGAGAAACATGTAACCCGGCGATCCCTATTGATGGCTTTGGGGTTTGTATTCAATGGGATCGTGGGCGTCGCCATCACCGTGCCGGTGATCGGGTATCTGCTGTCTCCCATTAAGAAGAAAGGCGCTTATAACCAGTGGATTTCACTCGGCAGCATCAGCCAGTTTCCCGCGGGGCAGACGCGGCTCGCCGAATTCATCAATCCCAATAAGCGGGTGCAGGATGGCGAGACGGCGAAGACTCCCTGCTGGGTGCGCCATGTGAGCGCGGACAAGTTTCAGGTCTTCGCCATCAACTGCGCTCACCTGGGCTGCCCGGTGCGGTGGTTCCCGCAGTCGGAGCTGTTCATGTGTCCCTGCCATGGCGGCGTGTACTACGCCGACGGAGCGCGCGCTTCCGGTCCGCCGGAGCGCGGGCTTTTCACCTACGACTACAAGATTGAAAGTGGCGAGCTGCATATCGACGCCGGGCTGATGCCTACACTGGCGGATCAGGCTCGGCTTGTGACGATCACGGGGAAAGGAAAATCGCCATGTCTCGGATAAAGAAGCTCTACGACTGGTTCGAGATGCGGCTGCAGCTGGAAGGGCCGGTCAAAGACGCCATGCTGCATCCGGTCCCGAAGAGCACGGCGAGCTGGTGGTATGTCTTCGGCAGCGCGGCGTTCACGCTGCTGATGCTACAGATCGCCACCGGCATTCTGCTGGCGTTCATCTACGTGCCCTCGGGCAGCGAAGCCTGGAAGAGCCTCGACCAGCTGAATCATCAGCTTTACCTCGGATGGTTTCTGCGCGCCATGCACGGCTGGGGATCGAACTTCATGGTCGCCGTCGTGCTGATTCACATGGCCCAGGTTTTCTTCTTTGGCGCTTATAAGTTTCCGCGCGAGCTGACCTGGATTCTCGGCGTCTTCATGCTGTTGATGACCCTCGGCATGGCCTTTACCGGTCAGGTGCTGCGCTTTGATCAGGACGCGTACTGGGGGCTGGGCATCGGCGCCTCGATTCTTAGCCGCGTGCCGCTGATTGGCGGAGGACTGGTGGACCTGCTGCTGGGTGGCCCGATCATTGGAGGAGCTACGCTGTCGCGCTTCTTCGCTCTGCACGTCTTCATCATTCCCGGCACATTGCTCCTCTTCACTGCTCTGCACGTCTGGATGGTGTTGAAGCTCGGCATTAACGACTGGCCGATGCCGGGACGCATTGTCCGCCGCAGTACCTACCTGCAGGAGTACCACGAGCTCGCCCATAAAGACGGCGTGCCGTTTGTGCCGGACGCCTTCTGGAAGGACCTGTTCTTCTCCGGCGCGGTGCTGGCCGCCGTCGCCGTCTGCGCCTTCGTCTTCGGGCCGTATGGACCGGGCGGCCAGCCGGACCCGACCATCATCCAGTCGGTTCCAAAGCCGGACTTCTTCTTCCTCTGGCTCTATGCGGTTCTTGCCTATCTGCCGCCGAGCTTGGAGACTCCCTTCATACTCATCGTGCCGGTGCTCGGCATCTGCGCGCTGCTCGCACTGCCGCTGGTGGCAGGCGAGGGCGAGAAGAGCTGGCATCGCCGTCCGGTGGCCATCCTGCTGCTGGTGACGGTGGCCGTCTCGTTTGGTATCTTCACGCATCTCGGCACCTTTACTCCGTGGAGTCCGATCATGGACGCGTGGAGCGGTGATCCCGTTCCGCCGAAACTGATTCATGACGCCTCTCCGTTAGTGCGCCAGGGCGCGGTGGTATTTCAGGCGAAGCAATGCCGCAACTGTCACTCGATAGGCGGATCGGGCGGCATGCGCGGCCCGGCGCTCGATACTGTGGCTGTGCGCCTGACCGAAGATCAGCTCATCCGTCAGGTGCTGCAGGGCGGCGGCAACATGCCCGCTTACGGCAAGAACCTGAGTCCGCCCGAAGTAACGGCGCTGGTGCGCTTCCTTGAAACGCTCAAGCCTGCGGGCCAGCTTCCGGCTGTCAATCCCGCACTGCAAGAGCAGAAGGCGCAGAGTACGGCGCCGCAACCTTGAGACAGAGACAAGTGCATCGGCTACTCATGCAAAAAGCAGGTCCTTCGCGATGCTCAGAATGACAGCTCTAGAGGCGTATCAATAGTGGGTCGCGATGTCGCCTGAGTTTCAATCCGTCCTGTTTGACTGGAACATTCCACCGCTGACTACGCTCGCATTGCTTCTCACGGCGCTTGTCTACGTGCGCGGGTGGCTGCTCATTGGCAGAACCCGGCCGGAACAGTTTCCTGAGTGGCGGCTGGGGTGCTTTCTCGGCGGACTGTTTGCTCTGTTTCTAGCGGTTGCGTCCCCTCTCGATACGCTGGATGACCGGCTGCTTTCCGCCCATATGGTGCAGCACTTCATGTTCATGTCGGTTGCGCCGCCGCTGTTGCTGCTGGGCGCGCCGCAGGTGCCGCTGCTGAGGGGATTGCCGCGATCTTTCGTCCGGCGCGTGCTGGGGCCACTCTTCCGTTTGCATTGGCTCCGGAAGGTGGGGCAGTTTCTGACCAGCCTGAAACCGGCGTGGCTCATGATGAACATTGCCTACATCAGCTGGCATGTTCCGGCGGCATACGAGTTGGCGCTGCGCTCAGAGGGTTGGCACAACGTCGAGCACGCCTGTTTCTTCTTTACCAGCGTGCTCTTCTGGTGGCCCATTCTGCGCCCTTGGCCAACCCGGCGGCGGGCGCTGCGCTGGATGCTGCTGCCTTATCTCCTTACCTCCGATATCGTAAATACCGGGATCTCGGCCTTTCTGTGCTTTGCCGGACGGCCGCTCTATCCCAGCTACACCCTTCAGGTAAATCCCCTGGGCTTGAGCCCGCTGAACGACCAGGCGGCTGCCGGTGCGTTTATGTGGGTCTTTGGCTCGATGGTCTTCCTCGTTCCGGCATTCTGGATCACGATGCGGCTGCTGGCCCCGAATCGAGGACACAGACGGGCGCAGATGATGCTTCCTACACCCGAAGTGGTCAGGTCTTTGAAAACAAGCGGTCCTGGTAGCAGCAGTCTCTGAATAGCCGCAGCTGATATCGCCGACCAGATTTCTAGGGCATCGGCGGATTTTCCTTGAGAGTTTCCTGGGCGCGCACAAAGCCGTAAGGATCTACATGCGCCGCTCCTTGATACGGGCGCGAAAGGTCCGCAATGGCGGCAAGGCTGAGGGATATGAGCAACGAAAGACCTGCTACCTGGATCGCGTGCAACGTGAGGTTTTCGGCTCCGAAGAGGCAGGCATAGAGGATCGTAAGCACGCTCCCGAAAAGCAGGACTGCCCAGAGAATTCCCGGAAATTTTTGCAGCACTTGTTCTTGCCGGATACGCCGGTGTTCTGTCAGGGAGGAAAGCTCGGTAAATGCATGATCGAGCCCGACCTGCTGCGCCTGGTTTGCGGCGGGTGTTTTTGCGAGAACGACCCAAAGCCGCCGGACGATTTCATGACTCTTCGGCGAGAGCTGGTTGCGGGTCATGGCGGGCCACTCTTCGTTAAGGATGACCTCGACATAATTTCTGGCAAGCGCCTGCACTGAGTCGCGCTGGGCCTGTGGTAAGGTGTCCGCTACGCGTGACAGGTTAATGACCGCGTTGGCCTCTCCGTTCGCGTTCGTAATTGCGCCAGAGAAGCTTGTCCAGGAGGCAAAGAGCATGAAGCTGATGATGGTGCCATAAGTCATGC
>Ga0335072_10001513_pt1 | contig 37731 bp, 35 predicted proteins | sample Lox_Sample_21_FD_206725 | JGI IMG/M metagenome (GOLD analysis project Ga0335072, IMG submission 206725) | Soil microbial communities from Loxahatchee National Wildlife Refuge, Florida, United States - Lox_Sample_2.1 | ecosystem: Environmental > Terrestrial > Soil > Wetlands | place: USA... | reverse complement strand
TGGCCGTCCGTCTTAACAAAGGAAATCAAATTCTGAGCCGTCCACGAATAGCTTGAAGCTGGTTTCCTTACTAATTTACCCGATGACCACCAAAGAGCGCTCTGAAGTACCAAGTCGTTGGAGTATGGCTTGGGAGCAAAGGTGGATCTACGTGATGGAGAGATTAGAGCCATTCCAACCACTTTAGCGAAATACGATACCTTGTAATATGACGCAATCCCTATGGTTTTGGTGGACCTTGATTATCCGAGTCTGCATTCCCCCAGCGACTTCGGTGACCTGGAGCACAAAGGTGGCGGAGTATCATGCATACAGTAGCCGCCGAAAGGAATGCTTTTCCACCCCAAAGCTTGCCCTCATCCAGTCGAGAGGCGAAGCAGCACTATGCTTTTGCGAGCCTCACCTAATTTCCGGCCAGACTTCTGCATATGCTTCAGCGAAGTCCGCGTTAGAACTCCACACGGTCGCCATGTAAGTATAGAATAGGCCCAAAGTTGGCGATTGCCTTGTCGCTAGGCCGAGAGGATTGAAGGAACGGCTCTTTACACCATAATTTGTGTCGGATGGCGCTAGACTCAGCCACAATCGCGGGGTCTGCTCAACACTTCTCCACATCGTGGGCTCTCCAGCTTCGAAGAACGCATAATGTGTTTGGCGCAATTTCCGTGAGTGGGTTTTGGGATGTAAACGTGTCCCGGGAGGCCATCCATGATCATGGCCGCACATGGATATCCTGGTTAAGAGCCGTACTCTGACCTTGAAATTGAGCCGCCTGAAGAATATACCTATTCCCATCTTGAAGTTGTTCCAACCCAATCCGTTGCGAAGGGCATCACACAGCCGGAGGCGTATCCTGTCTTCAAAGAACACCAAGGCCCTGTGGCAACAGAAGCTAATGCTGGTCGAAACTTTTGGCGGAGATGGGCGATCTGGCTAATACTACTTGGCTTGATTTTGGTGGGCGCTGTCGTAGGTGGAACTGTGGGAGGACTTCATTCAAATCATCACCCCACTGGAAATAAGTAAGCATGGTTTTCAGTGCAGACTTCGAGACCGGAGTTTGCTAAGGTTTGAAATCTACAGGACTTCAAGTGCAACCACTAGCTCGCGACAGATCGCGACGACAACCGTGACGACAACCTTGGCGGCAACCGCGACTATGTCGGGCACTGCGACTGTTCTTTCTAACTACCTCTTCCCCACTGCCGTGTCATGGGGATATCCCCATTTAGAGGTGTTTGCGCTTTCCGATGCCGATGTTCCGTACTGGAAATGGAAGAATTCTTCCAGTTCTGACCCCTGGAATCCTCCAGGCAACTCGCTTGAGAGTCTTAGTGGTCAGACTGCTCCTTTTGAAAACGGACTTGCAGCAATTGCTCGTGGGTTTGGGTTCGTTGACATCTTTTGTGCGGGCTCCGACTATGCTCTCTATCACAAAAACCATTCTGAAGACCTCCAATGGGAACCCAGCCTCAGCGGTTGGGAAAACCGTGGAGGCGGTCTCACTAGCCCGCCCACTGTTGTCTCCTGGGCTCAAGACAGGTTGGATATTTTCGTGATTGGTGATGGTCCAGCCTATAGCCTCTTTCAGCAATTTTGGGATGGAACATCAGGATGGTCTGATTACTCCAACTTCGGAGGAACCTGGTCAACGTTTGCCCCAACGGCTGTTTCATGGGGGCCAGATCGCATTGACCTGTTTCTGGTCAATTCGGTCGACCAATCTCTCCTTCACAAATATTGCGACGGGAGTAATTGCGACGGGAGTGACGGGAGTGACTGGAGCAACTCCTTTGAAAGTCTTGGTGGATATTGTACCTCACGGCCCATCGCTGTCTCTTGGGCAAGTGGGCGCATCGATATCTTCGTACGCGGAGGCGATGCTGGTCTCTGGCACCTGTCGTATTCTGATGGCTGGTCTAGCTGGACTTCCATTAGCGGCAACACCTCCATCCAAGCTGAGCCCGATGCGGTTTCCTGGGGTCCAAACCACCTTGACGTATTTGCGTGGGGGGCGGACTCTTCCCTATTACACAAGAGCTATGACGGTACGACGGACTCTTGGTCACCAAAGGAAGGATTTGAGGTGGTTGGTCAGGGACTTCAAGGGCCACCAAAAGCTGTAAGCGACGGAGTGGGGAGCGTGCACGTGTTTTGCTATACTCAGTATGGGGAACTCGGCCACAAAGCCTGGAACCAGACACAAGGGTTGTGGACTCCTAGTGAAAGCTTTGATGACCTCGGCGCTTTTTGATGATTGAATTTTCTAGTGGTAGTAATGATGGGTACCCTGGTGCAGAGGCTTCATTATCTAGTGTGTGTTAGCAAACTGGCAGGAAAGGTTCCAAGAACGCACTCAAAGTGTCTAGACGTTGAGCTTCTCGACTATGGCGAGCCCTTGTGATAGATATGCCGCTCGCACCCTGTGCATCAATGCAGCCTGGTCAAGGTGTCCTCGTACCTATGAATCTTTCATCACCCGGTTCTGACGAGTCAGTGAAGAGTCTAGTGGATGGCGGAGCTACCTTGATTGTCGCCATGGGAAAGGTCTGTGAACGATCCCACTGCGTTCAATTTCGCACTCGCTGATCGTACTAGGTCAGAATAGGCTGTTGGAACGAAAGACGTTTAACATCTTATCAACACCAGGGAAGCGAGGTCCTCCGCTCAAGAGAATACGTTTCGGGAGCATCTGAACAACCCTCGGTGGAACCATGTGAGTAGAGAGATAGGCTTCGTACCAATGATGTCTCTTGCACCCCGTCCGATCGCACAATCATGCTGATTCTTAGCCAACGGAAAGTGCATCCCACCACCTCCAGGCTACAAGACCTATTCACCTTCATTAGGCACCGAAACTTCAACTGCAGTCGAGAACCCTTCATCCATGAATCCGTTTGTAGAAATCAGCGCAGCCACATTAGACGATATCCGATCCGGAGTCGCCAGACCAACTGTGGCAGAGATGGCAAGCCTGACGTCCGACTTCAGTTGAATGATTGTGGATTTCCAGGCAGCAGTAGTGAATGTGTTGATGTCAGCTCGTTTCATTGGAGCTGACAAGCTGGAAGGATGATCAGGCTACTGCTGCTACTTGTGCCGTCTTCCCAGCGGTCTTGGTTCCTGCGCCTCGGTAAGCCGTCTCCTATTACACTCACAGTGACAGCGCCGGCAAGCCCATGACTACCGTTCCCGGCTACGATTTCAGCTTTCTCATTGTATCAAGGAAGGGCATTGACACAGAGTTATAACCTGTGCAAGCCCCCGGATACCAAGTGGAGCGTCTTCTACCTCTTCTGGCTCCCAGACATCTCCGGCGACAAGTGGTGTCTCCGGATGGTTGAATCCTGATTTCGTCGGGCCAAGAGAAGAGGATCAAGCGTTGGCTTGCCACTGAGGTAGTGCAGAGCTATGTGGTTGCAAGGCTGGTTATTGGATTGGAAATATTCAGAGGCGCAATTGTGAGGGCTATGGGCATTTCTAGGGACGTCGTTGATGGAGCTAGCGTATGGTTTTTCGTTATGTTTCGCATACACGCTTTGAGGTCTGGATAGGAGACCTAGGAACTAACACTGTGGGATATTTAAAGCAGTACCACTCTTGAATCCGTTTGCGTAACATCAAATCTGTACATACATACGAAGATATGTGCTCATTCTGGATGCACGCGCTGCATGCTCTGCGAGCTGTTCAGAAAAGTTTAACGTCGCTGCGCTCTCTATTTCCATTTGGCCCGAACCCAGCTGAGTTGGCAATTGCTACATCCCGCTTCTCCTTTCTCCTGGCCTCCTCCACTAGCAGCGATCTGCACTATGTTGAACTCGTTGGACAGCCTCTCCATCTTGTCGAGGTATTTCTTCTGCGTTTTCTATCCCTCATTGAATTGGAAACACTTGTCAGAATATTTGTTCTTCTTGTAGACATGTGAAACAGTATTATACCACGAGTGAAGGGCTTGAAGTTGTGAGAAGAGTAAATCAGCGAGCTAGTCTTGGCGTAGGCTTTAGGTATGCAAGCTTTGAATACAGGGCGGTCGCAACTTCTCCGGGCATCACTAAGCCTGCCCCCGGTCGCTCCTCTACGCCCTTACTGGGGTCTTTCACAGGCACAAGGTCAGACGTATGGGGGCACCTGCTTTCTGATTTCTAGGTCAGCTCTTGCCTGCCTCGAAGTTTAGATATGTGCTCTTCAGCGGTGCCTTTCCAGCGGCTTGGCCGTGGACGCAGTGTCTAATGCCATGATCGGGTGAGTTGAGTCGTCCGAGTGGCTAAGACTTGGTTGCGCAGTGCTGTGAGGAGGGTTATCTTGCGCGTCGTTAGCGTTAGGCTGGTCTGGTCGCCTTCGCCCTCTGGCGAGGGTGTATAAAGGGGAGGAGTCTTCCTCATCAATGAGTTTTCCGTTCTTCTTGCTCTTTCTCCTCATTACTTCGCGCCCTTCATTCAAATCTCGCAATATTGCTGTCAGTCGTCAACGTTACCCTCTAGCAGACTACAGTGTCAACCATCATTTAGCAACGATGTCGGCTTCCGCATCTGCTTCCCATACCTACAAGGCTCACGGTGGTGACGCTTGTTGTGAGTCCTGCCATTACTTCTAGCGGTGACCGTTATCGGGTCTCAGAGTTCTCGGTTGCTGATTGTGACACGGCAGTGGGTGCCTCAAATGGGACTCGGAAGCCTTCATACCAACTCCAGCAGTACATCAACTCACCTTCTACCAATGATCCATACTTCGCTTGTCACCAAGACCGTCATGGCGCTACTTCTGTTATTGCAAAGCTCGATCTGGCCTTGTCGTTGCTTCAAACGAGCGGTCAAGCGTCCAAGTCATAGCTTGAAGTAATCTTCAGTATGTTGAAATGCTTCTCTTTCATGGCTAGAGCCTTCCAACGCAACCTTCATTGTTTCAACTTTCGTGTTCCTTGCCCCTCAGGGAGAAAAATTATGAAGCTGATGGTCCGCTGAAAGACTGTGTGATCTCATCGTCGACCATTTTCTCCACCAATCTCGACGAAAAAGCGCGCGGAAGCTCTAATTCGAAGATGCCTCCCAGTCTGGCCACTTATTGCCGATCTTAGCAAAAATATTTGCCCGGTGCATATGGTAGCTGTGTCATTGGGCTTAACAGCACGTTTCTTCTCAATTTTTGGACCTACAATTTCTGTTCAGGATGCGACTTAGTTCTACAAGGTGCGCGGTTGTGAAAATGGTGGTCGCGGCGCTCGGAGTTTTGATTAGCAGCCTCAATCCAAAAGTACCAAGAAAAAGACCATCTTTATATGGACCTGCGTGGGCTTGGCCCCGCTTTCGCGCTGCATCACCAATTAGCGCGTAGAACCTTGGTGGAGTATCCAGAATTCGTGGCGGCTTCTCTAGGGCCGTTTGATGCGTTTTTTGGCATACAAGTTGTTCATAGATCCACAAGAGTCTTCCAGCAATCCTCACAAAAATGCAGACTAAATTTTTCTGCGGATCGACAGCGGATCGCCTAGGGATCGCCCGGACCATTTCCCAAGACCGACAGCACAGTTACCAACTTTGACCTAGCTTCCACCCAGAACGCTGAGAATCCTAAGACCTGTCTACCAATTTTTCAAACCATTCTCATGTAGCGAAACCTACACCAGTCGATAGTCCTCGTTACTGCGATCATTTTGATACCCAATTTGTTACCTATTTGTCCAGGCCACTGCCCTCGAAGATAACTTGAAGCGGAGCCCTGCAAAAAGGGTTTCACTTAGAGCTTGCCTTCAAATCTTTCCCACGCAGCGATATCTCTGTGAACAGTTACCCTTCGTCTCTACGATCATTTTGATACCAAGTTCATCAAATGTCTATCAAATGGTCTAGATGTTGAAGTCACGTGATTTCCGTTGTCCGGAACTTCCCCCGCGAAAAGCCCGCGTCTTTTCTCATCTCCTTCACGTCGTTGATAACTTCGGTCAGGCCTTCTTTACAATCGTCGAGTCGGCGACTGCCGTGAAGCCAGTTTATTCAATCCAATCTAACTAGTCGGTACATCTGCGCTTTGCCCCGTCTCCCTTGCCGGCCGGTGAAGCGCTCAGCATATTCACATTTACAGAACGCTCTACTTCAGCTTCTTACTCTTCACGTCTAGGACCAATTCTGTTGCAACACTGTCGGAGGTCCAGTTTGGCGCTTTCATTACACGCGCGGTAATCAGCAGATTTAGGGGATTTGTTGCATGATGTTGTGGCTTTGTGCAGTCTTTTCTGTCTTTTCTGTAAGGCAACGTTAACGCGAAGCTGAATTCACAAAAGAGCACCAAAGTGGGTGCATAGAGAATTATTGTAGTAAGTATTGCACCGTGAAGCTGTCTGCCTTTCAAAAGTGCAGTCAAGTGTCAGACAATGGGACAGTCAGGGCAAGATCGAAGATCACACGCGAATGCTGATGATTCAATTGTCTCAGCATAAATCCTTTTTGCCATGATTCCCAATAGTTTCTCTTACTAGTGAAGTATTCTAACATAGTGAGATTTCGTCTTCGTCGTGCCGGCGAAGTTGGAATCTACAGGCGGCAGCTAGGGCTCATCTGCTAGGGCAGTGGGAGGTGAGAGAGCAGCAAGGTAAGTTCGAAGCAGATTTTATTTCTTTTCCCTTACAAAGGCTTACCCACTGCTTACCTTCCGTCAAAATTACCTGGTATCGGCCGTTAGATACAAATGCCTCTTTCCAACGAAAGTCAATCTTTGGTCTTAAGCGGTCATGCTACCACAAGGAGGGAAGATAAGGAAAAACAGGGCAAAGATTCCTCCATTTCGTAGAATCTATTGAGATCTTCGTCAGCTTAGCTTCACATCTAGCTTTTATCAGATCTATCCAGCAAGTCTAGAACAAGCCACCCACAACCCAAAAATACCATCAGCCCCACGACAAGAATCGCACCCAATATGGCCGCAAGCGTCAATGCGACCATCTTCCACTTCCGTGAGACATGAGTACTTTGCTTCTCATTCCCGGACGCCGGTGGAGCCGTTGCAATTGTAGATGTAGGTGTTTCTAGTTGGCGCTCGTTGGGTGCTGGCATGCCTCTTCTTGTGATAATTGGTGTTGTGGAGCTCTGTACTGCTTTGGTGGTATTGTGACCGAGCTTTGTCGACGCAGTGAACCGGACATCGATTTCTGATGAGGTGATTGAGCTGCGGGACGCGGCAGAGGTCGAGGACGATCCCAAGACTGCTGTAGAGGGTGTGGTGGTGACAGAGGTTGAGAGCGAGGTATCAAGGGACCTCCAGGCTTCAGATTGTGTATAGGACGATTGGTTGTAAGTCTGCAGCCTGTGAGTTTGGACGTTCAAGAGAAGGACTGAGACCACTGACAGTCCTTGTGCCGCTTCTGGAAGGTCCATGTACTTGCTGTAGTGCAGTTCCGCGACCGAACCTTGCTTCATGGACGTTCTGCCCCATGGACAGCGCGAACCAAAGTATGGTGATGATACCAAGCAGGTAGACGCAGGTTATGAGATGCATGACGTATCTGGGGTACCGGCGTATCAACGGCTGAAAAGGCATGCTGGACAACAGGGCTGGTTTGAGGATATAGATGTTGAACTGCGCCTCAGGTGAGCAGTCGAGATGGTTGCCTTGTCGATCTGAGAACCCAGAAAAGGCTTGGGCGCAAGGAGACTAGTGAAGCTGTGAAGTCAAATGCAATTCTACCGAAGAAACACTGATAAAAGTTGTCCTAAAGCCGATTTGCGAGCCCGCGGACGCTTCCTGCCTTTGTCATGGTCGAGATATCCCTCCTCAGGGAGGGGAAAAGAGTGAATAGCACAACACAGTGTCACGAGATTCCGGGATTCTGGGTGAAGCACAATAGTATTAACAGCAAAAAGTTCGCAATTACAAAAGATATCTAACACGTGCCTTCAAACATGACTTGATAAAGCCAAACGGAGAACGACCGGATACTTTGGTCATAGCCGTTGGCTCTGCTAATTTCATAGGTCTATCATCTATGCTTAGCCAGGCTCAGATTTACTTCGTAAACCAAGAAAATATTCCGTAGTGAGGAAGTCCTTCTGGCCTGTTACGTTTCAAGGCTCAGTGCCCGTGAAAATAGCTTCCGTGAAATGAAACCCCCAAGCGCTTTCTAATAGTGAAAGGCTTGCGGGCTTCGTTTGCTCGTCCCTGCTTTCTAATTACTATCATGAGCAAGAAGATGGACAGTCGTAGCGAGGACCATCCCGCGGAGTTCGTCGACCCTCCGCACCAACTCGATCTTCACCACACCCAAGACAGGGACCGACACCACAAAACCCCAACTCCGCGGAAGAGGAGTACGATCATCGCCGCCACGTCCACAATAATGCAATCCAGACAGTGGCAATAGCAGCTGTCAGGGTCGTTTGGTTGAATTAGCTCATTGCCAACTCTCTAGTAGCACTAGCTTGAATATGATGGGTATTTGTTGTGGCGGTAGCTGATAGCGCCATCAATTGATAAGGCAGAGGCGCGTCGCCGAGCATAAGAAGGCCAACTGCATCATTCGCCGCCAGGAGCTGCGCCTTGGCCGTATTAGGGATGGAGGGAAGCTATCAGCCGCAAGGAGCTCGTCAAGCAAACCGAGAAATGGCGGGTAAATTTCGTGATTAAGGTATGAGGATGCACTGAGATGAAGTGGCGACTAGAGGACGGAATACACGACAGAGAACAAAGGATTAGCGAAAGCGTGATTTCTGGGCCAAAAGAGTAGAGGGCTCATGTCAACGACGGTAGTTTTCAAAGGAACTGTAAACCCTCAATGAGACAGGATATCTGCCTAGCTACTTCGTAAGTTGCGGTGATGAGTTCGAGAGCATATCACCTAATTAGAGGTGGTGTCTCAAAAGCGCTGATATTCGCGCATGATGTCCTCAGAAATCCAGACCTTCAATCGCTCCTGTTCTGGCGAATTGTGGATCTCATCGACGCAGTAAAGATCATCGAATGTGGCCAGTAGTGGGCTTGTCATCTGGGTGGTGATAGGGATCTTGAAAGGGGTGTTTGGGCGTGTCTTGCCACGCGCTGATGTAGAGTGGCAGCAGTATTGTCTGCAAAATAGTATTGTATGCATTGCTTGGCTGTGGGGGAAAAAAAGTCATGGTTGCCCGGTCAGGCCAATGATGTCAACAATGCCTTTTTTCCCTTTCCCGCGCCTATGGTGGTAGCATCTAGACAACGCCGAAGCAAGAGTTAGAGCAAAGAGAGTATGAACGTCGACGTGAGAAAACAAATCCTCCCAGCCAGAGATTAGAAAGTGGCGCTGCTAACGGATTAAATGTGGAAATGTAGCAAAGCAAACCGCTCAAAAGATCAGGTGGCCAATCCCTCCCTCTTTCCGAATTAAGCAAGTTTGTGCGAAGACCGGGCTTGAACGAATTCTAGAGCTGCAGCACCGTCACTGCATCACTTATCGAAGTTACTCGAGCTCGAACACTTCAATCTCCTCCGCTGTTACCCATCCTCGCGAGCAGCATTGCGGCGTCAGACTTCCCTTGTCCTTCCTGATTCGAATATTCGGCGATCCGAATAGGTCTTTCACCTTCTGAGCGACCTCTGATATCACATTTGAGCTGGGTTCGCCTGCAGAACTCCCTCTCGCGCTTGGACTAGCTGTACTGATCAAGTACGACATGGTTCGAGAGCAGGAGCCTTCGAAGGTGCTCTCGCCCTCCGAAGCAAACATACCTCCGCAGGCTAGACCTCCTTCGAAGCAAGATCAACCAGAAATTGGGGCGTTCATCAAGGAACACAATTACAGTGCCCCCCATAGTACGACATTGGCTGGCGGCTCGCTGAACATGTCGAATGTGCCAAACTCTGGTCAGCCACGAATTACACCTACTCAGCCCGAATTTGGGAGACCAACTGCTCTTGGTTCGCCTCTGCAGCCGCATCGAGCTCCTCACTCGGCCAGTCAGCGTAACAGCAACGAAAGCACAGGCCGTGCGGGTGCTGCCTCAAATCAATACTCCAATTTGTTCATATCTGCAAACCAAACCCAGCGGAGACCTGAGCATCACAAGCCACCACCTCAAAATCCTCTATTGCAAGCACATCAGCTAGTTCGCAAGAGTCCTGATGTACTCCCGCAGCCGAAGAAAGCTTCAACCTATGACACCTCCAGCCTCCGGCCAAGTGATATAAAGCTTGGCGCAATCCCAGTTCGAGTGCCTACCAACGATGATCTAATGGAGATACCGCGTCCTATCAGTTTTCCTTCAGTAGCAGCTAGACCTCCCGGACCGCCAATCTTTTCATCACACACAACCTCAAATCCCTACTATGCGAGTCGAAATTTTGTGGATCTTACCACCAGCGTCGTTGGAATGGCCACTAATGAGAGCCTATTTGACGATCGCTTTGGAACGTCTGATCCCTACACCTACGTTGACGCTGCAAAAGCCAATGAAAACATCAAACAGCTGTTAGAAGGCGCTTTCGAGGTTGAAGATGACAAGCCTCGCACTAGGCGGCGACAGAAAGATCAACTCAAGGCCAGTGACCTTGCAGAAAAATTCAAGGGGATGAATGTCAGTGGCAAAGAAGAGGACGGTAATGATGAACAAGACGAAGAAGATGACGGCACAGTTGAAGGTCTGAAAGTCAAACTGCTACCTCACCAAATCGATGGAGTGGCATGGATGAGAGATAAGGAGTTGGGTAAAAAGAAGACGCGTGGAGTGTTTCCGAAAGGTGGCATCCTAGCGGACGATATGGGCCTTGGAAAGACAATCCAATCAATAGCATTGATGTTGACGAACCCTAAACCGCTCAATACTGTATCCGAAGGCCCTACAACCGGAGGCGACAAGGAGAAACGGAAGCCCAGTCCGAATGTTGACGGAGGCACCTTGGTGGTCGCGCCGCTTGCGTTGATCAAGCAATGGGAAGGTGAGATCAAAGACCGCGTCGAGGACACCCATACACTACGGGTTTGCGTTCACCATGGTCCACAGCGAGCTAAAGGCTACAAAGAGCTCAAGAAGTATGACGTTGTCATTACCACCTACCACACGCTGGTTTCTGAGCATGGCAGTTCTGAGGGCAATGTGAAAGTCGGGTGCTTTGGTCTCAACTGGTACCGTGTCATACTTGATGAAGCTCATTCTATCAAAAACCGCAACGCAAAAGCCACCAAAGCTGCCTGTGCTCTCAATGCTGAGTATCGCTGGTGTCTTACCGGCACGCCCATGCAGAATAATCTCGATGAGCTACAATCCCTCATCCACTTCCTTCGAATAAAGCCTTACGATGATCTCAATCAATGGCGTGAGGGGATCACACGGCCTATGAGCAATGGACGGGGTGGTCTCGCAATCAAGCGCTTACAGATATACTTGAAAGCGTTCATGAAGCGACGCACCAAAGACATCTTGAAGCAAGATGGCGCATTGAAGTACGGTGATAATGCTGGTAAAGGCCCTTCTGAACCTAATGCCTTCAAAATCGTCAAGCGAACTGTCGAGAAGATTGAAACGGACTTTACACCGGAGGAACGGGCATTCTACCAACGCCTGGAAATGCGGACTGACAAGAGCCTCGAGCAGATGATGGCAGGGAACAAGGTCAGTTATGCATCGGCTTTAGTCCTCCTGCTTCGACTCCGACAAGCATGCAATCATCCTCAACTAGTGAAGGGTGATTTGGCAAAAGAGAGGGATATATTCACAAATGGCTCTGGCAGTCAGACTCCTAGTCGAAAGAAAGCGTCAAACGAGGACATAGACTCGATCGCCGAGATGCTAGGTGGTCTCAGTGTTGCCAGCAAGCGTTGTGACGTCTGCCAGATCGAGCTGTCCGCCAACGAGTCGTCAATTGGCGCGATAAGGTGTAGTGACTGCGAGGCAGATCTTGAGAATGAGAATTTCAAACCAAAAGCTAAGGCCCTTCAGAGCAAAAAAAAGAAGAGCCGAATGAAAGAGAACAACCGACGCGACCAAAGTAAGCGGAGACCGACAAACAGGCGTATTATTGATGACAGCGACGATGAGAACGCCGAAGCCGATTCCGACGGTGGTAGTCAGGGTGTCAGGCCAAGGAGACGAAAACCTGAAGACGTCATCAACATTGTCACGGATGAAGAGGATGATAGCGACAGCAGCTCGTTGGTAGCAGATTCAGAAGAGGATGTTGAAAACGGAGACGACGATGAGGATGACGCACTCGGTTCTGAAGAAGACATTACAGAAGGCTTGATAATGTCGACCAAGATTCGTTACCTCCTTGCCATTCTGAAACGTGACGCCTCCACGCACAAATACATCGTTTTCTCCTTCTTCACTTCGATGCTTGACCTTATCGAGCCTTTCCTCAAACAGGAGGGATTGGTGTACACGCGGTATGATGGAGCAATGCGCAATGACCTGCGTGAAGCGAGTCTCGAGCGGCTCCGAAACCATGCCAAGACGCGGATTCTGCTTTGCAGTCTACGGGCTGGAAGTCTTGGTCTCAATCTCACGGCCGCAAGCCGGGTGGTTATTCTTGAGCCCTTCTGGAACCCGTTTGTGGAAGAGCAGGCCATTGACCGCGTGCATCGCCTTAATCAAACGCAAGATGTCATTGTGTACAAGATGACGGTCAAGGATACTGTCGAGGCACGGATTTTGGATTTGCAGGACCGGAAGCGCGAACTTGCAAATGCGACTATTGAGGGCAAGAGCGCAGCTGCCAAACTTACCTTGCAAGATATGCTCAAACTGTTCAGACATGACGCCGAGCATTTGCATGGCGTGGATGGGATTGGCTTGGGCAAGGCCAGACTACTTGCAGATGATCGGCACCAGACCCAAGAAGAAAGTCGGAGCCGCAGAGAAGGAAGCGGTGGTCCGGCTCAGCCTACGAAGCGAAAGGAGCATGAGGTTTACGGCAGAAGATGGTAGTTTCCTGTAACTTTTCTTCGATTGGCTCCAATCTGCAAAGGCGTCGATAAGGCCGCGCTTGATGGTGCCATAAGCACGCAATACCCACTCGAATACCGGATCTTGATCGTTGGCCATAGATGATCTCCTTCTGGAACGTTTGAAAGTCGGGAACTTGAAACGACTTGGGAAGACTATTATTTCCTACCCTGAAGCGTGATTCGGACGGGGCCTAAGTTAGCGTAGTGGGATGGGCTTTGTACACTGGGTTGGGCTGTGCTAGACCCTGTACGCCCTGGATCGTGGCAAATTTCAAATTCTGTTTCAAAACTCGTATCCCCCCTTTGGTGCATTGCGTACCTCAGCCCCGAGGATCTCCTGAATCATTCCGGACGTGGCTAAACCCCGGGGGCGGGTTGGGTGCAAAGAAGGCTCGGAAGAAAAAAGAAGGTTGCTGCAAGAGGGGAAGTAGCCTGGCCTTACAAGGATCTTTTCACGTGGCGCTGCAAGCCACAAATAAAAAGTCTTGCAGTGGATCCACTCCGGAAACTGGGGTGCTCCGTCCGCCCAGTTCTACAATCTCCTTGCAGTTGCCTCGGCTGTGAGGGCGCCCTTGTTGGACAGACTGGGCTTGCAAAGATTGAGCCTACAAAGCTATGGAGAGCTGTGAAAAAAATGGACTTTTATCGTCGACCATCACAGTGTACAAGGGGGGTTGTGGAAAGTAATGTCTTGCACGTGGCGCCGTTGATAGTCTGGGAAAGTTAAATCATGCAGTGCCAAGTTTAAGAGTGACTGGAAAGCCCAGCAAGGGGGACATGGTAAGCGTCTTGTGGGGCTACTTGGTTCCACATGGCCGGTCATCTTCAGCGCCTTTATCGCCGCACCTAAGTCTTTCGGTCTCCTTTGTGAGAAAATTCGAATGATTTGGTCCACGTCTCCAGTTCCAGCCACAACATCACATCTATGTACTTAATTGTTGTTGACCACTGCTCTGTGCCATGTTTTGAGGACGTGGACATCTCCGCTTATCCCAACCGCATTCCAAAGCAAGAGTCAAAAGACTCCGTCCACTGTTTCACCGCCTAAGACTTTCGCCAGCATTGAAGGCAACCGTCAAGGCGTCAAACTGTCAGCGAAACCCTGCTGTGCATCATTTTCTTTCCATCAGTGTCACAGGTATCTAGTTGCTCTCACGTGCTGATACCAGTTGTAATGAAAGAGAACCGCATATTCAAAGGCAATTGGTAGTCACGAGTGGGAGGAAACTGCTATGGGTAACGCTGATAGCAAGTTTAGTGATCAGGGAGAAGGTGAGTCTTTGACCTACAAAGTTAACCGTCTGCCCTCCTAATCCGAGTTACATTCTGGTGGCAAAGGTCGACCTTGGCCAATCGAGGTCAACACGGACTGATCAACTTGTTACAAAGTGAACCTTAATCATTTTCGGCTTTTGCGAGTAGTCGGCAAAGGCGCTTTTGGCAAGGTACGAATAGTAGAGCGCAAAGATTCCGGACTTACTTTCGCTCTCAAATACATTCGTAAGGATGAAGGTCAGCCCGATTCAGCCCTACTGGCGGTAAGAATCTACTGACAAGGCATGCAGTGGTGCGGTCAGAGAGCGTGCGCAACATCATCCGAGAGCGGCGGATGCTGGAACATCTCAACCATCCGTTTCTTTGCAATCTTCGGTACAGCTTCCAAGATGCTGAGTACATGTACGTCTATGGCCCCAACAACTTCTTGAGAAATAGTAGCTCATCTATCTTCAGATACCTGGTAGTGGATCTAATGAATGGTGGTGACCTTCGATTTCATATCTCTCGAAAGGCCTTCACCGACGAGGCCGTCCGGTTCTGGATGGCAGAGCTGGGCTGTGCGCTTCAATACATTCATAGTCAAGGCATCGTACATCGGGACGTGAAACCCGACAACATCTTGCTAGACTCGGAGGGCCATGTTCATCTAGCAGATTTTGTGAGTTATTTGTATCCTCCGCAAGCTATGATTCTAAATGGTTTTGCCAGAATGTTGCATCCGATTTCCGGCCAGGCAAACAACTTACGAGCAGGTCTGGAACTCTCGCCTACCTAGCTCCAGAGGCTTTTGAAGGAGTTGGCTACACTAGTGAGGTTGATTGGTGGTCGTTGGGGGTGACTTTCTACGAATGTATCTACGGACAGGTACAGAGCAGAGATGTATCCCGTTGATAGGCGAAATACTGACCTCAGATATAGAGGCCGTTCGATGGCAAAGGGCACCAAGCACTGGAAGAGAACATTGTCGCAGCGGCCCCTAAATTCTTCCTCACGAAGCCAGCAGTGTCAATGCTCTGCGTAAGTGCTATGGCTTCGCTTCTTGAAAAGGACAGGCGGAAGCGGATCGGTGCGACTGGATTTGATACTTTCAAAAATCACCCCTTCTTCCAAAAACTCGACTTTGTGGCGCTTGAGAGAAAGGAGATTCCTCCAATATTCGTGCCGTCCAGTGAGAAGGCCAACTTCGACGCAACATACGATTTGGAGGAATTGCTTCTCGAAGAAGCACCACTCGAGGCGAGAGCTAGGAAACAGAAACCGAGGGCAGAGCTCAGAGAGGATGCGACCCAAAGGGAGGTTAGAGAAGATGAGCTGCACCGAATGATGGAGACAATGTTCGAACCATTCGATTATACCACAATGACCTACGACATGTATGTCCAGATGGCTCGCGACTGAATTCCCTCTTTACTGATATTGAGATCTAGTCCCGCTGCCGCTGCACTAGCTGGCACTGTTCCAGAGGAGCATGTCGAAACCACCCGGTCCTCAGCACGATCACCCCAACAGTCAGCGCCCAGCAGTCCAGCTGGATCGCCTCATCTGGTCCCAGAGACATCTCCAGCTCGCCCCTTTGTCCCGGACAACATCCCATCTATCAATACCCCTCGACCAAATCAGGCTGTGCCGGGAGATATGCCATCTCATGGAGGCATATCCACATCTTTCAGCCGGCCACTTCCACCGCAGAGGCCGAAGGCCGCGCCCCACACTACAAGCAAAGGCAGCGGCGGGCAGATGCTTGATAATGAGAACAACTGGTCCGCTCTCACGGAGCAGAATTCGACATTGCCTGCGGATGCGCTGGAGGGAGTGATTGCGCGAGAAAGCAAAGGCGGAAGCAGTGGTATGCTGGGCTTCTTAAGCAGGAAAAAGGGTCGAGATCGGAGTCCGAAACCAAAAGACCCAGGCATCCTAGGAAAGTACGGTGCAAGGCAGATCCTCAATCCCAACTGAATCTAGGATATCATTCTCCCATCGCTTAACTAGAAGACGCAATCATCAGGAAGACAGCCAAGACTGACACAAGCCGTGGGCAAGTAATAGCTACTTGACAGGCTCACTCTTTATCATGCTCCACGCTCTTACGCAACCTAGCTACGGCTACAGAGTTACTTTCAGATCGAATCCTAGTTCGAAACGCAGCAAAACACAAAACGCGGAAGGACTGTTCCATCAGTACAGAGGTTGAGACCTTGGGGGACTACAGGCGCTGTGAAGGCTGAGCAACGCAGGACGCGACAGAAGTGTCGCCTGGCGGCATCTTCAACAGGCGAAGCATATGTGCATATCCATACAACATATAGGAGCTGAGTGGGACAGAAACTGTATAATAAGGTGGATATGCGCCAGCAATCCCCTAGTAAATTCACGGAAGCAAATACGGTTGAGGAGTCTGGTATCAACATTTACCTGCGATGCGACCGACGAAGTTGATAGTTGTAACTAATTCAGCATTAGTGAATGTGAAGCAACTAGAGTATGGTGTCCTTACTGATGAACAGTGCTGTGTAGAAATGAGTGCCTGTGCGGGGGCAGGTGGATCCTGAGTTGTTGTGCAGTACAACGTAGAAGCTTGGGCTAAGCATCCTGGTCAGGTCGAGCTCCGCGTCAAAACATTCGCTCGACAGCGCCCAGTTCTCAACCAATACCCACAATACTTCCACTCCATCTTTCGGATCTGTATGGTGCTGACTCTACCTATCCATACGTCCGTCAGCTATCCTCGCCTTATGGCCATCCTCTAGCGCCCTCGTCATCGAGAAGGGACGTGTTTTCAACGCGTTGTCTCCTGCCCCCGCCAGCGTTGAAGAGCTCGAGCTTCGAGCTTTGGAGGGGTGACAGAGTGCTCCCTTATTGTTATGAATGGCAGCAACTGTATTCATACCACCCTCTCCACATGATCCTTTCATCAGAATGTCAACCAACCGTTCGCGAGCACCTTTGGCCAGCATTCCAAATGCCACAAACTCTCCTCACCGAGCCCTTGCGCACAGCACCAAACGGCCACGAGCTCAAGCCAACATCTCACAGCAGGAAAATGAACCTCCACAAAAGAGGCAGATGGTGGAGAGGGACATCCCAAGTGCACAACCTGCCACACCTCGCAGGAAGATTCCCCCTTCCACGGTAGAAGGCAGGGTTTTTGAAAAAGGGACCGTCAATGGACAACCTACAGCGTTTCAGAGGAAACTTGTGGCTGCTCGTGATCGAGCAACCACGCTGAAAGTCACAAAGAGTGTCGAGGGACCGACAGCGCAGAACCTCGAGACTATTCGGCAATGGCAAAAGCACTACCGAAAAGTGTTTCCTGAGTATACATTTTACTTTGAAAGCATTCCTGAAGACATCAAAGGAAGGTTCTCGCGCCAGATCGCGAGTCTTGGGGCAGTATGTCTAATTCCTATCTAAATTTCTTCCTTGCTGTCAAATCTACGCCTTCTGCAGCCCACCATCAACCCGAGTATAGTTTCCTCTGATGAATGCTGACCTTCATCTAGCGAGAAGAGAAGTTTTTCTCCAGATCCGTCACTCACATTGTCACAACGCGCCCAATTCCTCCAGAGAATGAAGAACCTCCTTCAGGTTCCACCGGGATGTCAACGGACGTAAGCAATGGTGACAGCCAACCAAGGACAATCAACCCTAACCTCTTGGAAAAGAGTTCCGCCCTACCTTCAAGCATACGGAACCAACCTTGTACACAGCAAGCGCAAAATGCGCGTCGCGATGGAACGACGAATTTGGACATTCTTTCAAGAGGAAGGCAGATGGGTATGAAAATATGGGCAGCTGAAAAACTCCAACGAATCTTGGCCCACATGTTTGACGACAGTGCTTCTCATGGCCATAATACTCGTGGAAATAATATGCCTATGACAACAGGTCGGGTTCGAGAAGAGGATCTGTCCCAGGTCCTACGAAATGAAAAATACAATGGTCTGGCAGATCGTGACCCGACAGCCTTGACCAAAGATCTGGTCCTGTTTAAAGGACCCTTCATATACATTCATGACATGGATGGTAAAACTCGGCCGACCATGGTTAGAGAGTATCCCAAAGTTGCTCGGCGTCAGGACGGCGCCTGGCCTCAGTTTCGGTCTGCCACTGTAGGCAAATGCCCCTTTGTTGAAGACCATATGTCGAGAAAAGAGCTAGAAAGGGAAAGAGAAAGGGAGAGAGAAAAGGAAAGAGCTATGGCTCTGCAACTAGAGAGAGAGGCTCAACAAGCACCTCGAACTCCATCCGTCACTACTGTCGAAACTGTTCAGATGGATCCACCACGACGAAAAAGCCCACGGAAAGCGTTAAGAGAGGTCTCCAATGTCTCAAACGGACCTAATGTTAATCTTGCAACTGCGTCACTCAGCAAACCCATTGACCCGCCGAAGGTCGAACGTCATACCGCATTCCCACCTGCCATCGAAGTGCCGTCCGTCGGCTTCATTCGACCGAATCATATGCATTTCGCCAGAGAGCCTGCTGCATCTGGCATGCAGCAATCAAATCTCACATCTGCTATTCGATCTAACATGATCTCGTCTACTGCTGCTGCGCCTGGTGCCAAGGCAGGCACGAGCAAGGAGGTTCACGAGCTCAAGCGGAAAGTGCTGGAGCGATCGAACACAGGCAGCTTGTCCGTTGGTTCTATGCCGTCTTCACATCGAATGACGGACCTCGCGGGCCATTTGAAGAACGCGCGGGCGCCAGCTCCACAACGTGCCGCCAAAAGCAAAGCACAAGAGAAGCTTGGAGGTATTCAAGAAGAAGATGATCCATCCGAAGAGGAGCTCGCTGCAGAAAGGGCTGCTAACGCAGCGTCAAGAAAGCGAACCGCTAAGAAGGACCCCAAGCCTGGTTATTGTGAAAACTGCCGCGACAAGTACGATGATTTTGATGAGGTACGGATGCGCCAGCACAGTCACACACCATTAGCTAACAAGAAGTAGCACATCGTGTCACGCAAACATCGCAAATTTGCCATGACCCAGTCCAACTGGACAGATCTCGACCGGCTTCTGCGTAAACTTCAAGCCGCACAAGAAGTCTCAAACTACGTATGAGCACTCCAAGCAAGAGCGTTTATGGTCGTTGCCTCAATTAAACGCTGCACATATTCCTTGTCCGTCTTCTGACGCTCGCCCGAGCTATGTATCATGACTCATTGAACTTTGCGATGAAAGAGCCATGAAGGGTCTGAGGAAGAGGCGGAAAAGCTGCCATTGATCTTTACTTATAGCGGGCATCAGCATTGTGGTATCGTTTTCGCTTCTATACCCCATCTGTTCATGCATTACTTGGCACACTGTAGCCAAAATTTTGGCACTTGATCGCAGAATTTGCCATTGTACCGCTTGATGAGAGCGCATTTCAGAGCATTGCACTGCACTTGCGTTGATGAGAGATGTTTTGCGTTAATTGTGTGGGAGAGGTCGGAGTGAAAGTGGCTGGGTTTCTTACGAGTCACAAGAAAAGTCATGATATCGTAAATATAGCACATAAAAGATTGTACATATCTCAGGTCTTGACGACGTACCGCCCCCTTACTGGTGATTACGATGATTGAAGATGCTTGGGAAGACGTATCACGTCCTCGAGGCTGTTCTGTGCAAGATTCAGTAGCTTCGTTGCTCAAACGCATTAAAAAGGATGCGTTCGCAAGCGTTGTCTATGTTTGGTCCCATGGCCTTCTTCTTTCTACTTCACTACGGTCCGCCAGGGAAGTCTGCCCTCGAACCTTTCAGATGGTCCTCCATCTTTTAATGCTAGTTGATACGAAGGTACCTCAGAGCGGATAGAGGTGAGTGTCTCCGCTGTAAACTTCAACGATGACTGTTCTCGTATCGTTCGCCGACAAGCGCGACATTCCCTTGAGCGGTGATATCTGCGGCGAAGTCGTCTATTTTGGAGGCGTCGTTGCTCTCGAATACAGTCTTTCCCTTGTCACCCGGTTTCGGCTCGTTCGCGCAAGCTGGCGGACATCGTCCCTTTTCTTTTTTCCCCTGTAGAGTGCGCAATGATAGCGGTGCCCCATACCGAGCGCACTTTCATTCAAGCGGCCTGTGGCTTTCCTTCCTCAAGCAGGCACTTCACAAATCTTTCCACCCTCTGCTGGTCCTTCGCTAGCCAGATCTCCGGTTCAATCAGCTCAACCTCCCCAATCACAAACCCACCATCATCTTCGGCCAAGACGCCATCCAACCTCATATATCCGACACTGCCCTCTCCAAACTTCTTTCGTAACCACTCACACAACCTCTCCCCAACCTCCATCGCGCCCTTCGGCAGCTCCTCTTTCCCTATTTCCACAACACCGCCTCTATACTGATCATTGACACTCCACTCCGCCCCACCCGCTTTCGGCCGTTTCACAGTAGCATGCGAAAATAACCCCCCAACATACACAAGGCTGTACTCGCCCACCGTCTTGACCGTAGCTTGAAACTCTTGAATCATGACCGAGCCCACAATGCCCGGCAGACCAAGCATCGCTTCCATCCGCTCCAGATCCTCCTTGGTGAAGGCCGTAGGATCCCGAACGAGGTGCACACTGTCCCCACTAGCGCCTACGCTTGGCTTAAGCACTACTGGCGTCCTGGCCCCGCCCGCAACAAACTCCTCTACAGCCCTCTTGAACCCTTCAAGCCCACAACCCGCCCGCTGCAGAAATTCGGTCCTACAGACCCGGAACCGCGCATCCTGCAAATCATGCAGATACTCCTTGGCGGCATTCCACCGCACGGCACGCGGATCGTTGACGACCCTCAACCGCGGCAGCACCTCCTGCAGCGGAATGAGCGTCTGGTCCAGGAAGCGCAGAAAATCCTCAATGTGCTGGACATAGCCGTCGCAGCATAGGAACAGGATGATGTCGAAGCGGCACAGCGTCGCCCGCGTGCTCGCCGCAGCAGGGAACTTCCAGGACGAAAAGCGCACGTCGGCGCCGGCGAGGGCGAGTGTCTCGGCGAGCGCTTTGTTCTGGACGGGCAGGGAGGCGATGTTGGCTGGCTCGGAGTACGGGTCAGAGATTGAAGGGGCGTGCGAGTACTCTTTTGTGGTGAGGAAGAGGATAGTTTTTTGGCGGATGAGATCGAATGGGGTTGAAGACATTTCTGGGGGCGAGGGCCGTAGTGAGAACTTTGAGGGTTGGTTGTATCGTATACAGATTTCGCCTTTTTTAAGACCCCGTGCGAAGGAACCCGGGCTTTGCTGGCCAGGGTAGTAAAGGGTCGTACTATTTTGAGTCGCAAAACCAATCCAAGCTTTTTCCTTAGAGAGGCATGTATCAAATTTCACTGGCAATGTCTAAATGGCGCAATGAGCATTGAGGACGAACTTCCTTGTTGAGAATTTCTGATGGTCGAGCTGGGCTTATATAGAGGTAAGCTCTTATGCTGAATCCAAGACTCCGTGCCCCGGCCGTGCTGATGGGAAAGTCACACCTCAACTAACGAAAATGGGACAAGCAACGCGCATTTCAGTCCAATCGTCGGCTACAGCACGTCCTTACAGGGAACTTCAGGACATCAGATGAGACAAGACATGGCACTTTCTTGTAGATCAGGGTCAAGAGTTCCAATGATGGTTGATTTTCAACAATGCGTTATTCGGCGTTGATTTCAAGCACATCTAAGTAGGGCTTGATTTGGGTCATAGTCATCGTGCTTCATCGCTTCGTGAAGTTACGCTACCATAATCATCAGGGATCTTTGCCTCGAGTAGCAACGCACACGGACCTCCTTCCAGACAATGCCTCATACTTCTTTCCACGTATATCCTTTTCGCTCTCCTCGTGGCGTCATCGCTGCGTTCATATCGCCAAACGGATCGTTAGGGTCGTCATCTTCTTCCTCGCTCTCGCTATCACTTTCAATCTGCTTCGCTTTCCAGTTCGTCTTGGCCGGTCGTGGTGGCGGCGGTATTGCAACCTTGCCAGGTCTGGGCGGTTTCTTCGGCTTCTCATCTGTAAGACTTAAGCCCGCCATTGACTGAGCCGCTTTGTCACTAGCATGGGCCGTCCTGCTCAGATGCTGTGCTTCCTCGAGCTCGCTGTCAGAGTCGTCATCGACACTCTTGTCCATAACTTCGAATGCCATAAGAGCCGTAACGAGTTCCTCGTTGGCGTGGATCAGGCCACCAAGGAAGTCGTCGGTTTCAACATATTGTATATAGCGGAGAATGTGGCGACGTAACTGCTTGCAGGTCTCGAAGCGTGACATGACTTCAGGATCTTCCGACACTCGCTTTTGTTCCCTGTTGACCAGCTTCAAAGCATTGCTGAGGTTGGTTGATGCTACCGATGAAGCGGCGATGGATTGAAGCATGGCTGGTTTTTCTCTCTCCAGATTGAAGCCTTTCGTCTTCTTCTTCTTCTTGTCCTTCTTGCTAGATTTGCCGAAACCAAATGTCGGCCCTGCGCTGAGGTTGACAGGTTGAGATGTGTGCGAAATGCTCGTTCTTGGACTCGCTGGTCCGCTTGTTTTGGTGAGGACGCTTGGTCTTCTGGTGGAATCTTCAGGACTACTCGGTTCTTCGTCTTCTTCTGCGGCAAAGGGGTCTTCTCTTCTCGATTCTTCTTCATTCTCTCGCAGCACCTTGCTCTGTTCTCTTCTCTCGCCGAGAGCCTTTGTCTTCTTTGGTAGCTGTTTATACAGTGCTGCAGCACCTGCCAGCTCCGGCTGGGTCTTCGAGCTCGCAGCCCATTGCCCAAACAAGATCTTGCATTTCTCTCGAACGTCAGGGTCAGATAGAGGATCGGTAGCTGCTATTCGGAGCCGCTCGAGAAGTGGCTCATCGCAGAAGATAGCCCGTTGGAAGCGGGGTCCTCCGTTCTGCAACAAACCGTCGAGGATGGTCAAGGCACGCAGTTGGCGATGCACATTGGCATACTTGAGCTTCTTCCTTATCGCACGAGCAGCTTCGGTTGGACCGGAGCCTTGAAGGCGGATGACCTCGATCAGGTCGGGAATGCCAGCAAGGTCGTCCTCGTCATAGTTTTCTGAGGTGAGGCGCTCGATGTGGACGGAAATGGCAGAGTAAGGTTTCTTCTGTTTGTGGCAGCGATAGCGAGTCAATAGTTTGTATCTTCGACGATCTTTGCAAAGAGACGATAGCGTGAATACCAATCGAGCAATGAGGACACTACGTGATTTGGCCGGAGGCTGGGTTGACCGCAGCCGTTTGGAGGGGACTTCTGTTTCCGGATATGCTTCGAAGGCGACGCGCTTTCTCTTGTTGCAATGGGTGCAGTGGCCGCAAGTTTCCTCGACCTCTTCACGAGGAAGTAAAGAGTCAAACTCGGGAGCTTGCCCGGCTTCAGTGGCGTCTGTTGGAAGTTCGGTAACTCCTACATCTAGGCAGGAGGGGGCATACAGCAGCAGGATGGATGAGGGCAGAGGCATGACGACGGGCAGTGGGCAAGGCCGCAGACGTAAAAGAGGAGAGCAAACGGGGAGGGAAAAGTCTAGCAGGAAAGGAATATAGAAGAAACGATTGACTTACCGAACCCGAGAACATGGCTGTGTCTGGATGCTCCTTCTCCTGTAGGACGCGTTCTGTAGGAGTGGATTTCGGTTGACCGCTAGAGCCGTGACTCGCCGCCCCTCAAAAATAGGACGCAACCCAAGTTTGATAGAGTCCAAGCTCGCGCGAAGGGACGAATGGGGAAACTCGATAGCTGGATGGGGATTCAGGCTTAGGCGAAGACCGTATGGCGCGGTGGCATGAACAGGGGAAGGGTCTGGCCAAAAGCTTCCGCAATGGCCAGCCGGATACCGCCCGGAACTGGACCCTATTTTGCCCCGGGGAGCGGACGCCTATGTTTATCACTCCCCGCTCCCCTTCAGGGCACGTCAGATTTCAGTCAGCCGCAGTCTAGCCTATTAAGTCCTCAAGATTCCTCAGTCCATCATGTCCGCTGTCATACAAGGCGTCCTATTGTCGGACAAGTGACCTCCATGTCAGTGTCACATTACGAACTACATTGTATAGGATTTTCTCGTTATCCCTGAGATCGAAAAAGGATCGAAAATCTAGGGGTCATTAACTTTGGGCCCCGCCTCCTTCCTACCAATCGATACGCTAAGGCGATAAGGGGCAGGAGGATCCCATCATTGCGTATAAACTTGTGGGCTTTGGAAATTACGGGGTGTTTTAGCTTTACTCCAACTAGTATCGACGGTTCATGGGTACGAATTAATAGTTTCGGGTGTTCCTCCCCGTAACAGGTTTCGAGGGCCCGGCCCACGCGATGTGGCTGATTGTCGGGCGTCAAAACTCGATTCTCAGGGTTTCCCATCAGAGAGGTAGGGCGATTACATATCAGCGACAATGGCCAGTTCAGCTGAAATCGCTGACGTTCGTACATGCGTTGCCGCCGAGCAGCGAGAAGGTACGCCTCTCCATCAGCAATACGAGGATTGAAGAGTTCAAGGCGGAATGGCAGAAGAAACCCTGTTCTTGGCGGGCCGAGCCTTATCGATTTTAGAAGCATGTTTGTCGGAAAAAGCGCTACTACACCGCCAGACCTGGATGTTAATCAATGCCCTCGAAACATCCAAGCCACGCCGACAACCATAAGAACCTTTTCAGCAGACCACTCACACTGCTCCTCCTCGCCACGCTGGCTTTGGCGTTCTCACGTACCATTCGTTCTCGCTTACCCCTGCTGACATCACATTTCTCGTTTCGGCCATTGAACTACCCTGCGTCAGCCGCCATGTCATACCAAGAGGAGCTGAAAGTAGCCGAGTTGGCTGTCCAGCGCGCCGCCATTTTGACTAAGAAGGTCTTCCACGAAAAAGCCAAAGGCACTGTCTCGAAAGATGACAAGTCGCCCGTGACGATTGGCGATTTCGGCGCTCAGGCTCTAATCATCCAGGCTATCAAGAAGAACTTCCCGGAAGATGAGATTGTTGGTGAAGAGGAAGCCAGTTCGTTGCGTGAAAAGAAGGCCCTGAGCTCGCAGGTTTGGGACCTGGTTAAGGAAGTTAAGCTTGAGGATGCCGAGTCAGATGCTCTCCTTGGTGGTCCCTTGCCGAGCGAGAGTGCCATGTTGGATGCTATTGACCAGGGCAACAGTGCCGGTGGCGCCAAGGGTAGGATGTGGGCACTCGATCCTATTGATGGGACGAAAGGCTTCCTACGAGGTGGACAGTATGCCGTCTGTCTTGCATTGATTGTGGATGGTGATGTCAAGGTGGGAGTACTAGGCTGTCCGAATCTGCCCGTGGATGATTCTGCCCCACTTGCGGAAGACATTGGCAGTAGCCAGACGGATGAAGAAGGGAAAGGCGTCTTGTTCTCTGCAGTGCTAAATGAAGGAGCAAACAGCCGGCCATTGTCAAAAGGCTCGCTAGGCCCTAAGAATTCCTTGTCAGTCAGGCATCTCACAGACGTCAGCAAAGCCGTTTTCTGTGAAAGTGTGGAGGCCGGTCACTCGTCCAAGGGTGATAATGCTGATATTGCAAACCTACTGGGAATCAAGACGAAGGCGGTACAAATGGATTCACAGGCGAAGTATGGATCCGTTGCAAGGGGTGCAGGTGATTTGTACTTGCGACTGCCGGTGCGCAAGGATTATGAGGAAAAGATCTGGGACCATGCTGCCGGCGATCTTATCGTGCGGGAAGCGGGTGGAGAGGTAACCGATGCAAATGGCAAGCGTCTGAATTTTAGTCTAGGACGAACGCTCAAGGAGAACAAGGGCGTCGTTGCTGCGCCCAAGAACGTGCACGCCGAGGTGCTGAAAGCGGTTCAAGCAGTCCTTGGTGTGAAATGAAGCAGTGCGAGTCATCGGATTGTCTCATGTATGGGTGGCAGGTATGGAGTACAAAAGTAGCCGGTTAAGACAAGAGACGTTAAAGAGTCTCTAGAAATAGACTAGCAAAGTAGGCATGTCTTTGAGATTATCTATTTGATTTTCTTCGCCTTCAGTCTGATCGTCTCATCATTGACAAAGATACCTTTGCCCTTATATGGCTCTGGCTTCCTCCACTCCCTAATCTCTGCGGCAAATTGCGTAACCACGCTTTTGTCTGTTCCTTCCAGAAGTATCCTTGTGGGTTGAGGCACGCTTGCCTTGACTCCTAACGGCACGGGCATCTCGATTGGATGCGCATAGCCTAATTTTAGTGACACAAATTGTTGGCCAGGGTACTCTGGCTTCTTCATGGTTGCGCTATTTTCAATCGTAGCTCTGTATCCAACACCAACGAGTCGTAGTATACAAATGTGTCCTTCGGAAACACCAGTGATGTAGTTTTGCAAATGTGCACGCATGGTTCCTATAACTGGGTCAAAAATGCGAACAAAAAGTTGTCGTAGCGAGAATACTCACCCCACATCGCGCGCTGATGCGCTATCGTCGCGTCACCAACACTCAGATTGATCTTTCTGCTTTCTTCATTGTGCTTCGCGGTCAGATAAGGAGGTAAAGGGAGTGTCATCTGGCCTATGAGCATGTCAGTATTCCATTTCTAGCATTGGGGATTCTTAGCACCCACCCAAAGGTCCCACAACTTCTACCGCTGATGTTGGCACATCCGTCTTCCTGCTCCGGATGTTGGACTTTGGCAGATCGTAAAATCGCAACGAGACTTCAGGAGGTACGGAAATGGCCGCGCCGCCAATCCGAGATTGGGAGGTTCGGGAGGTTGAGAAAGCTTTCCGACTCGATCTGCATACAAGGGAAGGAACGAGGAAGGATGGGATCGGCCTAGAAGAAGAATGTTCTGAAAAGAGCCTTTGTAGTGGCTGTCGAACAGAGGTGCAAGGCATGGCCGGGAAGGGATAGCTTATTTGCCTCTTGAATCTGAGATCTTCTTCCTCAAGGATAAATACATCCCATTCGCAAACGCAGGCTAGTTTGCGGCGCAAATAGTCGGATTGGGTGCACTTGGTGGGAAAGTGCGAAAAGGTTCTCGTGGAAGCCATTTTTCTTTCCAATGCTCAAGCTTCGAGTGCAGATCGCTGCTATGCGAATGGAGTTAGGCTTCGCTTGGCAGGCCTTGACCCTTGAAGCCAAAGACTGATCGCCTGTCTCGTTCATTTTCATTTCACCTCACTTCCGATCTGTCAACAAAGGCGAAATGTGCTACTTCGAGACTCTTTATCTAGACCTCGTGTGAATAGTAGCTGACCGCAGTGCCTGCATTGATCTTGATGTCGTTTGAGTCCTATTTGCCCAATCAATCTCGTACCAACTGCCTCAAGTTCCTACTGATCTCCTCATACGTCTCACACCTTCTTCGCTTCGATGATTCTTTCCTAAGTCGACCTTGGTCTTCCCGCCTCGACTTGATTTGTTACTGATTGCCATCTGTGCTTTTTCACCTTCATTTTCCAAACCTCTCGTACTTTGCATTCGTTCTTGAGCCTTACCTTCGTGGAAAAAGGAGCCAAACAACGGCCCATATTCCTTGCCTTCACAAGCAAAGAGACCTTCACGCAAGATACTTGCAGGACTAGCCAAATTTGGTCGTCACAACCTCCCCATCCTTCGAGATGGCTCGGTTTGTTTACTGTTGCTTACTTGGGCAGCTACTTTACCTACCTCTCGCTCAATGTGGTAAGATATCAAGCCATGTGCTCATAGACGCGAAGCGACACTCACAAACCCTACCTCCTCAGTAATATTGCCCATACGGTGGGTTGGAACTGACGCCAGTCTAGGTTACTCTCTCTTTAGTGCCCACATCGCAAAGCAAGGCGATTCAGCGAACTGGACTGATCTTATCAATCAGAGGCCATCAAGCGATCAACTCTTACCCCTACATATAGTGGAGTTACTGAAGACCTTGAACGACAAGCCGGCATGCCATAAGGCTGCAACTCATCAACTCATCACTTCCTGCCAGTCGATCAGAGAAGATGCAATGAACCCCCGACCTTCAGTTGAGAACCTGGAAACCACCAAATCAATCTTTGCTGCAAGACTTGCTATCTGTGAACTCAGAGACGCTAGCGCAAGGACACCTCCTCAATGTGCTCCGATCATGACTGTTTCTGCACGAATTGACGTGAAAATATCACAGAATCTATCAAAGTCTACCCCTTACGCGGCTGAGCAGATCAGCAGCGGCAATCTAAGAGCGTGTCTGAAAGCGCTGGAGTCCAAGCCACAGTCGTGGACAAGTTACAGCAATAGCCGTCAATACGCATCCATGATCTGTGATGCATCTCGAGTCGACATATTGAAAGATGAAGCGCTAGAACTTTTCCGTCTTCTCACAAACATTGGATATGATATGAGTCATGCTCTCGCGGATGCGCTCCAGCGGGCGATTTCACAGCAAAAAGCCGAGATGGCGTTCGCAGAGGCGCTCAAAGACTTGCGCACTGAGCAGCTCCAGGACCTAGCAAAGGCCCACCAAGAGAGCAAGGCTATCATGGAAGAGAGCAGCAACCAACTCAGCAAAGCAGCAAGCCACGTCTCAGATACTATTCGCTTAGCAAGTGGAAGTGCGTCAGACCTGAAGCAGATCGTCGAAGCAATTTTCCGATCAGCAGCGACTGGGGGTGCGGAGTTGGCTTACCTAAGGTTCAGAGATGCTGAGGCGAGCCACAAGGTAATAATGGCTCTCCACAATATGATCCAGGAGGTCACGAACAATGATGTCGCCATCCTGCGGGAGAGTTTGAGTGAGGCCGTCTCGATTGTGGTAGGAATTTTGGTCGCTTGAAGCAAGACCACAGTTAACTTGATGTAGGACTTAACAAGAGCTGTCGGGGAAACTATTCACGAGGGCGCTGCTGCTCTCCAAGAGGTGATTTGCCTTATTGCAGTGGTTTCCATCTGGCTGACGCCGACAGATGGTGCAAGATACCTCGAATACAGTTAAGGATACAGCCAAAGACCTAAACTCACTTCAAAACTCAATGACAGCAACCAAGGAGAACGCTCAAATTGCTGAAGCTTTGACTAATCGGTTACAGGACGAGCTTATGCGGGCTCGGGAGACTGTCCAGTCGCTGACAAGGCCTTTGGAGAGATTCGCGAAGAGTTTGCAGACGCTGCAAACCCTCGCTATGATTATGACCAGTTTGTGGCTGGCGTCAAAACTCTTGAGCCGCCGATGTGGCCAATATCTAACACTCTTTTATAGTAAGCATGGATATCTGTGTCGTTGCTTTCCGTAGCTAACGGCTAGGCAGTCATAGCAAGCCAGCTACACTCCGCTTTTTGCCGCCACTACTTTGCAATAGCATACTCATACTCAACACCCATGGCCGCATGGGTGGCTGACAAGCTGCAGCATCTCTCCCTTGTGGTCGTTAGCCATCCAATTGCCCCTCTATCCGTTGCTGTGATTGTCATGGTTCTTTGCGGAACCAAGCTGTACGTCAGCTTCCTTATTGAGAAGCTCAAGGCCCGGAGGACTCGCGCCATTCTGCCAGTTTCACCACACGCTATTGCAGCGGCGGCTGAGAGCCGGACCTGGACTCCAACACCGGACATTCCGTTCCACCACCGCTGCTGCAACCACCGGGGATCTGATAGATCCAGGCGTTCTCAAACAACTCCACCACGCCTCTAGCGTTGGGGGCGTCTACTATTCGACGACATTTGACACGCTCGCAGCGCTTCTTCGGCCGGTCGATATAACGAATCTCGGAGCCTTTCATCGCAAATTATGCTTGCACCTATCCCCATTTCAATTCCACAAACATACCTTACCATGCATGCATGCACGTTTTGATACCACAACACCTGATTTCCAACGAGGTACATTTGTCTTTTTTTAGCGTTAGTACTTTACAAAATATCCATCAGCTAGGGTCCTGCAGGTGCTCGAAAGCATTTGCTTTGCCTCCGCGTGGCAACGCACACCTGGGACCACTAAGGAAGGCATGGCCATATTGAGCGATCTGCATGTGTCCAGTAACACACCTATCCATCACGACGTGGCTCATCTTTCAAGTCAGTTGCAGCATATGAAGCTTTCGTTTTCGCAAAGTGAGGCTTAAGCGAGTCAGAGGGCATATCCCGTATGACAAGAATCGAAGAATATTTTCCTACCATCGCCTGCTGTCATGAAGTCAGCATTGCTTTCGCATTTCCCAAAACGTGTCTACTAACATTCGTCTCAGTCCTCCTTAAAGAATACCGTTCAGGAGTTCTAACCATTCGTGCTTAAGCGCAAAGCTGTTCTCCTCACTCAGGCGATTGTGACTCTGACACGCTAGCCCGAAGACAATTCCCGCAGAGATTTGGAGTATTTGGACGACATGGAACAACAAAGACTCTCTTTAGCCACATGTACAACGCCTCCCATGCCTCTGGCGCTACACCGAGCTACGACTGACCCCACAGGTAGCGCGTGATCACCACTTTAGCAAGTCTGGCTGGCTGCTGAGCTGCCTGTAGAATGCTCTAGGTAGGCGGGACAGGGCATGAAGTGACCTACCAAAGACGAAGGAGCATCTGGGAGACGGGATCAATAGTCGTGAGATCGGCAATTGATCATGCGGAAGTGCGACAGTGGTTGCTTTGTTTGAGGGGAGGTTATGGATTGATAAAAGGAGTGGAGTATGAGATGAGGACCCGATTAGGAGAAGGCGGAGCGGACCTAGGCAAGGTTAGCAGTTATCAAGGATCAATAACCCCCTCGTACCGCAAGGCTCATGATGAGGACAAAGTCTGAGCTCTGGCACATCCACCAAAGGGCTAAATACCCCTAGACAAAAGGGCGTTGCGTTCGTTGCGGAGATATCGGGTACGGGATAGGAAATACATAGATAACAACAGCGACGACGATGTACCAAATACCGAGAATTTGTACATGCCACAATAGTTGAGCGGGTATTCCGAAGCGTTGACAGAATTCCTCATTAGCAAACATATTTATCGACCACGTTATCGCCGCTCGGTTCTACATTCTCCTATTTAGGAAAGTTCAGTAGATGGAGGTACCAGGGGCCTGGCAAGCACTGGAGCTGATTGGGGAGGAAGCTGATGAAAGATGAGAAGAGTCCACGCTGAGACGGATTGAGGCACCGAACGTCTAGCTCTAAATACATGCCAGAGAGCAGGGATACCTATCAACATCGGAACTAGGCAACTCGCTTGCTTGATGCTGCTCATGGTTGAACCGACGGCATCTTCCTAACGACACAAAATCTCTCACATTGCTTCTCGCATCTAAGTCAGGCACCACACTCCGAGGATCGCATTTTCTTCTATCAGGCGGGGTTTGGGGGAATTTTTCGTTCCACCTTCGGCAAACCCATGCAATGCACACAGACCCGAGTGCTAAGTTGCGTTACGATTAACGACATATGAAGCACAGGTCGTGCGTGTTGCTTGCAAGAAAGTGTTAGCACAGAAGTCCTAGAGCATCGGGAAGTAAACGCAGGTCAGGCTGAGAGTCTACTGCACAACGCTCGTTTCCGGGACAATGGCCCATAAGCCGCTTTTTCCGAAGACACGCTGGTGTATCACGTGACAATAGTTCTGGATTTTCGTCTAGCACAGCCGCACGCAGTTTACAGTAGCCATTCCCACCAGCGTCAGCATACTGAGAACTCTTGGAGTTCAGACTTTTGGCGTGAATTGCATAGCATTCTCGCTATTCTCTTACATTTAGTGAGAGTGTCATTTTTGCAAATGACGAAACCTCTTAAGATGATAGCCTCTTTTCGTCGGTCGAAGTCTTCTTTCCAAAGGCAATTCATAGCCCAAACGATTGAGTTCTTGCCCACAGAGGTAACAAAGGGGGCCTCCTGGTCCTAGGAGCAAAAGTGCTCCCAGGCTGACGTTACGCGTTCCTGGGAACGGGGCTAGATGCTCCTAAGAAACCCACACGAGTTCCTGGGAACCATTGGTCCCACTGCCCCAGCTAAAGCTTACCAGAGGTGGCAGAGAAGCGATTCCGGCCCTAAACTAACCATGAAATGGCCAGCCAACATAGCTTGTGCACATCAAACCTACTACGAACCAACCACCACCACGCCGCATCCATATCACGACAACCACGCGCTCAACATGTCGCCTCTTTAATCCAACCATGGGCCTTGCAAGTCGGAAACTTTGCAGCTACCCACTTTCCCGCTGCCTCAGAAGCCTAAATAGTGCTGGGCTCAGGAACATATGGCTCCAGCAAATATCGAACTGTATACCTGGATCTCTTCGGAGAGTGTTAGCAATATAACACGGCCATATTACATCTGCACAACCTGCGGCAACAGCAAATTTCAATGTTTTCAGAGATAGCGGCTATCCACGCGGCTTCATAACTCGGGAGGACAGCATCGGCATGCATCCACAAAATCCCAGATGCTACTGCGGGTTCGACAGGATCAGAAAAGTGGAAAAGCCCTTGTGAACCCATTTGGAGAAGGGTTTTGGGTCTACGCTTCAGGAGCCTGTAATTACTTCTCAGACAGGAAGGATGGAGTTCCTTATGAGGATGCGAGGAAGCTGCTTGATGATTTTCATCCTCATATGCTGAAGAGAATTCCGCCCTATTGTTGAGCCGAGTACACTACTGGCTTCTCGTCACGGAGGCACGACTGAGGGGAAGGTTGGGTTTCTTTTTGTCAGATTTCCAAGGGGAAACAAGAGGTTTGTATTGCTTATTCTTCTCTCTTGTGATGAACGAGTGACTAAATACACAATTGCCATGTTAGGCAGCTGTAGGCACCTCTAGGCTTCCATAGGCAGCTCCAGGCTGCACCAGGCAACTGAAATGCGGCCTTGTTCGCAACACGAGCTTGCGAATGTCACACGAAACGCGGTATACTCGCAACTAAAGGCTGCAGTATATCTCTTGCGTCTGACAAATCCTTATGCCACACGACTTTCCGGACGTCCCTTTTGACTGACCTGAATCTGTTGTTCCGCCCACTAGTACAGTACCTCGTAATCTTCCGAAATCTTGAGATCCGAGAGCGACTTACTCTTCTTCAAAGGCGGCTTGACCGCCGTCTTCTCCTTGGACAACGACTTCAAGAACTCTTCCTTCCTAGCCCCTGTCAAGTTCATATGCTCTGCGACCATTGTGGCCGGCGTCTGCGCAAGCCACTGTTCGACCGAGAAATCCTCAAACTTAGGTGCGCGGAACACCTCCAGCATCTCTACTGGCTCATCGCCAATGTTCTCGACAAAGTGAGCGTTATTCTTAGGTACAATGCCGACGTCGCCTGCTTGGTAGTTGAATGTCCTAGCGTTGCCGTTGGAGGCGAAGATAGTCACGCGGGCTTTGCCACGAATGATGAATGACCATTCGTCGGCGTTGGGATGCCAGTGCATTTCGCGCAGGCCGTGGGGGTTGATCGTGACATGTGCGGCGGCGGTGGTCTTTGAAATCGGGAAGTTGGATGTGTCTGTGATGCGCACTTCGCCGCCGGGGAATCTGACCGGCTTTTGTTTGAGCATGCGGTGAGTGTAGCGGTGCTTGGATGGTATGACGTGCTCCCGGTCTTTAGCTAAGGAGCCTGGCACCGTGCCTCGGAAGATGTATTTCTCTGCAAGTTGTCAGTGATTAGATTTAGAGGTGAGTGAAGGTCGTACCCTTTTCTGACAGGGTATCGAAGGTTCGCTGATCAACACGGAAGTTCTTGCTTAGGACTTCCTTTGGCGTTCGAGCGAGATAGTCCGTAAGCAAGAAGGTTGAGTCCTCGGAGAAGTTGCCGTCATCGAAGATAAGGAGGAACTCGGTCCCCTCGTCGCCGAGGCCTTGGATACTGTGCGGGAATCCAGTGGGAAAGTACCACAGGTCTCCTTCCTCAAGGTCATCTATGAATGAGCCTCCTTCGACATCAAGGACAGTGATCCGGCAGGTGCCCTTCAGGATGTAGGCCCATTCGCTCTCATTGTGCCAGTGGAGCTCGCGGTATACGCCAGGTTCAAGGCGCATATTGACGGCTGCGAGCTCCTTCGACGTTGGCAGCTCCCGTGTTGTCGTCTCACGTGCCCAACCGCCCTCCTCCAGGCGCATATGAGAGTCTGTGAAGGACCTAGGCACACAATGAGTGGGATTGGATGAAACTGAAATCATTCCAACGCTCACCATTTCATATTTGGCATTTTGCCATGGTCGGTAACAGGCGGACAGACTCCATCGGGATTCTGATTCTGTCGATCTGGATTCTGGGGACCCAGGATGTCGCTACCTTCGTCTCCGCGCTGCGGTTGGGTTCTAGAAAAAGTTTCAGCGTAGCTCGATACAAGAATATCTTGTAGCTCTCTGCTACAACTTACGCTTTGCTTGATGATGATTTTATGAAACCTCCCTTTGCTGGACATGGCGGGAAATCTGGGTCCCGGCGCTCGTCGAGCACACTGATCATGAGTCTCGTCATGTTGTCCACAGCTGTCTTCTTTCCAGAGGTCAATACCTTAGATAAGTCAATCCTAAGGTATGTTATAGTTCCGGCGGTGAATCGTTTATGCATGGAGGCCTCGGGCCTCATGGGACAACTTCCATACTTGGTTAGTTACGTAAGGAGGCAGGGTAGAGTGACGTCTTCGGAAATGCCGGACTACAATTCCAGTGCATCATAGCTTCTTCATATTTTAGCCGTCAAGTAGCCAATCAGGGGAGGTATTTGAGGCTTGCGGTCCGCTGACCCTGGGATCGAGCTTCCTTCAGAACTTCAATTTAAACCCTTCTACTACGTGATCGATTACTTGTATCACATAGACAACATGGACGACTTGCTAAACGGAAAGCAAAGCCGATCAGCGAGGTACAAGGAACATCTCGCGCAAGATGTGGATAAGTCATGGGCAGATCTGGTCTTGATCGTGGCCTGCTTCATCTCCGGCCTGGTCGACAGTGCTGTCTTCAACGTGTGGAGCTGCTTCGTTAGTATGCAGACGGGTATGTGATATTGTTTGCTGCCATTTCGTTGTGCAATGCTGATACAACTACCGCTGCAGGCAATACTGTCTACGTTGGGCTCGGAATGTCAGGTCAGCCCCTCAGTCAACCGTACCGATGGGCCAAATCAGGCACCGCCATCCTCAGCTTCTGCTTTGGAACATATGTATTCAGTCGACTTGCCCGCTTGCTCGGCCCGCTTCGCCGCAGTACCATGTGCAGCTCATTTCTGTTCCAAGCATTGCTGTGCTTCATCAGTGGAGTGCTGGTGGTCAGTGACGTGGTGCCTGATGATGCTGGGAATCAGCTTCCCAGAAATTGCATTGTGTTGCTTCCTCTTGGGTTGCTCTCTTTTCAGTCAGCAGGTCAGATTGTCGCGAGCAGAATGCTAGCCTACAATGAACTGCCCACAGTCGTACTCACCAGCACTTACTGTGATCTCATGTTTGATCCAGCTTTGTTTACCGCATCGATGAAGGAGACTTCGAAGCGTAATCGCAGGTTTGTTTCCGCCATCGCGCTTCTGCTTGGAGCTGCTCTTGGAGGAATTCTGACCAGAGACGGGAGCATTGCGGATGCACTTTGGATTGCTGGGATCGTCAAGGTCATTATGGCTGTCATTTGGATTTTCTGGAAGGGGGAGGGATCCATTCGTCTAGAATGATTGTGCCAGCGCTAGAAGAATTGGACATGGGCTTGAAAATCTGCGCTGGACAGTCGTCGCTAGGACTTGAAGCACGAATGCGAGTCAATATTTTGAGGGAATCATCAATTCTTCTGCGTATCGCGTGGAATGGGAGGATGTGAACGATTCCTCTGGAATGTTGGCGAGGTGAGCCTCAAGCCGAGAATGCTGAGCACGTGGAAGTGTCGAGATTATGACCAGAGTGAGGAGAAGCGTGCAGCGAGGGAAGGCCTCAGCAAGATAAGCTGCTCGTTCAAGGAAGGCCAATGAACCGAAGATGATGTTGTTCGAGTAGTTTGTGAGCTCCTTCCTGGTACACGTCCCCGATCACTTTTGTAGAACTATCTCGCGTCCAAAACAAGACACATGATCTCATCCTCAACACGATTCCGCTGACTGCCCCTCCGACTGGGTCATCGAACTCATTCAACCATCCACCCGAAGCTTTGAAATTCTAGATTGAGCATAGGGGGCAGCTTGGACCAGCTCAGCGGAAGTCGCCGGCTTTCAACTGGTGAAAGGAACTTTGTCTCCGAATTACTGCGAGCTTTGGTAGACTCCATCATCATGAATGGTCGAAATCTTCGAAACCTGTCGGTAACCAGGCGCTATCTTCTGGGCTGTAATGGTCACTGCCATCGCGTGAGGTGAAGCGCACGAATGCGGACGAAATCCTCCTCGAGTGCACGCATATTTATTCGAAGTGCATTACGAGGACGAAGAGTAACCAGGTATCAAACGATAGAATGCTGTGGCGCCCTCCTCGAGCATCCAGTCTCGGACTCCTGTAACTCACAGAGCAGCTGGGGAGCTCCAAGGCGCGATTCCTCTGTTGTCAGCTACGCCAACAGCCACAGTACGGTCAGTAACCTCTATCACCCGTGTAGGACAGACCTCCAAAGACGATCTTACAGCTTGATCTCTCTGCTTGATCTTTCTGCCTGATCTCTCTTCCTTTGTCCGCAAACGACCGACACGGCAAAACGTGATCTCCTTTTTACCACCATAACGGCCAAAGTCTCGGTACGTACAACCGCCTGGACCAGCGAGTACAGCGATAGTGCAGACTACTATACAACCTTGCAGCGGTGCAGTCAGTGCTCGAAGCCGACGAAGCGAGCTGGCTAGCGCCAAGCCAATGCTCCATAATAGTTTTCGTCATTTTGCTCACCGGTGATCACCAGGATTATGCCGCAACCCGCGACCCCGGAATTGACGCGGCCTGCCCTCACATTTGCCTCAACCCGCCCCAATCATTGTCGCCAACTGGACTCATTGCAGTAATTCGGATATGTTCACAACTTTTGTTTCTAAGTTGGGTACCCCAATGATGAAGGGGCTTGCAACGCACGCGTTCCACTTTCTTTCATTGTTCCATCTGTCTGCTGGTGGCTGTCCGCGTAATTCAAACCTCCACCACGCGCAAACTCACATTATATAACCCAGCACGTCCTCATGCTAAGTCCGCATCACTTGATTTGTGCTCTTGTAAGTCTAGTTTATTCTTCTTTGCTCGACATCGTCACTGGACAACGGACCTTCGATTCTATCCTATGTTAACACGATAAATTACTATGAAAGGCACTTCACTGATCGTTCTTGCCGCCGGGCTTCTACTTTCGAGCACTCAAGCTCTTCAACTTGTAAGAAGGGATGCACATCCTGCAGTAATTGGGCTGGATATCCAGAGGAGGAATGTGGGTCACCCTGTCAAACGCGACCTGCAAAGGAGAGCAGGGACTGTCAGCGAAATATTAGCCAACGAGGTCAGTTTCTCACCTCCCCACCTTCAACGCATGGGCTGACAGCATCTTCGCAGGAAACGTTGTACTTCGCCAACGTCAGCATTGGAACTCCGCCGCAGAACTTCCGGTTGCAAATCGACACGGGCAGCAGCGATCTATGGACGGAGGCAGCGTCGTCAAAACTATGTCAAAGCAGGAGCAGAATTTGTGATCAAACAGGGAATTGTATGCTCTTTACTTTCTTATGCTAGGTGGGGGATGAGCTAACTCATCCAGACAACGCGAATTCTTCGTCAA
>Ga0335072_10001512_pt1 | contig 37738 bp, 34 predicted proteins | sample Lox_Sample_21_FD_206725 | JGI IMG/M metagenome (GOLD analysis project Ga0335072, IMG submission 206725) | Soil microbial communities from Loxahatchee National Wildlife Refuge, Florida, United States - Lox_Sample_2.1 | ecosystem: Environmental > Terrestrial > Soil > Wetlands | place: USA... | reverse complement strand
GCGAGATAGTGCAGCTGGCCGATCATCCGGGCAAAGGTCGTCTTGCCGCCCTGGTTCGGGCCTGTCACAACGAGAATTCGCTCCTCGCCCGCCAAGGAGAAGTCATTTGTGACGACGCGCTTTCCACTATCGTCAGCGCGCAGCTTGTCCGCAAGTGCCAGGTCAAATGCTTCCTCAGCGCTCTCGCCTTTCGATTGATCGGAGACCTCCGGATAGCAGAACGAAAGACCCTTATTCCTGAGCCGGTCCATGTGCTCGGTCCACGCGAGATAAAACTGCGCTTCCCGGTCGAACTGAGCGATCACCGGATTCTGGAAATGAGTATGGGCTGAATAGAAGCCTGCGAGAGCTGCGAACACGTCCGGATAAAGGCGCGCCACTCGGTCGAGAATCGCCGCTTCCACATGATTCATTTCCAGCGCGAATCGAAAATTGAACAGGCGTTCCTTTGTCCCACCCTGGCGGAACTTCTCAAAAGTCTCCAGAACATCCGCGCCGTAATCTGGCTCCGGCTCGTACCCTTGAACCGTAATCCGTTTTCCTGCGATCAACAGCGCATAACGGATCTCCCCGAGTTCTCCGGCAATACGTTGCGCATCGGCCTCCATTCTTCGGAATCGTGGGGTTGAGAGGTAGTCCTCCAGGTACAGGCGGAACGCTGTCAATCCTTGAGACCGGATGTTCGCACTCCTTAACCCGCCTCCGAATCTGCGCAGTGCCGCGCAGTAGCCACCGACCGAATCGAGAAGACAGCGCCGTCTCTGGAGCTCGTAATAAAGCTTCTGCGTCCGAGAGATTTCGTCCCGCATCTTATGCATCTCAGCTGCGAATGTGCGGAGACAGTCGGCGGTTGCCGGATACTCTAGGTCCCGAAATACGTCGTGCCGGTAACTGATCTCGGTCACAGCCCGCGAAGGCAAATAAAAAAACGGCTTGAGATCGAAATCATCGCGGCCCGCCGTCACCGCCGCGACAATCTGATCGAGATTCAGGTCGGCGAAGCATTCGGGCTGCGGCTGCCTGTCCATCTCCGGCAAAACCTGCCCATTGGGGAAGAGGATGCTCCGGAATCTCTTCACCTCAGAAGTCGGATGGAGCGTGTCGATGAGCTCTGACACGGCAGGCTGAGGCACCGTCATTGGACGAACCTCGTCGTGGCGAACAATTCACTTTCACCAGCAGAGAAATCCTGCCCACCATCGATTGTGGCTTGGGAGAGCAAGGCGGACCCCTTCCGAGTTCAATCTCGTAGGAGTCATCTTCCCCTCGTGAAAGGGGCGGTTAAAGTGGACTCCAACACCCGCTCAATTACAGTATTCGCGCCCGCGAAAGGGGTGTCAACGGCTCGAATTTAGCGGATAAGGAGGTTCTCGACGCACCGTTCCGCCACACTGTCGTCGATATGAGACAACTTCTCGGCTCTCCCTCACCTTTCCGGGCGAGAGTCGGGCCGCCGGCGCCGGGACGCTGGCCCGTATCCGGGGGCTATTCGGCTCCTGTCCCACAAGCTGCTGTCTATGAGTGATTTGCCTTGCATGCGACAGTTGGAATCAAAAATGTGCATATCCCGTTGCGCGGGCCGACTCATTAGAATCCTGAGGTCAGGTCTACAGTTGCGGCATAAAAGAGATCGAACTTTCCATCTCAGTCCATATCACATTGCCTTGCAGCATTCGAAAACCTCCAACTGATAGAATCCCTCTGCGCGTGTTCCCCAGCCGAGCGGCAACCAGCGGTCATCCCCGCGAGCGCCCCCCGCACCGGGTGCCGCCGGAGAGCGTAATGGCTAAATCAGCAGTTCCCGATGACTCTCTGGCCGGGTTCCCCGACCACGGACCTGAGCATGGCAAGGCCGAGTTATCCGACCAGAAGGCTGAACTGGACAAGGCTGTCGCCGCGGCTCACGACGCGCGCCAATCCACCCTCAATTCAATGAATGATGCGGCGCTCGCCAGGGAAGCATTACATCTGAGCGAGGAACGCTTTCGGATGCTGGCCGACAACATGTCCCCTCTCGCCTGGATCTGCGACCAGCTTGGCAACGTGACCTGGTACAACAAGCGCTGGCTCGAATACACCGGCATGACATTCGAGGAGATGGCCGGCTGGGACTGGAGCAAGGTGCAGCACCCTGATTACGTCGAGCGCGTGGTCGCCGGCGTCAAGCGATCCCGTGACACCGGTGAAGTGTGGGAGGACACCTTCCCACTGCGCGGCAAAGACGGTGCCTACCGGTGGTTTCTTTCCCGTGCCATTCCCATCCGCGATACGGCAGGAGAGGTCGTGCAATGGTTCGGCACAAACACAGACGTTACCGACAACAGGCTTGCCGAGGCCGCACTCATTAAGTCCGAGAAGCTGGCAGCTGCAGGAAGGCTGGCCTTCGTGCTCGCTCATGAAATTAACAATCCACTGCAGGCTGTCACCAACCTCATGGCGCTTCTGGAGACGTCCGAGGAACTGCACGCCTCAACCCGAAAGCATGCGAGGATGGCGGCCGAGGAACTCGCTCGAATCTCCCATCTCACTCGCCAGTCTTTGAAATTCTATCGAGAGTCAACTTCACCAGGGCCGGTGGACGTCCAGGAAGCGCTCGACGGCGTCCTCGATTTCTATGCTCGTCAATGTGAGAACCGCGGAATCACAGTCAGCAGGCAATACCGCTCGAACGTCACCATCCAGAGCTACGCAGGAGAAATTCGACAAATCATCACCACTCTGCTGGTGAACGCAATGGAAGCCATCCCCGCGGCCGGCGCCATCGTTGTTCACGTTCGCCAGGCCGGTCACCGGTCGAGGCGCGGCATGGCTGGGGTTCGAATCGCCATAGCAGACTCCGGGACAGGCATTTCTAAGGAGAATTTATCCCGGCTCTTCGAGCCCTTCTTCACCACCAAGGGGCAACAAGGCACGGGTCTCGGCTTGTGGGTGGCTCAGGGTATCGTGAGTCGCCTCGGCGGTTCGATGAAAGTCCGCAGTTGTGATTGTCCGCAGAAAAGCGGCACCGTTTTTTCGATCTTTTTCCCGAGCCGCCTGCCGAATCACAAATAGCGTCTGTCGATGGGTGATCCGCATTCGGCAACACTCGATCGGTCGGATTCCTCAGCGATTCGTCACGATCCTGCAGGCAGCTCTCGATCAATGCGACGGTGGCCCCGACGATTCGCAGCCAGCCTGAGTGGGCCGTAATTTACACTATCCGGCATGGATACAGCCCAGCTGATTTCCGAGATAGACTCCGAAATCTCCCGCCTCCAGCAAGCCCGTGCCATCCTGGCGGGTGTCGGTTCAGCAATAAATGCAAAGTCACCGCGTAAAAGGCGCATATTGAGTCCTGAAGCACGGGCGCGGATCGCCGCAGCGCAGAAACGCAGATGGGCGAAACAGAAAGGCGCGGCGAAGAAAAGCGCCTGATTCTGCCCGAACCTCGCATCGATGGTCACCCCCATCGACTGGACCGCTAGTTGAGGCACCATCATTTGCCCGGTACGCGAATGCTTCCTGATACTGTCGGGAATTTGCCCGGTGGGTGGGGCGAGATTGGCCCGGCGTCTTCAAGCCGGCGCACTCAGGGCGGGAAGGCGGGCAAAACACCTGGAGCCCGCCGATGGCGGGCTCCAGGTGAGAAAACAAATCAGGCAGCGGTCTTTTTCGTCGGTCTCTCTGCACCCTGTGTGGTCTTCTTCGCTCTCTCCTTCGCGGCGAACTCCTGCTTTGCCTTGACCGTGATGGCTTCGATGTCCACCTTGTAGGCTGCGGCTGCATCGCGGAGCGCGGTGGTCGAATTCGTTCGAGAGGCGGCCAAGAGAATTGCCGTTTCCACCAGCAGCCGCGAGAGTGCCCCCTCATCGGAGCGGCGGAGGAAAGCGGTAAAGGTTTTGGCAACACCGCCGTCATCGCGCTTCTGCCGGATACCGTGCTGCCGTGCCAGCATCACCAGACGGTTTTCATCCATGAAACTGGTCAGCTTCTCCACGACGAAAAGCAGGTCCCGCTTCATCAGGCGAACGGGGACGGCGGCGCTCACTGCGGAGAGGACGCGTAGCCCGGTTGCACTGGCGATTGCCTGCTCCCGGCGTTGCCTGTTCTGCTCGGCCTTCCAATTCTCATCGCGGCTGGTTGGCTGCTTCTGATGGTGAACTGGGCAGGCAGGGTTGGAACATACTTTGTGGATGGTGCCGACATCGCTGCCTTCGGTGATGATGGCATCGGAGGCGAACTTGCACGCTTTGAACTCGGGCCGCTTGGCCTCGTCCTTTGATTTCGGCTTGTCGTCGCGGATGGCCGTGTACTTGTTGCGCGGCAGTACCGGGCTGCCTTCTTTCTGACCGCCGTAGGCGGTGCTGACCTGCACCAGTTCCGGTCTGGCAGCAACAGTTTGGGCGACGTGTGCTGAAACCTTGGCCTGGTAACAGGTGGGGTCGGTACACCGGTCCCCCTGCCTTCCGAGGTCGTCACCGAACAGCAGCTTGTTGTGTCCGGTCCGCTTGGAGCAATCCGCGCAACTGCCCGCTGCCGGGACAAGCTGTGCATCGCGCTTGTTGAAAGGCGCGTCTTTCAGGACGAGCAGGATGTTCGCGTCAATCCAGAATTGCAGGTTGCGGACGGGCAGCAGAATACGTGAGGGCTTCTGGCTGCCGTTGTAAACCTCTTTGAAGCAAGCCGAGAGCGCCTGCTCCTGCACATCTGCTGGCAATTTTGCCAGCAGGAGCGCATGACCTACACCAATCTCATCGGCATAGAACGCCTCGACGGCTCTGGGAACAAGGTCGGTCAGCTTGAGTCTCGAAGCGACGAACACGGGCGACTTGCCCACCTTCGCCGCGATTTGCTCGATGCTGTACTTCGGTTCGTCCAGTGCGAGCAGGGCGCGGAAGCCCTGCGCCTCTTCCATAGGGTGAATCTCTGCGCGAATCAGGTTCTCGACGAGTTGGGCTTCGAGCGCCTCGGCATCGCTCATGTGGCGAATGCGGACGGGCACGGTGTCCTGTCCGGCGAGTTGCGCGGCGCGGTAGCGCCGTTCCCCGAAGACAATCTCGAAGCCGTTCTCGGTGAGAGGCCGCACCAACAGCGGCGAGAGAATACCCTGGGCGCGGATGCTTTCGGCCAATTCTTTCAGGGCGGCATCCTCGAAGGTGCGGCGCGGGTTGGTCTTCGACACGTTGAGCAGTGAGAGCGAGACGTTGCGGTACTCGGTGGCATTGAGGACCTGGGGTTCCATGATGTTCGGCTCCTTTCGAGCGTTTCGGGTGAAAGACACGGAGCGGATGAGACGGGACGGTATCCGCTCCACAGGGGTGAGCGGACTAGCCGCGAATCGACTGGTCCGAAAAGGCTTCGAGAAAACGCTGGTCGCGGAGGTTCCTATCCCACAGCGCGGCGAACTTCCGGTGTTCTTCATAGAGGGGCGGCACAAAGACGTAAGTCGCGCCGTCCAGATAGCGCGAATACTGCTCGACGCCCATCCAGTCATTGCGCCAGTAGTACGGCACAAGTTCAGGGCCGCAGAGCGGCGGCTGCGACCACTCGAAGCACATCTCCGGGTCGCGCATCAGGTCGCCATTCTGTTCGCCGTAGTGGGCGACGGAAATGGCAGGACAGCCGAGCGGGCCACGCCCCGGCACAGCCTCGATGACAAGGGCCATGTATGGCGGATTCTCGACTTTGAGGTAAAGAGCGGGCCGGTAGCCTCCGGCCCGCTCAAGGATGCGAAGGACGGTCTGCATCAGGCCACCTCCGCAATGGGTTCCTCAGCCGCCGGAGTCGCCTCCGGTGCTGCCTCCACGGTGATTGCGCCGAGAATGACCGCGGAAGTGCGCTGCACGACTTCAAGGCTTTCGGCCAGAAGCGCCGCGTTACCCGCGTACATCTGGATGTAGTCCGACGAAGCACGGCCCATCTCAAGGCCGATGCCCTGACCCACGATGAACGCCACGGCTTCGGCTTCCGTCTCGCGCACGGTGGCGGTGGTCTTGGTGGGGCGGTCGGTCTTGTGCAGAAGCTCGTGCGCGACCTCATGCACCAGCGTCACGAACTCTTCGGCCTTCGACTGGCCCGGCAGAAGCGCGATCTTTCCGCCGTAGCTCACGCCGAGCGCGGGCGCGATGTTCTCGTTATATTCCAGGGCGATGTTCTGGCGTGCAAGGAACTCGATGAGCCGGTCCCGATGGTCCTGCACCTCGCCGGTGATCTTGTGCTCGAACTCGGGCAGGTCCGCGCCCTCGGTCTGGGCCACATCGAAGACGTACACGGCGCGGAAGCCAATCAGGACGGGCGCTGACCTGGCGTCGTCTCGGCTGCTTGATTGGTCGGCGGTATCTTTGCTGCGCCGGTGGCCCATCATCGGGGCGAGAATCTGGATGCCTTTCTCGCCTTTCTTGACGAACCGGCCCAACTCCTTCCACGTCGAAAACCCCGCCACGCGGGAAGCGGTCGGGCGCTGCCGCGCGATGGCGAGAATGTTCCCGAAGGAATAGGAATGGAACCGGGCCATCGCGGCGAGGTAGGCGGTCAGAGTTTCGCTCTTGCCCGCCTCAAGCTGCCGGAGCAGGAAGTCCACGGCCTGCTTGATGAGTTGCTGCGTGGGGTTGTCTTTCTGGGTGGTGCGCTGCTGGTAGGGCGATTGGCTGGTACTGCGGAGCGCCGCATTTTTCCTGTGCGGCGGGGTGGTGGCGGCTGTGCTGCTGGATGCGTAAGGCATGATGTTTGCTCTCCTGTCGCTGCCCGCGAGGGGCGGAACCTGAAGGAGGGCGTCTGCCTCAACCCAAATTTCTTTGTTTGAGTGCCCCCGCTTCATGGCTCTTGCGGCACGGCAGGGGCGAGGAGGGTTCAGTCACAGGTCGCCGCAGGCGCCGCCCCGGCGGCCGGAGCGAATGCGGAGGACCTTGACGGGTTCCGACCGCCTCTGCCATAAAGCCGTCTGAAGCGGGGGCACGTGAACGAAGAAGAAATTTAGGAACCCTTCCGCATGGTTTTCAGGGAGGGGCGTTGCGGGGAAGGAACGAACCCGCACGGATGGGGAGCGGAAAACGCCGGCTCTATCGGCGGTTGCCGCGAGGGAAGGGCGAAGCATCCTTTCCCGCATAAGCAACCATCAGGGATGGGTGACGTCAGGCGCTAGGATCCACTGTGCGAGGCTGTTCTGAGCACGAGGCGCTGAACGACGGCAGCCACTTCTGCTACGGTCATAGCCGAACCGATCGTGACGACATTTCCGAATAGTGGGGCATGCAACATTTCTTCCTCAACATGGGCCATCCGATCCTTCACTACAAGAGGGTCTGAAAAGCGCCTTTCGATCCGCTCGTAAACAAGCATGCGGTCCTGTGGGGCGAGGAACACCGCCATTGCATTACTGCTGCGTTTTTCTAGTCTTAAGGCCATGCGCGCAATAGCGTGGAGAACCTTCTGGTGCTTAGCGGGCTGATAAAACGTGCGGCGGCCGATCCCTCCATAGCTAGCGAGAAAGTAATCCCACTCAACAAATACGTTTGCGCGGATCATTTCCTGAAATTTGCTTCGGGTCAGGAAATGATAGTCCTTGCCGTCTCTCTCTTCCGGCCTCGGCAAGCGCGTTGTATATGTCGTAACGAACTTCCATTGAAACTCCTCCACGAGCTGCCTGATCACGGCGCTCTTCCCGATTTGCGAGGGCCCTGCCAGGATAACGATCTTCGGTGTTCGCATGCTTTGGGGCGCATCTTTCTGAGGCAGCAGTGCCTCATTTTGCAGTCCTCTTAGCGGACCACCATCCAAATCACAGGAACACGCAGGTCTGCCTTGCCGGGCGGGACTCTGGGGCGCGCAGTGATCTCGATTGTTGTCTCACTGGAATCCGCGGCAGGCATCAGGGAATAGCTTAGGCGGACGTCATTTTGAGTGGTGGCTGAAGCTGGATCAATGGCTAGCCATAGATGGGGCGAGTTACGAGATGCAACGCCGATTGTAAATTGAACGCTCCCCTCGCGCACTCCAACAGGCACGACGATGTCTCGACTTCCCACCAAAGGCACCGATTCGGCTATCGCCCCCAAGCGCCCGTTTAATGTAACGACTTGGTTACTTACACTCTCGAAGTGTGCGGTGACGGCTTGCAAGCGGCCGAGGGCGACTAATAAACCAGCGACCGTCAAGACGCCTGCCACCGTAACCGCCTTTTGAATTGTATTAAGAGAGGTCAGATTTGAAATCGCGGCGGCGAATTTGTCCCGAGCGCTCGGCTCGAGGATGGGCGCCTTTCTGCGCGGAAACGGATCGCCATCGCTATCTAACAGCAATTTCCAATTTTGTCCGTAAAATACGGATTTCTGAGGAAACTCTCTCTTGTATGATTCGGCAACATCGGTTGACAAGTCGAAAAAGAAACATTGGGCGATTGGTTCAAGAAGTCTTAGGGTCTGTCGTTCGGGTGTCGTGTTGCAGATGACGACACGCATGATCCCTTCGTAGTACGGATCGATATAGGCGGCGCTGAGAAGCAGGCCTGAGTCGGTGCAGGTAATTCGAGGAGTAACCAATGCGGCCGTCCGACCATCGAGGGCAATGCGCTCGTTCGTAGCCACCGACAGCAGCTCGAATGGTGCGACAACAATGGCATTATTCTGCTCTCTGAGATCAAAACATCGTTTCTGTTGACGAAAGAGCTTGCGGCCAGGCACGACCAGCCTATGATGGGTCTTTACGATGGGTCCTGTCGTAAGGTGCAGGTGCGAGGAGTACATGTTCTTGCGGTAAAACTGAGTCGCTGGGCTGCCCGGTTGACTGAGGTCAACCGGGAGATCGTCCTCGTAGAAAGTTATTGCACCGGATGGGTTCGGCAAAAACGAATACCACAGTTTGAGTTTGCCTGAAGCGATGCGCGAATCAACGTCACGGTGCGAGAGCATAATGGATCTCCGTAATCCCTGCGGGACTTCCAGTGCCTATGCAGTTGGGGAACGTAGTCGAAGACGGAGGAGTGGAACTAATTCTAAACCCTCGGTGAAATGGCCATCCAGTTCAGTGGACCGAGGGGAAGCTTTCAGGGGAATTGTCATGGAAGGTCGCCGGCCACTGTTTGACAGACCGCTGCGTGTGTTGAGCCGCCAAGGCGATGAGGTGTCGATTGCGACACTTGATCGGGAAACGGCTGCATCGCACGCTGCCGCCTTGGTTAAGATTCACAACCTGATTCCGTTTGTCTCCTGGTCAACAGAAGAGCTCTTGGCCGAGAGGATGGGAGACCGGATCTTTCCCCAAAAATGGGACCTTAGTATCGTGATTTGGAACGCCGCCGGCGAGCCGATCGGATTCCTTTTCAGCTATCTGCGATCGCCTGACGGCAACTTCCCGTGCGTGAGCGTATACATGCATCGCATGGCGATCATATCCTCATTGCAGCGCCGGGGGATTGGCAGGCGGGTTGTGGCAATTTATCTGGACAGAGTCTTTGACAGGATGGAGGTCGACTATGTGACGCTCCAGACAAACGATAACGCCGGAAATGCTGGAATCATAGGACTATATGAATCCTCAGGCTTCGCCCGAGTGAAGCGTGTCTTCTACCCCAATAAAACCGACTGGCTAATGGCATGCCCGCGTATCAGAAGTCACGCCTCAGGCAGGCAGGTGCTTTGAGCTCGCTCCCAGATGATCGGCCACTGCTCACCTGCGAACACCTCGGTCGGGCCCGGCATGGGCCCCAGAAACGTCAGACTCGGGTGACAGGCGGCATCATCCCTGCGTTTCGTACCGCCGGGCATTAAGTGGACTGCTATTCCCGTTCGTGAATCAGCGGTGCAGTTGGGCCCTGATCCATGCAGTGTCAAGCAATGATGAAAGCTGACTTGACCAACTTCAAGATTGCACTCCTCCTCCGTCCAGTCGTTCGTGATTCCGGCATGCAAAGTCATTTTCAGATCATCAAGCTGTCGGGTATTGAAGCCCCGCTCGGTCGGAATCAGACCCCAATTGTTTGAGCCTATGACGAAGCGCATACCGCCGTTGGCGCGAGTCGTTTTCTGAAGCGCGATCCAGGCTGTGAGCAAGTTCGACCGATCACAGCACTGCCAATAGCGGTAGTCCTGGTGCCAGCCGACGTTCGCACGAGTGTCTATCTCTTGCTCCGATGAGGCCGCGGGCTTCTCAATTATCTGGCTGTACCAAAGACGGACCACCTCAACGCCCATCAAGCGGGCGGCCATCTCCCCGATCTTCGAGTGGTGCAGCGCATCGTGGAGGACGGGATCTACGAATGTGGAGTTGAAGGCCCGGCGAAGACCACCTTTGGGCTGAGTTTCATCGAGCATAAAGTATGGAGAAAAGCGGCCACCGAGATCGCCCGACAACACCCGTGTGCACGCAATACTGAGCTTTTTTACGTCATCGTCCGTGAACAAGCGCGGGCCGATCCAAAATCCGAGTTTGTGGTAGAGAGTAGGCGCCGGATCGGGTATTGTGGCAAGCTGGTGTTGCATATAGAGGTTTTTGACCTGTCAAAAGTGGGTATTTATTCCCATAAGGTTTATTATCACATCGGAGTTACGGGAATCTGGAGCTATTGCCACGTCGTCTCTTCGAGGGCTGCCGCCATTTCTTCGGTCGTATATTCGCGGCGCGGATTGTAGTCTTTGATGATCTTCGAGAGATCCATATACCTCAGACCCCAGATGCCCTGCGGAGATGTCTTTTTTGAGTCGGTGGCTGTGAATGAATCTACGAGATAAAAGCGATGGGGAGCGGCCTTCAGGTCGTAATAGGAGGTTTCCTCTATTGCCCGCGAAATGCGCTGGCGTTGCTCGTCTGTGAGGCGGCCGACTTCTTCCTGAAAGTTGATTTTGCCTTCAGTACAGGTCGTCACGGCGATTGTCTGCACGGCACCCACGTACGCCACGGTTTTCCGGTTATAGATTCCGATGAATCTGTAGTTGCGTTTGCACGGACGAGAAGAGGGCTCGTAATAAAGGCTAAACCGCGCGTTTTCTGCGATAGATGTGCCGCACGGAAAGACGAGAAGCCACTGATTCCGCTCTTCGAGCAGGCCCTCTTCGGCAAGATAGCTGTCGTAGTCATCAACGATGGAGAGAAGTTCACGCTCAAAATCAGCACACTGGGCGCGAAGCGCTTCTGTGATTTGAGTGAACGTCACGGCTGCAAATGAAATGCCCTTCTCCGCCGCTTCGGCAGTGAGTGCCTCGCGTTCTGCATCGGCAATCGGCTCTTTGGTAAGACCGATGAGGGTTGTGCCTTCGCCGCGCCCTCCCACGCTCTTTTGAGCGATGCCGGTCAGGTGGCGTCGGATTTGGCCGGCGTCGAGGACACCGCCGCGTTTTGTCTCGATGTATATGCGCATCTGTTCTTGCGTAATAAGGGCGTCGGGAACGCTGGCGTCTCCCCTGACCTGCTGTTCAAATGCGAGGCCGATGGACAAATCCGCTTCAAGCAAAGACGTGAGGATGCTTTGAATTTTGAACGGAGAGGATTGGTAAAAATAGCGCAGCAGGAGGAGCGTATTGTTTGTGGCGTGATTCTCCGGCTGCGAGAAGCGTTGAAAGTGCGAAACGCGGGACATGTTTCAACTCCGTTCGGCAACTTGCTGCACTCTTGCGGGATTATTTTTGCGGTTGCGGCGTCCGCCAGTCTTCTTGGAGGCCGGATAGATCTCTAAGAGACAAGCGTACTGTGCGCGATCACGTTTTGTGAATGCGTGAGCCGCCTTCCATGTCCGCCTGACGCGAAAATATTCATCTTCGCCGGAGATCAGGTGAATGCCTCGGATCGAGTGGCCTGCGGCATTCACAAATCGCTTGGGCCGTTCTGCCTCAGAGATCACGAAAACGAAGGCACGGATGTCCGGATGGTGGCGGCGCAGGACTGCCAATCGCAAGATGTCCGCATCGATCAGGTTTCTCGGCGCAGATGCCCGCTTGACCTCAATGATGAATTCAGGAACGGGATCTACATGTCTTTGAGCGGCCTTTCTGGCCACCACCAAATCCGCCCTAATCCTGCCTTGTAATGGGCCCGGCACCGGGTGACAGCTGACCAAGCTCGAATATTGAACTTCGCAAAGAAGTTGATGTGTCTGCGGGAGATTCGCGTAGATCAGATTGCAGACTTCCGCCACTAAAGCCCCTTCAGAAAGTGGGTAGTCTCGGTACAAACAGCGGCGGTGGCCCATCCAATGAGTGATTCCTTGCAGAGCACGTTCGATCCAACGGGGCTGTTTCTGGAGCTTCGTACTCATGCCGCGCTCTCATCTTTCGGGATCGAGTAACTGGTGCTTCGCCCTCCTTCGGGATTGCGAAACAGGATACCGTGTTCGACTAAATACTGAATGTCACGCTGTGCCGTGTCTTGCGAGCACTTTGCAAGTTTCGCGTATTTCGATGAAGTGAGCTTGCCCTCCAAGCCATCAAGGAGACGATTGAGAACGGCGCGCTGGCGTTCGTTAATGGCTATGGCAGAGATCGATTCCCAGAACCGCGCCTTCGCGAGGACCGCGCTTAGCGTGGTTTGTGCGCCATCGATGGCGCGCCCGAGACAGCCGAGGAACCACTCCATCCAAGGCGTGATGTCCATTGTCCCCTTTTGTGTCGTTTCGAGGATCTCGTAATAGGACTGGCGCTCCTGGCGGATTTGCGCGGACATGCTGTAGAAGCGTTGGGCACTGTTTTCGGAGCGCGCCAGCGCCATATCCGCGATGGCGCGCGCCATCCGACCGTTGCCATCGTCGAAGGGGTGAATGGTTACGAACCAGAGATGGGCGAGCCCTGCTTTCAGGACGGGGTCGATCTCTGGCTCCGCGTTGAACCAATCGAGGAAAGTCCGCATCTCGGCGTCGAGGCGGGTCGCTGTCGGCGCTTCGAAGTGAACGTGCTCCTTGCCAATAGGACCCGAGACGACCTGCATCGGGCCGGTGCTATCGTCGCGCCGGGCCCCTACCCTGATTTTGGTCATCCCGCTTCGTCCCGTGGGAAATAAGGATGCGTGCCACGCGGAAAGCCTCTCGGCGGTGAGAGGCTCGCTGAAGTGGCGCGTGGCATCAAGCATCATCTCAACGATGCCTTCGACATTGCGGTCTGCGGGTTTCAACGCACCAATATCCATGCCGAGGCGGCGCGCGATTGAGGAGCGGACTTGCTCTGCGTCCAGCTTCTCTCCCTCAATTTCGCTACTCTTGAGCACGTCGGAGGTCAGTGTCCGGAGGACGGCTTCCTGGCGCAGGTCGAAACCAAGGGCTTCCATGTGGCCTACGAGCCTACCCTGTTGATGGCGGACTGAGGCGAGCGGCTCGGCGAGACGGTCCTGCTTCCAGTGGAATTGGGGCCAGTCTTTAAGCTCATGGATATACATTCACCGCATTTCCTGCGGAGATTATCGCCTAGATTCGCCGCAAAATCCAGACATTCTCCGCATTTATGCGGAGAATGCACCCACGTATTCTCCGCACGAGGAGCGGTGGCTTTATAATGTTGACATTGTCAGACTGTTATGCGAGTATATCTGACATACGAGGAGGGCACATGAGCGACGGGCCGCACCGAAGTCTGCCGATGCCTCCGTGCTGGAGGCGCGTCGCCGAGCGTTGCGCAAACGTCGCGTTCTCGACGGAAGAGATCACGAACGCATTAATTCCGGCTCTTCATCAGGACTGCCAGAGCGAGCTGAGCGCGGAATTTATTGACGGCATCCGAGCCGTTTTGGATGACCAAGGGTCGTCGCTCTTCAAGGACGATCCGAGGCCCCGCCTCGAAGCGCTGCGGGAGGTCGCGGGCTGCGGGATCGGGGTCACGCTTCTCGACAACGTGATGGAACTCTCGCCGGGCGGCGCTGCGCAACTGGATGATTTCGCCGGAGCGATGGCTGCCGCGCTGGAAGATCGCGCAGCCCGAAGGGCACGGCAGATCGAGGAACACTTTTACAGGAAAACGACCGCGCCGCGCGCGCTCAACACCCGCACAAGGCTCGATCAGTCAATCGCGGCCTCTCCTCTGGCAGCGCTCGCGCGGCAGATCCTGAAGCTCGACGACAAAGCCCCTGCCCGCCAAACGGTAAGAATGCAAGGACTGGATGACGGGGTCAGACTATGAAGACGACGGACACCGAAACGGCGGCTGCGGTGCCGCATTTGGCAATTCACGTTTGTGAACGCGGTACGAGGGCGCGCAGAGGAGCGCTGACCTGTCAGATCGAAAGAGAGGTCGAATTCTCGCCTGCCAGCATGGAGTCGTACTTTTTCGCCAAGTGGGAGCCGATTGCTTATGACGCACTGCTTGTAGCGGCGGCGGTCGAATTCGCGGACAAAACCAGACGGCGTCCGAGCTTCACCTGGAGACGGGAATTCGATGTGCTGGTTCCAGTTCACGATCCGGATCGATGGAATGACCGCCAAGTAAAGGACGCCTTGATCGGCACTCTGTCTTTTCTCACCGGCGACGTCTGGAAGATCGATTTCTATAAGCGCAGGAAGCCCGCCGACCAGCCCCAGCAATCGAAGCTAAACCTGCCGAGCAACGTCGAGGCCGTTCTTCCTTTCAGCAACGGACTGGATTCCAAAGCGGTCGCAGGGCTTATGACTCGCCAGTTGGGCGACCGGCTGGTGCGCATCCGCCTGGGCTCAAAACTGCGCGGAAAAGAGGTGCTTGCCACCGGGCGGGAACCGTTCACGTCGGTGCCCTACCAGGTGAAGTGTGGAAGACGCCCATTCGTGGAATCGTCTGCGCGGTCGCGTGGCTTCAAATTCGCTCTCGTCAGCGGCCTCGCGGCATATCTTTCCGGCGCGAATCAAATCATTCTGCCGGAAAGCGGCCAGGGCGCTCTCGGACCAGCTCTGGTCCCTGTGGGGCAGGCATACGAGGATTACAGGGGCCACCCGCTCTTCACCACTCGCATGGAGGCCTTCATTGCGGCCATCCTCGGCCACGGCGTGGAGTTCGCGTTTCCGAGGCTCTGGGCGACAAAAGCCGAGACGCTGAAAGCCTTCATCGATGAGTGCGGCGGGGACGGTTCATGGGCCGATACGTGGTCCTGTTGGCAGCAGAGCCGACAAGTGAGCGTGGACCATAAGAAGCGCCAATGTGGAATTTGCGCCGCCTGCATGCTGAGACGGTTCAGCATTCACGCTGCCGGCGCACGGGAATCAAAAGAGCACTATGTCTGGGAAGACCTTTCGGCGGCAACGTTTGAGACCGGAGCGGCGGCGACGTTCCCTCGCGAGAAAATCACGCGCTCACAACGCGAATACGCCATTGCAGGTGTATTGCATTTTGATCACCTGGCCGGAGTGCTAGGTTCCCCTGCGGACGCGGGCCGGCTGAAGCTGAGCGTCGCGCAGCTGAGCGGAACGATGCGTCTCGACGAAGCCGATACCACGGCGAAGCTCGATCGGCTGCTGCGCCAACATAAATATGAATGGACAAATTTCGTGGACTCTCTTGGACGTAACTCTTTTGTTGCTGATTGGGCGTTGAGCACACGATGATGAATTCAATCGACCAGATTCTGCCAGCGGAAACCGGGGAGCGGCTGAGAATCGCACGTGAAGGCGCGAAGATGACGCAAGCTGCGGCGGCGCAGGCAATCGGCGTCGCCAGAACGACCATCGTCGCAATGGAACAAGGCGAGCGGCGCGCGCGGATGAGCGAATTGCAACAGCTTGCCAGACTCTATGGAACGTCGGTGAATGCCCTGCTTCGCAGGGAAGCTGTTCATGTCGATCTGGCGCCGCGGTTCCGGCGTATGGTCGGCAGCGATGAGGCAGCAGCCGACGCGGCTGAATTGATGGCGGACCTGGCGAAGGCCGAGGTAGAACTCGAAAACCTCCTTGGCGTCAAACGGGTCCGGAATTATCCGCCCGAGCGCGCTCTCCTGCCCGGCGATGTGAAGGTTCAGGCAGAGCAGGACGCTGCGGAGTTGCGCCAGCGCCTTGGCCTGGGGATTGGACCTGTCACGAACATCGTCACGCTTCTGGAAATGGAGCTAGGCGTCAGGGTGTATGTGCGCCGAGTGGATGGACGCATTTCAGGGGTTTTCGCTTACGACGATGCGCTCGGGGCCTGCATGTTGCTGAACGCAAATCATCCGCGTGAGCGCAGAAATACCAGCGGCGGACACGAAACAGGCCACTTCATTTCAACGCGTCGGCAGCCTGAAGTCCTGCATCTGGATGAAACCGAGAGTTCGCGCGAGGAACGCTATGCCAATGCCTTCGCCCGTGCGCTCCTGACGCCTGCGCGCGCTGTCCTTCAGAAATTTCAGGAAGTGACGGCAGGCGCGGACCGCATGACGCGGCGGCATGTCATCATCCTTGCGCATTTCTTTGGCGTGTCGAGAGAGGCGATGGTTCGTCGTCTCGAAGAAGTCGGATCGGTGAAGCGAGGAACCTGGGATTGGTTCACAGCCAATGGCGGGATCACGGACGAGCAGGCACGGCAGGTTTTGGGCGATTTGATCGTCCCAGATGCGGAAAAAGCCGATGCCGATCGGCCCACGACCTTGCGGCTAAATCTGCTCGCATACGAGGCGCACAGGCGAGGACTCATGAGCGAAGGGCAATTGGCCCGGCTGCTGCACATGGACCGGGTTGAACTGCGCGAGATCCTTGGCAGTCAAGCGCAGGAAGGCGGCGACCTCGACGGAGGCAGAGAGATACTTGAGTAAAGGCCCCTCACCTCTCGTAGCCGACACGAGCGTCGTCATTAACCTGATTGCGACGGGCTTCGCGTCCTCGATAATCAATGCCCTGCCACGGCCCTTGATTGCCGTTGACGTCGTGCCTTCGGAATTGGAGATCGGACGCGCGCGCGGGAGGACGGAATTAGAGCGATTCAACGAACTCGTCAATGGCGGCGTCATTAAAGTCGTAAGTCTCGGCGATCTTGGCATGCAGCATTTCGAGAGTCTGGTGATCGGGTCTGCTGCGGAAACACTGGATGACGGCGAGGCAGCCACCATTGCCTGCGCAATCGAACAATCCGGCGTTGCATATATCGACGAGCGCAAAGCATGGCGAATTTGCTCAGAGCGCTATCAGGCTCTACAGGTTGGCTGCACCGTGGATTTGCTCACGCATACGGATGTCAGGGCACGATTGAGTGATGAGATTGTGGCGGGGGCAATCTTCAATGCCCTGCAGGGAGGCCGAATGAGCGTCTTGCCGACGCACTTGAGCGCCGTCGTCAGTCTGATCGGTGCCGAACGGGCGGCGCTCTGTGAAAGCCTGCCAAGGTCGATACGCGCATCCGCACAGAACCGAGCCGCGGGCCAGAAGTGACAATGCGCAAGGACTTCAACGCTAAGTTTTCTTCAGTCGTGCCGTCTTTGGATCATAGACGTACTGCGTAATCGTCCCATCCTTGATGCGCTCGACAGCCTCGTTCACAGCAAAGATAGGAACGAGAAACCATTCGCGCGGTTTGACGGGATTGCCGAACCGATCTTTGATTTCAACATCCAGCTGCGCGGGGTCAAACACGCGATGGATTAGGTTTTCCAGCTTCACCCGGTTCACGTTGTAGAGAACGTAGGTGGCGACCACTTCCACGTCGGCCAGCAAAAATGTCGCGTCCTGCGCAGCGTTTGCGATCCGCGTTTCGATCTTCCCTCCGGTCACGCCGATCTTGTGCAGAACGTCGCGGCTACTGGCTGCGGTATTCTTCCTCCTTCTTTTGCTCGGCCTTGAGCGCGGCGGCCTCGGTAGCCTTAGCTGCGGCGATCTGCTGTTTTGCCTGGTCAAGCTCCGACGCGGGCACGAAGACGGGCAGCTGGATCAGCTTTTCCTTAGCCGCCTGATCGCCCGGCGTGATGAACACCTTGGAATCAAAGTGGGGATCGGGATCGGAAGAGATCTCCTGAAGCTCCAGGGTGTACTCGTTACCGTGATCGGAAATGATGTGAACGTCGGTCGTGCTGTTCGCGATTTTCGGCTTGATGCTGATAAAGCGGCTGGCAACGTGGCCCCCGTCAAAGACCCAGTCCACCGTGTCTCCGGCAAACACGTTCGCGACCTTCTCTTCCGGGGGAAGCTCAATCAGCGTCGATTGCAGGAGCGCCGCCCGGACCACAGGAGGAACGGAGCTCTGGGACACTTCGATGGTGCGCGGTGCGCTCGACTCCAGGTGTTTCGGGGCCGGCTGCGCATGAGTGGTGGACGCGGCGGATAAGGCAATGCCAAAAATCACGGTGACAGGGATGAGCGGTTTCACGGCCAGTCCTTTCGGGTTACACGGCTTCGCCCTGGGCAAAACGTTCGATGCCCTCGATGAGTCCGTATTTGGCGATCAGCTTCGACCGGCGCACCCGGTCTTTGGGTTTGGTGGAGAAGATCGCATAGCTGCGGCTGTCGAGATTGAGGATTACGACTTTTGTCAGACCGTCCCGCCGGATGTAGAGTGCCTCTCGATCCTGCAGGCTCTCGAACAATGCGATCTGCTGCTCGTTCATTTTGAACAGCTCGGCATAACGTTTCCGATTGAAGGTCGCGTCCTTCAGAAACAGAAACGATGTGCAGGAATTCACAATCGAGTCAGCATTTTCGCCAAGGTCTTCCGCAGACTGGCCGATCAAAGTGACGCCGCCAAGGTTCTTGCGGACTGTCTTGATGGACGTGAGCGCACCTTCCAGCAACTGCCGGTTCTTCATCGAAGAGAAAATCTCCTCGATCAAAATGTGCTTGGGCACTCCGAGATTGGCCGGGTCGTATAAGACATCGTTAATACGCCGCAGGAGCCAAACCATCAGCGGTTCGATCAGGTCTGCGTATTGGTCGTTGTTGACGCCCTGGAAGTCGAAACACTGCAACCGCGAAAGCGAGAGGCTGTCTTCCACGTTGTCGAAGATCGCGTGGTAGACACCACCCCGGACCCATTTTGAGAGATAACGGTCGAGCTTCTTTGGCAGGTAGAGATTGGAGAGCCGGCGGTTCTCCCGGTCGAGCAGGTACATATCCTGCACGGCCTTGTGGATCACATCGTCGTCTTCCGGCTCCAGTTCGGCTCCGCCATTGGCGAGCAGGAGCCGAACGAAAGAGTACAGAAATTTGAGATTGCTCTCGGTCGGCTCAAGAGCGAAGGGATTGACACGCGGGCCATCCTTGCCGATCCGATCGACGCGGCCGCCGTAGAGTTCGACGGCACTTTCATAGCTGCCGCCGATGTCGAAGATGTAGCTGAAGCCGCCATACTTCTGTTCGAGTGCAATGAGCTGATTTCCATGCACCGATTTGCCGGTACCTGTGGGCCCAAGGATGAGCATGACGCGCACGCCGTCCACGTACACGTCCTGGAAGAATGGCGTGTGCGTGCGCGTCTCGAAGATGTTCAGGTACTCCGCGTCGAGATCCTCGGAGCGCGGATGTCCTAGATGCGGCGCGAAGACGGAAGAGAGGCGGGCGTTATGCTCCTCGGACAGCCATAGCGGGAAGACATTGAATTTTCCGTTGCCGGGGAACATGGCATAGAACGCGGAGAGATTGCCCAGCGTTTCCTCGATCACCTGTGCCCGCGCATCGACGAAGATCCGGTGAACGGAAGGAATCGTGTCGCGCAACTGTCCCGGGCTGTCGGCCGCGAGCAGTAGTCGCAGCGAATATTCCCCCTGTGCCTGCTTATCCAACGAGCGGATGACTTCACTCAGGTCGTCCACGCTGCTGTTCGCGGCTCTGGCGCCCGCCCCGGCATCAAGCGACGCGAAATCGCGCCCGCTCATGACCCGCGTCAGCACGCCGACCTTGAAGAAGGAGATGAACTTCTCCTGCGCGTCGATCTCACTGCGAGCGGCGGTAGTGGATTTAGGTCGCCATGTCGAGCAAAGAACGCTGTCGCAATCGAGCGAAAACAGACCCGAAAAGAGGCATGGCCGCGAGGCTTCGGGAGTCGTCTTGAGCGAGAACACCTGTATGTGGCGCTTGCCCACGCGCAAGTGATCGCTGTGCCAGGCGACAGGGTTTCTGACGATCTGCCGGTCTACGCCTTCGTCGCCGCGGAGCTCGCCGGCAGCGACCCACTCTTCAAGATTGAAAAGGTAGCTGAAGAAATGGAACGTGGCACTCTTGTCGAGCAGGCGCAGCCCGAACAACGCTCCCAGGTGTCCCACCAGGATCGTGGCCGTCTTTTCAAGGTCGGCCAGCATTCGAGAGGTGGTGGCGGTGTGGTCTTTCGGCTTCTGCTCGAGCGCTTTGATCTTTGGTGGCTCGATGGTGAGGCACCAGCGGAGGTCTATCCGCCGGAAGCCCGCGGTCTGCTCAAGGTGTGAGAGCCGATCGCTCGCAAACGCCTGCATAACGGGGCTCTTGTACAGCATCTGCCGGGGCAGTTCGAAGCCCGACATGACGCGAACGTACTGGTAAAGGCAAGAACCTTCCGGCAAACCGTGCAGCGCGCCTTCCACAGAGCGCATCCGCGCTTCCAACTCCTGATCCGTCAGCCCCTCATCATCGATGCCGTCCAGTGCAAACAGGCATCCGTAGCCTCCGCCTTTGAGGGCGAAGATGTAGGGACTGACAAAGCGCGCAATCGGAACGATGCTGCACGCGGCACCTGCCTTCGCGAACCACGGAACGGATTTTGCCTGCTCAGTATTTGCGCGGGTCATAGTAGGACTTCTGACTGAGGCTCAGGCCCCAGAGCTGAAACATCTTTGGGTGCTTGCGAACGATGAGCCATGCCGCCACTGCGAGCGTGGGAAATGCCAGCATCGCCACCAGGCGAAAACCAACGAGGAAAACCGTTACGCAGACGAATACGATCGCCATCCATGCTGAGAGGTCGAGACCGAGCTTGGCCCTCGGACGATTCAGCGCCTGATTGATCGGTAACGGTTCTCCTCGCCGGGCCATGGACGCGCCTCACATTGACTGGCCTGTGAGACTGCCGATCCAGCCCGCTCCCCAGCCCAGAACCCCGGCGCCGAACAGCGCGCCGAAGAGGCCGGGAATGGCGTCCTGAAACCTTCCCGTCATCATGCGGATTCCGGCAAAGATCAGGCCGCCCAAACAAATGACAGCGCCCGCATACATCGCGAACGTTTTGAAGGTTGCCATCAGGGTTTGCGCTCCAGAGAAATCCATCGTCCCCTGGGCATGGGCAACGGCGCTGCTGGCGCTCATGAAGAGCAGGGCAGTCAACGTTGGACTCATCACATGAGCTGCACGGAGAAGGGGTTCTTTGGTGAGGAGTTTTCTCAGCCTTCGGACAGGCTGAATGGACAGCCGAACGAGAGCTTTATACGATCGGCGCGGGCGGGGGATTCCATTCACTTTGCACCTCCGCTGACTTGGCGTCAGCTATGGCGCAAAGGTAGGGCGCTCTTGTCAATGAAGTCCAATGAATTGGCGGGAGAGCATTATGCCATCGAGGAATAAGCGCCATCAGAAGCGTGACGAAATCGGCGTTTTTCGCGTATCCAAATCCCGACACGGAGTTCTAATATGCAAACTGCTCTTGGGAAGCAGATAAAGCCAAGTGAGATCCATAGTTGTGGCGTCGAAGCACTTGAAGAAATGACCCTGCGCTTTCCATGGCAGCTTCCAAGAGACCATTTTCTCTAAGCGCGAAAAACAACGCGACAGAACGTGCTTGGCAATTGATTGACCGTTCTGGATTGAATTCGATGTCTGTGAAACCCACGAACTTGCTAAGACGCGAAAGCCATTCACGATGAGGGAAAATTGCCCCTATGTAGAGCCAGTCGTAGAAGGCGGTTCTCGGCTCGATCGGGAAGCGCATTGCTTGAAATTCAAACGCGACAAGTCGGCCAGATTCCCGTAGCCGCGAATCCCGCTTTGCGGTGCGTGGATCGACATCAAATAATTCCGTATATGGACCGCCTCTCTCAAAGACTTTGCTTCCCTGAAAAGCACACTCCAGCGGAATTTCCCCAACCGGGCTCTTCACTCTCAGATGAAAAGCACTGAGATGTTGTCCTACCTTGTCTTCAGATTTGGTCGAAACCTCAAGTAGAGGAGAGTAGCCCAAACGACCTGCCGCCTCGTGAAGCGCTTGGATGTTCCTCTTTTTCTGAATCTCTGCAAATCCAGAATGCCAGGTCAACTTGACAGAGACTTCCTTGACCAATTCGTCCTGTGCCGGCGTCGGGAGAAAGATGGGCCGCTGAGCCATCAGGGCAGATTCCTTATGTACTTCATTGGAACATGATCTGGAACCAACAATTCATATTTTTCAGCCTGCCGAAGACGCTGCTGTACCTCCGCATCGCACCAGTCCGTTCGAGTGTACAAGACTTTGAAATCAATGATTTCCCGTGCCGCAGCGAGAGTGATGATCTCGACACCAGATTTATTTGATACATCCGCGGTGAACATGACTCCGTTGATGCGGAGGATGTCCGGATGGATTTGAAGGTAAACGGAATCGGCGATCCGACCGTCTTGTCGGGCGACGTACTCCATCGGGTGGTTCGGCCTGAAACAAAGGTGAACGTATTGGTCCAACCCCTTCATTCCGTCGGCGTCATGGCTCCACTCATTTCCGCCAGGCGCAGGGATCTCAACTCCCATCGCTCGCAGCGCTGCCAAGGAAAACAGTCCTCCGCGATCCCGGATGGACGCCGCATTTCGCCGATCGGTGAAGTGGTAAAAGGACGTAACCGCGTATTGGGCAAACGGATCTTGAGTGGTCATGGTCGGACCCGGCTTTCCTACTTCCGAGTCTAAAAGATCGAGTTCCGGAGGAGTCAATTTCCAATTGGGGGGGGGGCGGAAATCACTGGTTGATAGAAGCAGTTGCGGGGACCGCCGTCTGCAACAAACGAATACCTAATTCCTTGCCCGCCCTGCCGGGGTTTCCCCCTCTCCTTCGCCGACAGAGTTACAGTGGGGATCGAACGTAACACGTATTCTTGGTCTCCTTGACGGGATAGGAGAGAGGGGCGTAGTCTCCTTTTTAAGATAGGAGAGTGCGATGCCGGAAGCCGTGGAACTGCCGCAGGGAGCGCTGGAGATGCTGATCCTCAAGGCAGTGTCGCTCGGACCCCAGCACGGATACGGAGTCCTCCTGAGGATTCAGCAGATCTCGGGTGAACGGCTGGAGATCCTGCAAGGTTCGTTCTACACGGCGGTCTATCGGCTGGAGCGGCGCGGCTGGATCGCGGGACAGTGGGGTGAGTCGGAGAACAACCGGAAGGCAAAGTTCTATCGCCTGACCGCCGCAGGCCGAAAGAAACTGAGAGCAGAAACCGAGAAGTGGACGGATATGGCGGGAGTCGTAGCGGCCATCCTGCGCACAAAGCCGGAGGAGATATGAGCCTGAGGGCGACTCTCCGGTGCTGGTGGCGAGCTGTGATTCACCGCGGGCGCGTGGCGGCCGAGGCAGAAGCGGAGTTGCGTTTCCATGAAGAAGTCTACGCGGCGGATCTGGTCCGGCAGGGAGTGGCGCCTGGGGAGGCTGCACGTCGGGCGCGCCTCCAAATGGGACAGCCGGAGACGCACGGAGAGCGCTATCGCAACGCGGTGGGATTAACTGCGTTCGATGAGTTGGGCGGCGATGTGCGCTTCGGACTCCGGTCGCTGGTGCGGAATCCAGGATACGCGGCGGTGAGCGTGTTGTCGCTAGCGCTGGGGATTGGCGCGACGACGGCGATGTTCAGCCTGATGTATGCAGTGCTGCTGCATCCGTTTCCGTATGCGGGGGCGGACCGGATCATGAATCCGGCGATCATCAACGAAGAGGAGCCGTCGCAACTGCGATGGTTTGCTTTATGGAAGCCGCAGTTTGCGGAGTTCGGAAAGGCGCCATGCATCGAAAGCCTCCTGGGATTCCGTACCAAGAGCGAGGTGCTGACGGGCGAGGGGCTGCCGGAAGATGCACTGGCGGTGTACCTGACGGAAAATGCCGACCAGTTTTTTGGCGTGCGTCCGGTGCTGGGGCGAATGATCGAGCCGAGCGATGCCGCCGGTGGAGGGCGGTCGGTGGCCGTGCTGAACTACCGATTCTGGCAGCAGCATTTCCAGGGTGCGCGGAACATCATTGGCAAAACGATCGAACTCGATCATGTTCTGTTCACCATTGTGGGCGTAATGCCGCGCAGCTTCGCCTTCGATGACACGACGGGCGTGGGCGATGTGTATTTGCCCGGGAGTATGCTGCGCGAGACCGCCGCGGGACCGCGGTTCTTCATCCCGTGGGTGAAGCTGAAGTCTGTCGTATCCGTGGCGCAGGGAAACGCTGAGCTTGACCCTCTGGTGCATGCCTTTGCGCGGCAGAATCCGCAGGTGTATCCGGAGAAGTTCCATCTCGGTTTGCAGCCGATTGTGGCGCCCTACGCGCGGAGCACGGGGCGGGCGCTCGATTTGCTGCTGGCAGGAGTGGTACTGCTGCTGCTGATCGGCTGCGCCAACTGCTCGATCCTGCTGCTGGCACGAGGAACCGCAAGGCAGCAGGAGCTGGCGGTGCGGACCGCGCTGGGAGCCAGCCGGTGGCGGATTGCACGGCAGCTGCTGGTGGAGGCGATGACCATTGCCGTGGCCGGAGCGGCGCTCGGCGCCGCTGCTTCGTGCTGGCTGGCTCGTCTATCGCTGGATCTGGAAAGAGGCGTCTTTCCCGCGGAGTCGGTGATCCGCGTGAATCTGCCGGTGCTCGGTTTTTCTGTGGGGCTCGCGCTACTGACGGGGCTGCTCTTCGGGCTGACGCCGGCGTTGCGACTCTCGCAGGTCGATGCGGCGGGACGAGCCCTGCACAGCGGGCGAAGAATCGTCGGCCGAGGAACTGGGCGGCGGCTGCAAACGCTGATCGCTGCGCAGATTGCTCTGACGCTTCTTCTGCTGGCGACGGCGGGGATGGCGGCCCAGGGTTTTCTCGCGGTGATGCATGCGCCGCTGGGCTATCAGCCGAAGAATGTCCTGTCGGCGGGTATTTTGATGCACTACGAGAACGCGAAGGACTGGAACTCGATCAGCCCGCTGGAGAAGCGCGTCGCCTTTGTGGTGCGGGTGCGGCAGAAGATTGCGGCGGTGCCCGGTGTGCTCTCGGTTGCGGTGAGCAACGACGCGACGCCTCCTTATAGCGGCCAGGAGTACAAGTTTCAGGTGGAAGACCAGCCAGCGCTGCCCCAGGGCGGGCCTAATATTCGAGTGCAGTTTGTCAGTCCGGGATACTTTGCCACACTCGGAATTCCTCTGCTCCAGGGTCGTGTTTGGGATGAGGCGGAGAATGCGAGGGGCGATGGCGTGGCAATGGTCAATGCCGCCTTCGCACGTGAGTATCTGAATGGAAGGGCGGCGGTGGGACAGCAGGTTCGAATGCCCGATCTCGCGTCGCATGCGCCGCTGGTCGCGGCTTCGGCCCAGAGTGCCGGATGGCGGCAGATCGTGGGCATCGTTGGCGATGCGCGAGATGATGGCGTGGACCGGCCCGTGATCCCTGCGGTGTACGTGCCGTTCTCAACCTTCCTGGCGCCGTATGCGCAATACGTGATCCGGACCCAGGGCGAGCCGATGACCTATCTGCATGCGATTCGCGCGGCGGTGGCGTCGGTGGAGGCCGACGAGCAGGTGAGCAACGGGAGCGACGACCTGGAGGCTTCGATCGAGCGCGATGCGTTGTGGAGCCGGGAGCGGCTGTTCTCCATTCTCTTCGGATTCTTTGCTGGGCTGGCGCTGATTTTAGCGCTGGTTGGCCTATTCAGCGTGGTGGCCTGGACCGTGACGCAGCGAACCGCGGAGTTTGGCTTACGGCTGGCACTGGGGGCCTCGCGCGGACACATACTGTGGGTTGCGGTGCGGGCGGTTGCCGTCAGTGTTGCTCTCGGGATCGCACTTGGAGGCGTAGCGGACTTCGTGTTGGGCGGAATCCTGGCCACTTGGATGAACAATCGGCGCAGCGGATGGGGAAACAGTGAGGAGGCGGCTCTTCTCCTGATCCTGTGCTCAGCGGTCGCCTGCTGGGCGGCGGCCCGGAGAGCCGCTGGGCTTCATCCCACCGAGGCACTTCGCCACGAGTAACGAGAACAAGCAACTCGATTTCATCGGCTGTCAATGGACACCAGTTCTCTGACGGCATTACATTCACTGAGGCTGGTCGCGTCTCGGGACTGGGCTCAAGTTTGGACGCAGGATTCATTCCTAGCAAAATGCACTCCCAACAGACTCCCAACAGGGTGTCCAGAGGGTACTTTTCCATACTTCCGGGTAGCCATAAGTGCCGCAAAGTCTGTTAGATACCAGAGCGCCCGGACGCTCATAACCCAAAGGTCGGTGGTTCAAATCCACCCCCCGCAACCAAACATCTCTCCCGTTTTCAATCACCTACAACTGAAGAGAAGTGGCTGGCCGCGGACCTCCGGGGACAGTTGAGGACAGTTAAGCGGACACTGTCGATCCGAGAGACTTCTTCGCCTCCTCGCGAATGTACTCGGCCAGGCGGGTTTGCGCGTCACGCTTCGCATCCAGGGAGAGCCCTCCGTAGATATCGCTGGTGGTTGCCAAATTGGCATGCCGGGCCAGTTCCTTCGTTTCGGAAAGCTTCAGCGCAGCCTTTCCCCAGGAAACAAAACTGTGACGGAACATTTGGAATCCCAGTCGGCCGAAGCCTGCGGCTTCAGCGACGGGCTGAATGTGCTTGGCGAGCATGCCCTCCGGCCAAACAGGCCGCGCGCCTTTTGTGGCTTCGCTGGCAAAGACCCAATGCTAGGGCTCGTTGAAGGGGGTGACCTTCTTCCATGCCAGCAGCGCCTCCTTCACATCAACTGGAATTGCCATCTGGGCGCGTGATGCCTCGGTCTTGAGGGGCGTCACACGTCCTGAGACAAAACCCTGGCGAAAGGTGACAGTATCGGTTTCAAAGTCAAGGTCCTGCCACTTCAGGCCGAATCCTTCTCCGCGCCGCGTTCCGAGCCAGCCGAGGATCTTTATGGCCAGCTGTTCCCGTGGCCCGAAGAGCTTCAGCAGCTCGAAGTACTGGCCGGGCTTAAGGGTTCGAGGTTCCGTCCGCCGGCGTGTTGAGCCCTCCGGCAGATCTACGTATTCCATGGGACTGGATTGCAGGTAGCCCCATTTCACCGCTTGCCGGAAGATCAGATGGAGCAGCGAGCCGATGCTGCGCACCGATTTCGGCGCCAGGTCGCCTGACTCGACCAGTTGCCGCAGCCAGTCCTCCATTGAGGACCGCAGCTGCGGCTTGACGAGATCAGCAACCAGGTACCTGCTCCACCGCGGACAGATCCAGTTGCGCAGCCACGAGCGATAGGCTCGCGCGGTCATCGAGCTGAGACGCCCCTCGTCGGCGCCACCGAGCGGCACCGCCAAATATGGCGTCACAAGTTCCCGTTCGTAGCGATCAAGAATCGCAGCCATGGTCACCGGTCCGACCGCTTCGCGCTCGCGGTTGGCACTGAGCCGATATCCGTCTGCTGCCTTCTTGACCGCCTGCATGGTTGTCAGTTCCTTCGTTGTGCCGAGCCGAACGCGACGACGTTTGCCGCTGCCGCGTTCCACCCACCGATAGGTCCAGATGTCGGGACCGCTTTTCCTGGTTTGGCGCTCCAAGGTCCCATTTTGGTGGCGCAGCCGCCGCTCGTGTTGAGGGATCATTCATCCTCCCGCTGAGCGGCACCGATGGCATGGTCGATCATAGCCTCTATATCGCGCGGCCGAAAGAACCATGCCTTGCCAAACTTGAAGCCAGGCAACTTCCGGCTGCGCGCCTGACGCTTGACCGTCTCCGGATCGCAGCGAAAAAGCTTCGCGACATCACTGACCGTAAGGAATTCAGAGTGGCCCTGATTCATTGAATCTCCTGCATTGTTGTTGCTGATCCCATCCTGCGCGATGAACCCGGACTACCAAAATCAGGCAAACCCATTAGTCCCTGTCCTGATCGTCAGTCCGGCTGCTGGGCGGGGTTGCGGTGGGGAACGGACCGAGAGCCGTTCCCGGTGCATTGAAGCTGTTGATGGCCTTTTGGAACACCAGCGTGGAACCTTTCAGAGCCTGATCGGCTCGTGGGTCTGGCTGGAATTTAGGACCGAGAAACCGGTCTACCAAAGGTTGCTGGAGTTGAGACCTCGGAGATTCGTTTATCGGTAATATCCAGAGCATCTCTCCGAACGTCGTCGTTGGGAATAATGTGAAACGCTGAGAGAGCCAGCCAGCGCGCATACCACGCAACATCGCTCGGGAAGTCTTCACGGTTCGGCTGGCAGCACCGGGCGATCTCGGTTGAGGACATGCCCGCCGGGGCCCGATCACGCGGCAGATCATCTGCCGCTTCCGCCCGGTCCAAAAGCGTCCGGGCCTCCTTGAGGGTCTGGACGATGTGGAAGCCGCGGAGCGGTACCCTCCGGAACCATTCGAGGATCTCTTCGCAGGCTTCAGCGGAGTCAGTGATCCCGGTGTACCACGGAACCGGCTCTTCATTGTGCTCGGCTTTGCTTACTTCTTTTTCGATCGGGGAACTGGCCGGTTCGGCCTCGGACGCAGGTGAAATGCCTTTAACCCGGCGAAGGAGTTCGTTCCTGCTGATCCGGCTCTCGAGGAACAGCGCCTGATCATCAAAGCCAGCCTCGAGGAGGAGCAGGGTGAGGCGGATGGTGCTTTCCGATACTCCCAGGGCGGTCGCGAGGCTGCGACGGCTGACTCCGGTCCGGATAATCCGGAGGACCGCTTCGGCGCGATCGAGATCGTTGAGGGTATGCCAGTCTGCCTTGAGTCCGGCGATGGCATTGGAGATGGTGTTCAAGGGTAGGACCCCTTTCAGAGGATTTCCTGCCCATCTATCTAGTATAGGAATCCGATCGCAAACCGGTGATTGCACTATGCCTGGTCCGGCCAGCTTCCGGCTTGCTCGGCGTATGACTAATGTCTCTGGGTCGCGAAAGTTATCCGAAAGCAGGTCCTTTCCTCTTAAACTGGCTCTTCCATGCCGATCACCCCGGAAGACAAAGCTCGCCAGAACATCGATACCCTACTGGGGCAGGCGGGCTGGATTGTCCAGAACCGGAAGGACGCGAACATCGATGCGGGCGCCGGTGTAGCGATCCGCGAGTTTTCGCTGGGACAAAGCCATGGGGAAGCCGACTACCTGCTCTTTGTGAATGGCCAGGCCGTCGGTGCTATTGAGGCCAAGAGAGAGGGCTCAACTCTGATCGGCGTCGAGAAGCAGACCCAGAAGTACAGCGAGGGCATCCCCGATGCTGTGCCCGCGCCCATCAGGCCACTCCCTTTTTGCTACGAATCAACCGGCGTCGAGACCCGGTTTACCAATCTGCTGGAACCGGATGCCGCGAGCAGGCCGGTCTTCGCCTTCCATACACCGGCGGCGCTCTCCCGCTGGCTCCGGGATGAGCTAGCTACCCCGGGCTCAGTACCAAAGGCGCGGCTGCAGTCGATGCCAGCCCTCATGGAGGCGGGCCTGCGCCCGGCCCAGATCACGGCCATCCAGAACCTGGAAGACTCTCTCCGCCAGGGACGCCGCCGCGCCCTCATCCAGATGGCCACTGGCGCCGGCAAGACCTATACCGCCTGCAATTTCCTCTATCGCCTGATCAAGTTCGCCGGCGCGCAGCGTGTGCTCTTTCTCGTCGACCGCGCCAACCTCGGCCGCCAGGCCTTGAAGGAGTTCCAGGCCTTCCGCACGTCCGACGACGGCCGCCTTTTCACCGAGCTTTACAACGTCCAGCATCTGCAATCGAACCGTATCGACTCCGTCGCGAAGGTCTGCATCGCCACCATCCAGCGCGTCTATTCGATGCTGCGCGGCGAAGAGCTGGAGCCCGACCTCGAAGAACAGTCCGGTGCCTCGCTCGAAATGCTCCGGCGCCCTCCCGATCCCATCGTCTACAACCCGGCCCTGCCCATCGAGACCTTCGACATCATCGTCACCGACGAGTGCCACCGCTCCATCTACAACCTCTGGCGACAGGTGCTCGAATACTTCGACGCCTCCCTCATCGGCCTCACTGCCACGCCGTCGAAGCAGACCATGGGCTTCTTCCAGCAGAACCTCATCATGGAGTACCCCTTCGACCAGGCCGTCGCCGACGGCGTCAACGTCGATTTCGACCTCTATACCATCCGCACCCTCATCTCCGAGCACGGCAGTACCATCAACGCCGGCTTCCAGGTGGACTACCGCGATCGCCAGACCCGCAAGGTCCGCTGGGAGCTGGCCGACCAGGACATCCCCTACGTCTCCGAAGACCTCGACCGCCGCGTCGTCACGCCGGACCAGATCCGCACCATCGTCCGCACCTTCCGCGACCGGCTCTTTACCGACATCTTCCCCGGCCGCGAGGAAGTCCCCAAAACGCTCATCTTCGCCAAAGACGACAGCCACGCTGAGGACATCGTCCAGATCGTCCGCGACGAGTTCGGCAAGGGCAACGACTTCGCCCAGAAGATCACCTACCGCAGCGGCGCCGCCAAAGTGCGCGTCAAGAAGACCGACAAAGGCGGCAACGAGTACGAGGTCGACGAGTGGGTTTCCGGCAATCTGAAGCCGGAGCAGCTGCTCAACGAATTCCGAACCGCCTACAATCCACGCATCGCCGTCACTGTCGACATGATCGCCACCGGCACCGACATCAAGCCGCTCGAAATCGTCATGTTCATGCGCTCGGTCAAAAGCCGCACCATGTTCGAGCAGATGAAGGGCCGCGGCGCCCGCACTGTCACGCCTACCGAGCTCCGCAACGTCACGCCGGACGGCCGCGCCAAGGACCACTTCGTCATCATCGACGCGGTCGGCCTCGAGCCGGAAAAGATGGAGGAGACGCAGCCGCTCGAACGCAAGCGCAACGTCTCCCTCGAGAAACTCTTCGAGCTGGTCACCTTCGGCAACCGCGACGCTGACGTGCTCAGCTCCATCGCCTCGCGGCTCACCCGGCTCGACCGCCAGCTCACACCCAATGACCGCATCGCGATCACGGATGCTGCCGGTGGACGTCCGCTCGCGTCGATTGCCGGGGAGATCGTCGCCGCTCTCGATCCCGACCGGCACATCGACGTGGCCCGAACCCTTAGCGCCGGAACCGAACCCACCGAGGACCACATCGTCCAGGCACGCAAACAGCTGATCGGCGAGGCCGCGAAGAGCATCGCTGCCAATCCGAAGCTGCGCAACCTGATCGTTGCTGTAAAAAAGAGTTACGAACAAATCATCGATACCGTCAGCCAGGATCAGCTGCTCGAAGCCGGTCCCGCGGAAGCCATCCGCGACCGCGCCCTGCGGATGGTCCAGACCTTTGAGCAGTTTCTCCAGACCCACAAGGACGAAATCGAAGTGTTGCAGATTCTCTACAGCAAGCCCTACGCCGCGGGCCTGTCTCTGAAGGACGTGAAGGCACTGGCGGGCATGCTCCAGAAGCCCATCGACGGCAGTCCGCGCGCCACGCCCGACCAGCTCTGGCACGCCTACGAGCGGCTGGACGCATCGCATGTGCGCGGCACCCGGACGGAAGTCGCCGCCGATCTCGTCAACCTCGTCCGCTTCGCGCTGAAGCAGAAAAGTGAACTCATGCCGCGCCGGGCGGAAGTCGAGGGCCGCTTCGCCGCCTGGCTCGGTCAGCAGAAGGGCGCCGGAGTGGTCTTCACTCCGGATCAAATGCGCTGGCTCGAAGCCATCCGGGACCACATCGCCTCCAGCCTGGCCGTCGAGCCGGACGACTTCGATCTGGATCCCTTTGTTGCCTGGGGCGGACTCGGAAAGGCGCAGCAGATCTTCGGCGAACGATTCTTCCCACTGCTCAGCGAGCTGAATGAGGTGCTGGCGGCATGAGCGGAAAGAATCTGCCTCGCGGGTGGGCGGAGACGACTCTCGGAGAGATCCATCACGATATGTCTGGTGGAATCAACCCTGCGCAATTTCCGGACGAAAAGTTCGAACTCTATAGCGTCCCAAGACACGCGAATGGCGAGCCAGAGTTTGTGACGGGTGCGGAGATCGGTTCGAACAAGCAGACGACCTCGGGGAATACAGTGCTGCTTTGCAAAATTAATCCCCGCATCAACCGAGTTTGGGTTGTGCGGCCGAGAACAGATCTTCGCACCATCGCGTCCACAGAATGGATCTCATTCTCTCCTCGTCCTGAAATCAACCCGAACTACCTGGCGTACTTCCTCCGCCAAACAGAGGTCAGGGATTTCCTTGCCCAACGCGCATCTGGAGTCGGCGGCTCACTGATGAGAGTGAAGCCTTCAACCTTCAGTGACTTCCCGTTTGTCCTTGCCCCTCGAGACGAGCAGGACCGCATCGTCGCCGAGATCGAGAAGCAGTTCACGAGGCTGGATGCGGCGACGGCGGCGCTGAAGCGGGTGCAGGCGAATCTGAAGCGATACCGCGCATCCGTGCTGAAGGCGGCATGCGAAGGCCGTCTGGTCCCCACCGAGGCCGAACTCGCCCGCAAAGAGGGCCGCGATTACGAACCCGCCGACCAACTCCTCCAGCGCATCCTGCGCGAACGCCGCGCCCGCTGGGAAGCCGACACGCTGGCGAAGATGATCGCCTCCGGCAAGCCCCCAAAAGACGACCGCTGGAAACAGAAGCATAAGGAGCCGTCTGGACCTGATGCGAATGAGCTCCCCGGGCTGCCAGAAGGCTGGTGCTGGGCTGCTGTAGAACAGCTGAATCCACCGACGCGCCCCTGCGCATACGGTGTACTTCAACCAGGATCGGACGTCGAAAACGGAGTTCCGGTTGTCCGGGTGGGTGATATTGAGGACGGCAGCGTTGCCACTTCAGGTTTGAAACGAATCTCGAACGAAATCGCTGACCGATATCCGCGAACGTTGCTCCAAGGCGGCGAAGTCTTGATGACTTTGGTGGGCGCAATCGGCAGGACCGCTGTTGCTCCGGTAAGCTTGGCCGGCGCAAATACAGCACGAGCAGTCGGAGTCATTCCGATTCAGGCAGATATGGTTCGCCCGGAATGGGTGGAAATATGGTTCCGCAATCCTGAAATGATACGCACGATGATTGGCAAGGCGCATGAGGTAGCGAGGATGACTCTAAACTTAGAGGATGTGCGCTCCGCCACCGTGGCTCTGCCACCGCTGGCCGAACAATCCCGCATCATTCAGAAGTTCGATGAGGCAATGAGCCGGTTCCGTCCCATATTGATTGAGGTTGAGAATCAACTACAACGAGGAACCAGACTCCGCCAATCGATCCTGCGATCGGCTTTTTGCGGAAAGCTCTTACCGCAGGATCCCACTGACGACCCTACATCCCTTTTGTTGGAGGGCATCAGTGCGGATCGTAGTGCCCGAGCGAGACAGGCCCGATCACCTCGTCACAAAGAGGAGCCGGCTTATGGCTGAAACCGGAACCGCGCAATCCGGATACATCAACCGCAATGGCCAGGTCGTCATTCGCGATACTGGGCTTCCCGGCACGGATCATCTTCAGAGGATTTATCAGCTCGGCTGTTCGGCTTGCGGTCACGTCTACGGAGCAAACGGCAGTGACATCCACGAACGGAAATGCCCGAGCTGCCAAGGCGGCAAACCCGGATTGGAATACAGGACCTCATGACCTCGAACGGCATCGTCCAGAAGCTCTGGAACTACTGCAACATCCTGCGGGATGACGGCCTCTCGTATCAGGACTACATTGAGCAGCTCACATTCCTGCTCTTCCTGAAGATGGCCGACGAGCGGCAGAAAATGCTGCCCGGCAAGACCACGCTGATTCCTCGCGATCTGGACTGGCAAAGCCTGGAGCGGCTGGACGGCGATCCGCTGGATGCGCAGTACAAACACATCCTCACAGAGCTGGGACGAAAGCCCGGCCTGCTGGGGACGATCTTCAGGAAAGCCCAGAACAAGATTCAGGATCCCGCGAAGCTAAAGCGATTGGTTTCGGACCTGATCGGGCGCGAGCAGTGGACCACGCTGGGCGTGGACGTGAAGGGTGACGCCTACGAGGGTCTGCTCGAAAAGAACGCTGCCGACGTGAAGGGCGGCGCCGGCCAGTACTTCACGCCGCGCGCCCTGATCCAGGCCATCGTCGACGTCATGCGCCCGGAGCCCGGCCAGCTCATCCACGATCCGGCCTGCGGCACCGGCGGCTTCCTGCTGGCCGTGCATGACTACATTACGCACAACTACAAACTGGATCGCGACGATCTGAGGTTCCTGAAAGACAAAGCGCTTTCGGGAACGGAGATCGTCGATGCGGCAGCGCGCCTGTGCGCCATGAACCTGTTTCTGCACGGCACGGGAGGCGAGGAGTCCATCACGGTGAACGATGCGCTGATCAGTCGCGGCAGCCGCGAGTACGACATGGTGCTGACGAATCCGCCGTTTGGGAAGAAGTCGAGCATCACCGTGATCGGCGAAGACGGCGACGAACAGCGCGAGACGCTGACCATCGTGCGCGACGACTTCTGGGCAACGACCAGCAACAAGCAACTCAACTTTCTCCAGCACGTGCGCTCGCTGCTGAAGATCGACGGCCGAGCGGCCATCGTGGTGCCGGACAACGTGCTGTTCGAGGGCGGCGCCGGCGAGACGATTCGTCGTCGCCTGCTGCACGATTGCGACGTCCACACGCTGCTTCGCCTGCCCACCGGGATCTTCTACGCGCAGGGCGTGAAGGCGAACGTGCTGTTCTTCGACCGCCGCGTTGCCAGCGAGAAGCCCTGGACGAAGAAGCTCTGGATCTACGACTTCCGCACCAACGAGCACTTCACGCTGAAGACGAATCCCCTAAAGCGCGAAGATCTCGACGACTTCGTCGCCTGCTACCACGCCGACAACCGCCACAAGCGGAAAGAAACCGAGCGCTTCCACGCCTTCACGTATGACGAGCTGATCAAAAGAGACAAAGCCAGCCTCGACATGTTCTGGCTCCGCGACGAAAGCCTGGAGGACGCCGCCAACCTCCCCGCCCCGGACGTGATCGCCGCCGAGATCGTCGAGGACCTGCAGGCGGCGCTGGATGAGTTTGCGCTTATCGCCAACGATCTGCGGAAAGGGTGAACCGGATGTCAGGATCTGCCTTGCGCGATATAGCCTGGTATTTTGGAAACCGCCGGATCGACAGTGTAGGGGACGCGTTGCCGCTGTACGGCCGTGACGAGTTTGCGTCCGTAACCCGCTCTACCGTTCCGCTGCTTTCGTTGATAAAGGGCGGCGGTGAAATCTGGGCCTCGCTTGTTCGGGATCTGATGAACCACTCGGAAGGCGACATGGAAGCGCATCTCGAATATCAGGTGAGATCCCCAAAGGGACGAGGCAAGCCGTCCCATACAGACCTGATGCTGTTCGCCGGTGATCACGCAGTGGCGATCGAAGGGAAATGGACTGAACCGCGCTATCCCACGGTGACGGAGTGGGTGGCATGCGGAAATCCTGACAATCCAGGAAACCGCCCCAATGTGCTTAATGGCTGGCTTTCGCTTATCGAGCCTCACGCTCAGAAACCGCTGGTTGCCGCTGATTTCGGAGAAGCGGTCTACCAATCGGTGCACCGTGCGGCTTCTGCGTGCTTCAGCCGCGGCAGGCCGACGCTTGCATATCTCCAGTTCTCGCCGCTGCCGGATGGCAGCGCCTCGGGATCACATTTGGTTCAGGATCTATTCCATTTGCATAAGATTCTGGGGTCGCCAGACGCGTTTCGATTCGTGCTGATCGAGGTTGCAATCGAGCGAACAGCGGCGTTCAATGCCATTGCAAACCATGTTCAGCCACTGGAAGTCGTTGATGAGGTAAGGCGGGCGATCCACGACGATCGGCTGTTTGAGTTTCGCGGGTACAGGATTCGTGACTTGCGTGGCTAACTCTCGTCTCAGCCAGGACTGGGCATTGGCTAAGCGGGAGCTGGCTCTTCGTAGGTCTCGAGAATGCTTTGGTTCATATGGGCGAGGTGCTCCAACTGATTCAGTTCTTCCACGCTCTCATACGACAGAAATGTGCAGGTCTTCGAGAGCGGCCGTGGCTCCAGCAGCGAGAACACAGGTCGCTTCATCTCTCTGAAAACCTTCTCACGCCGTTCGTCGGGGGCGACGATGTGTAGGCGGATATCCAGATTGGGCTGGAGCGCCAGGAGATCGGCCATTCGCAATAGCCCTGAATACACCGCAGTTGTATGCTCGACCTCGAAAGCCCGCTGAATCGACCTGTTTCTGAGCCAGAGATCGTCTTGTTGGTCGTGTCGTTGTAGTTGATCGGCAAATCATCCAGCAATGCGAGACGTTCGCTCGGTTCAAGCAAGGCGGTGACTTGGGTACGATCCGGGCGGGGAATCCACACCTTCAGCCCGATGATGGCTCCAATTCGGGCAAGCTTCGCCTGAATATGAATCGAAGGACGGGTCTCGGCTGCTGCTTGCTCGGGTTGAGCAGACTCTTCGTCCTGCTCCTCCTCTCCTGGGATGCTGACGGTGACATCGCCTTCAGCGGTCTTTACCTTGCGTTCGGTTGCCCAACGTTCCTGGAGCGGTGCTTCATAGAAATCTAATATCGCGCCCGGGGATTCTGCCTCAAGCTTCTGTCGAAGCTCCATAAGCCTCTGATCCAGACGACCGTCATCCCACTCACCGACTTCGTGAGCAGTACCTACGCCAAAGGCGACGAGCACTTTGCGGCGGTCATTGTTGGATGACATCCGTTCCACACGATCCGGAAAGGCGAAGAACCTTAGCATGTGACGAAACTGTCGGCTACCATTCCGGGGCACCTTTTCGATCCAGTTCAGGAAGGCGTCGTATTCGCAAAATATGTGTTGCCGCTCTGGTTCGGTACGTTGCTTCAGATTTCTTGTCAAGTTGATCAAGAACTCCAATTCGTACGGTCGATAGTGGTTGAAACCGGTACCCCCAGAACCGATTCCGACCAGGACACCATCGGAAAGCAGCGGATGCGTCGCAGGCAGATTCTGTCCTGACATTGACCAGAGGTCCAGGACCTGCCTGCGCTTGGTGCTGGATCTCAAATTCGATGGAAAGAGCAGGAGCGCCCAGAGTGCTTCCGCCATCAGTTGCTGGGCAGGAGGCGGTGCAGCGCTCATCTGCCGCTTCAGCTTCGTCATGAAATCGTCTGCACTGAAATCGGGGTGCTCTACGAACGCGCGATAATCGTCGGTCAACAACGCCGATGTCCAAAGAGACGTCCCGGTGAAGACCGATCCGTCCGCGATCAGACAATCCTTTATCCAGCGTTTTGCAGCTTGCAGGACCAAACTAACGTCGCGTTCGTTGAATTGACGTGCCATGCGGACCATTGTCTTGCATGTTGGCATCCTTGAGAATAGGGGCGTACCGAACGGTTGAGTTGCCTTAGGGTAGGAAGGGGAAACGCGTTCGCCCGGAGTTCTGGCTGCACCAGGTCGGACCTCGATCGGCCGTGGGGAAAAGCGACGGTGGTTTTGGCTGGAAAATAGCGAATGGGATGGGGATAGTGCCCCGCGGGGAGAGGCGTTTCCAGCTTCGTCCGGCCATGAGAGGAGCCTAGCGGTGGAGCGCCCTGTGGGGCGCGGAGGGCGGGCGGCGCAGAAAGAAGAAAGTCCGCCGACAAGGAACAGGGTATCCGGGAGCCAGAGAAGCAGAGCAGAAAGCAAGAAGAAGTGAAGGGGAGCCGGTTGCTGGATCGAAGGAGTAGTCGACCGGGAGATGGTGAGCGGGAAGAGGTCGATTTGACTCCGCAGGGACCGGCGCGGCCGCCTGGAAAGTGGCCGATGTGTACTCATCAGTACCCAGAAAACAACTGTTACGCAGGCAGATACCTATACTAGAGCGGGAAAAACGAGGGTGCGTAACCGTGGATTTGTGTACATTCCTGCAAGAGAAGGTAGGGGAAATGCATTCCCCCGGCT
>Ga0335072_10001511_pt1 | contig 37756 bp, 32 predicted proteins | sample Lox_Sample_21_FD_206725 | JGI IMG/M metagenome (GOLD analysis project Ga0335072, IMG submission 206725) | Soil microbial communities from Loxahatchee National Wildlife Refuge, Florida, United States - Lox_Sample_2.1 | ecosystem: Environmental > Terrestrial > Soil > Wetlands | place: USA... | reverse complement strand
TCGAACGCGTGAACCGAAAACTCCAATCCGGGCGGCGCACCCGTTACCGTGCCGGCGACGCGCACGATGGGAATCTTCACCAGGCGGATTTCGATGCCGTCGATCTCCGCGCCGGGCGCGATATCCACCGCCGCGGCTTCGCTCTTCGATCGCGAATTGGGATACCACGTCGGGCCGTACCACTCCTCCTTTGTGCCATCGGTGCGGATCTCGGCGGGGTCATCGTTTTGGGGAAGTTGCGCGCGCAGGAAATACCGGCCGGCGGGCAGTTCGGTAAAGAGGAACTCGCCGCGGTCGTCGGTCTCCACAAAGGCAAGCCAGTTGACCGACTGGGCCAAGACCCGCGCAGCCTGCACTGGCTCGCCACGGCTATCGAGCACGCGCCCGCCGATCACGCCTTCCGGCGCCAACTGCAAGCGAACGTCGTGCGTCGCGCTCTCCGGCCGGCATTCGACATGCTGTGGGGACTGTGCATCCAGGAAGCCGCGCAACGACGCCTGAATCGTGTATTTGCCCGGCTGAATCGATCCTAGCGCGAACCGCCCGTCGTCACCCGTGAGCGCGCCGTACGTGCCGCCGCGAGTGTCGAACGCGATCAACCGCACGCGCGCACGCGGCAGCGGATCGCCGGTAGTGCTGTTGATCACGACACCATCCAGGCTTGCGGATTTACCGCCATCTTGCGCGGCGGCGATCGCCGGCAAAATCGCCAGCAGGAATACCACTCTACTGATTGTTCCTGCCATTGGCCCTCGCTACCTGCAAGTCTTTCGTCACCCGGTCGCCTTCATGAAATTCCATCACTTCGGAATCCGCCACCATCTTCGGATACACGTTGGCATCGCCACTCTCTTCCAGCGTGTGCGTCGCAAGCACGTGGTAGCGCCCGGGCGGGATGCCGCGAACCACGTAGCTTCCGTCAGTCTCCACATCCGCCCACAACTCTGCCTCGCTCCCCGGCTTGGCATTCTCGTGGATCAGCCGGACGAATCCCATACCGTCGGTCACCTTTTCCGTTCCCCGCTCCACCGTCCCGGACAGCCGCGCGCCTTTGGCGATCACGATCTTGAGCTTCGCGTCCCCCGCGACAACGCTCAAATCCAGCGGTACCGCCTGGCTCGGCGCGGCCGCATCGCGCGGATACACTGTCGCCGTTGTCCGCTCGGTTACCGCTGCGCCGTTGAGTTCAACGGACTTGATATAGCCGTCCTCCGGCACGGGTTTCACCGTCAGACGATACCGGTCGGGCTGGACCCGCGCGAACTCGAAAGTTCCGTCCGCCGAGATGGGAGCGGTAATCGGATCCGCATCGCCAATCTCCCTCGGAGGTCCCAGACGCACCCCTGCGCCCGGCGCACCGCTCACCGTGCCACTGAGGCGAAATGGCGCCGCCAGCATCAGCGCGACGTTGGCGACGTCCTCGTGAATCTCCAATTCCACCGTGGGACTGCGCACTTTCGCATCGCCTGCCCCGCTTTCCGCATAAATGCGATAGCGGCCGTGTATCAGATTGGCCGCCCAGAAAGCTCCGTCCTTCGCGGATGCCTCGATCCTTGTATCCGGCCCGACGATGTGCACTACGACGGGCGCGTTTGGGCCGGCGCCCGCCACCGTTCCCCGGATGCTGTAGGTGCGATTGCGGACCAGACGGATGTCGAGACCGGCGGTCTCCTCGCCCGCGCGCGCCTCCACTGCCGGCGCGGCCTGGCGCGCGGCCGTGGAGGGGTAAAACGTTTGCGCATATGGCACGGGGTCGACCGTGCCGTCGCTGCGAATCTCTTCGCCGGCGCCAGCGCTCGCCGATAGGAGGTATTTTCCCGGTGGCACGCTGATTCGATATTCGCCCCTCCCGTTGGCCAGTTTCCCGCGCCGCAACCCCGCGCCGTCCATCGCAAACAACAGCACGTAATCCTTCGGCGAGGTGACCTCAATGTTCACCGTTGCCTGGCGCATCCCGACCGGCTCGCCGTCTTCTTGCAGCACGCGCCCCGAAAGAACCGCTGCCGGCGTCATTTCGATGCGGAAGTCCTGCAATGGCTCGTTGGCCTCGATATTTACCGTGAACGAAGGCGGGCCATTCTTTGCCGATGGCACGAAAAAATAACCGTGCCGTCGCGGCTCCAGTTGATAGCTCCCGGCGGGGATCGGCGAGATGGAAAAATGGCCGCCGGAATCGCTGAGCGCCGCGAAAATCACCGTGCGGGCGCCCTCCGGCTGCCGCGCGGCCAGCCTTACATCCACTTGCGCCAACGGTTTGCCCGTCGCGCCGTCGACCACCTGGCCCGCAATCGCGGACGGTTCCTGTGCCGCCGCCGAACAAATCAGCAGCATCCAACCGAGCAGCGCGGCCGTGCGGTTCATGAGTGACGCTTGCTCGATTTTACACCCGCCTCACGGCCCTCCGATTGCAGTCCCGATTCGCTCAGAACGGTATCAACTTGAGTGCAGCGTCACAATTACATCGCCGTAATTACGCCAATACGCAATCGTATCTTGACACCCGGCCCGCGTTGGTCGGAAAAAGGAAGTAAGGCCTGAATCATGTCTCTGAACCGCGAACCTTTGATGACTACCGCGACCGTCTCCAAGTGGCTCGGCGTTTCCACCCGGACGCTTTGCCTTTGGGCGGAATGCAAGGAAATCCCAGCGATCAAAGTCGGACGCCAGTGGAGATTCCGCGAGAGCGAATTGGCCAATTGGCTGCGAAATCCCGATGCCGCCAAAGTGAGAAAGTTGACTTACGCGCAGGCCGCCGCCGGCCAGATTTGAATGCATTAGAGCGATTTGCGGCAATTGCCGCAGGTGGCGCATACGTACTTCGCCGGGGCGTGGGAACATGCGATCAGACGCCGCGAAACGGCGTCAATCCCAAAACAAAGAGCAATCAAAGACAGGAGTCCACTATGTTTACCCACGATCCGTTTCAGGCTTATCAGTCCCTCTATCAAACCCTGGGAGCTTTCGGCGGGGGCGCCCCGTACGGTCTGCCGCATCCGGGAATCCATCCGTTGGCTCTGGCATTGCAGCAGCAACCACTGAACTACCCGGGCATCGGTGGTTTGGGCCATTACGCGCAACAACTCCAGGGATACCCGCAACAACTCCAAGGGTATCCGCAGCAACTCCAGGGGTACCCGCAGCAGGGGTATCCGCAGCAGGGATATCCGCAGCAGCAAAACCCGTGGCAGCAACTCACGGGATGGAATCCGCTGGCTATCGGATTGCAATACCCGCTCCAGCATTCCATCGGCCAACCCGGCCTGCAAAACCCGCTGCTCAATCCGCTTCTGGGGTATCAGACCTGGCAGCAACAGCAGACACCGTTCGGCTATCCACTGGCGCCACAGAGCTTCTTGGGCGCAGGCGGTATCGGCCAGCCCTACTCGCAAATCAATCCGCTGGCGCAGTTCGCTTTTCGCCAGCCGGGAATGGGCTATTAGCCGCCGGAACAAGCATGTCCGCAACCAAACGTCAGGGCCGTGCCGGTGGATCATTGCCGGCGCGGCCCGCCGCGGAACAGGCACAAAAAAAGAAAGAGGACAACTCCATGTCACCCAACTCAGTTCGAACGCATCCGCAGTCCTTCGAAGGCATCGCGGTGGTGGGCGAAGCGGTGCACCGCGTGACCCCCGAAAGTGCGGAATTTCTGGTCGAGTTTACCGCCAGCGGGCAAAGCGCCTCCCAAGCCCTGACGAACCACCAGAATCTTATCGCCCAAATCGCGCAGACCTTGTCCGGCGCCCACCGCGCCGACCTGCAGACCGTCTCCCTGAACGTTGCCAACGTCTACTCGCCCGCTCTGGGATCACCCGCATTCGGCATTCCCATCCCGCAGATCTCTCCCGGCGCTATCCCTGGATTTGCATCTCCGCCCGCGCTGCAGCCCGAACTGCAGTTCGGCGCGTTCCAGGCGCGAAGCACGTTGCGGGTACTGGTCCGGGAGGCGGCGCGTGCCGGCGAAGTCGCCGACTTGCTCGCCAAGGCCGGCGCGAATCTCGTCGCCGGAATCTCCTATCGGGCCGGCGACGAGGCCGGAGCGCGCCGGTCGGCGCTCGAGGCGGCCGGAAAAGATGCGCGGTCCAAAGCTGAAAGCCTGGCGGCCGCGGCGGGCAAGCAGGTGGGCGATCCGCTCGGCATTGCCGAAGAGGTGATCGCCTCGAACGGCGTTTATTCGGCCATCCGGTCGCAAATGCCATGGGCATTTGGACCGAACGCTCCCGCCGCCGTGGGCGAGTTGGAATACTACGCTCGCGTGACGGCTAGCTTTCGCTTTCAGTAGCGGGCCACATCGGGGCCAGGAATCCGATGGGCCGCCGGGGCGAGACCGGCTGCGGCTCGAATAATTTCGAAATGTACGTCAGCAGGGACAAAATCTGTTGGCTTTGTTCCTGCTGACGCGCCTCCAGCTCCTCTAATTTCCGGGCCAGTTCAGCGGTCGAAATGGCAATCCCATTAGCCTGCCAGGCTGGGTTGTATGCGGCGATCAGTTCCTTGCATGCGGTGCGCCTCTGCGAGGCCGTGGAATACGGCATAGCCAGTACCGAAACATAGAGATCGCACGAACCGGTTTCACCCGGCAAGCGAGCCAGCGCTCCGCCTCCGGCGTTGTTTCCAAATTCCGTGAAGAAAAGGGGCTGTAGTGGTTTGGGCGACCACTGAGAATTCCGGACCATCACCACCGCGATACCCGCACAGCCGGGGGGACGAAAATTCAAAAATGGTGCGGGGTCGGTAAAAAGGTAATCGTTAAACCGGATACCCGGGGCATCGAAATACCAAGACATAGGGATAAACCTGAAGCGCCAGCTCGTAATTGTAATCTAATCGACATTCCGGCTGGAATCAAGCTTCTCCTTTGCAATTCAATTGTAGCGCTACACCACCCGCAAGAGGTGCTGGCAACCGGCCAGCGCATTCCCGATCCGTTCGCTCGCATGGCCGTCGCCGTAGGGATTGTGCGCCCGCGACATGCGCTCGAACTCCTGGCGATTTTCGAGCAATAGCCCGGTTTCCTCCACGATCCGGGTCGCGCAGGTTCCGACCAGCTTCACCGTTCCCGCTTCCACCGCTTCCGGCCGTTCGGTTTTCTCGCGCATCACCAGCACCGGCTTGCCCAACGACGGTCCTTCCTCCTGGATGCCGCCGGAATCCGTGATCAGCAGGTACGCCCGCCGCATCAAATCGACGAACGACACATAATCCAGCGGCGGGCACAGAATGATGTTGGGTTCGTGGCCGAGCATCCGTTCCACCGGCCCTATCACGTTCGGGTTGCGGTGTACCGGGTACACAATTTGCACATCGCCGCGGCGGGCAAGCCTCGTCAGAGCGTCACAAACTGCTTCCAGCGGCGCTCCGTGATTTTCGCGCCGGTGTGCCGTCACCACGAGCAGACGCCGGGAAGCGTCCAATCCCGGTAAATGGGCGCCCGCCAGACCACCCGTTCGGAGCCTTTCCGTCACTTGCAGGACCGCATCGATGCCCGTATTCCCGGTCACCAGAATACGCTCCGCGGGAACGTTGTCGCGCCGGAGATTCTCCGCCGCGCCCTCCGTCGGCGCGAAATGCAGCGCGCTCATCCTCGTGGTCAGCACCCGATTGAGTTCTTCCGGAAACGGCTGCCCCAGATCGCCGGTCCTCAGTCCGGCCTCCACATGGCCCACCGGAATTCGCGCGTAGAATGCCGCCAGCGCGCCGCAAAACGTGGTGGTCGTGTCGCCCTGAACGAGTACCATGTCCGGCCGTTCCGCGGCAATCACTCCTTCCAGCGCCGCCAGAATGCGCGCCGAGGTCTGCGCCGGCGTTTGCCCCGGCAGCATCAGGTCGAGATCGTAATCCGGCGTGACACCGAAGACCTGCAAAACCTGGTCCAGCATCTCGCGATGCTGCGCCGTGACGCAGCACTTCACCTGAAATCCTTCCGCCCGGCCGCGGAGATGCAACAGCACCGGGCAAAGCTTGATCGCTTCCGGCCGCGTGCCGAAGATCAGCAGGACTTTGGTCATCGATACCCATACTCTAACTTGCGGCGGAGGCCGGCCGCACCGCATGATGAAAAGCATGGCGGACCCGGAAGCGGCAGTGGCGATCGTGCGGGCGCGCGCCCCGGAGGAATCCATCCTCCTCATCCGCCGAACCGAGCGCGCCGGAGATCCATGGTCGGGACACTGGTCATTGCCGGGCGGACGTCGCGATCCCGCGGATCCCGATCTGCTCCACACCGCTCTGCGTGAACTCGCTGAGGAGTGCGCCATTCTGCTGGCTCCCGAGCAACTGGAAGCCGCGCTGCCCGCAAGCAGCGTCGGCCGCCTGCTCGGCCCGCGCATGCTGGTGGCGCCTTTCGTTTTCTTTGTGGATGAGCAATTGCCCACCATCGCCGACCCCGAAGAAGCCGTCGAAGCGGTCTGGGTCCCGGTGCGGATCTTGCGCGATCCTTCCCGCCACGCGGTGCAATCCGTGCCTGGTATGCCTCCCGATATGCAGTTCCCGGGCATCGAACTGAACGGCGTTCCGCTGTGGGGCTTTACTTATAAGCTGGTGACCGGTTGGTTGGGAGTGAAATAATGCGCCTCTTTCTCTTCGCCGCGCTTTTTGCCGGAGGTCTCATGGCGGATTCCGATTTCGATCAGGCGCAAGCTGCCCGCTTCGCCCGCCTGGCGCTCGATTGCGTCCACAAGGAGTATCCCAATAAAATCGCGCACTCCCTCAACTCCGATGCCGACGTTCAGCCGCCGCGCCTGCTCACTCCGGCGTTTTACGGCTGCTACGACTGGCATTCGTCGGTTCACGGCCATTGGCTGCTGGTCCGCCTCGCGCGCCTTTTCCCGCAGGCGCCATTCGCACCGGAAGCCCGGCGGGCGGTGGCCCAGAGCCTGACCGCCGCCAATATCGCGGCGGAAGTGAAATACTTCGACACCGATGGGCGCGGCAGCTTCGAGCGTCCCTACGGGCTGGCCTGGCTCCTGCAACTCGCCGCGGAACTGCGGGAGTGGGACGATCCGCAGGCACGCGAATGGTCCGCCACCTTGCGGCCGCTCGAGCAGGCCGTGACTGCCCGCGTCTCCGGCTGGCTGCCGAAGCTCGCCAATCCCGTCCGCGTCGGCGAGCACAACAACACCGCATTCGCGATCGGTCTGATGCTCGATTATGCCCGCATTTCCGGCAACGGCCAATTCGCCGGTCTGCTGGAATCGCGCGCCCGCGACTATTTCCTCAAAGACAAGGCCTGCCCGCTCCCCTATGAGCCATCCGGCGAGGATTTTCTCTCGCCGTGTCTCGCCGAGGCCGATGCGATGCGGCGCGTTCTCCCGCGGGATGAATTCGCCGCCTGGTTTTCGGCTTTCCTGCCAAGCGTCGACCTGGAGCCTACGCACGTAGCCGACGTGACGGACGGCAAGCTATACCATTTGGCCGGCCTGAATCTGAGCCGTGCCTGGATGCTGAACGGAATCGTGTCGCGATTGCCTTCGACGGACCCGCGCCGGGCGCCGCTTACCGCGCTCTCCGGCCGTCTCCAACAAGCTGGACTCGAGAGCATCAAGAGTGAGCACTACGAAGGCGGCCACTGGCTGGGAAGCTTCGCGGTTTACCTGGCGAGCGGCCGCGGATTATCTGGAGGAGACCGATGATCAAGAACCGTTCCGCCCCTCCGGGGACCATCGTTCCCTGGCTGGCTTATCCCGATGTCGAGCGCGCCATCGCCTGGCTCTGCGGAGCTTTCGGATTCACCGAACGCCTGCGCACGCCCGCCGGACCCGACGGCTCCATCCACCACGCGCAGTTAGCCGTAGGGGAGGGTTGCATCGTGTGCACCGCGGGGCGCGAAGCGGCGCCCGGTGTTTCCCTCTTCGTTCCGGTCGAAGATGTGGATGCGCATTGTGCCCGGGCGCGGCGATTCGGCGCGCGCATCGTCGGCGAGCCCCGGACTTGCGAGTTCGGCGAACGGCAATACAGTGTCGAAGACCTCGCCGGCTACCGGTGGACGTTTTCGCAGTCGGTGGCCGACGTCAACCCCAACGACTGGGGCGCAATTGTAAAGTGAGCCGGCACGGTGTGGTTACGCCAAAAGTAAACTCCCAAACTGTGTGCTTTGCAACCCACCGGCCGCGCCACGTATCATAGGGAATACGCGGACCGGAATTCCACGGGTTTCCTTTCTGCTACCATTTTTAAAGGGGGCGCCGTCAAAGTCTACGAGACTCAGGGTGGATGCTATGCGTTTTTCCACCGCCCGGCAAACAACAATGAAATCCCACAAAACATTCCTAGCAGCCCTGGTGGTTGCTTCCGCGGCCTTGCTGGCGCCGCTTTATGGCCCGGGAATCCTGGCCCGTGCCGCGACACCCGGCGGAGACGATCCCGATCCTGCCGTCAAAGCGGTAACCACGGCGTACGCGCTCGTGCAGGAGAATTCCGCCGAGCCTATCAGTTCCGACAACGCTTTCTACGCCGGCATCATTCCCGGCATGCTGCACGCCCTGGACCCGCACTCCAACTTCATCGAGCCCAAGGAATACAAAGAAATGATGCGCAAGCAGCAGGCGCATTATTATGGCGTGGGCATGCAGATCACGATAGACGGTCCCAAAGTGGTGGTGATGGAGCCATTTCCCGGGTCGCCGGCATCCAATGCGGATTTGCGGCGCGGCGACTGGATTACCGCCGTGGATGGCAAGGACACCACCGGCATGGACATGCAACAAGTGGCCGACATGCTGCGCGGTCCCCGCGGCACGCAGGTGCAGGTGAGCGTGAAGCGCGAAGGGTCCACTGACCCGTACACCGTCACGGTGACTCGCGACGCCATCGAAACCAGCGTGGTGGATTGCTATTGGATCAGGCCCGGAGTCGCGTATCTGGGGGTGAGCAGCTTTGAAGCCTCCAATATCGAGCACGACGTGCAGGCTGGTATGCGGGCGCTCGATGAGTCGAAAGTGAAATCGCTCATTCTGGACCTTCGCGGCAACCTGGGCGGTCTGGTGAATGAAGCCGTGTTCCTCGCCGGACGCTTCCTGCGCGACGGCCAGGTGATCGTTTCCCAACACGGCCGGGTGGATGCCGACCAGACCTACCGCGCGAAAGCCAAAGACCCCAATGATCCGGCCCTGAAATATCCCCTCGTGGTGCTCGTGAATCGCGACTCCGCCTCGGCATCGGAAATCGTTTCCGGAGCCCTGCAGGACCACGACCGCGCTCTCATCATGGGGGAAACCACTTTTGGCAAGGGGCTGGTGCAGGCGCAGTTTCAACTCCAGGATGGTTCCGCGCTGCTGCTCACCATCGCCCATTACTACACCCCGAGCGGACGGCTGATCCAGCGCGATTATTCGCATTCCTCGATGCTCGAATATTACACTGCCCGGCCGAAGAGTGACGCTCCGGTGAATACCGACGACGTGAAATCCACCGATAGCGGCCGCAAGGTCTACGGCGGCGGCGGCATCACTCCCGACGAAAAGTGGCCGGCGCAGCACTATAACCTCTTCCAGCGCCACGTTCTCACGATGAATGGCAACCTGATGCAGGATGCCTTCTGGCACTTCGCCGGTTCCTATTTCGGGACCCGCAAACCGGCCGTCTCCAGCGAAACCTGGACGCCCGATGCCGACGTGATGAACCGCTTCAAGGAGTTCCTCCGTTCCAAGAACGTGGCCTTCACGGATGCCGAGTGGGACGCCAACCAGGATTGGGTCCGCGACCACATCCGCCACGAATTCCTCTTCCGCGCCTACAACAAGAAAGTCGCGAACCAGGCGTCGAATGAATCCGACCCCGAAGTGATGGCCGCTATCGATAAGATGCCCGAAGCGGAATCGCTCCTGAAGGAATCGAATCGCGCCTACGCCATGCGCGCCGCGAAGTAGCGTTCGGCCAAATTGCGGGCAGCCATGCGGGCGCCGTCCGGCGTGCTGGCAAGCAGGCCGCCGGTCAGGGTTGGCTTCTTACTGTTGCCATCTTGGCTATAATGGGCAAAATCGCTGTCTGATGTGCCCTGCCGGGCGGGAGAAGTCATGTCGCGCATTGTTTGCTGTTCGCTGATCCAGGCCACTAACGCCGCGCCTCCCGAATCGTCGCTCGAAGCGACTAAGAAAGCGATGGTCGACAAACACGTCGACTACATCCGCCAGGCGGCTGCCGCGGGTGCCCAAATCGTGTGCCTTCAGGAGATCTTCTACGGCCCTTATTTCTGCGCCGAGCAGACCACCCGCTGGTACGACTTCACCGAACCGGTCCCCGATGGCCCGACCATCCGGCTTATGCGCGACCTGGCGCGCGAACTGCGGGTGGCTCTCATCGTGCCGGTCTACGAAGTGGAGCAGGAGGGCGTTTACTACAATACCGCCGCCGTGATCCACAACGACGGCACGTTCGTGGGCAAATACCGCAAGACCCACATCCCGCACGTGGCGCCGGGATTCTGGGAGAAGTATTACTTCCGGCCGGGCAATCTCGGCTATCCGGTCTTCGACCTGGGATTCGCCAAAATCGGCGTCTACATCTGCTACGACCGCCATTTTCCCGAAGGTGCCCGGGCGCTCGGTTTGAATGGCGCGGAAATCGTGTTCAACCCGTCGGCCACGGTTGCCGGTCTGAGCGAGTACCTCTGGAAGCTGGAACAACCGGCGCACGCCGTAGCCAACGGGTACTTCGTGGGCGCCATCAATCGCGTGGGGGTGGAAGCGCCGTGGAACATCGGCGAGTTCTACGGATCGAGCTACTTCTGCGATCCGCGCGGCCAGATCGTGGCGCAGGCGTCGCGCGACAAAGACGAGGTACTCACGGCCGGCCTCAATCTCGACATGATCTCCGAAGTCCGCAAGACCTGGCAGTTTTTCCGCGATCGCCGTCCCGATATGTATCAATCCCTGGTGAAGGCTTAGTCATGACCAAAGACGAAATCATTCTTGCCAACAAAGAGTATCTGTTTCCGGCGGTCTTTCACTTCTTCCAGGAGCCGATGGTGGTGGCTCGCGCCAAGGATCAATACGTCTGGGATGCCGGCGGCCGGCAGTACCTCGATTTCCTCGGCGGCATCGTCACGGTCAGCGTGGGCCACTGCAATGAACAGGTGAATGCCAAGGTGAAACATCAAATGGACACCTTGCAGCATGTGTCCACGGTGTTCGCCAACGAACCGCAGGCGGCGCTGGCGAAAAAGATTGCGTCGGTAACTCCGGGGCGGCAGCTTACCAAGTCTTTCTTCACCAACAGCGGGACGGAAGCCAATGAGACTGCCCTTCTGACCGCGCGCTGCTATACCGGGAACAGCGAAATCGTGGCGCTGCGCCACGCTTACCACGGCCGTTCAGCCGCGGCCATGACCATCACCGGCCAATCCTCGTGGCGGCTCGGTCCGGCGCAGGCCGGTGTCGTTCACGCGCACAACGCTTACTGCTACCGCTGCCCGTTCGGGCTCACTTACCCGAATTGCGAAGTCCGCTGCGCGCAGGACATGGAAGAACTCATCCGCACCTCCACCAGCGGCCGTATCGCCGGTTTCATCGGCGAGCCGATCCAGGGCGTGGGCGGCTACATCACTCCGCCCAAGGAGTACTTCCAGATCGTCGAGAAGATCGTGCGCAATCACGGCGGCATTTTCATCAGCGACGAGGTGCAGACCGGATGGGGCCGCACGGGCACGAAGTGGTTCGGCATCGAACACTGGGGAGTGACGCCCGATATCATGACGGGCGCGAAAGGACTCGGCAACGGCGCGCCGGTCGGCCTCACGGTGGCCAAGCCCGAGGTGGCCAATTCCCTCAAGGGCCTTACCATCTCGACCTTCGGCGGGAATCCGGTGGTCGCCACCGCGGCAAAAGCGGTGATCGACTACATCGAGGAAATGAATCTGCCGGCCAACTGCGAACAGACCGGCAACTATCTGCGCCAGCGCCTCCTCGAATTGCAGGAGCGGCACGCCATGATCGGCGAGGTGCGGGGCATGGGATTGCTGCAAGCCATCGAACTGGTAGAAGATCGCCGGACCAAAGCGCCCGCGACAGCCGCGACCGCGCGCCTGATGGAGGCTTGCCGCGACCAGGGTCTGCTCGCCGGCAAGGGCGGGATGTATGGCAACGTTCTGCGCTTCTCGCCGCCCATGAACATCGGCCGCGGCGACGTGGACAACTTCTTCGGCATGCTCGACAAGGCGCTGGCGTCGGTGGGCGCCATGGCGGCGGGAGGCGTGAGGTGACTCCCGCGCCGGGGCCGGCCGACCGGTTCCCCGATCTGCATCCCGCGCTCAATTCCCAGTCCGCCCTGGCGGAAGCCAATCGCTGCCTCTTCTGCTTCGATGCGCCATGCACGGCGGCTTGTCCGACGCATATCGACGTGCCGCGATTCATCAAGAAGATATCGAGCGGCAACCTGCGCGGCTCCGCGCTGGCGATTCTCGATGCCAACATTCTGGGTCTGAGTTGCTCGCGAGTGTGCCCTGTCGACGTGCTTTGTGAAGGCAACTGCGTGATGCACCGGTACAACCAGAAGCCCATCGAAATCGGCCGGCTGCAGCGCTATGCCATGGACCGCTTCTACCAGGCGAAGGGCAGCCTGGCGGTAATGCCGGCCGCGAAGCAACTGCGCGTGGCGTGCGTCGGCGGCGGACCGGCATCGCTCGCCTGCGCCGCGGAACTGGCGCGCCGCGGCCACTCGGTGACGATCTTCGATAACCGCCCCCTGCCAGGCGGGCTGAACACCTACGGAGTGGCGGAGTACAAGCTGCGCGCGGCCGATAGCCTCCGCGAAGTGGAACTGGTGCGCTCTCTGGGGGTGGAACTGCGCCAGGCCGAAGTGGGATCGTCGGTTTCGCTCGAGGATTTGGAGAGCGAATTCGCGTTCATCTTTTTGGGTTTGGGCCTCGGCGCGATGGACCGCCTCGGCATTCCCGGCGAAGGCGCCGCCGGCGTAATCGACGCCTTGCGTTTCATCGAGCGCTACAAGACCGCGCGGGATCTCGCGGTCGGACGGCGAGTGGTGGTGATCGGCGGCGGGAACACGGCCATCGACGCCGCCAATGCCGCACGCCGTCTGGGCGCCGACGAAGTCCACGTGTTCTACCGGCGCACCCAGCGGGAAATGCCGGCGTTCCCTTTCGAATACGAGCATTCGAAAAAAGAAGGCGTCAGTTTTCATTGGCTGGCACAGCCGGTTGAAATCGTGGTGCACTACGATCGTGCGGTGGCCGTCCGGTTCGTCGAGACGCGATTAGGCGAGCCGGGACGCGATGGCAGGCGCACGGTCGAGCCGCTGGAGGGATCGGAGTACGAGATTCCGTGCGACATGGTGATTCCGGCGCTCGGCCAGAAGCGGCTGATGGCCGATCTATTGCACCAGCGCGGCGTTGAGATCCGCAACGGCATGATCGTAGCGGACCGCCCGACGGGACGCACCGGCAATGCCCGCTATTATGCCGGCGGCGATTGCGTCAACGGCGGCCGCGAAGTGGTAGACGCGGTGGCCGACGGCAAGCGCGCGGCCCTGGCGATGGCGGGGGGGAAATGATTTTCACCACGAAGGCACAGAGACACAGAGAACAACCTGTGCTCAGCACCTGAACCATGGCCGACCTTACCACCAATTTCGCCGGCATTCGCAGTCCCAACCCGTTCTGGTTGGCATCCGGCCCTCCCACCAACTGCGGCGAGCAGATCATGCGCGCGTTCGATAAAGGCTGGGGCGGCGCCGTCTGGAAAACCATCGGCGACCCCATCCTCAACGTCTCTTCCCGCTATTCCTCGGTCGATTGGAACGGGCAGCGCATGATGGGGTTGAACAACATCGAACTCATCAGCGACCGGCCCATCGACACCAACCTGCGCGAGATCGCGGAAGTGAAGAAGCGCTACCCGAAGCACGCCGTCATCGCTTCGCTGATGGTGGAATCGACGCGCGCCGCCTGGCACGACATCGTAAAGCGCTCCGAAGACGCCGGCGCCGACGGTTTGGAGCTGAATTTCGGCTGTCCCCACGGCATGAGCGAACGCGGCATGGGCAGCGCCGTCGGACAGGTGCCCGAATATTCCTCGATGATCACCGAATGGGTGAAGGAAGTGGCGCGCACGCCCGTGCTGGTAAAGCTCACGCCCAACATCACCGACATCCGCACCGTGGCGCGCGCGGCCAGGCGCGGCGGCGCCGACGGGCTCTCCGCCATCAACACGCTCAATTCCATCACCGGCATCGACCTCGACACGTTGACGCCCCGGCCCAACGTGGGCGGCTACTCCGCGCACGGAGGCTATTGCGGCCCGGCCGTCAAGCCCATCGCGCTGCACCTGGTACAACAGATCGCGAGCGACCCCGAAGTGGGGCTGCCCATCTCGGGAATCGGCGGCGTTTCGGGCTGGCGCGAAGCCGCCGAGTTTTTCCTGCTCGGGTGCGGGACGGTCCAGGTCTGTACCGCCGCCATGCGCTATGGCTACCGCATCGTCGAGGATATGATCGACGGGTTGAGCCAGTGGATGGACGAAAAAGGCTTTGGAACGATCGACGATTTCCGCGGCGCCAGCCTGCCGAAGATCACCGAATGGAAGCATCTCGATCTCAACTATAAAATCGTCGCCCGTATCGATCCGAAGACGTGCATCGGCTGCGACCTTTGTTATATCGCCTGCTGGGATGGCGCCCATCAGTGCATTCACCTCGATGGGCACGTGCTCCCCGCCTCGGTGGAAACCGCCAGCCGGGAACGAATCGTCACCACTCCCATCGCCAAGCTGGATTCGCCGGAAGTCACGCCCAACGTCACACCGTCGGTGCGCATCCCGCGCGTGGACGAGGAAGAATGCGTCGGCTGCAACCTTTGCTGGCTGGTTTGCCCGGTGGAAAACTGCATCACCATGGAGCAGATCCCGACCGGAAAGCCGTTTCAATCCTGGGAGATGCGCACGTCACGGGAGCAGGCATGAACACACTCATCCGCAATGGCACGGTGGTAACCGCTCAAGAGACGCGCGCCGCCGACGTCCTGATCGAGGGCGAGCGTATCCGCGAAGTCCGCGCCGGAATCTCCGAATCGGCCGCCGAAAAGATCATCGAAGCCGCCGGCATGTATGTGATCCCCGGCGGCATCGACGCACACACGCACCTCGACATGCCATTCGGCGGCACCACCTCGGCCGACGATTTCGAGACCGGCACGCGCGCGGCGGCGTTCGGAGGCACCACCAGCATCGTCGATTTCGCCATTCAGGCGCGCGGCACGCGCATGCGCGACGCGCTCGACACCTGGTGGAAGAAAGCCGAAGGCCGCGCCACCATCGATTACGGCCTGCACATGATCGTCACCGATCTCGCCGGTTGCGGCCTCGAAGACATGGACGACATGGTGCGCGAAGGCGTAGCCAGCTTTAAGCTCTTCATGGCTTACCCCAACGTCCTGATGGTGGACGACGCGACGATCTTCAGGGCGCTTTCGCAGACCTCCAAAAACGGCGCGCTCATCTGCATGCACGCCGAAAACGGCAGCGTGATCGATGTACTGATCGCGCGCGCCCTCGCCGAAGGCAAGACGGCGCCGGTCTATCACGCGCTCACGCGTCCGCCGCGCGCCGAAGCGGAAGCCGTGCACCGCGCCATCGCCATGGCCGAGATCGCCGGGGCGCCGGTGTACATCGTACACCTCTCCTCGGAAGATGCGCTCAACCAGGTACGCGAGGCGCGCGACCGCGGCGTTCCGGCGTTCGCCGAGACGTGCCCGCAATATCTGCTGCTCTCGGTGGACGAACTGGCGCGGCCGGGTTTCGAAGGCGCAAAGTACGTATTCACGCCGCCGCTACGGCCCAAAGAGCACCAGCCCAAACTCTGGGACGGCCTCAAGCACGACCACCTGCAAGTGGTTTCGACCGACCATTGCCCCTTCTGTTTCGAGGACCAAAAAGTGCTCGGCAAGGACGATTTCACCAAGATTCCGAATGGCGGGCCGGGCATCGAGAATCGCCTCCAATTGATCTATCACCACGGCGTCAATGCGGGGCAGATTTCGCTCAATCGCTTCGTGGAGATCACGTCCACCACGCCGGCGCGCATTTTTGGAATGTACCCGCGGAAGGGCGAGATCGCGCCCGGGAGCGACGCCGATCTCGTCGTCTGGGATCCCGGCGCGCTCTACACCATCAGCGCCCGGACGCATCACATGCGCGTGGATTATTCCATGTTCGAAGGTTTCCACGTGCGCGGCAACGCCCGCACGGTGCTGGCCCGCGGCGAGGTGATTGTGGATGGCGGCGAATTCCTCGGCAAGCCCGGGCGCGGCCGGTTCCTCAAGCGCGCGGCGCGCGGAGGTGCGTGGAAATAGGTGCACGACCGCGATCCGTCCCTTTTTAACGAAGATCTCGCGCCCATCCCCCTGGAGCGCCGCACGTGGACCACGTACAACTACGCGTCCCTGTGGGTGGCCATGAGCGTCTGCATTCCCACTTACATGCTGGCGTCGGGCCTCATCGCCGGCGGCATGAGCTGGTGGCAGGCGGTCGGCACCATCCTCTTGGGCAATCTCATCGTGCTTGTGCCCATGCTGCTGAACGCGCACGCCGGCGCGAAATATGGCATCCCGTTTCCGGTGTTCGTGCGCGCGTCGTTCGGAGTGCGCGGCGCCAACATCCCGGCGGTTCTGCGCGCGCTGGTGGCTTGCGGATGGTTCGGAATCCAGAGCTGGATCGGCGGGCAGGCGATTTTTTCCATGCTGAAAATCCTCTGGCCGGCCGCGGCGCAGTCGCCCCACGGACAATGGATCTGCTTCTTCGCGTTCTGGCTGCTGAACATCGCGGTGATCTGGCGCGGCATCGAAACCATCAAAATCCTGGAAGGCATCGGCGCGCCGTTCATGCTCGGCATCGGACTTCTTCTGCTGTTTTGGATCACGGGGAAGGCCGGCGGCCTCGGACCCGTGCTGAGCGCGCCCAGCAAATTCCATTCAACCTCGGAGTTCGTGAGGTTCTTTATTCCCTCGCTGACGGGGATGGTCGGCTTCTGGGCCACCGTGGCGCTCAATATTCCCGACTTCACCCGCTACGCCAAATCGCAAAAGGCGCAAGCGCTGGGACAGGCGCTGGGACTGCCCGCGGCCATGACGCTCTACTCGTTCATCGGCGTAGCAGTGACGTCGGCATCGGTGGTGCTCTTTGGCGAGGCCATCTGGGACCCGGTGGCGCTGCTGGGTAAGTTTCACCAGCCGGTAGTCGCCTCCATCGCGCTGGTCGCGCTGCTGGTGGCGACGCTCAATACCAACGTCGCCGCCAACGTGGTCTCGCCATCCAACGATTTTTCAAACCTCAACCCGCGCCTGATCTCGTTTCGCACCGGCGGGCTGATCACCGGTGTGATCGGTGTCCTCATGATGCCGTGGAAGCTGCTCACCGATTTCAGTTCGTACATCTTCGGCTGGCTGGTGGGTTATTCCGGCCTGCTCGGCCCGATCGCCGGCGTGATGATTGCCGACTATTTTCTGGTGCGCCGCGCGCGCCTGAACGTCCAGGATCTTTACCGCCGCAATGGCGACTACGAGTATCGCGACGGCATCAATGCGCGCGCCGTCGTCTCGCTGGCGGCGGGCATCGCGGTGGCGCTGCTCGGCCTCGCGGTGCCGGCGCTGCGATGGCTGTACGATTACGCGTGGTTTGTGGGTTTCGGCGTTTCCGGCGCTGCATACGCAATGCTGATGCAGCGCTCCGAGGCGCCCGTCTGGGAGGGGGAGTCATGATCGCAACGAATGCAACCGTGTCGTTAGTATCGTTCTACGTCAATGGCAACTGGGAACGGCCCGGGGGGCGGCCGGGAGGCACCATTATCAATCCGGCGACCGGAACGGCCATCGCGGAAGTGCCTTATGCCGACGCCAGCGATGTCGACCGCGCCGTCCGCGCCGCGCACGAGGCTTTCCTCAAATGGCGCGAAGTGCCGGTGGTTGACCGCGTGCAGGTGCTGTACCGCTTCAAGGCGCTGCTCGAAAAACACCACGGCGATCTGGCCGCCACGTTGACCCGCGAAAACGGTAAGACCGCCGAGGACGCCAAGGCCGAAGTCCGCCGCGCCATCCAGATGGTGGAAGTCGCCTGCGGCATGCCCAGCCTCATGATGGGCGACTCGCTCAACGATGTGGCCGCGGGCATCGACTGCAAGACCATTCGCCAGCCCATCGGCGTCTGCGCCGGCATCACGCCATTCAATTTCCCCGCTATGGTGCCGATGTGGATGTACCCCTTCGCCATTGCCTGCGGGAATACTTTTGTGCTGAAGCCATCGGAAAAAGTGCCGCTCACGCCGACGCTCGCCACGCAGGTGCTCCACCAGGCGGGAGTACCCGCCGGCGTCTTCAACCTGCTGCACGGCGACCGCGTCGCTGTGGACGCGCTGCTCCACCACCCGCTGGTCAAAGGCGTCTCGTTCGTCGGGTCGACACCGGTCGCGAAGCATGTTTACGCGACGGCCGCCGCCGAGGGCAAGCGCGTGCAGTCCTTGGGAGGCGCGAAAAATCATCTCATCGTGATGCCCGATGCCGACATGCCTAAGACCGTGGAAGCGATTATCGGCTCGGCGTTCGGTGCCGCGGGCGAACGGTGTCTTGCCGGCAGCGTGCTCGTCCCGGTAGGCGAGGCGGCCGCCCCGCTGCTCCAACTCCTGGTAGAGCGCACGAAAAATCTCACCGTGGGAGACGGCGCGCAGGCGGGCGTGGAGATGGGGCCGCTGGTCACGTCGGACCATTGCCGGCGCGTTGGCGGCTACGTCGAGAAGGGCGTGGCGGAGGGCGCGGTCCCGCTGGTGGATGGCCGGCTGAACCGGCCGCCGGACGGGCATTTCCTCGGCCCCACGATTTTCGACCGCGTAACGCCCGAGATGACCATCGCGCGCGAAGAGATTTTCGGCCCCGTGCTCTCGGTAATGCGCGTCGCGACGCTCGATGACGCCATCGAACTGGTGAACCGGTCGCCATTCGGAAACGCCACGTCGATTTTCACGTCGAGCGGCAAATCGGCGCGCGAGTACTCGTCGCGCTGCGAAGTGGGAATGGTGGGTGTCAATGTAGGCGTGGCGGCGCCGATGGCTTTTTTCCCGTTCGCCGGATGGAAGAATTCGTTTTTTGGGGACCTGCACGCGCACGGAAAAGACGCCGTGGCTTTCTATACCGAACAGAAGGTGATCATGAGCCGCTGGTTTTAAAAGCGGCGCACCTCTCCATCGGTGGTCTGGATTGCCGGCCTTCGGGCCGCAAACCGGTCACGAGATCGGTTTTGGATTTTTTCGCGTTGCAGGGATTGGAGTTACAGCGCCGGGCCGATCTCCGGGAACGTTCGCGAGCGCAACCTTAGTGCGGCGGCCCGGCTTGCTGCTCCAGTTTGGCGATCTGCTCGCGGACGGCGGCAGCGTCGTGAGCGGCAGGATCGAGTTCCACGTACGTCCGAAAATACCTGGCCGATTCCGCATATTGCTGTTTTTGCATCAGAATCAAGCCGAGCACATAGTCCAGCCGCGGCAAGCGGCGTTCCCTGTCCACCTTTAGACCGTTTCGCGCGGCAAGTTCGGCCTCATCGATTTTGTTCAGCCTGGCATTCGCGATCGCATTGATGAGGTAGGCAGCCGGGAAATCATCCGAATCGAGCTGCAGCCATTCCCGCGAGTATTGCTCCGAAGCGGCCCAGTCGCCCTGACGGTCCGCCCAGGCGGCCAGGCTCTCATACGGTTTCAGATACTTCGGATCCTGCTTCCGGGCTTCCTTCCAGGCTTCGATCGCTCCGGCCGCCGCATTCCGCTTCTGCCGCACCAGCCCGAGTTGGTACCATGCCACCGCAAACTGGGGATAGATCGTTACCGATTTCATCAGTTCGGATTCGGCCGCGTCCCATTTTGCCTTGGTGAAGTACTCCATGCCCTTTTCGTACGCCTTTTTGGCGGCCGATGGAGCCGCCGCGGTAGTGGCGCTGATGACCAGGGTGCCCGATCGTGAAAGCGGATGCAGAACAATGGTGCCGAGACGTCCGCTGTCGGACATATCGTGAACCGCCAAGGGCACGCTCTGCGTACCGAACCCGGGAAGAACAGCCTGCACCTCGCAATCGTGCAAGGCGGTGGTGATCGGATTCGTATATTGCGTGGACGTCTGGTTCATGGCTTTGTTGAGGTCGGCCGCCTGGGCGGTCGGGGCCCCGGCATCGGCGGTTGCGGAAGCGCTGCTGCCGGTGCTGACGGAAAAGCTGAAGTGGCCCATGGTATCGGTCCGGGCTTCAGCTATGGCGCGGCCATTGCAAACCCGGTTGATGAGCACGGCGTCGGGAGGCGCGCTTCCGTCTTCCAGACGGACATCGCCCGTCACCACAAACACCTTTTCGCTCTGTCCCCACAGTTGCGGCACACTCGCCAGGACCGCGAATGAGATCCACAGCACCCGGAGAAGCATTACGTCCTCCACTGTTATTTCTGATTATGACAGTTTCAGGGCATTGTCAATGTTAACGAAGAGACGAATTGAAGCCCACTTTCCGGTCGACCGGATACCGCCCGCCGAACAGTGAGTCGATGGGCACCAAGGTGACCCTTTTCATCGCCGGGGCCATCCCGACTAGCGACTCTCCGCCTGCTTGGCGCGTAAAATCGCCGGTGCCAGGTCGGCGGCGGCCTTCACCAGGGGACCCAGTTTCGGGTGAGTGGGAACAATGTCCACGGTAAATCCCTGCGACAGCAGGCTGCCGGTCATCACCGGGCCGACGGAGGCAATCACCATATCCCGCGCCAGCGCTTCGCGTACTGGCATCTCGAGATCCAGGTCGCGGGCCATGGCCAGCAAGTGATCCAACTGGATGGAAGAGGTAAACAGAACCACGTCGAACTGACGACTCGCCAGCCGCCGCGCCGCTTCCCGCAAAGGCTCACGGTCCTCCGGCAATTCCCAACGGTAGACCGCGACCGTGGCGACGGTCGCCCCGAGCCGTTCGAGGGCGGCCTTCAGTTCCTTATTGGGACGTCCGTATTCCTGCACCGCGATCCTGCGCTCCGGCCGGGCCGCTATCGCCTCGACGATTTCCTTCCACGTATTCGGCTCCGGCACCAGGACCTGAATGGGCACACCCATGGCTTTCAGAATCGGGACCGGCTTGGGACCTCGCGAGACGATGACCGTGCGCCGGAGTGCCGCGGCCAGGCGTTCCACGGGCATGTGCGCCGAAACCGCATCGCGCAGAAACGCCAGGCCCACGCCCGTCATGCATACCACAAGATTGAAATCGCCGGCCTCCAGGCGATCGACGAAGAGAAGTACGTCACGCTGATCTTCGAGCGCGCGCTCCTTCACGGACGGAGCCACGAACGGATCGCCTTCCGCCCGGCGAATTAACCCCTCGATCTCCTTTGCCCGGCGGCTTTCCAGGCTCAGGACGCGCATGCCCTCGAAAGACATCCCTCCGAGTATCGCACTCCAGGACGAAGGCGGTCGTGGCGATGCCAAGGGGACATGGAAAATGGGAAGGGCCGGTCCGATTCGTTATACAATAACGTTCGCCTGGAGGTACGAACCGTAATGATAGAAGTCTCGTCGGTGGCTGCCGCTCTTTTGCTCATTGGCGCCGCCACCATCCATGCCGCCACAAAGGTATCGCAGGCCGATTTCGGCAAGATGCCCGACGGCACGCCCATCCCGATTTTCACCCTCACCAACGAACATGGCCTGGAGGCCCGCATCTGCACCTATGGCGGCGCGATAGTCTCGCTGAAGACGCCCGACAAGAACGGCAAGATGGCCGATATCGTTCAGGGCTTCGATTCGCTCGAAGGTTATCTCAATCCCAAGCAACCGTATTTCGGCGCCTTGATCGGCCGCTATGGCAATCGCATAGGGCACGCGCGATTCACGCTCGATGGCAAGGTTTACCACCTTCCCGCCAACGACGGGCCTAACACCCTGCATGGCGGCAACAAGGGGTTTGACAAGGTCGTGTGGACGGCGCGGCAATTGCTCGATGGCGGGCTGGAACTCACCTACGTCAGCAAGGATGGCGAAGAAGGTTTCCCCGGCACCCTGAAAGCCGTCGTGGTCTATCATTTGACCGCGAACAACGAATTAAAAGTCGACTACACCGCCACCACCGACAAAGACACCGTGGTCAACCTTACCAATCACTCTTATTGGAACCTGAAAGGCGCGGGCAACGGCACCATCCTGGATCACCTGCTGACCCTCCACGCCTCCAGATTCACGCCCGTGGATTCCGGCTTGATCCCGACCGGCGAACTTCGTCCCGTCACCGGCACGCCCTTCGATTTCACCAAGCCGACGGCCGTCGGCGCGCGCATCGAACAGAACGATGAGCAACTCAAGCTCGGCCACGGATACGATCATAACTTCGTCATCGATCGCAGCGGCGCCGGCCTCGCGCTCTGTGCGCGCGTGGAAGAGCCAACCACGGGGCGCGTGATGGAAGTGGAAACCACCGAGCCCGCCGTGCAGTTCTACACCGGCAACTTCCTCGATGGTTCTTTCCCCGGAAAGGGCGGCCATCCTTATCCGTTCCGCGCCGCCTTGTGCCTCGAGACGCAGCACTATCCCGATTCGCCCAATCACCCGAGCTTTCCGTCCACCGAACTGAAGCCCGGGCAGACTTACAAAACCACCACGGTCTACCGATTTTCGGTGAAGAAGTAACCCAGTTTCTTTCAGAGCCGCGAATGCAACTCGCGCGTTCGCGAGCGCGGAGCGGTTGGAGGGGACCATGAAGTCTGCAATTCTGATGGCGGCGGCCGCGATTGCCGTTCCACCGCTGGCCGCCCAGGGGACTCTTGCCGATTACCAGCGCGCCCAGGGCCTGCAAACCAAAGCTCACGGCCTGGTAGTTAACACCCCCGGCGCCGCCAACTGGATCGGCGGCACCCACCGTTTCTGGTACGCCAAAACCGTGGCCGGCGGCACACAATTCATCCTCGCCGACGCGTCCATCCCGAACCAAGCGCCGGCTTTCGATCACGCGAAACTGGCCACCGCGGTCTCCGCGGCGACTGGCGGCCGCTACACCGCGCTGACGCTGCCCTTCGCACCCGCTCCCGGGGGACGGGGACGGGGTGGCGCGCCACCCGCCGCCACCGCGCCGCTGAAATTCGCCGACGATGTGAGGTCTATCACCTTCGGCGTCGCCGGATCGATGTACCGGTGCAGCCTCAGCGATTACACCTGCGCGAAGAGCGGCTCCATTCTGCCACCCCCGTTCGGGCGCGGCGGACGCGGCGGACTGCCCGAAGACGACTCCGGCGATCCCTACGCCAGCCCGCCTATGGTAGACGCCGAATCGATCGACGGCATGGAATACTTGTCTCCATCCCCGCAAGAGGACGATCGCGATCCCGCTACCCATCGCGCCCAGCCGCGCTGCGCGCCGCGCGCCGGCGGAGAACCGGCCGTTCCGGGCCGTGGCGGGCGCGGCGGCGCCCCAACCGCGCCGCCGCAAGTATGCGCCTCCTTCGATGGCAAATGGGATGCGATCATTGAAAACTTCAACGTCTTTCTGCGCCCTGCCGGAACCACGCAGGCGGCCATTCCGCTGAGTTACGACGGCTCCGAGGGCAACTACTACACCTTCCGCTCCATCGCCTGGTCGCCCGATTCCAAAAGGCTCGTGGCCTATCACGTCCGTCCGGGATACGATCGCGAGGTCCACTACATCGAGTCCTCGCCGGGCGACCAGATCCAGCCCAAGCATTCCACCCTGGCCTACCGCAAGCCGGGGGACGCGCTCGATATCGCTTACCCCGCGCTCTTCGATATCGCCACGAAAAAAGAAATCGCCATCGATGACGCGCTCTTCCCGAACCCCTACTCCATCACGCCGCCGGCCTGGTGGAAGGACGGCCGCGCCTTCACTTTCGAGTACAATCAGCGCGGCCATCAGCTCTATCGCGTGATCGAAGTGGATGGCGCGACCGGCGCGGCCCGCACCCTCATCGAGGAGAGCAGCAAGGCTTTCGTCGATTACCGCCCGCTGGCGGCCGGTCTCAGCGACACCGGCAAGGAGTTCCGCTACGATCTCGACGATGGCAAGGAAATCGTCTGGGCATCCGAGCGCGACGGCTGGGAGCACCTATACCTGTATGACGGCGTGACCGGCAAGGTGAAAAATCAGATCACCAGGGGCGATTGGGTGGTTCGCTACGTCGATCACGTCGATGAGGAGAAGCGCCAGATCTGGTTCCAGGCCGCCGGCATGAATCCCGGCCAGGACCCCTATTTCACCCACTATTACCGCATCAATTTCGATGGCACCGGCCTGACGAAATTCACCGATGCCGATGGCACGCACAATGTTGTGTTCTCGGCCGACCGCGAGTTCTACGTGGATTCGTGGCAGCGGGTCGATTTGCCGCCGGTCTCGCAACTGCGGCGCACCGAAGACCGCAAGGTGATAATGGATCTCGACAAGGGCGATGACTCCGCCTGGCTCGCCGCGGGCTTTCGCCCGCCGGAAGTCTTCGTCGCCAAAGGCCGCGACGGAAAGACCGGCATCTGGGGCACCATCGTCCGTCCCATGAATTTCGACGCCAACAAGAAATATCCGGTCGTCGAGCAGATCTACGCCGGTCCGCAAGGCTCCTTCGTGCCCAAGACGTTCAATCCGGTCCCCGCCACGCAAGCGCTGGCCGAACTCGGATTCATCGTGGTGCAGATCGACGGCATGGGAACCAACAACCGCTCCAAAGCGTTCCACGACGTGGCATGGAAGAATCTCGGCGACGCCGGCTTCCCCGATCGCATTCTGTGGCACAAAGCCGTGGCCGCGAAATACCCGTACTACGACCTTACGCGCACCGGTATCTACGGGACCTCCGCCGGCGGGCAAAACGCGCTCGGCGGCGCGTTGTTCTATCCCGATTTTTACAAGGTGGTGGTGACCAACAGCGGCTGCCACGATAATCGCATGGATAAAATCTGGTGGAACGAGCAATGGATGGGCTGGCCCATCGGACCCGAATACGCCGCGTCTTCCAACGTGGACAACGCCCACCGGCTCAAGGGCAAGGTGCTCATCATCATCGGCGAAATGGATACCAACGTCGACCCGGCCTCGTCTCTCCAGGTGGTGAACGCTCTGGTGAAGGCGCAGAAACACTTCGACATGCTGTACATCCCCGGCCAGAATCACGGCGTGGGCGTGCTCTCCACGCAGCATTATTTGCAGGACTATTTCGTCCACAATCTGCTCGGAGTGGAACCGCCTGATTGGAACCAGGTGTCGCTCGTACCCGAGCCTCCGGCCACCAGTGGGAATTAAATACTCGCTGCGAACCCTGTGGCGCGCGCCCGTCTTCACGGCCACCGCCGCGTTGACGCTGGCCCTCGGGATCGGCGCCGGCACGGCAGTTTTCAGCGCGATCGACCGGCTGCTCCTGCGCGCCCTGCCGTATCCCGAGCCCGCCCGGCTGGTAGCGCTGCACGAAACGCAAGCCGGTAAAGGCATCCGGCCGGTGTCGCTCGCGAACCTGCTCGATTGGCGCCGGCAGAGCACGTCGTTCGATGGCATGGCCGGCTTCATGACCCGCAGTTTCGGTCTGCGCGAAGCGGCATCGCCAGTGTCGGTGGTGATGGTGGGAATGGTCACGACCGATCTCTTCCGCGTCCTGGGCAGCGGCGCACGCCTCGGCCGCACCTTTTCGGAACGGGAAGAGTCTGACGGCGCCGCGGTCATCGTGGTGACCGACGAACTGTGGGCGAGACAGTTCCACCGCTCTCCCGCGGTGGTTGGCCGCACCGTTCGGCTGAACGAACAGCCATTCGAGGTCATCGGCATCCTGCCGCCGGATTTCGTCTATCCCGTGCCCGCGACGCACGTGGATGCCTACATCCCGATCAGCCGCCGCGACTACGGTTCGCGCGATGCCAAACCGCTGGGAGCCGTGGCGCGGCTCCGCCCGGGCGCGGCGTTCTCCGCCGCGCAGGCCGAATTGCACGCCGTTGGCGCTCACGTCGATCCCCGTGGAGGTGCCGGCGCCGAGCCGCTCGACGAGGCATGGAAAAGCAATCTGCGGCGTCCGCTTCTGCTGCTCACGATCGCGGCACTGCTGCTGCTCGCCATCGTCTGTACCAACGTGGTGAATCTGACTCTCGGCCGCTCGCTCGCCCGCGCGCGCGAAATGGAAATCCGCACGGCGTTGGGAGCGGGATTCGCCCATCTCCTCCGGCAATCGCTAGCCGAAGCCTTGCTGCTTTGCGGGCTGGGCGGCGGGCTCGGACTCCTGCTCGCCTCGGCGGTGCTGCGCGGCCTCCCCCTCGTGCTTCGCCGGCCGGTGCCGGGTCTTGCCATCGATATGCGGGCGCTGGCCTTCGCGGCCGGCATTTGCGCGGCAGCGGCGTTGCTCTGCGGGCTCGCGCCGATTCGGAATCGACGTCCATTCCGGCTGCGGCAGGCGCTGGTAGTCGGACAGGTGGCGCTGAGCCTGGTGTTGTTGCTCAGCGCGGGCGCGTTCCTCCGCGTCTTCCTGAAGCTCGTCAACCGCGCTCCCGGGTTCGACAGCTCGCACGTCTATTACTTCGGCATCGGCCTGCCCGAGGGCCATTACAGCGATCGCCAGACCATCGATTTCCACTGGAAGCTCCATCGGCGGCTGGAGCAGATTGCCGGTGTGGAAGCATCCGGCGCCGCGGGACGGTTACCGCTCAACGGCCGCAATATGACTACCGCGTTCCAGTTCGAGGGCGTGGGCCTGCCGGCGGCGGAATGGGCGCCGGTGGTCTCCAACATCGTCGACCCGGCCTACTTCTCCGCCCTTTCCATTCCTGTGCTCGAAGGCCGCGCGCTCGATTGGAATATCGATGCGGCGGGCCGGCCGCCGGCGGTGGTCGTCAATCGCGCCTTCGAGAAGGCATACGCGCGCGATGGCAGCATCGTCGGCAAGCGCGTGCAGCTTCGTTTTTGGACCGATGTGACGCCCAGGGGACAGGTCTGGGAAATCGCCGGCGTGGTCGCCGACACCTATCAGGCCGCGCTCGATCAAACCATCCGTCCGCAAATCTACCTGCCGGTCGGCCAGACCGGCCTCGATGGCGGCGATTACCTGGTCCGCACCGCTCGCAGCGATGCCGCGCTACCCGCCGCCATCGCTGCCGCGGTCGCATCCATCGACCCGAATCTGGAGCGCATCAACGTTCGCCGGCTCGACAACTGGGTCAGCGCGAGTTTGGGCGGCCGCCGCCTGCCCGCGATCCTTACCGGTCTGTTGGCGGCGATCGGCCTCGCGCTCACGGCGCTCGGATTGTACGGCACCATCGCCATCGAAGCCGCGCAACGGCGCAAAGAGATGGCGATCCGCACGGCATTGGGGGCCAGCCGTGCGTCGATCGCCGGGCTGGTGGTCAAGCGCGGGCTCGCGCTGACTGCCGCCGGCTCGATTGTGGGCGCTCTGGGGTTCGTGTTCGTCGGCCGCGCCATCGAAAGCCAACTGTATGAAGTCGCGCCGTCCGATCCAGTCAACGCCGTGGTGGTGGTGACGATTCTCTTCGCCTGCGCGACCGCGGCCTGTCTCCGGCCCGCCTGGAACGCCCTTCGCGAGGCGCCCCTCGCAGTGCTGCGCGAGTTGTAGCGGCCCTACCGCGACATACTGCCGACGCGCGCCGGCAACACCGGAGGCCGGACGGATTCCGCCTTCCAGCCGAGCAGGAACTCGACCGCCCCGCCGCAAATCCGTCCCTGGCACGGGCCCATGCCGCAGCGCGTGTGCAGCTTGGCTTCGCGCCAGTTAGAGCAGCCGCGGACGCGCTCGTAGTTCACATCCTCGCAGCGGCAGACGAACGTCTCGGGACGCGGCAGATCGCGCAGTTCCGCGCGGAGAGCAAAGGCATCTTCGAGAGCTTTGGCGAATCGCCGGTGAGCGGCGCGCGCGCCGAAGAGGTCCTTGGCACGATCGCTATTGCCACTCGCCGCGTACCCGGCGATTTCGCCCTCTGAAAGCGACAATTCGAGCCCGCCGATGCCCGTGGCCTCACCTGCCGCATAGACGCCGCGCACCGAGGTCTGCTGCCGCTCGTCCACCTCGACTCCCGACTGCGATACGCGGCAGCCGAGCAGCGCGGCCAGTTCGAGATTCGGAATCAATCCAAAGCCGCAGGCGAGGTAGTCGCACGGCTCACTCCAGGTGCGATGGCCACACTGTAGCGTGACGCTTTCCAATCGATCTTTGCCCTGCGCCGATACCGGCCAGCACCCCGTGCGATATGGGATACCAATCAGCCCGGCCCGCAGCCCAATGGCCTGCATCAGCTTGCCCGGCGGGCAGCTTAGCGCAAAGCGCATCACCGAAGATTGCGATGCCTGCTCCGCAATCAGCCGCACATCCGCGCCGTGCGACTTCATGTACCGCGCTACCGCCAGCAGCAGCGGTCCGCTGCCCGCGACCACCACGCGTTTCCCCGCGACCGCCAATCCGGATTTCGCCAGCGCCTGCAATCCGCCGGCGCCCATCACGTTGGGCAGCGTCCAGCCGGGGAACGGGAGGAAGCGTTCGCGCGCGCCGGTGGCCAGAATCAAGCTGCCATACGCAATGCGGAATTCGCCCTCCAAGGTTTCCACCGCCAGCTTTTGCAGCTCGGGCGCATCGAACACCCGCGCGCCCGCCAGCCACTCGACTCCGAGGCGGCGCGCCCTGTGCATCCACGCGGCAGCCTCCTTCGATGCCCCGCGCCAGATCTGCCCGCCCGGCAGCGGATTATCGTCCAGCATCGCGACCTGCTTGCCGCACTCCGCCACGCGGCACGCCGCCGTGAGCCCCGCCGGACCCGCGCCCACCACTACGACATCGAACTCGCGGTCAGCCATCGGTGCGCACCTCCATGCCCGGACGGCAAACCACCTGGCAACTGCGGCAGTGCGCCCGCCCATCGATGGTCACCCGGCATTCGAAGCAGATGCCCATGCCGCAGAGCGGTCCGCGCGGCTCTCCGCTTACCGACCGCCGGCACGCGCCGGCGCCGGCTTTGGCCACCGCCGTGGATACCATCGCGCCCGCCGGCACGTCGACCGTTATACCGTTCACGGTAAGCTTCACCGGGTCAGGCATGCGCCTCCTGCTTCCGGCCGGGCAAGTAGGGTTCGACCGGAATGGCGGGAGTACGACGCAGGATCTGGTCCGCCACCAGCTTTCCAGTTGCCATCGAAGTCGTGATGCCGAGGCCTTCGTGGCCGGTCGCCAGGTACAGCCGCTGGTTGCCGGGGCATGGTCCGATTAGCGGCAGCTTATCCGGAGTCGCGGCACGGAATCCGGTCCAGGAGCGGATGGCCGATAATTCGGCGAGCCCCGGCATGTACTCCTGCGCGCGGCGCAGCATACGCGTGAGCATGTGGCGATCGATGGCGGCGTATTCGACCCCGAACTGCCGCGACGACCCGATCAGCAACTGCCCGGTCTTACGCGGCTGCACGTTGAACGCCACCGAATCCTCGCTGATGGAATGCGCGCTCTTGAGGTACCCGAGCTCGACGAGTTGATGGTGTACCCAACCGGGGTAGCGGTCCGTTATGACCAGATGTCCCTTGCGCTTGCGCACCTCGATTCCGGGCGTCAATTCCGGCGCCCACGCGCCGGTGGCGTTTACCGTGATCCCGGACGAAATCAGCGAGCCATCGTGCAGCTGGATTCCCTCGCCGCTCAACGCCGCGGCCGTTTCGCCCATGCGCAGCACCGCTCCATTCCGCCGCGCCCGCTCCAGTTGATACCGCGCCGCGCACGGCGGATAGACCACCGCGTCATCGGGCACGAGTAATCCGCCCGCGAGGCCGCGCCGGAAGTTGGGCTCCTCTTTCGCCAGTTCGCCTGCGTCGAGCACCGAAGCGCGCACCCCGATCGAATGGTACACCGCGAGCTTGCGCCGCACTTCGGCCATCTCTTCTTCGTCCGCCGCCACCCACAACGTGCCGGCCGAAACATACTCCACGTCCGGCGGAAATTCGCCCGCCCGCGCCATCCACAAACTGCGCGAATAATTCGTGAGGGCGATCTGTGCGGGCGAATCGTCCATCACCACGATGTGGCCCATGCCAGCCGCGGTCGCCCCGCCGCCGATGGGGCCGGGTTCGACGACGACAACCTTCAGCCCCGACGCGGCGCACTCCTCGGCGCAGGCCGCGCCCACGATGCCGCCGCCGGCGATGGCTACGTCGAAGCTGTTGCCCATGAGCGGGGAATTCCGTAACAGAAGGGGTCGTGCTCGTCGAGCAGGAGATCGGCCTCGGCATTCACGTAAGCGAAGCCGGTGATCTCGGGATAGAGCTTGCCATCCTCAATGGACACCGTGCCTTCGAAGATGCTGCCGGTGATGCTCTCCTGCCGCCAGATCTGCCCGGGCTGGAGTTTTCCGTCGGCGTGGAGGCAGGCGAGCTTGGCGCTGGTTCCCGTGCCGCACGGCGACCGGTCGTATGCCTTGCCTGGGCAAAGCACAAAACTCTTGCTATCGGCCCCCGCGGCCGACGGCGGCCCGAAAAGCTCGATGTGATCGATCAGGCCGCCATTCGCCCCGGTAATGCCCTGCTGTTCGATGCCCTGCCGCACCCGCCACGCGAATTCCGTGAGCTCCTCGACGCGATCGAGCGACAACATCTGCCCGTGACCGCTCGAGAGGAAGAACCAGTTGCCACCCCACGCGATATCGCCATGTACCGTGCCGATTCCCGCCACTTCCACGGGTACATGTGCCGCCGAACGGTAGCTGGCCACGTTGCGGATGGTCACGCTGCCGTTGGCGTTGAGGCGCGCCTCCACGTTGCCGACGGTGGTCTCGATGCGCACCAGACTTCCCGGCTGGACACGGCCCATGTGCGCCAGCGTCACCACCAGCCCGATGGTCCCGTGGCCGCACATGCCGAGATAACCGACGTTGTTATAGAAGATAACGCCGGCGTCGCAGCCTGGATCGCGCGGTTCGCACAACAGCGCTCCCACGATGGCGTCGTTGCCGCGCGGTTCGTTCACGGTGGCCGAACGAAAGCTGTCGAAATGCTCGCGGAACACCACGGCCCGTTGGGCCATGGTGCCGCCGCCCAAGCCTGGCCCGCCGGAAACCACCACACGCGTGGGCTCGCCGCCGGTATGGGAATCGATCACCTTGACACGCTTCATTTATCCCTCGCTCCGGTACCAGCTTAAGTGCTGCTCGGCAAAAAGCCGGAATTTCTGCTGCGCCACCTGCCGCGCCGCCTCGCGATCGCGCTGCAAAATCGCCTGCGCGATTTCCACGTGCGCCGCGGCCGCATCCGACAACTGCAGCTCGCTGCGATCGCGCAGGTTGCGCATGAACAGAAACGCCAACACGGGCATCAGGGTCTGCGCAAGCAGCTTCGGGAGCACAAAATTGCCGGAAAGCCGCCAGAGAATTTCATGAAATTCCACGTCGGCATCGAAGAAGCGCTCGATGTCGCGCGCCGCGGCGGCCTCCTGCATTTCGATCGCGGCATCCACGAGTTTTTGAATCTCGCTATCGGGAGCGAAATCCATGGCGAGCTCGATCGCCATGCCTTCGAGCTGCTCGCGCACACGCAGGATTTGTGAGATCTCCGCGCGCGTGAGCACCGTGACCACGCAGCCCTGGTTCGCCTTGCGCACCACCAGCCCCTGATGCTCGAGCGCCACCAGCGCCTCGCGCACCGTGGGCTGCCCCACGCCGATCTGGCGCGCGATGCGCGATTCCACTACGCGGTCGCCGGGCTTCAGGTCGCCGGCTACAATCATGGCGCGAATGCTGCCCGCGATCTGATCGGCCACCGGCGTCCGCCGGCCCAGCTTATGCGAAAGCTCCGCCAGTTTTCCGGCGACCGCTGTATCGGGCGATGCCATCGCTACGCCTTGTGCGCCGCCGCGGGCAACGTGGGCCGGGTGGCGATGGCGCGCCGGACGATGCCGAGAATCTCCTGGCGCTCCGCGCCTTCGAGGGGCAGCCGCGGCGCGCGAACCATCTCCGACCCCAGCCCCGTCTCCTGCATGGCCAGCTTGATGTACTGCACCAGCTTCACCTTGGTATCGAGATGCAGCAGCGGCGTGTACCAGCGATACAACTCGCGCGCCGCCTCCCATTGCCCCGATATCGCCAGATCCCACAACGCGCGGTTCTCGTCGGGGAATGCGTTGACCAGCCCGCCAATCCAACCCTCCGAGCCGAGCAGGACGCTCTCGAGCACCAGGTCGTCCACGCCGCTGAAGAGAACGTAGCGGTTGCCCACGATGTTGCGCAAATCGGTGACGCGGCGGACATCTTCGGACGATTCCTTGATCGCCACCAGGGTGGGCTCGTCGGCCAGCCGGGCGAAGGCTTCCGGCGTGATGTCCACGCTGTAAGATACCGGGTTGTTGTAGACCATGATCGGCAAACCCGTGGCGTGGGCCACCGTGCGGTAATGCGTGAGGGTCTCGCGCTCATCGGATTTGTAGACCATCGCCGGCAGCACCATCAGGCCATCGAGCCCGATTTTTTCGGCATCGCGCGCGAAGCGGCAGGCAAGCGCCGTGGTATATTCGGCAACTCCCGTGAGCATAGGGATGCGACCGCGCACCACCGCTTTCATCTCCCGCAGGATGGTGAGCTTCTCGTCGTATTCGAGCGCGGTATTCTCGCCCACCGTGCCGAGGAAAACAACTCCGTGGATGCCGGCGGCGATCATGGTTTCCAGGTGGCGCGCGGTGCCTTCGAGGTTCAACGACTGGTCCGCGTGAAATTGCGTGGTGATGGCGGGGAATACGCCTTTCCAGTTCACTTTCATGGCTAATCTATAATCTATACTATTCGCGGGGAGGCTGCGATCCGGCCGCCAGGTTTGCCGACTTCCGGTGCAGCTCGTCCGGTTCGGCGGCATACGGCAAACTGAGCCGATTCGAAGCGCTCAATTGGTCCAAATCTGCGAAGATTTCCGGTAGTACCCGCCTGCCTCGCTCCGGCCGGACCCAGCCGCCGCATCGCCCATATGCTCGTATTCCAGCGCTACCATCGCCACATCGTAGGCCTTCACCGAACCCGCCAGCATCTCGATATTGGCGCCGTACAACGAGAGCGCCGCCGGGCGATCGCCGGCGGCAAGGCGATCCGCCGCCAGCCAGTCGCGCGACTCTACCCGGTCCCCGCGCGCCGCGGGGTTCTCGGCGCGCACCCGTACAAAGAGCCCGAGGGTGATTTCGAATTCCGGCCGCGCTTCGATCAATTTCCTCGCGTCTCAAAGCATTGCCCTTGCACGGCCTTGCCTATGGACGGGCACTACGAAGATTTTCACGCGATCAGGTACCGTCTAGACCCCGCCGTTGCGAGTCGGTTCGGTGCCGTAAACCTTGTACTTTTCCATGTCCGCCGATCTGCATTCCAGGCCGAAGCCGGGACGTCCTGCATCCGGGTTCAACATTCCTCCAGATGGGACAATTGCGCCATCGAAGAACATCTGTTCGATGCGGTAGTGGTCGAAGAAATACTCCACATTAATCGCGGAGGGCACGGCGCACGCCGCATGCGCATGCAGGGAAGGCGCAGTGTGCGCGGAAAACGGCGTGGCGAACGCCGCACTCAGGCTGCCCGCGGCGAGGAAGGCGGTGATTCCGGCGCAGCGGGTGGCGTCCGCCTGCAGGACATCGACGGCACCGGCCTCGAGCATGCGCCGGAAATAGAACGAATCATAGCCGTATTCACCGGCGGCGATGCGCATACCTGCCGGCGAGTGCTCGCGAATGAGACGCAGGCCCGCGAGATCGTCGGAGGAAACCGGTTCTTCAAACCAGGTCACACCGAGGTCCGCGAATGCGCCCGCCCTGGCGAGAGCCTGCTTGCGGTCATAGGCGCCATTGGCATCGACAAAGAGTTCGATATTGGAGCCGATCGCTTCCCGCGCCGCCCGGACCCGGTCCACGTCTGCCGAAGGGTCGGTGCCGATCTTCATCTTCACAGCGCCCATCCCGTCGCGAACCCAGCCGGACAACTGGCGCTGCAATTGGGATTTGGAATAGGAGGTGAAGCCGCCGCTGCCGTATGCCGCGATGCCCGGTTGCGCGCGGCCGAGGAGATCGGCAACCGAAAGATGAAGCAGACGCGCCTTCAAATCCCAAAGCGCATTGTCGACGGCGGAAATGGCCATCGAACTGACTCCGGGCCGTCCCAGATTGCGAATCGACCGGACCATCCCGCACCAGAGCCCGGCAATATCGAGCGGATTGTGTCCGACGATGCCATGCTTCAGGTGGGCGTCGATAAAGCTTGCGGTGGCGGTATCGGCAAATGAGTATCCCAGACCGGTAGTGCCGGACGCTCGAATCTGCACGAGCACCAGCGTGGTTTCGCTCCACACGAAAGTGCCATCCGATTCCGGTGTTTCGGTAGGAACTGTATAGGCCGATACCGCCAGCGAGTCCACGGCTTCGGTTCGCATCATTCGTTACCCGCGAACGCGATGGTACTTAAGAGCGCATTCTCGGCCTGCCGCGAATCGAGTCGCGTGTGCTGCACCACGATGGAAACGTTGCTGCTAATTACGCTGGAAAACGGGGTATCGAGCGCGACCGGCTCGGGATCCGTGAAATTGTTGAAGCGAAGGTGACGGGTGCGGCGCGCGGCGATCTCGAAGCGATACGGCCCCACGGGATCCCGGTTCTCATAGAAGAGGGTGATTTCCACATGTGCGGTTTCATCACCCGCATTCAAAATGCAGACAGCTTCGTGGCTGGTCATCTGCGGCGCCGGCCCGTGGCTGTAGGGAGGAATATATCCTTCGGCGATGGCCCAGTGTTTTTTGCCAATGTTCATGTCCTGGTTGCTGCGCGTGGGGAGCCATTGAGAACGAAAACACTTCAGCCGCGCCGTATCACGAAGTAAGGCTGGTTGGCCAAATCGAGCGTAAATCCCGGATAGAGCCACGCTTTCTCCGCCGACTCTCTCGCCTCGAAGTAATACTGGAGCGGATAAGGCGAATCGGTATAGCTTCCCGGGATGGTGGCGCGAAAGGTTTCCGACCACGCCTCCATCTCCACGCTCTCGAACCGCTCCGCCTGGTTGACGTGGCGATAGTACAGGCGCACGGCTCGCGCCCGCCCCAGAACGGCAATCTCGAGCGGAACGGGTTCCTTCCGCCGGAAGCGTGCGGGAGGCTGATGGCGATATTTGGGCTCGACACGCTTGGGACGGCCCAAGGCTTCGGCCACCGCCGAGGCGACGTGCTCGTCATCGATTGTGATGGCGCCCTCGAGCCCCTGCTCCATTTCGGCGATGTCCTGGTCGATGAGAGAGAGCCGGTCGTTCCACTGCCCGCGTTCCGAGAAGCGGTCGCTTACCGAGAGGTCGGCAGCGTATGCGCCGGCGCTCTCTTTCATTCCGGCCCACGCCGCGCGCGCCTGGCGATACGCCGCCAGGGCTTCCTCGAGCGCCGCGCGATCGCCAGTCCTGGTATGGATGACGTAGAGCACACCGCTGCGGAATTTCGCCGCGAAAAACCGGCCTAATCCCACCTGCAATTTCACGTCAATCAGGAGACGGCGGAAATCCGCGGAATCGCGATCCCCGGCGTTGCCCAATTCCTCTTCCGCGGAATCGGTCAGGTCTTCCAGCCACTGCGCCACTTCGACGGGGGAATATTTTCCGGAGCGTTTGCGCTTCAGCAATTCATCGGCAAAATCGCAAATGCGCGAAAACAATTGCGGATCGAGCGGGCTGACATTGCAGAATGTCCGCGGTGACGGCGAATCGGTATACGGATTGGCGCGGGCGACAGTCACCATCGGCTGGTTCCAATAAATCTCGGGCCAGTAAGCATCGCACGCGGCGGACGGCATGTGCGCCGTGGTCACGATGGGCAAAATGCGGCTGGCGTACGCCAGCGCATTTTCCAACGCCGAGGGGTGCAGTTCGCGCCGCCATACGTCCCAATTCGTCCCCGGATCGTACATCAACCGGCCGTTCAGGCGGTACCAGAAGGCGTACTTTTGCCAGTCCCAGCGGGTCGCGAGCGAGGCGTCGGCATACCCCTGGCGATTCCCTGCTCCGCCACTTCCGCGCCGCCCGCGGCAAGTCAAAGGCTCCATAAGGTCCGCACCCGTCGATCCGCAGAATTGATAGGCGCGCGAATAGGCGGCGGCCCATATGCCATCGCCGGAAAGCAGGAGCCGCTGCGTGCCGGAGAAAACACGGTGCCGGACGGTGTAGCGGCGGTCCTCGCGCAGCAGGTCGGCATAGCCGTAGCGCGTGAACACGCGGGCGCCTTCGCTCAGCGTCATCAGTCCCGCGCCGGTATGGCCTTCCACCGGCATCTCCAGTTCCCGGATGGCCGCCTGATGGTACGGCATGCCGCGATGCTCCGCCCAGTATTTGGGAGAAAGATTCACCCGCATGCCGGTGTTCTCGGCATTGGCGATCATGGTCTGGTCGATGCCCTTGGCGTGCAGATCGATCTCTACGCGGCGGCCGCAGCGCTTCACTCCGTCGAAGACCGTGCGCCAGAAATCGTAACTGCCCTCCGCGATGCCGCTCTCGCCGTGAATCCGCAGCCCAACCGAGGAAATCGCCGGACAAGCTTTCAGTACCGCGGTCAGCGCGTCGCGGCAATAGGCCGCGTGATTCTCCGCGTTCAGACCCTCGACGACATATCGCGCGCGCGAGCCGGCGCCCAGTTGATATCCGTGCATCCAGATGCCGAGCTCAAAATCGATTCCGCGCGCCGCGGTCTGCTCGCTGATGAAGCGGAGGGTTTCGAGATTGCGATCGCGCTCGTCGTCCGGCAGATTGGTGACGCGGACGCGATATCCCGGCACATCGAGCAGAAACGGGTAGGCGAAGAGCAGGTAGGAATCGGCGACCTGCTGGAGCGAATCGTAACCGAACCCGAACGCCAGATGAAAGCGATTGAACCGCTCCGTGGCCAGCATCGTAAGATAGCGCGGCCACATCTCGCGATCGTAGAACCACGGCTTATCGAGCGGCTCGCTGGTGAACTGGCGCATGACGCTGCGGACCTCGTTCGCCGGCCGCTCGACCAGCGGGAACGAGACAAATAGCGGCCCGCGCGATCCCATCGGACGGCGGGCGCGGTCGGCGAGATCGAGCAGGGCGTACACCAATCCGCGGGTATCGCTGCCGCACACCAGCAAAGCCTGGTGCGCGGCAATTTTCGTAGTGAGAAGCACCAGGCTTTCGGGATCGTCCGGCGCGATCACGCCGGCGGCCTTCATGGCCGAGGCTGCCAGCGGAGCTTTGGTTCCGGAAACGACGACGCAGAATTCGCTCAGCGGTGCCACTTCCGGGTGTTCGCGCCGCGTCACCGCGGTTCCGGAATCGGCCAGCGCTTTTTGCAATTCTTGCGCGGCCCACAGAGCAGGCGGCGCGGACGCGACGGCCTCGGAGGGATCGAGGACAAGGGAGACGGCGTCCGGCGCTTGTGCGTTGGCGAGCGGTCCGCATGCCAGCGCGCCTCCGGCGAGCCCGGTCCGCCGGAGAAACTCTCTTCTGTGGATGGAATTCCCGCGATTCATGGGAGCCGGCTTGCCGAGTCGATTCTATCACTCGGAGGAATGGCATCGCTGGCTTGAGACGGTTCAGGAATGGACTCCCCGTGGAAGTCAGGTTCGTTTGGGATTTCGACGGGTGCGGGCAGAGCGTCGAGGACGGGGCAGGGTTGATCGGGCAGCGGGCAGGCAGGGAGGTGGCGCGCAGGAGAAGGATCTCAGGAAGGGCGCGCTGGTACTCGGGCAGATCGACTACATGTTGCCTACGCCACCAATGCTCCCGCGCTGCTGAACGTCGCCTACAATTATTCATGGAGCGAGAACAACGGCCGAGTCACCGATG